>Ga0164243_10003612_pt1 | contig 24697 bp, 27 predicted proteins | sample OricompcompostOP_FD_108781 | JGI IMG/M metagenome (GOLD analysis project Ga0164243, IMG submission 108781) | Organic Plus compost microbial communities from Emeryville, California, USA - Original compost - Organic plus compost (OP) | ecosystem: Engineered > Solid waste > Mixed feedstock >...
GGCTGCAAGCGTCAGCATGTGGATGCGACAGGAGGCTTTTGGACGAGAAATCCGCAGAAATCCGGGACTTTTGTGGACATATGCGGATGCTTGTGGAAGCAAAAGTGGCGGAGCGGGAGGGATTCGAACCCCCACTTTTTAACCCATTGCTCCACCTCCACAAATTCGCAGATTTCTGCTACTAATTCAATATCTTGAGTAGTGGTTTCGGTCAGACTTGGATCGCATCGGTCCACTTCGATCCGGACCGATCCACGACTCAAACAGGGTTGGAAACAGGGTTGCTAACCGGGTTGCCAGCCCTTCGGGATTAGTCGGAGGTCGGCAGTGTCACGTTCGATACACAGGCTGAGCGCTAGACGGGTGGAGACCGAGAAGGCAGTCGGCAAACATTCCGACGGCGGCAATCTCTGGCTGCTCATCACGAAAGACGGCTCCAAGCGCTGGGTGTTCGCCTATGAGCGGAACAAGAAGCGCCACGAGATGGGGCTTGGTTCGGCGAGCGACATCTCACTCGCGAGGGCGCGGGAGCTGGCGGCGGAGCAGCGGCAGCTTCTCGTTGAAGGCATCGATCCGCTCGAAGCTCGGCGGGCAGCCGAAGCTGAGGCGGCCGAGGCGGCGCGACAAGCCGAGCTGGAGCGTGTCGGGCCGATCCTGTTCGGGCCATTTGCGGAAGCGTATATCGATACCCACGAGGAAGGCTGGAAAAACCCCAAGCATCGGCAGCAGTGGCGCAATACGATCAAGACCCACGCCGCCGCGCTGCTTGAGAAGCCCGTCCAGGGCATCAGCACCGATGACGTGGTTGCAGTCCTAAAGCCGATCTGGCGCACCGTCCCGGAGACCGCGAGCAGACTACGCGGCCGGATCGAGAACATCCTCGACGCCGCCAAAGCCGCCAAGCATATTCAAAGCCCGTGGGAGAACCCGGCCCGCTGGCGTGGCAATCTCAACCACCTCCTGCCCAAGCGGCGCACCAAGAAGCAGGTCAGGCACCACGCCGCGATGCCCTTCGAGGAACTGCCGGCGTTTTGGAAGCTGCTCCAGAAACGGCCGGCACTCGCGGCACGCGCTCTCGAGCTGACGATCCTCTGCGCGACGCGCACGAACGAGACACTGCGCATGACCTGGTCGGAGGTCGATCTCGACGCTGCCGTCTGGACGGTGCCCGCCGATCGCATGAAGATGGGTGTCGAGCACCGCATACCGCTTTGCAACTCCGCCGTGACGCTCCTGCGGAAGCTCGCGACGGCCTCGAACTGTCCTCCGGACGCCTTCGTGTTCGCGGGTCAGAAGATGGGAAAGCCGCTCTCGCAAATGGCGATGACTATGGTCCTTCGGCGCATGAAGCTCGGACACTACACGGTCCATGGCATGCGCAGCGCGTTCCGCGACTATATGGGCGAGATGACGAACCACGCCGAAACCGTGGTCGAGCAGGCACTCGCGCATCAGGTGGGCGACGAGACCTCGCGCGCCTATCGTCGCGGGGACGCGTTCCTGAAACGACGCGTCCTGATGAATGATTGGGAGGCCTATCTGCTCAGGTCGCGAAAGCGCCCGGCGCGCGCTGCGAACGTCGGAAGGCGTGCGGAGGCCGCGTGACGGGTCAGCGCCGATCGGCCCGGATGCGCTCGATCCACGCGAGAACCTCGCGCTCGCTCCACCGCGCGGCCTTCGTCGACAGCTTGTACGGTCGCGGAAAGCGGCCTTCGGCGATGAGCGCGTAGATCTTGCTCTTCCCGAGCCCGACATGGCTTTTGACGTCGCCGATGCGGAGCAGTCGGTCCGGGTGTTCGATGCCGTCGTTCATTTGCCGCGTGCTCCAAGCGCTTCGCGCGCTTTGGCGAAGCCACGGTCGCCCGCCAGGAATGCCACCAGCATATGGGGGATGAGCTCGACCACCGATTCCTCGGTGCCGTAGGCCTCCGCATAGCAGCGGGCATAGTCCTGGAGCGTCTGCTGGAGATCAGGGGTGATGCTGATCGTGAGTTTGACCGGCGTGCGTTCGGGAAGCTTGGCGAGCTTGAGATCGGGCATGGGTCACCTATTCGGCAGGAGGAGCGAGCACGAGATCGCGGTGCACGACGAGCCGCACCGGCGTGCCGGGGCGAACGGTGATCGTCGGTTGGATCTGGAGGTTGCGCGAGGTGAGCTGGTCGCCGGCGCGCGCGACATTAGCCTGGGTCGATTCCCGAATGGCCTGCACGAGGTCGCTTTCGCCGGTGAAGGTCAGGTTCGAGCCGACGCCGAGCAGGGTCGAGATCGCTACGCCCTTGAGGAGCGTCCAGGTGTGGAAGTCGACCTTGTCCTCCAGACCGGCATAGCCGGAGGGATCGGTCGCCGGCACGTTCTCGATCCGGAGCGAACGACCGTCGGGGAAGATGATACGCTGCCAGACGACGAGCGCGCGCCGCTGGCCGAAGGCCACCACCGAATCATAGGTCCCGATCAGGCGCGCCCCCTGCGGGATCAGCGGGATGCGGCCGGTGGCGCTGTCGAACACGCGCTCGGTGACCTGCGCCGTAACCAGCCCGGGAAGGTCGGATCGCAGGCCGGTGATGAGGCTCGCGGCGATCACGCTACCGGCAGACAGCATATAGGGTGATGCGGCGGGGCGGATCAGGTGCGGATTGACGTCGTCGCCGCGATCCGATGCCGACACGAAATCGGCCTTGCGCTGCTGCGCATTGGGATCGCGATCCGGGTCCAGCGCCAGCCTAGACGCACCGGCATCGCTCGGCGCCGGCGCGGCGGCAGTCGGCGCGGCCTCGGCCGACACGGCCCGGGCGCCGCTCTGCACCAGCACGCCGGATTCGCGCGCGGCCTTGCGCTCGGCCGCAGCCTGCTCGTGCGCCGTCCGGGTCGCCTGTTCGGCCGCATTGGGCTGGGGTGGCATGGCTTCCGCCATCGTCTGCTGGTGCTTGAGAATGGGCCGGCCGAGATCGCCGGGGAGCGGCGGGCCCAGCTTGGGCGCATCGCCGTAGCTGGCGGGAAGCCCGCTCAGGGTATCGCCGGGAGCCTTGGCCGGTTCGGCGAGGTCGCTCTGCTCGCCGACAAGGTGCAGGCTTCGCGGTTTCAGCGCGAACCAGGCGGTCACGACCACCACGATGATGGCGATGGCCGCGAGGCCGACGACAAGCCCGCGCTTGAAGCGGATCGCAGCTGCGGGCCGCGCACGCAGGACCAATGTCTCAGGGTCGATCTTGGGCGCGATCGCGGGTTCGTCCGATATGATGGCGTCGGTCATGACGGCCTCCGGCCGGTCCGGCTGATCCGCACGACCTGCTGGCGCTTGGCGCCGAGGCGGAGCTCCGCGGCATCGAACAGGCGGTCGACGACATAATAGCGCCCACGCAGCCGGTAGTTGACCAACTGGGCCTCGCCCTTGCGATCGACCAGGAACAGGGGGGGCGCTTCCCCGACGGCGAGCGACGGCGGGAATTCGATGAAGGTCTGCCGCCCATCATCGAACGCGCGCAGCGGGCGCCACGGAGGCCGGTCACCGGAAATCGCGTAGCCGAAATCGAGGCGTTCAATCTCCAGCCCCGCCGCCACCGGCGCGGCAGCCGCCGCAGCTTCCTGGGCGCGGCGGATCGCGAGGAGTGCATCCTGCGGATAGCTCCACGACAGCGCCGCCATCGCCGGCCCGCCGGTGCTGGCGAGCGCGATGTGATAGGTCCGCCGATCGGTGGTGATCACCAGGTTGGTGCTGAGGCCGGCGGAGAACGGCTTGACCAGGACGTGGACCCGCTTCTCCGCGCCCGTTCCGCTCGCGGTGTCGCCGATCACCCAGCGCACCGTGTCGCCGCTCGCCACCGCGATCAGGTTCTCGCCCGGCTGCAGCGCGATGTCGGTCACGCGTTCCGGCGCGGCATAGACGCGGTAGATGGTGCCGTCGGCAAAGGGATAGACCGCGGTTCCGTTGATGAAATCGGGACGGCGCGGTTCCACGGTGGCGTCGGCATTAGCGGCGCCAATCGCGGCGACGCCGTGCGGCGGCCGGCCGGAAGCGGATGATGGATTGGACTGCGCGCCTGCGGCGGGGGTGAACGCGAGCGCGGCCACGGCCGCGAGGACAAGCTGACGGGTCATTGCCGGTTCTCCGGAACGGTGGGGGATGTCGGTTCGGCGGCGAGCGCCGGGTCGAGCGGAGATCCGCGCGGCACGTTCGCAGGCGGAGGCGATGCGGGGGTCGGCGACGGCGTTGCAGCCGGTGCCGGATCGAGCTCGCGGCTCCAGTCGATGGCGTCGATATAGATGCCGAGCGGGTTGCGGCGGAGCGTCTCCGCCGAAGTCGGGGCCTTTCGCACCACGGTCAGGATGCCGGTCCAGTTCGACGTGCCGGTCCGCACGCCACGCTCGAACCCGGTCTCGGTCCATTTGACCTGGAAGGAGCGATCCGACGCGCGGACGACGCTGGTCACCTGCACCGAGACCGTCTGCTCGCCCATCCGGCCGAACGGATCGGCGGCGCGCGCATAGTCGCCGAGAAACTGCGCGCCGCGCCTGGTCACGAAATCATAGGCTGTCAGCCAGTCCCGGCGCATGAGGACCGGATCGAGCGACACCGAACGGACGTGCTCGATGAAGCGCGCGAGATGCCAGGCGACCTGGGCGTCGCTCGGCTGGTAGTCGCGCTCGGCTTCGCTGACCGCGCGGGCTTCGCCCAGCCGGTCGACGGCGACCACATAGGGCACGACCTTGCTCTGCAGGGATTGCCAGACGAGCGCCGCGGACATGGCGGTGGTGAGCGCCAAGCCGCCGAACGCCATCAGCCGCCAGTTTCGCGCCTGGACACGCGCCGATCCGATGCGTTCGTCCCATAGCTGCCCGGCGCGCTGGTAGGGGGTCTCGGGTTCGGGGGTGCGCCCATAGCGTTGGACGCTTCGCTTGAAGCGCATGGCTTATTCCTCCTTTTCCTTGATGTCGGGGGTGGCCGAGGCGCCGCCGCGGTCGCCCTCCTTGAGCGTCTGAAGCGCGATGTGGCGGTGATGCCGCGCGTCCTGCTGGCGGCGCAGCGCCTGCGCCCAGGACGGCGCGGCCTCCGCGCTCCCAGCCGTCGCGGGCTGCGCGCCGCCGTTGCCGGTGAGCGCGGACCATGCGGCGGCGCGTCCCGATTCCGCTGCGGCCTTGAGCCCGAAGGCCGATCCGGCACGCTGGCGGGCCGCTCCGGCGGCCGCCTGGCCGACGCCCCTGAGGCCGGCGCCCACGCTCGATGAGCCGGAGGTCTCCTGACCGAGCTTGTAGGCGGTCGACGCCGCGGAGCCCATCGCCGTTCCGACCCGGACCGCGCCGATAGCGCCCGCGCCCGCGAGCCGCGCCGCGCCCATGGCGGCTCCGCCGCCGAGCGCGACGACTCCGGCTGCACCAAGGGTGGTGCCGACAGCCGCGCCCGCGCCGAGCTGCGGCGCACCGGCGACGAGGCCTGAGGCGATGCCGGGGCCGAAGATGCCGAGCCCGAACAGCGCGAGCGCGCCCAGCGTGAGGCTCATCGCCTGGCCGAGATCGGGCTCCTGCCCCTGCATCGACGTCGTGAACTCGGCGAAGAAATTGGAGCCGATGCCGACGATGACGGCGAGCACCATCACCTTGATGCCGGAGGAGACGACGTTGCCGAGGACGCGTTCGGCGAGGAAGCTGGTCCGGTTCCAGAGCGCGAACGGCACGAGGATGAAGCCGGCCAGCGAGGTCAGCTTGAACTCGATGATCGTGACGAACATCTGCACGGCGAGGATGAAGAAGGCGAGGATGACGATCACCCAGGCGAACAGCAGCACCGCGATCGTCAGGAAGTTCTCGAAGAAGCTGACGAACCCCATCATGCTCGACGCCTGGTCGAGCAGCGGCCACGCCGCGGAGAAGCCGGTGCCCGCGAGGCGGCCCGGCTTGAGCAGGTCGTCGGCGGACAGCGTGCCGCCGCCGGCGGTGAGGCCGGCCTGCGCGAACGAGCGGAAGATGATGTCGGCCAGCGTCGAGAAGCTGTTCAGGATGAGCGCGAACGCGCCGATATAGAGGATCTTCTTCAGGAAGCGGCCGATCACGTCCTGCTCGCCGCCCATTGCCCAGAACAGCCCGGCCAGCGTGATGTCGATGCCGATCAGCGTCGTCGTGAGGAACCCGACGTCGGGACCGAGCAGCCCGAACCCGCTGTCGATGTAGCGGATGAAGGCGGCCATGAAGCGGTCGATGACGTTGAGGTCCTGCACTTGAGCCTTCCTTTGCGGATGAAGGGGTGCCGCGGGACGTGGCGGGGGAGCTTGGCCACGCCCCGCGGCGCGGCGGCGGGAGGCGAGACCGCCGCCGCGTGGGGGTCGGCCGCGCCTATTGGGGCGTGTAGGCGGAGCCGGACCCGAGGAACTTCCTGGTGGCCGCCCGCCCTTCGGCTTCGGCCTGGGCGCGGCGCGCCGCCTCGGTGGCGTCGGCACGATATTGCGCGGCCATCAGGTTTTGGATCTGGAACTGCTGCTTGGCGGTGAGCGCGAGGAGCTGGTTCGTGGCCTGTGTTGCCTGCAGCGCGCCTTCCGCGCCCTGGCTTTTCGCCATGATCGCGTTCAGCATCCCTGCGTCGGCGGTGACGTTCTCCGCCACCTGCGCCTGGACCGTCATGGTCTGGCGATAGGCCGCCATCGCCGTGTCGAGCCGCTGCCGCGCGGCGAGCACCCGGTCGTTGGTGGAAAGCGCCTGGCTGAAATCCTGCGGGAAAAGCCGGCGGAGCTGCTCGTCCAGCCCGGAAACCCGGAAGTTCAAGCCCTGCGCCTGGCCCATCAGCCGGTCGATCTGCTGGAGCCGCTCGGTGATCGCCTGGATTTCGGGGAAGTCGATGCGGCTGAGGTTCTTCGCCTGGTTGAGCAGCATCGTCGCCTCGTTCTGCAGCGATCGGATCTGGTTGTTGATCTGCGTCAGCGTGCGCTCGGCGGTCAGGATGTTCTGGCTGTAGTTGTTGGAGTCGAAGACGGTGATCTGCGCCGAGGCCGGCTGCGTGCTCGACGCCATGCCCAGCGACAGAATGGAAGCGGCGGCGAGCGCGGCGGCGATGGCGTGCTTGCGCGAAAGCGTCCGGATCGGACGGGGCATCATAGTATCTCCTGTGGGGCTTGCGGATGGGGAGCGGGGAAGCGGGCGAGCAGGTCGGCAGCCCAGTCGAGCCCGGCCGAGCGGAGGAAGCGGTCCGCGAAGTCGCGGGGACCATGCTCGGCGAGCAGGGCATCGACGCGCTCGACCCATTCGGGGCCGGAGGCGCCGCACAGCGCGAGCGCCATCGGGCCGAGGCCGAGCTCGAACAGCCGGTTTCCGCGGGCGGACTGGAGGTAATAGTGGCGCTTGGGCGTCGCCCGGCTGACCAGATCGACCTGCCGGTCGTTGAGGCCGAACCGCTCATAGGCCTGCCGGCTCTGCGGCTCGATCGCCCGGTCGTTGGGCAGCAGGATGCGTTGGGGGCAGCTCTCGATGATGGCCGGCGCGATGCTGCTTTCCGTGATGTCGGCGAGCGATTGGGTGGCGAAAACGACGGCGACGTTCTTCTTGCGCAGCGTCTTCAGCCATTCGCGGATGCGCGCGGCGAACATCGGGTCGTCGAGCAGGCTCCAGGCCTCGTCGATGACGAGCAGCGTCGGGCGCCCGTCGAAGCGCGCGTCGAGACGATGGAAGAGATAGTTGAGGACCGGGGCGACGACGCCTGCCTGGAGCATCAGCGCCTCGGTCTCAAAGCACTGCACGTCGGCGAACGCGAGCGTCTCGTCGGCCGCGTCGAGCAACCGCCCATAGGGACCTTCGACCGTGTAGGGCGTCAGCGCCACCCGGAGCGGGGCGGACTGCAGCAGCATGCCGAGGCCGGTCAGCGTCCGCTCCTCGACCGGCGCGGTGGCGAGGTTGCCGAGCGCGGACCACACCGCGTCCTTGACCTGCGGCGTGACGGCGACTTTCTCATGGGCGAGCAAGGCGGCGAGCCATTCGGCCGCCCAGGCACGCTCCAGCGGATCATGGATGCGGCGCAGCGGCTGGAACGCGAGGCCGATCTCGTCGCCGTGCCCGCCCAGGGCATAATGCGCGCCGCCCATCGCCAGCACCGGCACGCGGGCAGAGAATCCCAGGTCGAACATGATGATCTGGGAGTGGGCGTAGCGGCGGAACTGGAGCGCGATCAGCCCGAGCAGCACCGACTTGCCGGCGCCGGTCGGTCCCACCACCAGCATGTGCCCGACATCGCCGACATGGGTCGACAGCCGGGACGGGGTCGTTCCCGAGGTCTGCGCGTGGAGGAGCGGCGGACCGCCCAGGTGGCGGTTCGTGTCCGGTCCGGCCCACACACCCGAGAGCGGCATGAGATGGGCGAGGTTCAGCGTATGGACGAGCGGCTGGCGGACATTGGCATAGGCGTGCCCGGGCAGCGACGAGAGCCAGGCTTCCACCGCGTTCATGGTCTCGCGCACGCAGGTGAAGCCGAGGCCGTTGACGATCCGCTCGACCGCGCGCACCTTCTCGTCGACCTTTGCCCGATCGGTGTCGGCGACCGTGATCGTCGTCGTCAGATAGCCGAACGCGACATGGTCGCCGCCCAGTTCCTGGAGCGCGAGGTCGGCATCGACCACCTTGTTGTCGGCATCGCTGTCGAGGAGCTGGGTCGGCTGGTTGTAGAGCACCTCGCGCAGGAGCGCGGTGATCGACTTGCGCTTGTTGAACCATTGCCGCCGGATGCGGGTGAGCACCTTGATCGCGTCGGTCTTGTCGAGCGCGACGAAGCGGGTGGTCCAGCGGTAGCCGAAATCCGCCGCGTTGAGCGCGTCGAGGATGCCGGGGCGGCTCAGGCTCGGAAAGCCGAGCACGGTCACGGTGCGCAGATGCCGGTCGCCGAGCCGGGGCTCGAGGCCGCCGGCCAGCGGCGTGTCGGCGAGCACCGCGTCGAGGTACATCGGCGTGTCGGGGACGGCGACGGCGTGCCGGTGCCCCGAAACAGTGCCGTGGAGATAGGTCAGCGTCTCGGTGTCGTCGAGCGCGCGCACTTCCGGCATGAAGCCGCCGAACAGGTCGAGCACGCGGTCGGTCTCGGCGATGAAGCGGGCGAGTTCGCCGCGCCAGTCGCGCGTTCCGTCCTGGTCGGGCCGGTCGACCAGTGCGCGGCCGGCGGCATCGCTGCTGTCGGCCGGCGGCAGCCAGAGCAGCGTCATGTAGTAGCGGCTCTCAAAGTGCTCGCCTTCGGCCTCGAAGCCAGCGCGGCGCTCCTCGTCGACCAGCCAGGACACGGGATCTGGGAAGCGGCTCTCGGGATAGCCGAGCGCCTCGCGCCGCTCGGCCTCGAAGAACAGCGCCCAGCCCGAGCCGAACCGCTTGAGCACGTTGTTGGCGCGCGCCGATGCCGCGACCAGCTCGGCTTCGGTCGCGCTTTCTAGGTCCGGACCACGGAAGGCGAGCGTGCGCTGGAAGCTGCCGTCCTTGTTGAGGATGATGCCGGGGGCCGCCAGCGCCGCCCAGGGAAGATGGTCGGCGAGGCGATCGGCGCGCCGCCGATATTCGTGCAGGGCTAGCATGCGAGGTGCCCCTTCTGGCGCAGGTGGCGGAGCAGCACCGGCGCGAAGTCGGGATCACGGCGCGCCGCGAACACCGCGAGGCTGTGCCCGACCGCCCAGATCGCGATGCCCGCCAGCCATTGCTGAAGGCCGAGCCCGATCGCGGCCGCTATGGTCCCGTTGACGATCGCCAGGCCGCGCGGCGCGCCAGCAAGCAGGATCGGTTGGCCGAGGCTGGTATGGACCGGCGCCTCGAAGCCCTCGATGTGGCCGCTGGCTGTCATGCGACGAGCGCCCCGCCGCCGAAGCTGAAGAAGCTGAGGAAGAAGGACGAGGCGGCGAAAGCGATCGACAGGCCGAACACGATCTGGATCAGCCGCCGGAACCCGCCCGCGGTCTCGCCGAAAGCGAGGGTCAAACCGGTGACGATGATGATGATCACGGCAACGATCTTCGCCACCGGACCCTGCACCGACTCCAGCACCTGTTGCAGGGGTTGTTCCCAGGGCATGCCGGAGCCGCTGGCCCAGGCGCTGGTCGAGAGCGCGGCGCAGCCGAGGGCGAGCAGCGGGAGGGACAGGAACGGGCGGACGGATATGCGGAATTCGGACATGGGTCAGTCTCCAGGGATCGAGGGTTCGGGAGGGGGCGTGAGATCGGCGAGGCCGTAGTTGCCGTCCGGATCGAGACCGGCGAGCCGCGCGATCGTCTCGATCCGTCGGCCCGTGCCGCGTCCGGCGATGAACACGACGACGTCGATGGCATCGGCGATCAGCCGCCGCGGCACGGTGACCACCGCCTCCTGCACCAATTGCTCGACGCGGTAGAGCGCGGCGGCAGCGCTGTTGGCATGGACGGTGGCGATCCCGCCCGGGTGGCCGGTGTTCCAGGCCTTGAGCATGTCGAGCGCCTCGGGACCGCGCACCTCGCCGACGATGATCCGGTCGGGACGCAGGCGCAGCGTCGAGCGGACGAGGTCGGCCATCGAGACGCTGCCCGGACGGGTGCGCAGCGCGACGGTATCGGCGGCGGGCGACTGGAGCTCGCGGGTGTCCTCGATCAGCAGCACGCGCTCGTCGAGATGCGCCATTTCGGCCAGCAGCGCGTTGGCGAGCGTGGTCTTGCCCGAGCTGGTGCCGCCGGCGATCAGGATGTTGCGGCGCTCGACGACGGCGAGCGACAGCAGGCGCGCCGCGTCTGCCGACACGATGCCGTCTTTCACATAGTCCATCAGCGTGTAGAGCCGGGTCGCGGGCTTGCGGATCGAGAAGCAGGGGCCGAGCGCGACCGGCGGCAGCAGGCCCTCGAACCGTTCGCCGGCACCCTCTCCGTGCGGCGGCAGCTCGGCCGAGATGATCGGCCGGTCGGCATGGACTTCGGTGCGCGCGTGCGAGGCGACCAGCCGGATAATCCGTTCGACCTGCGCGGAATCGAAGCGGACCAGCGTATCGGTGCGCCCTTCGCCGAGCCGGTCGAGGCGGAGCGCGCCGTCGGGATTGACCATCACCTCGAGCACGAGGGGATCAGCGAGCGCTGCGGCGATGGTCGGTCCCATCGCGGTGCGCAGCATCGCGCGGCGCCGGCCTTCGGATACCGCGTCGGGACCGGCGCTCATGCTCCGGCTCCTGTGTCCGGATCATGGCCGATCGTGCGCTTGCCGGCAGCGAGTTGGCGGCCGACCTGCGCGACGAATTTTTCGAACCGGTCGCGGCCCACGGCGACCGCTGCGGCATCGGCGTCGGGGAGCGGCGCCGTCACCATCAACTGGTAGCGGACGAACAGCGACAGGCTTTCGAGCAGCACTTCGATGTCGCGGCGCGCATGGCCGATCTCGCGGGTGATCCGGTCGAGGCGGTGCTTGAGAAGATCGTCGATCTCTCGGGTGGCCCGCCGCGCCAGCCAATCCGCGAGCGCGTCGTTCACCAGCCGCGACTTGTTGCCGACGGTGCCCGCCGCGAGCGCCTCCAGCGCGTCGCTCAGCTCGCGATCGATGTAGAGGTTCTGCCGGACCTTCATGGCCTACAGTCCCGGCACGAGATCGCGGTCGCTGCCCTCGTTGAGGGCATATCCGCGGGCGACGGCGGTGAGGCCGCGGGCCTGGTCCATGGCGCGCTGGTCGGCGGCGATGTCCTCGTCGTCGGCGAGCGCGACGGCCGGATCGGGCGCGGTTTCGGGCTGCGGCGCGGACTGTTCGGGCAGGCCGGGATGGCGCTGCTGCTCGAGGCCCCCGTCCTCGGCGAGCTCCTCGGGCGCGTCCGGTGTACCGAGCCGCGCATCCGGGCCGCGGACGATCCGGTTCCAGTCATCGGCGCGCGCGCCAGGCCGGTCGGCATAGCGGCCATCAGACAGCGCGGGCGGCTCGGCGACGCGCGCGGTGAAGTTGCGATCGGTGAAGTAGCGGAGCTTGCGGGCGCGGATCGGCGCCATGCCGGAGACGAGCACCAGTTCCTCGTCGGGCGAGAGCTGCATCACCTCGCCGGGCGTCAGCAGTTGCCGAGCGGTTTCCTGGCGGCTGACCATGACGTGCGCGAGCCACGGCGCGAGGCGATGGCCGGCATAGTTGCGCATCGCGCGCTGCTCCGTCGCGGTGCCGAGCGCATCGGAGATGCGCTTGGCGGTGCGTTCGTCGTTGGTCGCGAACGCGACGCGGACATGGCAGTTGTCGAGGATCGAATTGTGCTCGCCATAGGCCTTCTCGATCTGGTTGAGGCTCTGGGCGATCAGGAAGGCGCGGATGCCGTAGCCGGCCATGAACGCCAGGCTGGTCTCGAAGAAGTCGAGCCGCCCGAGCGCCGGAAACTCGTCGAGCATCATCAGCAGCCTGTGCCGGCGCTCGGACCCGGATTGATCGAGGCGCTCGGTCAGCCGCCGGCCGATCTGGTTGAGCACCAGGCGGACGAGCGGCTTGGTGCGGCTGATGTCCGAGGGCGGAATGACGAGGTAGAGCGACAGCGGCTGCTCCGCTTCAATCAGGTCGGCGATCCGCCAGTCGCAGCGCGAAGTGACCTCGGCCACGGTCGGATCGCGGTAAAGGCCGAGGAACGACATGGCGGTCGAGAGCACGCCCGAGCGCTCGTTCTCGCTCTTGTTGAGGAGTTCGCGCGCGGCCGAGGCGACCACCGGGTGGACCCGCGGCGCGTCCTCGGTGCCGAGATGATTGGTGGTCATCATCCGCCGGAGCGTGGCGACGAAGGGGCGCTGCGGATCGGAAAGGAAGGTCGCGACGCGGGCGAGCGTCTTCTCTTCCTCGGCATAGAGGATGTGCAGGATCGCGCCGACCAGCAGCGAATGGCTGGTCTTCTCCCAATGGTTGCGCCGCTCCAGCGCGCCTTCGGGATCGACCAGGATGTCGGCGATGTTCTGGACGTCGCGCACCTCGTTCGGGCCGCGGCGGACTTCCAGCAGGGGATTGTAGCGCGCGGACCGGGCCTCGGTCGGATTGAACAGCAGCGCATGGCTGAACCGCGCGCGCCAGCCGGCGGTGAGCCGCCAGTTCTCGCCCTTGATGTCGTGGATGACCGCCGAGCCGGTCCAGCTCAGCAGCGTCGGCACCACCAACCCGACGCCCTTGCCCGAGCGGGTCGGCGCGAAGGCCATGACATGCTCGGGCCCGTCGTGGCGAAGATAGCGCGCGCCGAGGCGTCCGAGCATCACGCCGGCGTCCCGCAGCAGCCCGGCCCGCTCGATCTCCTTCTGCGTCGCCCAGCGGGCGGAGCCATAGGTCGTGACGTGCCGCGCCTGACGCGCCCGCCACAGCGAACCGAAGATCGCGGCGCCGCAGCCGATGAAGCCGCTCGCCCCCGCCAGCGCGCCGGCACGGTCGAACACGTGCGGCGCATAGGCGTCGAAATGGTACCACCAGCCGAACAGCGCCCAGGGCCGATAAATCGGCAGGCCGGCGACATGGAACCAGACGCGGCCGAGCTCGGGCTGATAAGCGAGCATCGCGGCTGCCCATTGCGTGCCGGCCCAGACACCGAGGCATACGATCGCGAAGACGACCAGGATTTGTCCGATTAGCAGTTTGGTGGGCGTCACGTCGAGGCTCCCGCCGGCCGACATGGGTCGATCCGGACGGCCTCAAAGTCCGTCCAAGCCCTCGAAAAGAGAATGGCCCTGATGGGCCCTGATGGGCCGGGAACGGTCAGGGTCGGCTGGAAAACCGCCCGCGGCGGCTACAGGCCGGCGACGCCCCGCAGGTGATCGAGCCGCTCGCGCGATACCTGCTCGATGATGTCGCGGAGCTGGCGCACGGAGCCGAGGATCGCGTTCAGTTCCTCGACGGTGATCTCATAGGCGGTGGAGTAGCGCGCCTCGACATAGGCGCGCTTCAGTAGCTGGAAGCGTCGCCGGTCGATCCTGCGCTCGCGCGGCCACGCTTCGATCAGACGCGGTTCGCTGTCCTCGGCGAGCGAGCGCAGGAATTTGATGTTGTGTGAGCGCGGGAAATAGAGCGTTCGCACCAGCAGGAAGCAGATGTAGGCCCGCTCCACTGCTTGGTGCAGCGTGAAGGCGGCATCCTTTCGCCATCCAAGGTCGTCCGCCCCTTTTTGGACTTGGTCACTGGCCGTGGATAAGGCGCGATCGATGCTCGGCAGCCACTCTCCAAAATAGCCAGCTGCCATCTGATAGGCGTCGGCCGACGTGAGCGGCATCGGCGTCGCCAGCGGATGGCATGGCAGCTCGTACAGGATGATCCCGTCACGGGCGATATCGACCCAGAAATACTCGCCGCGTTTGAGCGACTGGTTCACCTCGTCGAGCGAGTGGACGATGATGTTGACGGGCCGCGCGATCGCAGCGTCGCGCAGGATGCGATCCTCGGCGACGTACCAGTAATGCGCGATGTCGGTGAGGTCGTCGTGGTTGACGACGACGAGCAGGTCGAAATCGGATTGGTAGCCGTTCTCCGGCTCATCGACCCAATCATTCCGCGCATAGGAGCCGAACAGGATGATCTTGAGGATCTTGCCGTTCTTACGGCTCTCGGTCGTCGCCCTGCCGATCGCCTCGGCGAACTCCTCCATCAGGACGCGCTGGACTCGCTCCAGCTCGCCCTGCTGAATCGCCGGCAGGTGATCGACATCCTTTCTCATCGACAGGAATCTTCGGCGACCGAGTCCCTCTTGGCAAGCACAGGTTGTCGATCCAATGATTTAGGCGCTATGCCTTCCGCGTTCGGCGGCGCCGGATGGCCGTTATCGGCGCGCGTTCTCAAGCGCGGTTCTCACAACTTCCGGGGCCGTCGGACACCAGCCTTATCGCTACCACTCGGTGCCGGGCCGACTATCCATCTTGGCGCAGACTCTTTCCTTTCCACAGGAACGTATGGAAGCGTATGGCGCTGTTGCAGAAAGAAATCTGCTATGCCGCAGAAAGTAGAATTGCCGGCGGCCCGAGAGTTTTGACGGCGTGGATCAGGATGAAGACCTGATGCGTCTGCGTGAATGACTCGGCAATGCACTGGTGTCGGTCGCCATTTCCATCGATCAGAACGATGTCCCGCTTTCCCGACGATTTGCGACCTTCCAGCGGGATGAGCCGGCCGAGTTGGTCATCGGGCGTGTAAACCGACGCCCAGTTATGGCCACCGAACACCGTCATGAAGCTGCTCGATGGGATGACACGACGAAGCGTTGCACGAAAACCGTCTCCTTCGATCAACTCAGGCGGGTTAAGGACTAGAACAACACAGCAGCGCTCATTCTTCGCCACATACTGGCGAATGGACGAATAGAGCGATGCATCGAATTTCTTGGCTAGGCGGATGGGCGTCCAGATCTCGAATTTCTGATCTGCGGCCATCAGATGGAAAGTGTCGTTCTGGAACAGCACTTCTGATGCGAAGACGTTCGCTTCACGGTCGAATAGGTCGGCTGCCTCGGGATCAAGCGCTTTGTCGCAATCCTCGACGAGCTTGTACATCGAGCGCTGCCATGGGAGGAATCCGTGGCCAGCCTCATGTAGTGTTACGAAACGCTTCTTCACCGGCATCAGCAACTGATCGATAAAGACAAGCCCCGCCGCTGCATCGAACAGGCCCATTACCTTCGACAACGCACGCTTGATCGCGTCGCCAGCCTTGGCGCGCATCTTTGCCAAGAAGCTCTCGTTGAGAACGTCCTCTTGGACCTCCTCGACCTTGGCTACCGCTAGGATGTCTTTGATCGGTGTTGGAAGGACGCCGAGCGCGCCCGCTTCTCGCAGCGCGCGCCCGGCCTCATTACGGACCTTCGCCAACTGCACCGGAGTAAGAGTGCTATCGTCCGGCCGCCGCGTCATTTTTTGCGCTGCCACCGGATATAGGCGAGATGATCCATCAAGGCTTTTTCCTCCTCGGCGGTGAGATTCTCGATCGAGAAGGTTGCAGCCCTCCCATGTTTTGCCCCCTCCGCACGCTCCTTGTTGGGGGCGATATATCCCGCACGCTCCATCAATGTCTCATAAGGCACGGCGAGTGCCGTCGACAGAGCATAGAGGATGTGCGGTGAAGGCTTGCTAATTTTGCCAGTCTCCAGCTGACTCAAATATGCGTTGCTGACTTCCTTTCCGGTCGCCTCTTCGACGTCCCGGAGCGACAGATCGAGGCCGGTCCGAACACTCTTAAGATACCGGCCCAGCGCATCTGGCCTCCCCTCATCTGTGTCTGTTTCATCGGTCATCTAGCCTCCTTGCTGAAAAGTCGGACTCGGAATCCGACGCATGACTTGTAGCGCGGATCGCTAAGAATATCAAGCGCCGCTAAGTTTGCGCTTGACATACTTAGCGCTGCTTGGAGATATTAGCGGCACCGGCAAGAGCGCCGGCAGCACTATGGAGTTCCCTTTCCATGTCCCAGGTTGAAGAAGCCGCGCTCCGCCGTGGCGAAGATCGTTACAGCATCGAGGTTGCCGACGAGTCGCTGACCTATCGCTCCGTCACTATCGACGACCTCACCCCCACCGGCGAGCAGCTCGCGCGGGCGGCCGGGTTCAAGCCGCCCGACGGTGCGGTGGTGCTCCAGGTGCTCGCCGATGGCGCGCTCGAATTGATCCGCCCCGAGGAGGTGGTCGACCTCCGCCATCAGGACGGGCGTTTCGTCATCGTTGCCAGCGACCGCCTCTATTTCCTGACGATCGACGGCACGCGATTCGACTGGCCGTGCCGCATTGTCAGCGGCGGTCAGCTCCGCAAGCTCGGTGCCGTTCCGCCCGAAAGGGCGATCTACCTCGAAAAGGTCAACCATCCCGACCGCCTGATCGGCGACCATGATCTCGTCGATCTCGATCGCGACGGGATCGAGTCCTTCATCACCGGCAAGGCACTGTGGAAACTCAACGTTCACGGCGTGGTGATCGAGGTGGCGACGACCACCATCACGGTGCGAGACGCGATGGAGCAGGCCGGGTTCGATACCGCCAAGCCCTGGCACATCTTCTTCAAGGTGGTAGGCGAGCCCAAGCGGGAGGTGAATCTCGACACTGTCCTCGACCTGGAGACGCCAGGGATCGAGAAGTTGCGGTTGACGCCGAAGAATGTCGATAATGGCGAGGCGCCTCCGGCGCCTCGCCGCGACTTCGCGCTGCTCGGCATCGACGTCACGTATCTCGATCGCCTGCAGCTCAAATGGGAAACCATCATCGAGGAAAGGCGCCGCTGGTTGCTGATCCACAACTTCCCGGTGCCCGAAGGCTACACCGTCGCTCGGACCAAGCTCGCCCTCGAAATTCCTCCGGCTTATCCCGGCGCCGCGATCTACGGCTTCTACGCCTATCCGCCCTTGGCGCTCGCCTCGGGCCGCACGATCGCCAGCACCCAGCTGCGCGGCACCCTGCTCGGCGTCGAGTTCCACGGTTGGTCGCGCCACCGTGGATCAACCGCGCCGTGGAACCCCGCGACCGACAACGTCATCACCCAGCTCGGTCTAGTCGAGGCGGCGCTGGTTAAGGAGGTCGGAGAATGATGCCCGCCACGACCCTCGCCTTCGCAGGCGTCACACATCGCCAGGTGCAGACGCATCTATTCCCAGGGGACGGCTGCGAGGCCGCCGCGATTCTCCTGTGCGCGCGTACGCCTGGACCGCGGCACAAACTTTTGGTCCGGGAGGCCATCCTGGTGCCCCATGCCGCTTGCGCTAGGCGCGAACGCGACGCGATCAGCTGGCCCGGCCGCTATATCGAGCAAGCGATCGATAATGGCGAGGCCGAAGAGCTTGTCATCATTCTTCTTCATTCGCATCCGGGCGGTCTGTTCGCCTTCTCCGATATCGATGACGCCAGCGACCGCGCGACCATCCCGTGCCTGTTTCAGGCTTACGGACACTGGCATGGTTCGGCGATCATGACCCCGAACGGCGCCATCCGCGGCCGGCTTTATGGGCCGGACATGGCGCCGCGTCCGATCGATCTGATCACCAGCGCCGGTGACGACATCCACTTCTGGTGGGGCGACGAACGGTCTTTGACTGCTCCAAACATCCGGCCCGTCGCGTTCACGGGGGGTATGACGGGCGAGCTTGCGCGACTGCATGCGGTCGTCATCGGCGTATCCGGCACAGGCTCGATCCAGGCCGAACAGGCGGCGCGGCTCGGTTTCGGCCGCATCACGCTGATCGACTTCGACAAGATCGAACGCAAAAACCTCAACCGTATCCTCAACACATCCTTCGCCGATGCCCAGGCGGGATGTCTCAAAGTGGACGCATTCGCTGCGGCGATCACCGCCTATCGGGGCCCGGACGTGGCGGTGCCGGTTGCTGCCTCAATCAACACGCGCGAGGCCGTGCTCGCCGCCAGTCAAGGTGACGTCCTGTTCTGCTGCGTCGATACCCTGGAAGCCCGGCATGTCGCCGATCTCGTTGCAGCCGCGTTTGTGATGCCGCTCTTCGACGTCGGCGTGGTCATCCCGGGGCGCAAAACCGCCTACGGGTTCGCGATCGCCGACGCGGTCGGGCGGATCGACTATGTTCAGCCTGGCGGCGCGACATTGTGCGACCGTAAGGTCTACACGTCCGAGACGCTGCGCGCAGAGTATTTGCGGTGGGCGGCGCCCGACGCCCATGCACAGGAGCTGGAGGCCGGCTACATTAAGGGCGCGATCGAGGAGGCGCCGGCGGTGATCACGCTCAACATGCGCGCCGCATCTGCATGCATGAATGAGTTCATTCTGCGCGCCTATCCGTTCCGGCTGGAACCCAACCGTGACTTTACCCGCACACTGTTCAGCCTTGCCGCGGTCGACGAAGATCACTTGAGCGAGGACGATTTCGAGGTCGGCCCCAATCCGGTCTTCGCTCGCGGTAGCCTTGAACCGCTGCTTGGCCTGCCGGCGCTCGCGCCTATAAAAACGGGCCAGCCATGAGCCTGCACCGCTGGTGGCGGAACACCAAGGAGCGCTGGTTTCTCCCCGCGCGCCAGCTCCGCGTGGTCGAGGGCGATACGCTGCCTATCCGTCTCCCTCGTCGCGATTTGATGGTGGCGCGCGAGGATGGTGAAGACTGGAGCGTCGGCATGTCATGCCCCTGCGGGTGCGGCGAAACGATCGAGCTGATGCTCGTGCCCGAAGCTAAGCCCCGTTGGACGCTTGCGGTTGACGGGCGCAACCGACCGAGCCTGTCTCCGTCAGTGTGGCGGCGAACCGGCTGCCGCTCCCATTTCTGGGTGCGTGCCGGCCGTGTCCATTGGTGTGACTAATCTTCTGCCGTCGGGACCAGGCTCACCAGAACATAGGATTCGCGTACGAGAACGCCGCTCCGCAGGACGCGCTTCACCAGGAGCCGTGCGTCGGCGTTGACGTTGACCATGTCGCGATTGAGTTGAGCCAGCGTGTCGGGAGTGAACGCGCGATCGACTTTTCCGCGGATCACGCCGTGCTCGTCGTCCGCGATGCGGAACTCGAACTGATGCGCCTCTGGCAGGACGCCCGCCAGTTGGCCGGGTAATACCTCCTCAGCATCCTCGACCGTCGTGGTGGTCGCGCGCTCCGCAGCTCGCGCCACCGCATCGGCACTGAAGCTATGGTCGGACATGCCGGCGACAAGCCGGAGCGTCGCGCCGCCCTGCCGCAACAGGTCAAAAAACTCGCGCGCGGTGCCCAGCACTCGTTGATCGATCGTTTCCACAGCCGCTTGGAATTGCGCCTCGTCAACTTCACCAAAAGCGTCCAGCAGTTGAACCGCTTCATCAACCGCCGCCTTGAGCGGCGTATCCACGAGTTGCCCTTGCGGCGAAACTTCTTCCAGCACGAAACCGAACGAGCCGCGCGCGACATTCGTGATATGCAGCGTCGAAGCGCCCTTGTTCGGAACCACGCCACGTTGCCCAAGAGCCCCGGCCTCTTGGGCCATGACCTTAGCCACGAGATCCTGGAACTTGGACACGGCGGCTCCCGCGAACTCGCTCTCAATGCCCAAGGTGCCGCTCACTGGATGACCGCCGAAATAGAGGACAGCGGAGGCTGTTGTTTCTTCAGGCTCGTCCGCGAAGCCGGCAATCAGTTCGCGAAGTTCATCACGCCGTGCTTCGAGGCTGAACCGGCTCATCACATCTTCTGCATCGAGCTGGCCCAGCAGCGCGGTTACGGCCGCCATGTCGGCGTAGATCAGGTCGTGCTCAAGTTTGCGCCGGCTCGTCATTGCCAGCTCCCTTCCGGTTCGGGTTCCAAGGCCGCCAGTGCGGCAGCATCGTCCCGGACATCTTCTAGACGGACCTGCAGCATGCCCTTCCACAGCGTGTCGCCGCGTCGGTGGGAAAACAGGCTGAGATAATAGCGCGACGTGCCGACCAGGCCCTCGGACGAACCGTCGAGATCGATCGAGAAGGAATCGAGGCTATATACCTCTCGAACGCGTGGGCGCAGGAAAAGATCGAGATTGGCGTGCATCATCGCCGCGAGCGTGTCGCGATCACGAACGCCGGTAGGACGATAAAGAAAGGTAACAACATCGAGATCGCGTGGCTGCTTGTCCTCAACAAAGCTTCCATCGAGCCACTGAAAACCGCGATCGAATCCGATTGCGCGCATAGCGGCTCGGTGACGCAACCAGCCGCTGAGAATGGTACGTCGCTCAGGCGTCACTCCGAAGCGTTGTACCACCTCGAGCGCCGTAACAATATACGGCGACAAGTCGACCGCCGCCCCGCCGGGACCATCAGGGCCAACAAACGGTGGGAGAACACCGTCGATAGTGAAAGCTGGAATGGGCATCAACGAAATCGAGCGCCAGATAGGGAACCAATAGTGAACCTATCCCAAATCATCGCACCCCTCCCCCGGAGACTCTGATCTACCGCTTAGAATCTAAGAATATGATTAAATCAAGTTTGCTTAAGGCCGGGCAATGCGGAGTTGGGTGGGCTATTTGAGCATGTCAGTCAGCGGAAATGACGTGCGGCGATTTCTTGGATTGGCGGGTTGCTAATCGAACGGCAGGAATTAGGCTTGTCGGACACGAACTGGCCGACAGCAAACGAGTCCGCTATGAACAATGAAGTCGCCAAGGTGCGGACGAGCCAGAACAGAAGGAGAGGCTAAATGGCAGACGATAAACTGCGTAGTTTTCACCTGACGAAGAAGGGCGAAAAATGGCGCCTTGAGCAAGCCGGAAGCGATCGCGCAGTCCGCACTTTTGAGCGGAAGATCGACGCGCTCAAAGGCGGCGTGCTGAAAGGAGCGCTTGGGGCGCAGGGTGGCTCGGTGAAGATCCACGGGGAGAAAGGGCGTATCCAACAGGAGCGGACCTATCCCAGGGCAAAGGATCCGCGGAAGTCGAAGGGCTAATTGCCAAGTTTGCTGAGTCTGATCCGCTCGTTGATCTCGCCGCCTTGGCGTGCATCTGGCGAGCTTCGGGCTTGGCGCGCCGATGCGTATCTAAATGCGCAGTAAGGTCAGGATTCAGGCGATCGCCTGCAACCCCTTGTTCTTGACCAGGTTCAGCAGCTTCAAGGACGGGCCATCGGGCCGCTTCTCGCCCCGCTCCCATTTGCTGACCGCATCCTTTCGGACATTGAGGTAATGGGCGAAGACCGGCTGCGAGACATTCTCGCGCTCGCGCAACGCGCGGATCTCCTCCGGCGCGAGCGGTTCGACCGGGTTCAGGCACAGGGCGTCGAACTCACGCATGGTCGCCTTGTCGATCAGGCCCTCGCCATGGAGCCCGGCTGCGGTCTCATGGACCGACGCGAGAATAGAGCTCTCAGCTTTCCTGCGCTTCGTCGTCATCTTCCACCTTCACAAACTCGCCCGCGGCAATGCCTTTGTCGATGTCGGCCTCCGACATTGCCAGCAACACCTCGGCGAGCTTCTTCAACGCCTTCAACTCCTTGGCGGTGACGTTGGCCTTTTCATTCTTGGCAAAGCCATGGGCAAAGAAGCTGTGCCCGCCGACCTTGAACAGAATGATCGTCCGGAACCCGCCTGACTTTCCTCCGCCGGTCCGGGCGACCCGCTGCTTGTACACGTGCCCGCCGAGATCGGCATCATACTCTCCGGCCGCCACGTCGGCGGCGGCTTTGGCAAGACTGGCGCTCTCGAGATCCGCCTTGCGGGCGAAGCGCGCGAACGTCTTGGTCATCAGCACCGTCATGGGCGCGTCCGGCCGTCATTGCGATTCATAGTGTAGTCCTTAGAGCTATGGTATTCAAGGGGAGCGGAAGCATTATTGGGTCATTCAGGCGCGGCGCGCGCGGCACCGTCAAGGACCGCTCCTTGCGGGTCAACCGGTGCACGGTTCGCGCGCGTTCGAACGCGGCCGGACTTGCCATTTGTTCTTCTAATGTTCCAACTCCTGTCCAACGCCCGTTGTGGCGATTCGTTCTATCCTGGAGCTCGCTATGCAGCACGATGTCTGCCTGCGCGCGGCTGCGCGTGCGATCTATGACGCCTGCTTCCCGACGGAAGAGCTGGCGCCGGTCGGTTTCGAAGAGGCCGAGCGATACGGCACGATCCACTATCGCCGAGCGGTCGAGGCTGCGCAGAACGCGCGGCCGTACCTGCTGTACGACCGCGAGGCGCAGCCGAGCCTGTTCTAAGCCGGTCACGAGATCACCGGCCCGCTCCGGCCGCGGCCGATCGTCCAGCTGATGCTGTCGCCGCGAACGCGGCCGGACACCGTCTTGCCGACGTGCCGGTCGAGCACGGGACGCCAAGGCACGAGCGTGAACTCGCGGCTCTTCTCGATGAGCGCGTGACGCCCGCTCAGAAGCTCGACCGGGCGGCGGTAGACGCCTTCGACGCGGGCGCCTTCCGGCGTCTCGCGGAACGGCAGCCCGAGCTGGCCGGAAAGCTGCGCCGCGACCCGAAGCAACTCGCGCCGCCGCAGCGTGTCGATGAGGCCCGGCGCGAACGCGGTGCCGTTCGCCTGTTCCTCGGCGAGACCCTGCGCGACCAGCCATTGTCGGCGCTGCCCCTGCGCGTCGCGGACCGCCTGCCCGAAGCCGGCCGCGCGCGGCGGCTCGGGCGAGGCCGCGACGAGCTCGCGATCGAGCCAGGTCGCGGCATCGGCGTCGACCAGCCTTTCGAGCGGCTCGGCGGACAGCGTTTCCACGCGTACCGGGGCTTCCCGGGCGCGGGCCGCCTCGTAGGCGGCGGCGCGGTCGAGATGATCGGGCGCGATGGTCCAGCTTCCGTCGCTCAAACGCTCCACCGCGCCGGACCTGCGCCGCATGGCTTCGAGCCGGCGGACATGCGTCTCGGCGAACGCCTCGGTCGCGGTGGGATCGTGACGCAGATGCGCGTCGATGTCGTAGCGCCCGCCATTGGCCGCAGCGACGGCGGCGATGGTCCGATCGACCTCCCGGACCGCCGGCCGCTCGGGGGCGATCCGGACGACCGCGCCGGCGGGCATTGGCGCCAGCGCCTCGCCCTTGCCGATGTCGACATAATGGGTGCGCCCATCGGTCGCCTCGACCAGCAGGTAGTGGCGATCCTTGTGCTCGTCCGACAGGCCGCGCTCGAGGACGCGGCCGATGATCGGCCGCGCGTCTCGGGCGGCGGGCTCGTAGATCGCGAGATCGGCCGCGGCCGGCGCGATGCCGCGCGCGGTATAGGCGCGCTGCAGGGTGCGAATGATGTCGCCGCGCTCGCCCATCCGGCGCAGCGTATCCTCGATGCCCTCGGCGAGGCGCCAGCGCCCCTCCGGCAGGCGTTCCGCCAGCCCCAGCCGGGCCAGCGTTGCCAGGCGGCCCACCTGCAGGCTCTGCTGGAAGGGGTCGCGTGCCGATGCGGCCACGACCCGGTCGGTGTCCATCGCGCCGATCAGCCGGCGGTCGATGCCGGTCAGCCGCTCCTGGTCGATCTCGGCGCGCAGCCGCGCCTCGATGTCGCGGTCGCTGCGCGGGCCAAGGTCGAGGTCGACGAGCTCGGCGGCGCGCTCGCGGATGCCGCGGGTCAGATAGTCGGGTGCGATGACGAGATCGCGGCCGCGTTCGTCCTTCCCGCGCACGATGACATGGGTGTGCGGATGGCCGGTGTTGAAGTGATCGACCGCCACCCAGTCGAGCCGGGTGCCGAGATCCTGCTCGACACGCGCCATCAGCCGCCGGGTCAGGTCCTTGAGGTCGGCATATTGATCGCCGTCCTCGGGCGAGACGATGAAGCGGAACTGATGGCGATCGCCGGCCTGTCGATCGAGCCAGTTCTTGCCGTCCACGGTATCCGCGTCGCGGCCATAGAGCTCGCCCGGCCGGCCGTCGCGGGTCACGCCGTCGCGCTGGACGTAGCGCAGGTGCGCGCGGGCGCCAGCAAAGCCCTTGCCGGCGAGCTTCGCGAGCCGCGCTTTGACGATGACGCGGCGCTGGCGCCAGGCGGCGTAGCGGTCACGCCGGGCGAGCAGCCGTCCGACGCCAGCCCCGCGGCCGATACGGGTCGCGGGATGGGAGCCGCTTCGGCCCGGGCCGCCGCGCGCGAGATTGGTCGCCGCGAGCACGCGCGAAAGATAGGTGCGGCCGCGCTTGCCGCCGCGGCTGCGGATGCGGCCGAGCCGCGGCTCGAAGTCGTCTTCTGTCGCCATCGGTCGATCCCGTCTGGCGCCCCGCGGCAATCATGCCTTGCGCGACGGCACATGAAAACCAGTGCCGCTGGAACTGGCGGATTTCCGCCGTTTCCGGCGCCGATGGCACCGTCCGCCAGGCGGCAGTGCCGTTCAGCTTCCCGGAAAATGATGTGCAGGCAAACACTTACGGCAGCAGGGGTGCCGGCGCTTTATCTTGCCTTAC
>Ga0164243_10003613_pt1 | contig 24696 bp, 25 predicted proteins | sample OricompcompostOP_FD_108781 | JGI IMG/M metagenome (GOLD analysis project Ga0164243, IMG submission 108781) | Organic Plus compost microbial communities from Emeryville, California, USA - Original compost - Organic plus compost (OP) | ecosystem: Engineered > Solid waste > Mixed feedstock >...
CCACCGCGCTGAGGCTGGAGACAGCACCCGGCCCGGACGCTCATCGAGCGTCCGGGCCGAGTTCACTGCGCGAGACCGTCGAGGTGCAGTCCAACCGATCCAGAAGGGTGACGGTCCCGCAGTATGGGGGGCTCAGCCGGCGTGGCCTCCGAGGAAGTCCCCGGCGTAGTAGAGCGCCGGCAGGACGAGGCAGACCTCGGTCCACAGGCCGGAGAGGACGATCTTGCGGCGGCCGGTGGCCTTGATCGCCTCAACGACGTTGACGTCCTCCCAGGTGTTCATCGTGGTGCGGTCGATCGGCTTCTGGTCGGGGAAGACCGCCTGCAGGGACGGAAGCAGGTTGCCGGAGAAGGATTGGGCCGCCACGGTGGTGAGCACGGTCGGTACGTTGAAAGCCTTGGAAGTACATCCGGTTCTGGATCGCGACGTTGCCGCCGAGTGCCTTCACCCGGTCGATGCTTTGGTCGCTGATCATCTCGGCGTGGTCGAAGAGCCACGGCACCCCCAAGGTGTCCTGGCCGAGGTCGGTGGCGATCTTCTCAACGTCCAGATTGTGCCGGATGGTCTAGTTGTAGGTCGCGTGCAGGCGGAAGCCCCAGCCGTGCTCAAGCAGCAGCCGGGCGGCCTCTTCCAGCTCGCCGGCCGCTCGGTTGGTGAGCTGCTCGGGGCTCGGCGAAGTTCTCGAAGTCCGCCGGGCTCCAGGCGAGGTTCTCACCGGCGCCGTTGGCGCGCAGCCAGCGGTCGCCGTCGCCGGGGCTGACCAGCCGATCCAGCGCCTTAGGTTGTCGATCTCCTGGCCCGGTGTCTGCGGGAAGAGGTGGTAGGCGACCCGCACGGTCAGCTCGCCACGGTCGGCGAGGGCAGTGATCGTGCCGTAGTCCTCCAGGAAGTCCTGGAACCCGCCGGCTGCGTCGATCGCGCTGGTCAGGCCGAAGCGGTTGAGCTCGCGGAAGAAGTGCTCGGTCGACTCCTCCTTTGCAGCCAGGAGTTGGCGGCGATGATCCAGGTGGTGGAGAGCACGGTCCCGAGCGCGACGATGCAGGTGGCGAGGAAGACGGTGCGCTCCTTGACCCGGCCGTCGCCGTAGAGCATGACACCGATGAAGCCGGCTTCGACGAAGAAGGCGGTCACCACCTCCATGCCGATGACCGGCCCGATCACCGGTCCGGTGGCGGTCGCGAAGGGGCCCCAGTCGAGCCCGAACTCGAAGGTGATCACTGTCCCGGCGACCACCCCGAGGGCGAAACCGACCGCGAAGATCCGCTTCCAGAACCGGAAGATCTGTAGATAGACGGGTTTGCGGGTGCGCCGGTACGCGCCATAGACGAACGCCAGGAAGATGGCGAGGCCGACCGTGATCGCAGGGAAGGTCATGTGAAACGCGACGGTCAGTGCGAACTGCCACCGCGAGAGGTCCACCATCGTGTCCGACATGCCGCCTCCTCGGACCGGCGCCCGCCGCCCTGCCCGAAGGGGAAGGTAACAGTGAAGGGACGCTGTGTGACCCCCTGCAGCGAGACCGACGATCGATCGCAATGATCGCTCCGGGCGATGCCGATGGCCCAACCCCGGCGCTGGGCTGGCGCGTAGGTCTGGCCCGGCGGCGAGGAACGGGCTGACGTGACCTGTGTCACGTCGTAGAGTCGAGGTTGTGAGTTCTGGCAGCACCGTGTCGCAGCCCACTCGGCCTGCGGTCTTCTCCACCACTCGGGTGAGTGAGACGTCGCAGGTCCGCAGTTGGGAGCTCCACAACGCGGCGTCGCTGGTTGCGCTTGCCTGCCGCCCGGTCGGAGGTGGAGAGGCGTTCGATGCCGCGGAGATGAACCTCCAGCTCGACGAGGTGCATCTGGCCAGGGTGCGCGCGCCACGCCACTCGGTCGAGCGCTCCTCGGCGCTCGTCGAGGCCAGTCCCGCCGATGCCATCGCCGTCTACGCCAGCCTTCGCGGCGACGCCCTGCTGGAGTACGACGGGATGCGACGGGTCCTGCACCCGGGGCAGCTCCTCGTCTGCGACGTCGACCGCCCCTTCGTGCGCGGCTTCGGTCACGGGCTGGAGGAGCTCGCCGTCAAGGTGCGTCGACAGGCGTTCGAGGAGCGCACTGGGCTGCCCTCGGTCCCTACGCCCCTGGTCGTCGATGCGGGGCCGGGGCAGAGCGCTCATGGCCGTGCCTTGGTGCAGCTCGTCGGACGTGCGCTGCGCTCGGTCGACCCGGTCCCGGCCGACGAGGACGCGGTCCTCGACCTCGTCTCGATGCTGGCCACCGAGGGGCGTGCCGACCTGGCCACCGCGCACCGCGCTGCCGCCAAGGTCTTCATCGAGGATCACCTCGCCGACCCGAGCCTCTCTGCGGCCGACGTCGCATCCGGCGCGGGCATCAGCGAGCGTCACCTTTCCCGCCTCTTCGCCGAGGCCGGCACCAGCGTGCCGCGCCATATCCTCGCGCGACGTCTGGATCGCGCTTACGCCCTCCTGGCGTGTCCGAACGACCCGGACCTCCGGACCGTCGATGTTGCCCGGTTGTGTGGCTTCACCTCGACGTCGTACTTCTCCTCCGCCTTCCGCAAGCGTTTCGGAGTCGCCGCTGGCGACGTTCGCCGCGCGGCTCTGTCCTGACGGCTCTGTCCTGACGGCTCTGTCCTGACGGCTCGGTCGCGGGGGTTGCAGGTTCCCCGGGGCCCCGGGGAAACCTCCGCGTCCGACGCATGCGCATTTCCGCCAACCGCCTGGCTACGTCGTGACCTCGGTCAGTGTGACGCACGACACTCCTGAACCACTCAGCAGCGAAGGAGTGGGACGTGGGCAAGGTCAACAGACACCGGGGACCGGTCTGGGCCGTGACGGCTGCGACAGCGGCCATGGGACTCGCGCTCTCGGGATGCACGGTCGGCGGCAGCAGCGCCGCCGGCGACGACCATGAGTTGGTGATCGGGTTCGTGTCGACCCAGACCGGGGCGAGTGCGGCGTTTGGTCAGGCGAACTCGTTCGTGGTCAGTCAGATGAGGGCCTACCTCAAGCAGCATCCGGTCGAGGTCAACGGGCAGAAGTACGACGTCAAGATCGTCGTCAAGGACGCGCAGAGCGACTCGACGCGAGCCGGTGACGTCGCCGCCGAGCTGATCAACAGCGACAACGCCGACGTGATCGTGGCGTCCTCGACGCCCGACATCGTCGACCCGGTCTCCGAGCAGTGCGAGGCCAATCAGATCCCCTGCATCACCACGGTCGCCCCGTGGCAGCCGTTCGCCATCCGGTCGGGCACCAAGCCGGCAGACCTGAAGTACAGCTACCACTTCTTCTGGGGCCTCGAGGACGTCTCGGCGGTCTACTCCGACATCTGGAAGCAGGTCGCCAACAACGGCAGGGCCGGCGGGCTCTTCCCGAACGACCCCGACGGTCAGGCGTGGGGTGCCAACTTCCCGGCGCTGACCAAGAGCAGTGGCGTCACGATCAAGAACCCTGGCCTCTACCCCGACGGCACCAAGGACTTCTCCGCACAGATCTCCGCCTTCAAGGGGACCGATGTGTTGGTCGGCGTACCCATCCCGCCGGACTTCACCACCTTCTGGCGGCAGGCCAAGCAGCAGGGATACCACCCCAAGGTCGCGACCATCGGCAAGGCGCTGCTCTTCCCGTCCTCGGTCGACTCGCTCGGCAAGATCGCCAACAACCTCGCCAGCGAGGTGTGGTGGACCCCGACCGCGCCCTACAAGAGCTCGCTGACCGGACAGAGCGCGAAGCAGCTTGCGGACGCCTGGGAGGCGAAGACCCACCAGCAGTGGACCCAGCCGCTCGGCTACGCCGAGGCGCTCTTCGAGGTCGCCATCGCCGCGGTGAAGAAGGCCGGCAGCACCAACCCCGAGGATCTGGTCAAGACCCTCGCTCACCTCGACGTCGACACGATCGTCGGTGAGGTGCACTGGGGCGCTGACCCGAACGTCCCGCCGTACATCGCCAAGACCCCCGTCGCGGGTGGCCAGTGGCGCCAGACCAAGGGCGGTAAGTACCCCTTCGACCTGGTCGTCGTCGAGAACAAGCTCGCCCCCGAGGTTCCCCTCGGCGGCAAGCCCGAGCCCCTCTCCTGACCGAGCACGAGTGAGGTAACCATGAGCACGAGTACGACGGCGACCCGGCTGCTCCAGGCAGACGGCATCGCGAAGCGGTTCGGCCAGGTCGTGACCGCCCGGTCCGTCTCCTTCCACGTCGATGCCGGCGAGGCGCTCGGGATCGTCGGCCCGAACGGAGCGGGCAAGTCCACGCTCCTCAACCTGGTGACGGGCACCCTCCGCGTCGACGGCGGACAGATCCGCTTCGATGGCGAGGACGTGACCCGCCTGCCTGCGGCCCGGCGTACCGAACGGGGGATCGGTCGCACCTTCCAGGTGCCCCGGCCGTTCGAGGGGTTGACCGTCTTCGAGAACGTCCTGGTCGGCGCCTCCTTCGGCGCCGGGAAGCACGGCAAGGAGGCGACCGAGCAGGCCTGGCAGGCGCTCGAGACCGCGGGCCTGGCCCGGCTCGCCAACACCAGAGCGGGCGCGTTGCGCCTGCTCGATCGCAAGCGGCTCGAGCTGGCGAGGGCGCTTGCCACCGAGCCTCGGCTGCTGCTGCTCGACGAGATCGCCGGCGGCCTCACCGAGCAGGAGCTGCCCGCGCTCATCGAGACCATCACCACGATCCGTGACAGCGGCACCGGCGTCATCTGGATCGAGCACATCGTGCACGCCCTGCTCCAGGTCGTCGACCGGCTGATGTGCCTCGCCCAAGGTGACGTCGTCGCCACCGGCGACCCGCACGAGGTGATGGCCAGCGACGAGGTCGCCGCGGTCTACCTGGGCGCGGTCGACTCCGAGGAGGAGCTCGTCACCGACGAGGCCGCGCTCGCGCCCGCCGAGTCGGAGCCCAAGGAGGCCCAGTCATGAATGCGCTGCTCGAGCTCACCGAGGTCGACGTCCACTACGGCGACTTCCAAGCCATCTACGGCCTCGATCTGGCCGTTGCCGAGGGCGAGACGCTCGCCGTGATCGGCGCCAACGGCGCCGGCAAGACCACCTTGCTCAAGACCATCTCCGGGCTGATGAAGCCCACGCGGGGGACGGTCCGCTTCGCCGGTCAGGACGTCTCCCGGATGGCCACCCACAAGCGGGTCCGTAGCGGCATCGCGCTCACTCCCGAGGGCCGTCGGATCTTCGGCTCCATGACCGTCGAGGAGAACCTCAAGGTCGGTGCCTTCGGCCAGCGCCCCGGGCCCTGGACACTGTCAGCGGTGTACGACGCCTTTCCACTGCTTGCCGAGAAGCGGACCCGTCGCGGCGGCTTCCTCTCCGGGGGTGAGCAGCAGGCCACCGCGATCGGTCGGGCGCTGATGTCCAATCCGAAACTGCTGCTCCTCGACGAGGTCTCGCTCGGCCTGGCTCCGGTGGTCATCGCCGACATCTACGCCGCGCTTCCGGCGATCGCGGCCAAGGGCACCACCGTCCTGGTGGTGGAGCAGGACCTCACCCAGGCACTCGCGGTGGCTGACCGGGTGCAGTGCCTGCTGGAGGGCCGCACCGTCCTCGAGGCGGCTGCCACCGAGGTGACCCGCGCGGAGGTCGCGGACGCCTACTTCGGCACTACCCACACTCCCCAGGAGGTCTGAGATGGACTGGGTCAATGCGGTCCTGCAGGGAGTGCTCCTGGGCGGGCAGTACGCACTGCTCGCCTGCGGGCTCTCTTTGATGTTCGGCGTCATGCGCATCGTCAACCTCGCCCATGGCGTTCTCGCCGTCGCGGCGGCCTACCTCGCCTACTGGCTCGTCTCCCACACCGCGTTGCCGTCCTTCGTGACGCTGATCATCGTGATCCCGGTGATGGCGGGGGTCGGCTGGCTGCTCCAGATGGGCTTGTTCAACCGGGCGCTCAAGCATGGCGAGCTCTCCCCGCTGCTGGTCTCCTTCGGGGTCGCGGTGATCGGGGCCAACCTGCTCCAGGAGGGCTTCAAGGCCGACTCGCGCAGCATCGGGATCGGCGATCTGGCCACCTCCAGCATCAAGATCAGCGACGACCTCTCGATCGGGGTCTTCTCGCTGATCACCCTGGTCATCGCGGTGGTCGTCATCGGTGGCCTGACCACCTTCATGAACTACACCCGGATCGGCCGCGGCATGCGGGCCACGAAGGACGACCACGAGGCCGCCAAGCTGATGGGCATCAACGAGCGCACCATGTATGCGCTCGCGACCGCCATCGCGATCGCGACCGTGGCGCTGGCCGGAGTGTTCCTCGGGATGAGCACCCAGTTCACGCCGACGTACGGCGACCTGGTGCTGATCTTCGCCTTCGAGGCGGTCATCATCGGCGGACTCGGGAACCTGTGGGCGACGTTGATCGGCGGCCTCGTCCTCGGCGTCGCGCAGACGGTCGGCGCCCAGATCAACCCCGCGTACGGCGTGCTGGCGGGCCATCTGGTCTTCCTCGCCGTGCTCCTGGTCAGGCCGCAGGGTCTGCTCGTTCAGAAGACGGTGATGGCATGACGACCTTGACCCAGCCCATGCGCGGCCCGTCGGCCCTGCAGGTCAGCCGCGGTGACCGCACCTCGATGATCGGCGGGCTCGCCTTCGCGCTGATCGTCGTCGTGATGGCCGCCTGGGTGCCGTTCCACTTCTCACTAGGCACCCTGACGAACCTGGTCGGACTCTTCGCCCTGATCATCCTCGGCACCACTTGGAACCTCCTGGCCGGCTACGGCGGGCTGGTCTCGATCGGGCAGCAGGCCTTCATCGGTGCCGGCGGGTACGCCGTCATCAAGCTCGCCGACGCCGCCGGGATCCCGCTGGTCCTCTCGGTGCTCCTGGCCGGTGTGGTCTGCGCGATCCTCGCCTACCCGACCTCGTTCCTGCTCTTCCGGCTGGTTGGTGGCTACCTCGCGATCGGCACCTGGGTCGTGGCCGAGGTCTTCAAGCTGATCACCACCCAGATCGACTCACTCGGCGGTGGCTCCGGCCTCTCGCTGATGGCGTTCCGCACCGACGGCACCAGCCGGATCGCCCGGATCGGCACCGTCTACTGGCTGGCGCTCGCGATCGCCGTCCTGGTCATCCTGGCGACGTACTTCCTGATGCGGAGCCGACTCGGCCTCGGTCTCACCGCGATCCGCGACAATCCCACCGCTGCCGGCTCGCTCGGCGTGGCCGTCCAACGCAGCCGCCGGATCGTGTACGTCGCCGCCTCGGCAGGAGCTGGCCTGGCTGGGGCGCTGATCGCGGTCAACTCGCTCCGGGTCACGCCGGACTCGATCTACAGCGTCAACTACACGGCGTACATGATCTTCATCGTGGTGATCGGTGGCATCGGCACGATCGAGGGCCCGATCCTGGGCGCCATCATCTTCTACATCCTCCAGCAGGAGTTGGCCTCGCACGGCACCTGGTATCTCATCGTGCTCGGCGCGGTCGCGATCGCGGTCGTCCTCGCGGCCCCCAAGGGACTGTGGGGCCTGCTCTCGCGGGAGGGGAAGGTCGAGGTCTTCCCGGTTGGTCACAAGGTGACGCCGCCCCGCTAGCCGCGTCGCCGGTGGACGTGCAGATTTCCGCCAACAGCCCGACGGAGCCTGTAGGAAGCCGCTGTGACCGAGGACACTCGAGGAGAGACGTCGCGCGACGCGACCCCGAGAAAGACATGAGGTGAGTTCGGATGGCGCTCTTCTCGTCCATCGAGGAGACCCGCGAACGGCTGGCGAGTACCGGCTATCTGGTCGACGACGAGCTGGCCACCGTGGTCTTCCTCGGCGACGCGATGGGCAAGCCGCTCCTTCTCGAGGGACCGGCCGGCACCGGCAAGACCGAGCTGGCCAAGGCGGTCGCCCAAGGTACGGGCGCGCGACTCATCCGGCTGCAGTGCTATGAGGGACTCGACGAGGCGCGCGCGCTCTACGAGTGGAACTACCGCAAGCAACTGCTCCGCATCCAGGCGGTGCAGGCCAATGCCGACAGCGGCGGGAGCGGTGCCGCCTGGGACGAGCTCCACGACGACATCTTCAGCGAGGAGTTCCTGCTCGAGCGGCCGCTGCTGGCCGCGATCCGCAGCGACGTCCCCACCGTGTTGCTCGTCGACGAGACCGACAAGGCGGACGTCGAGGTCGAGGGCCTGCTCCTCGAGCTGCTCAGTGACTTCCAGGTGACGGTGCCCGAGCTCGGCACGATCGCGGCCACCAGGCGTCCCTTCGTGGTGCTGACCTCCAACGCGACCCGGGATCTCTCCGAGGCACTCAAGCGACGCTGCCTGCATGCCCAGGTCGACTACCCCGAGCCGACCAGGGAGCGGGCGATCGTACGCAGCCGCGTGCCCGAGGTCAGCGAGGAGTTGGCCGGCGAGGTGGTCAAGGCCGTCCGGGCCATGCGCTCCCTGGACCTCCGCAAGCCGCCGAGCGTTGCCGAGACCATCGACTGGGCCAAGGCCCTCGAGACGCTCGGCCACCGCGAGCTCAGCGATGCTGCCGCCGGGCAGACCCTGGGCGTCGTACTCAAGCATGACCAGGACAAGATCAAGGCGCGCGAGCAGCTCAAGATCCCCGAGCCTCATCGCGGCTGACCCACGACCGCCGCGTCGGCGTCAGACGATCTGGCCGACCGCGGCGGTGAGCTGGCGGATGGTGGAGACCTCGAAGGTGTCGGTGGTGTGGGCGGCGTACTCCGAGGCCCGGGAGTCGATGGTGTCCCACTCGCGGTGGGGCTCGGGGTTGAGCCAGTAGAGCCGGCGGGCGCGGTGCTGGAGCTCGGCGATGGCCGAGGTCGCCGGCTCGCGGTCGTGGGCGCGCGCGTCCCCGGCGACGATCACCGTCGTCTTCGCCGTGACTGCATCTCCCCAGGTGCCGAGGAAGGTGGTGAACGCGCGGGCGTAGTCACTGCGCCCGTCGTGCACGATCAGCCCCCGCCGAGACAGCAGATGATGAGGATCGAGTACGCCGGGGCTGGAGTCGAGCAGGTCGGTCACCTCGACGATGCCGTCGATGAAGACGAAGGAGCGCACCCGCCGGAACTCCTCGTGCAGCGCGTGCAGCAGGGTGAGCGTGAACGGTGCGAACTGGGCGGTCGACCCGGAGACGTCGCAGAGGACGATGAGGTCGGGTTTGGTGGGTCGGCGCCGCCGGAGCACCGGTGTCACCGGTACGCCGCCACTGCCCATCGAGGACCGGATCGTACGGCGCATGTCCAGGCCACGTCCGCCCCGCCGGCGCTTGGCGCCGAGCCGGGCCGCCAGCCGGCGGGCCAGTGGCCGCATCGCCTGCCGCATCGCGACCAGCTCGTCGGCTCCGGCCCGGAGCAGTGGGCGGTCCTGGAGATCCTCGAGCTGCTGCTCGTCGACACCGATACCCTCACGGAGCTGACCGGAGAGCAGATCCTCCATCCGGCGGCTCATTTGCTCCATGGCCCGGCGGGCCTCCGCCGCGTCGACGGTCCGGTCGAAGCCCGAGCTGTCCGAGTCGTCACCCTCGAGGTAGCGCCGATAGAGGTCGGGCACGTTCATCCGGCGCAGCACCCGTTGGGTGTGGTGGCCGGCGGAGCGGCCGTCGCTCTGGTCGCCGCCGAACCGGTTGATCGCCTCGTCGAGGGCGTGGTCGAGGTCGTCCTCTTCGCCGTCGCGAAGGGCGCGTACGACGGAGTCGAGCAGCTCCTGCTCGTCGTCCGCGCCGGTCCTGGTGGCGCTGTCGGGGCCGGCCGCTCCCGAGGAGTCCGACGCCGGCGGTCGCCAGCGTGGGAAGACCGCGTCGAAGGAGCGCCGGAAGAGCACGTCGTGGCTGATGTCCTTGACCAGCGCCGCGCGCAGCACGGTGCGCACCGAGGAGCGCGCGGTGAGGTCGACATGGCGCAGCGCGCCCACGGCGTCCAGCACCTCACTCGTCGAGACGGGTACGCCGCCGTGGCGCAGCCGGGACACCAGCGCGAACACCAGCGCCGGCACGCCGTCGGCGAGTTGGATCTGGTTTCCGCCATCTCCGCGGTCGGTCATTGCCGTGATGCGCGTCACCCTGTGAGCGTAGGCATCGAGCCGGTTGGACCGCGCTGGCCGAGGCCGAGCACGGCGTAAATCAGCATCCGGCGACGTACCGAACAGCCCCTTTCGAATCCGAACCGAGGAAGAAAAGATGACCCGCCAGCTGCTCAGCCTCGCCATCACCCTGCCGCCCGGGCTGCCCGTCGAGACGGCGGTCCCCATTGCCACGATGGCGGGCCGCCTCGGCTTCTCGGCTATTCACATCTCGCCTGAGGACCAGACGCTCGTGGCGGAGCTCGAGCGGCTCAGCGAGGCCGCCGCCCCGGCACTGGTCGTCTTCGATGCTCCGGGCGACGCTCCCGGGCTGGTCCGGGCCAACGACCCGGCCGAGGTCGCTCGGGTGCGCGCCGAGCTGAACGACTCCGACGCGATGCGGCCGCTGCTGGTGTCGGTGCCGATCTCGATCGGCCGGACGATGAACGAGGCGACCGCGCGGGCCGATCTCGAGGCCCGCTTCACCGGCGACTACCACCCGAGCGTCCACGGCATCTTCGGCACCTTCGAGAAGGCGCAGAGCGACGTGCTCGCGCTGGCTCGAGCCGGCGCCGACGGGCTGGTCCTGGACGTGCCTCTCGAGCGCGACATCGCCGACGTACTTGCCCAGGTCAGGGCGCTCGTCGTCGGCGCGACACCGGAGCTGGTGAACGCCGCCGACGGTCCCGCCAAGCCCGCGCCGCGGACGTCGTTCTACGGCGAGTAGCGACCTACGCCGGCCGCCGACCGGTTCGAACGTGCTGGATTCGGCCATCCCTGAATGTGACCGTTGACACTTTTCCGGCCGCTTCCGTTCCATGAACGTCACGCCGCAGGTGCGGCATCCACGAACCGTGAATAGCCAGACCAAGAACCCAAGTGAGGAGCGGTCCTGATGGTTGAAGGAGTTCCGGCCGCCGGTGGCGCCGTCCAGCACAGCGAGTACACGACGAAGTTCGGCAGCCTCGCCGACTTCGAGAAGGGTGGCGTCGAGCTCGTCGCCGACGACCCGCGCCACTACGCGTTCTCGAACATCTACGAGGTCGCTTCGATGATGCCGGCCTGGGATCGGGTCGCGGTCGCGAAGAACTGGGAGTACGTCCTGGAGACCGTGCGCGCCGAGGGGACCTCGCCGTGGTTCACGGCGTCGCACGACGAATTCGCGATCTGCATGGACGATGCCGGCAGCGAGGTCCTGGTCGAGCTGGTGAAGCTCGAGACGCCGATTGCCGACGAGACCACCGAGGGTGCCGTCCTGGTCGAGGGCGACCCGGTCGGCCCGAAGATGGGCCGGATCCATCTCAAGCGGGGTCACCAGGCGCTGCTCCCGAAGGGCGCCGCTTACCGCTTCGTCAAGGACGGCGACCCCGGCGTCCTCCTCATCCAGACCATCGGCGGCAGCCTCACCCAGTACCGCTGGGCCGAGATCTGCCAGACGGTCTGACCCATCCGAACGAGCCCTAGACCAAGACAGGGAGACTGATCATGACCACCACCGAGATCGAGGTCGGCCGTTCGGCCGAGACCAACGTCGACGGGTACCACGAGTTCAAGCTCGGCGAGTTCACTTTCCGCCGGGACGAGTTCTTCGTGTACATCAGCTGGCCGACCGGCAGCCACATGATGAGCGTCGACGCCTTCTTGAGGGCGCTCCAGCGCGATGTCGCCTGGGACTTCTTCTACGGCATCGTCAACTTTGACGGTGTCTTCGGCACCGTCAACCACTACGGCACGGTCGACATCTTCGCCGGCCGCTACAACGACTCCTACCGCAAGGCGGAGCTCGACTACAGCGAGAACGTCGAGACGCCGCGGATCCGCGAGACCTTCAAGTCGATTCTCTCCGACTGGACGAACTCCACGTTCGACCCGTTCGCATCGCCGCACGAGACCGGCAGCCCGTTCGGCCTCAAGAACGGCGACAACGACGCCGCCGTCACCCGTGAGCGCATCGCTGCCGAGCGTATGGTCGGACTGCCGGGCGACCAGCAGCCGCGGACCGACGAGATGGGCTACCCGGTCAACCGGATGTTCGCCGACGTCGACCAGTCCGAGCCGGTCGTCGAGGTCGAGCCGGGCTTCGAGAACGAGGTGGCGGCGTTCAGCCTCTTCGCCTATCTCTCCCGCTCCGACGTCACCTGGAACCCGTCCGTGGTGAGCGTCTGCAAGGACTCGCTCGCCTGCCCGACGACCGAGGAGTACATCCTCCCGATCATCCACGGCAACGACCGGGTCGAGTGGTTCTTGCAGATGAGCGACCAGATCACCTGGGAGGTCGAGGACCGCGACACCGGCGCCGTGCGCTCCCGCGTGGTCATGAAGGCCGGTGACGTCAGCGCCATGCCGGCCGACATCCGCCACCAGGGCTACTCCCCGAAGCGCTCCATGCTGCTGGTCTGGGAGAACAACTCCGAGAAGATCCCCGAGGCGATCGCCTCCGGCAAGGCGCCGACCTACCCGGTCGACTTCTGAGCCGAGGACCAGATGACGAACCAGATCCAGACGAAGCTCTTCATCGGCGGCGAGTTCGTCGACGCGGCCGACGGGGCAACCTTCGAGACCATCGACCCGCACGACGGCTCCGTGCTTGCCAACGTCGCGGAGGCAAAGGAGGAGGACGTCGACCGCGCCGTGGCCGCCGCCAAGAAGGCCTTCCCGGCGTGGAGTCATCTGGCCGCCGCCGATCGGGGCCGGCTGCTGCTCAAGCTCGCTGATGCGATCGAGGCCGACGCCGAGAACCTCGCGATGTTGGAGACCCGTGATACCGGGCACCCGCTGCGCGACACCCTCGGTCTGGACGTGCAGCGCACGGCGGCGACGTTCCGCTACTTCGGCGGCATGGCCGACAAGTTCCAGGGCACGGTCGTCCCGGTGGAGCAGGGCTTCCTCGACTACGTGGTGCCTGAGCCGCTGGGCGTCATCGGTCAGATCGTGCCGTGGAACTTCCCGGTGATGTTCACCAGCTGGAAGATGGGCCCCGCCCTGGCTGCCGGCAACTGCGTGGTCATGAAGCCGTCGGAGATCACCCCGATGAGTGCCCTCCGGGTGGCCGAGCTGGCCGCCGAGGTCGGCTTCCCGCCGGGCGTCATCAACATGGTGCCCGGTTACGGCAACACCGCCGGGCAGCGGATCACCGACCACCCCGACATCGCGAAGATCTCCTTCACCGGCTCGACCAACGTCGGGAAGATGATCGCCAAGAACGCGGCTGACACCCTCAAGCAGGTGCACCTCGAGCTGGGCGGCAAGGGCGCCAACATCGTCTTCGCGGACGCCAACATCAAGGCGGCCGTCGGCGGGACGGCGTTCGGCATCTTCCACAACCAGGGCCAGGCCTGCATCGCGGCGAGCCGGCTGATCGTGCACGAGTCGGTCAAGGACGAGTTCCTCGACGAGTTGGTGAAGTTGGCCAAGTCGATCCGGCTCGGCGACCCGAAGCAGGGCACGACTGAGATGGGACCGCTCACCTCCGCGCTCCACCGGGACCGGGTGAAGTCGTACCTCGAGCTCGCCGGCCAGGAGGGTGGCAACGTGCTCGCGGGCGGCAAGTCGCCGGAGGACCCCTCACTCGCCGGCGGCTACTACGTCGAGCCGACGATCGTGGAGACGCAGCCGGAGGCCAGGGCCGCGCAGGAGGAGGTGTTCGGCCCGTTCATGGTCGCGCACACCTTCAAGACTGACGAGGAGGCCCTCAAGATCGCCAACGGCGTCGCCTACGGTCTCGGCGGCGGACTGTGGACCAACGACCTGTCGCGAGCCCACAAGGTCGCCCGCGAGCTACGCGCCGGCATGGTGTGGATCAACTCCTACAAGCGAGTCAACCCGGGCTCGCCGTTCGGCGGTGTGGGTGTCTCCGGCTACGGCCGCGAGATGGGCTTCGAGGCGATGCGCGAATACACCGAGCCCAAGGCCACCTGGGTGAACGTCGACGCCCAGTTGCCGCCGTTCTACCCGCGGGACGAGTGAGCGAGGGACGCTCGTACGCCGCCGGAGGGCCTGCCGATCTGATCGGCAGGCCATCCGCCGCGTGGCGGGGTCTGCGCATGTCGATTTCCGCCATCCCGCGACCGCGCCCTCGGCTGCCTCGTGACTGCGGTCACATAATCGGCTCCATGAAGTTCGCACACGAGACGTTGCCCCAGCGGGTGTCCTTCGCCTCCGGTGAGGCGCCGGCAGCGGTGGCGACGGAGGTCGAGCGACTGGGCGCGAAGCGGGTGATGGTGATCGCCTCGGAGCGGGAGACGGCGCTGGCCGAGCCGATCGCGGCGAAGCTGCCGGTGGCGCTGCGCCACGACGAGGTGGTCATGCACGTGCCGGTCGAGGTCGCACAGCGGGCCCGCGAAGCCGCGGCCAAGGCCGAGATCGATGCCGTGCTCTGTGTCGGCGGTGGGTCGACGACCGGCCTGGCCAAGGCGCTGGCGATGACCGGCTCGCCGGTGGCAGGGGTGCCGATCGTGGCGGTTCCCACGACGTACGCCGGCTCGGAAGCGACCAACGTCTGGGGGCTCACCGAGCCTGGACCTGAGGGTGGGACCAAGACCACCGGCGTGGACCCCGGGGTGCTGCCGACCGCGATCGTCTACGACGCGACGCTGCTGACCAGCCTGCCCGGCGACCTTACGGTCGCGAGCGGCCTGAACGCGATGGCGCACTGTGTGGACGCGATGTGGGGCCCGCGGGTCGACCCGATCGACCAGGCGCTGGCGCAGGAGGGCATCCGGGGTTTGGCCGATGGCTTGGGTCAGGTCGCCCAGGACTCCATGAGCGTTCCGGGCATCGAGCAGACCTTGTACGGCGCCTATCTGGCCGCGGTCTCGTTCGCGAGCGCCGGCTCGGGCATGCACCACAAGATCTGCCATGTGCTGGGCGGGATGTTCAACCTGCCGCACGCGCAGACGCACGCCGTCGTACTCCCGTATGTGCTGGCGTTCAACACGCCCAACGCTCCGGAGGCGGAGGCGCGGATGGCGATGGCGTTCGGATCCGGCACCGCTGCCGCGGGGCTCGCTGATCTGCGCCGGAAGCTGGACGCGCCGAAGGCGCTGAAGGACTACGGCATGCCCGAGGACGGCATCGAGAAGGCCCTCGACCCGATCCTGGCCGCGATCCCGGACAACAACCCGACGCCGGTGACGCGTGACAATCTCGCCGCCCTACTGCGGGCCGCGTGGGAAGGAAGTGACCCAGCATGACTACCACCCAGAGCACCGACCAGGGCGCCGACGACCCCACCGACTACACCCCAGAGCTCGACCCCGGGTCCGCCCAAGCGGGCGCCCACGGACACATCTACCGTCAGGTCACCCCGGAGCAGACCGAGGTCGAGGAGCGGCTGGTCGCGAGCGTGGTCGACTCGTTCGGCTCGTGTCAGGACCCGCGGCTCAAGGAGTTGATGGAGGGGCTGGTCACGCATCTGCACGCCTACATCCGTGAGGTACGACTCACCGAGGAGGAGTGGGGGCAGGCGATCGAGTTCCTCACCAAGGCCGGCCACATCACCAACGAGACCCGGCAGGAGTTCATCCTGCTCTCCGACACCCTCGGCGCGAGCATGCAGACGATCAACGTCAACAACGCCGCCTACAAGGACGCCACCGAGGCGACCGTCTTCGGTCCGTTCTTCGTCGAGGACTCGCCCGCGATCGAGCTCGGTGGCGACATGGCCTTCGGCGCGGTCGGCGAGCCGTGCTGGGTCGAGGGCAGCATCCGTGACGCCGAGGGCAACCCGCTGGCCGGGGCGCGGATCGAGGTCTGGGAGGCCGACGAGGACGGCCTCTACGACGTGCAGTACGACGACGGCCGGCGCGCTGCTCGGGCGCATCTGATCGCCGACGAGGAGGGGAACTACCGGTTCTGGGGGCTTACCCCGACGCCGTACCCGATCCCCAACGACGGTCCGGTCGGCCAGATGCTCGATGCCGTCGGCCGCTCACCGCTGCGTGCCGCGCACCTGCACTTCATGGTCTCCCACCCGGGCACCCGCACGCTGGTGACCCACATCTTCCCGCAGGGCGACCCGATCGGCCGCAAGGACACTGTCTTCGGTGTCAAGGACTCGCTGATCAAGAACTTCGAGCAGCAGCCGGCCGGTACGCCCACCCCGGACGGTCGCGATCTGGGCGAGCAGACCTGGTCGAGGGTCCGCTTCGACATCGTGCTCGCCCCCGAGGGCGCCTGACCCGCAGATTCACGGATCCTCCCGGTCCAGACCGGGAGGATTGTCAGGGTATCTGCGCGGCTTCCGGAATACTCTTCTGTTCCATGCTTGTTGCGGAGGGTATGTCCGATTGGCGGCGTGACTCGTGAGCCGACTGCGCGCGGGCCTGACCGAGCTCCTCCTGGTGTGGGCGCTCTACGTCGCCTATACGGCCTCGCGGATGCTAGCTGACGACAACGTCGTTGCCGCGCTGGGTCGAGCACGGGAGTTGGCCCGCGTCGAGAAGGGCTTGGGCCTGGCCTGGGAGCAGGCGACCAACGCCTGGCTCGCCGCCCATGACCTGGCCGGGGTGATCGCGGACTTCTGGTACAGCTCGGCGCACTACGTGGTCACCGCCGGAGTGCTGATCTGGCTCTATACCCGCGGGCGGGCGGTCTATCTGCCGGCCCGCCGGGCGCTCGCCGCCACCACCGTGCTCGGGCTCGGGTTCTACCTGCTGATGCCGACCGCGCCGCCGCGGATGATCTCCGGGTACGTCGACGTGCTCGCGCTGCATGCCAACGTCGGTTGGTGGGGCGCGGACGCCTCAGCTCCCAAGGGCCTGGGTGGCCTGACCAACGAGCTTGCCGCCTTCCCGTCGTTGCATGCCGGTTGGTCGCTCTGGGTCGCGCTCGCGGTCGCGAGCGCCACTCGTGGTAACCGTCGGTCGGGTCGGGTGGCCCGGGTCGTCGCGTGGGCGTACGCCGCGACCACCGCCGTGGTCGTCATCGGGACGGCCAACCACTGGACCCTCGATGTCATCGTCGGCTGGATGGTCGCGCTCGGCGGCTGGGCGATCGCCGACGCCCTCGGCCGGGTCACCCTCCGCGCCGAGCTGCGCTGCCGGATGACCCGGTTGGCTCGCTCGGCGGCACTGGCCACGGCCGGCGCTGCGGAGGGCGCTGGGCAGATGGCCGGCCGCGCGGTCCGCACGAGCGGCGTCGCGTGGCCGGGGATGGCCGCGCCGGTCGTCGTACGTTCGCTGGCGCCGGAGGATCGGGCCCGGCTGCCCGACGTCTGGAATCCCTAGCGAACCTCGAGCACGGCGGCTCAACGTCGTAGGAAGCCGAACGGCCGCGCCGCCACGGTCAGCCTCGGGAGACCCGGATCATCTCCTCGCGCGGCACGACCTTGACCCGCTCGCGGCCCGCGGCCTCGCCGAGCGACATCTCGTGGGTGTCGAGCTTCTCCCAGCCCTCGATGGTGGTGAACTCCACGTTCCGGGAGCTGAGGTGGTCGAGGATCGCGTTCTCGTCGGCGACCTCGGCCTGGGCGAGACCGGCCTCGACATCGGCGAGGAGGCGGTCGATCGTCTCCTTGGCGTCCGACTTCGTGTGGCCGATAAGACCCACCGGACCGCGCTTGATCCAGCCGGTGACGTAGGTGCCGGCGAGATGGTCGCCATCAAGGTCGAGCACGCGTCCGCCGTCGTTCGGGATCACCCCGCGGTCGCCGTCGAAGGGGACGTCCGGCAGCGCCGTGGAGAGGTAGCCCACGGCACGGTAGACCGCCTGGACGGGGGTCTCGACGAACTCGCCGGTGCCCCTGACCGAGCCGTCACCGTTGTATTCGGTGCGCTCGGTACGGATCGCGACAACCTTGCCGTCCTCGCCGAGCACCTCGACCGGGTTGTGCATCATGTGGATGACGATCTTGTGGGGCGCGCCGGTCGGCTCGGACTCCAGGTACTTGAGCAGGACGTCGACGACCAGGCGGGTCGACTTGACGTTGGCGATCTCACGCTGGCCGGCGTCATCGATCTCGAACCCCTCCTCCTCGACGACCACATCGACGCTGGGGGAGTGGGAGAGCTCGCGGAGCTCCATCGGGGAGAACTTGATGTGTGCCGGGCCGCGGCGGGCGAAGACGTGCACGGTCTTCGCCTTGTTGGCCGCAAGGCCCTGGTAGACGTTGTCGGCGATCTCGGTGACGAGCTGCTCGTCGGCGGGCTTGGCAAGCATCCGGGCGACGTCGAGGGCGACGTTGCCGGCGCCGATCACCGCAACCTCTTCGGCCTCGAGCGGCCAGTCACGAGGTACGTCGGGGTGGCCGGCGTACCACGACACGAAGTCGGCCGCGCCGTGACTGCCGGCCAGGTCCACGCCCGGGATGTCGAGATCCCGGTCGGCCATCGCACCGGTGGCGAAGATGACGGCGTCGTAGAAGCGGCGCAGGTCGGAGAGCTTGAGGTCGGTCCCGTAGTCGACGTTCCCGATGAACCGGATCTCCTCGCGGGTCAGCACCCGCTTGAGCGCCTTGATGATCTCCTTGATCCGCGGGTGGTCGGGAGCGACGCCGTACCGCACCAGGCCGTAGGGCGCGGGAAGGCGCTCGATCACGTCGACGCGGGCGCCGGGGTGCTCCTTGGTGAGGATGTCGGCAGCGTAGATGCCAGCGGGGCCGGCACCCACGACCGCTACTCGAATGGGCCGCATGCAGTAAGAACCTTCCTGGGCTAGTAAGGCAAGCCTAACTTAGAGGCGAAGCCATCTCGACACCGGCGGCACCCCCGCCAGGTTGATCGACCGCTCGACCACGTCGTCGACCGCGCTGATCTCCGACCAATCCGAATGGTCGGCACCCAGACGAGTATTCCCGCCGTGGGCACATTGCGAGGAATCGTCCGATCGGTGGGCGCGCGTTCACAGGCAGAGCCTGTGAGGTAGGCGCCTACGATGTACCCGTGATGCTCCCCGACCTGGTCTCCCTCCGGCTGCTGGCCGATGTCACCCGCCTCGGGAGCATCGGCGCCGCGGGCCGCGCCGCCGGGATCTCTCAGCAGTCCGCCTCGGAGCGACTGCGCGCCATGGAGGCCCAGACCGGGCTCGTCCTCGTCGAGCGGTCGCCCCGGGGCGCGCGGTTGACCGCCGAGGGACGCCTGCTCGTCGAGTGGAGCGCCGAGCTCCTCCACCAGGCCGACGAGGTGGAGACCGCGCTGGCCACGCTGCGCGGCGAGCAACGGCGGCAGCTCCACGTCCACGCCTCGATGACGACCGCGGAGTACCTCCTGCCCGGCTGGCTCGTCGAGCTCCGCCGACAGACGGCGCCGGCCGGCCGCGCCGCACCCGTCTCGGTCTCGCTCCAGGCGACCAACTCCGACCACGTGCTCGAGGCGGTCCGGATCAGGGCGGCCGATCTCGGCTTCGTCGAGGGACCGGCGACCACCATCGGGTTGCACACCCACGTGGTCGGCCACGACGAGCTCGTCCTGGTCGCCTCACCGGAGGACCCGTGGGCACGCCGTCGCCGGCCGCTGTCCGCCGCCATGCTCGCGACCCGGGCGCTCACCAGCCGGGAGCGAGGCTCGGGCACCCGCCGCGCCTATGAGCAGGCGGTGATGCGGGCCGGCGTCGCCCTTGTCGAGCCGGACGCCGAGTTCGCGACCAATGCCGCTGTGCTGGCCGCGGTCCGGGCGGGCGGTGCGCCGGCCTTCCTGAGCAGGCTTGCGGCCGCGCGCGACCTGAGCGCGGGGTGGCTGGTGCGACTCCGCGTGGTCGGCCTCGATCTGCGCCGCGACTTCACCGCGATCTGGCTGGGTGGCGCCACCCTGCCGCCTGGCCCGGCTCGCGACCTGCTGGCTATTGCCCGGCGCGCGAGCGACGGACGCCGCGGCTGAGGGTCGCCCGGGCTGCGCGGACCTCAGGCACCCACCTGCTGGGTGAGCGCTCCGGTGACGGTCACCCGAGACTGAGTCGCTCCGAGGTGGCGCGCAGCTGGGTGAGGACCTCCCTCACCGCAGGTCGGTGAGCGTGTTCAGGGCGGAGGAGCGCGTCGATCCGCCGAGAGGATGAGATTCCGGAGAGCGGTCGCAGCAGGACGCCATCGGGCCGGGGTGTGGTCCAGCGTGGGATCAGAGCCAGGCCGGCGCCGCTGCGTACGAGCTCGACGGCGACGGTGAATTCGTTGACCCGATGTCGGATCGTGACCGGCCGGCCGGCGACGGCCGAGATCGCGTCGATCGTGGCGCCGACCGGAAAGCCGGTATGGGTGGCGATCCAGGGCTCGTCGGCGACGAGAGCGGCGCTGAGCCGCCGTCGTTCGCTGAGCGGATGGCCCTCGGGGAGCGCGACATCGAGGGGCTCGCGCAGCAGCGCAACCGTCCGGACACTTGACGGCCATGCCGGGGTGTGCTCCAGCCGGTGCGCGATCACGACGTCGTACGCCGCGGTCAAGCGGGGAAAGGCGTCTGGGTGACATCTTCGTCCGCGACGGCCACCTCCACGCGGCCACCGACGGGGAAGCGGGCGACCAGATCGGGAAAGTAGGACAGCGCGGCGCTGCTGAAGCCGGAGACGGTGACGGTGCCGGCCGGTTCGGTGGAGAGTCCACGCGCGACCTCGCGCGCGCGTGCGAGGGCGGCCTGGACCTCCGCTCCCGCCGCGGCCAGGTCCCGACCCGCGTCGGTGAGGGCGAGGACGCGCCCACAGCGCTCCGTGAGCGCGACCGGGATCGGCCGCTGCAGCAGCCGGATCTGCTGGGAGACCGCCGACGGGGTGATCCCCAGGGCTTCCGCGACCGCCCGGACGCTGCCCAGCTCGCCCAACTCCCGCAACACTCGCAACTGGCGCTCGTCCACCCTTGACAGTGTAGCTGTGCTTCATTATTGATGAAGAAACGTCACCTTGGTCTCAGCTGTTGACGAACGGATCCTGGGTCCGTGAGAAGAGTCGACGCGGGCCTCGTCGGGGTCGCCATCGTCTGGGGATCGAGCTATCTGGTGGCCCGATCGGCCGTGGTCGCGAGCGATCCCGGGGTCGTCCTCTTCTGGCGGTACGCCGTCTCAGCTCTCGCCTGCGTCGCCTTGCTGGCGATGGTGCGACCGCTGGTCACGGCGGGCGAGCTGCGCGCCGGTGGCCTGCTCGGGCTGAGTCAGGCGGCGGTGCTGGCGCTGGAGACCTACGGCGTCGCGCACACCGACGCCGCGAACGCCGGCGTACTCATCAGCCTGACCATCGTCTTCACGCCGCTTCTCGACACCGCCGGTGCTGCCGCCAGCCGGGGCGGACTCTTGGCCGCCTCGGGGGTCTGCGTCGTTGGGGTCGCGCTGCTGGTGGGCGGCGACGGGCTCACCGCCGTGCACTCCGGAGACCTGCTCGTCTTGGGCGCGGCGATGGTCCGAGCGGCCCACGTGGTCTGGATCGGTCGGCTCGGCCGGCGTACGCCGCTGCGGCCGCTGCCGCTGACCACCGTGCAGACGGTGGTGGGGAGCGTGGTCTTCGCGCCGCTCGCGCTGCTGCAGCCGACACCCAGCATCTCCGACGGCGCGTGGTGGGTCGGCATCGGCTACCTCGCCCTGGGCTGCAGTGTCTTCGCCTTCTTGACCCAGACCTGGGCCGTTCGGAAGACCTCCGCGTCGCGCGCGGGGCTGCTGCTCGGTACGGAACCGGTCTGGGCGGTGCTGATCGCCGTCATCGTCGGCGGGGAGTCACTCGGCGTGACCGCCGTCGCCGGGTCGGCGCTGGTGATCGCCGGCTGCTCCTGGGGACGGCGCGCCGAACAGCGAACCCGGGCGGCCGCGACGATCCGTCTCGAAGCCGAGCAGGAGGGGCCATGTCCTCGACCTATGACCGTCTGATCGCGCTGCTCGACGGCAGCGACTACCTGCTCGTCGACCATGAGCCGGAAGGCAGTACTGTCGCGGTCAGCGCCCTGCGCGGGCACCCGCCGGCGTACGCCGCCAAGTGTCTGATGCTGACCGTGAAGGTCGACCGGCGTACCCGACGCCACGTTCTGGCAGTGGTCCCGGGCGACCGGCGGGTCGATCTCGGCGCGATCCGGGCGCTCTACTCGGCTCGATACGCCGGCTTCGCCGATCCCGAGACCGCCGAGCGGCTGGCGCAGGCGGTGCCGGGCACGGTCCTGCCGTTCGCGATGACCGACGAGGTCGAGGTGGTCGCGGACCCCGCCGTGCTCGAGCAGCCGCGCCTCTGGTTCAACGCCGCGCGTCTCGACCGCTCGGTGAGCCTGGCTCCGACAGACTACGAGCGCCTCGCCCGACCGCGGCTGCACCAGATCGCGGCCTCCTAGGCGGCTCACAGGGTTGCCGAACGGTCGGCACAGTCCCCGGGCCGACCGTGGAGTGCATGACGGCACTCATCGACTCTTCCCCGACGACGGCCCCGGTCGCCGTACCGCGCCGACGACGGCGTCTCTCTGCGGAGCGGACGTCCCTGCTGATCCTGCTGGCCCTCACCGCGCTCGGTTACCTCTGGACGCTGTCGGAGTCGGGCTACGCCAACCAGTTCTACGCCGCGGCCGCGCAAGCGGGCTCGCAGAGCTGGAAGGCGTGGTTCTTCGGGGCGCTGGATGCGGGCAACGCGATCACGGTCGACAAGCCGCCGGCGGCGCTGTGGGTGATGGGCCTCTCCGCGCGCCTCTTCGGGGTGAGCTCGTGGAGCATCCTCGCGCCCGAGGCCCTGATGGGCGTCGGGACCGTCTGGCTGACCTACGCGACCGTACGCCGGGTCTCGTCGTGGCAGGCCGGCATCGCCGCCGGGGCGTTCACCGCGCTCACCCCCGCCGCGGCGCTGATGTTCCGCTTCGACAACCCGGACGCGCTGCTGCTCCTGCTGCTCGCCGGTGCCGGCTACTGCACCCTGCGGGCCACCGAGCTCGCCCGGGGTCGCTGGCTGGTGCTCGCCGGCATCCTGGTCGGCTTCGGCTTCCTCACCAAGATGCTCCAGGCGTTCCTGGTGCTGCCGGCCTTCGCGCTGGTCTACCTCATCGCCGCGCCCACGTCGGTGCGGAAGCGGATCACCCACCTGCTGGCCGCCTTCGTCGCCGTGATCGTGAGCGCAGGCTGGTGGGTCGCGATCGTCGAGCTCGTCCCCGACTCCTGGCGCCCCTACGTCGATGGCTCGACCCACAACTCGATCCTCGAGCTCGTCTTCGGCTACAACGGGTTCGGCCGGATCACGGGTGACGAGACTGGTGGCCTCGGCAATGCGGGCTTCTCCAGCGGCACCGGGTTCCTGCGCCTCTTCCAGGGTGTCTCCGGTGGCATGGTCGCCTGGCTGCTGCCGGCCGCCCTGGTCGTGCTGGTCGCCGGCTTGATCGCGCTCCGCAAGGCACCACGCACCGACCTGACGCGGGCAGCGCTCCTTCTGACCGGCGGCTCGATGGTCGTCACCGGCCTGGTCTTCTCCTTCATGGCCGGGATCTATCACGACTACTACACGATCGCGCTGGCCCCGTGGATCGCGGCCACCGCCGTGCTCGGCACGGTCGTCCTCTGGCGGCGCCGAGGGAGCCTGGTCGCGCGCTTGGTCCTGGCCGCGGCCGCGGCTGGGAGCACGGTCTGGGCGGTGGTGCTCCTGGGCCAGTCCGGCGAGGAGCCGTACGGCGCGCTCCGCTGGCCGGTGCTGCTCGCGGGTCTGGGTGTGACCGGTGGTTTCGCCTTCGCCGACCTGCTCGACCGCAAACGCGCGGCGACCCTGCTCACCGTGGCCGCCGTGACGCTGGGCATCGGACCGGCGGCGTACACACTGCAGACGATCTCGACCGCCCACACCGGCTCGATCGTGACCGCCGGGCCGTACTCCTCCGGCCTTGGCGGCCCCGGCGGTGGTGGTCCGGGTGGTGGTCCGGGCGGGGGTCGCGGCGGTTTCGGCGGCGGGACGCCACCCCAGATGAGCCAGCAGGGCCAGACCCAGCCGGGCCAGACCCAGCAGGGCCAGACCCAGCAGGGCCAGACCCAGCAGGGCCAGACCCAGCAGGGCCAGACCCAGCCGGGCCAGACCCAGCCGGGCCAGACCCAGCCGGGCGGGATGACCGGCGGTACGGCGGGTGGCGGTCTCCTCGGGGGGACCAGCGTCAGCGAAGAGCTGACCAGTGCCCTCCAGGAGAACGCCGGGGACTACCGCTGGGTCGCGGCGACGACGGGTGCCCAGAACGCCGCCAGCTACGAGCTCGCCACCGGTGAGTCGGTGATGGCGATCGGCGGCTTCAACGGCACCACGCCGAGCGTCTCCCTCGCCCAGTTCAAGGAGTACGTCGCCCAGGGCCGGATCCACTATTTCATCGCCGGTGGCGGGATGGGCGCCCGCGGCGGGTCCAGCAGTGACGCCTCGGCGATCAGCGAGTGGGTCTCGGAGAACTTCACCGCCAGCACGGTCGGCGGCGTGACCGTCTACGACCTGACCCAGAGCTCGACCTCGGCGGGCTCCTCAACCGGCAGCGGGGAGGTGAACTCATGACCGCCGAACTCACCGACCCGCTCGGAGAGGTCCGCGAGGGCGTAGCCGTCGAGGTCGCCGTCGACTTCGTGATCCCGGTCCACAACGAGGAGCGTGAGCTCGACGCCGCCTGTCGTCGGCTCGACGACTACCTCCGACGTCAGCTCCCGTACTCATATCGGATAACGATCGCCGACAATGCCAGCACCGATGCGACCTGGCTGATCGCTCAGCGGCTCGCCGAGGAGTTGCCGAAGGTACGCGCGATCCACCTCGACGAGAAGGGACGGGGCCGGGCGCTCAAGGCCGCATGGTCGACCTCG
>Ga0164243_10003615_pt1 | contig 24689 bp, 25 predicted proteins | sample OricompcompostOP_FD_108781 | JGI IMG/M metagenome (GOLD analysis project Ga0164243, IMG submission 108781) | Organic Plus compost microbial communities from Emeryville, California, USA - Original compost - Organic plus compost (OP) | ecosystem: Engineered > Solid waste > Mixed feedstock >...
AACGCTCCTCGGTTGCCGCGACCTGTGTGACGGCCTCGCCGGTCGTGACCTCGAACGACACCGTGCCCTCGACAGGATGGCTGTCGGCCGACACCACCCGGTAGGCGAGCGTGTAGACGCCCTTCTGGCCGGGGTCGGCGACCTCGGCAGTGACCTTGGCGTCGACGGCCTGCACCGCCGTGGTGGCCACCTGGGTGCCGTCGGGCGCCGTGACGGCCACGTAGGCGGGGTTGCCGATGTTCTCGTTGAACGTGAGCGTGACGGTCGACGGCATCGCCGCGAGCGTGGCGCCGTCGGCGGGGTCGGTGCCGACGAGCCCGGCGTGCGCGGACGCCGGGCTCGTCGACAGGAGGACGAGCAGGGCCGTCACTCCGACCGCTCGCAGGAGCAGGTTACGCACGACGTCGATTCTGTCGCAGGCCCACAACCACGGCACCGGCGCCGACCAGCACGCCTGCCACGCCGATGAGCCTGGCCAAGGTGTCGGTGTCATCAGAGCTGGCTTCGACCTCGTCCCCAGCCTCGTCCTCGGCTGCGCCGTGGTGGCCCTCGCCACCGCCTGCGGCGAGCGTCAGCGTCGGAGCGGGGTGCTCGGGCTCGTCGTCGCCCTTCGCCGCCTGGTCCCAGTCGACGACGGTGCCGTCGTCGTACCGCTGCTGGGTCGGGAACGAGACCGTCTTCGTGGACGGGAGCGGTCCTGCGGTGAACTCGAACTCGTCGAACTGGTCCGGGGGGACCCCGTCGCCAGTCGCCGTCCAGGTGATGCTGCTGACGACCTCGGAGAGGGTGAAGTCGCCTGCCTTGACCGGCTTGTCGAGCTTCGTGCGGCCGAGCTCGACAGTCCATCCGGGCTTGCTGCGTGCCCGGACGGTGGCGAACGGGGTGTCCTTGGGCAGCGACACGGTGATGCGGTCGGTGGAAGCGTCCTCGGACTCCGTCGGCACCCGGAGGACGAGCTTGCCCGAGCTGCCCTGTGTGCCGTCGGGGGTCGTGACGGACACATGGGCGCTTGCGGGGACGGCGATGCCCACAAGGGCGACCGTCAGGAGCGCAGCACCGAGCCGCGCGGTGGATCGTGACATGAAGAGTCTTTCTGTGAGAGGGAGGTGAGTCGGTCAGGCGAACGTGACCGGCGGACCCCTCTCGGACCTCGTGTGGGCGAGGGTGACGTCATGGCGTGCACGGGTGCGGGCGACCGGGCGCGGCTGCGGCCGACCGACGAGGGCGGTGAATCCGAGCAGGAGCGGTCGAGCACGCAGCCCGACGCGGTCGGCGAGCAGCCACAGGAAGCCCTCGCCCCGCGCCAGCAGGCCGGCGCTCGCGGCCGTCGCCACCGCGTGGGCGGCGATCATCCCGGCTCCCATGGACATCTGGTCGTCGGTCCAGGCGCACGACACGTGCACCACGGCCTGCGCGAGCAGCAGCAGACCGACGAGCTGTCCGATGGTCAGGCGACGGGAGGCGAGGCACCACGTCAGGCCGCCGGCGCCGAGCGCGACGCCGATAAGGACGCCGGCCGCGACGGAGCCACCGGCAACGACGTGCCCGGCAGCCGCCACCAGGACGCAGACGAGGGCGGACGCGGCCGACCGTGCCGCCCGCAGGGGCCACCCGGCAGGCGCGAACGCGTCCGACGGGGCTGGCTCTCGCACCCCATGAGGATAGCGGCCGCCTACGCTGGGCACATGAGCGGACAGAGCCTGACTCCTGAGATCATCCAGCTCGACGAACGCTGGGGCGCCCACAACTACCACCCCCTGCCGGTCGTGATCTCCGAGGCGGAAGGAGCGTGGGTCACCGACGTCGACGGCAAGCGGTATCTCGACTTCCTGTCGGCCTACTCCGCGCTCAACTTCGGCCACCGCCATCCGGCGCTCGTCCAGGCGGCGCACGAGCAGCTCGACCGCCTCACCCTCACGTCGCGCGCGTTCCACAACGACCAGTTCGGGGCCTTCTGCCACGAGCTCGCCGAGCTCACGGGCACCGAGATGGTGCTCACCATGAACACCGGCGCCGAGGCGGTCGAGTCGGCCATCAAGGTGGCCCGCAAGTGGGCCTACGAGGTCAAGGGCGTCGCCTTCGACCAGGCCGAGATCATCGTCGCCGCGGGCAACTTCCATGGACGCACGACCACGATCGTCTCCTTCTCCGACGACCCGTCGGCGCATGACAACTACGGCCCCTTCACCCCTGGCTTCGTGACCGTCCCGTACGGCGACGCCAACGCGGTCCGCGCCGCGGTCGGCCCCAACACCGCCGCCGTGCTCATCGAGCCCATCCAGGGCGAGGCCGGCGTCATCGTCCCGCCGCCGGGCTTCTTCGCCGACGTCCGGCAGATCTGCGACGACAACAACGTCCTGCTCGTCGCCGACGAGGTGCAGTCGGGCCTCGGCCGCACCGGCACGACCCTCGCCCTCGATCAGGAGGACGTCCGCGCCGACCTCTACACGCTCGGCAAGGCGCTGGGCGGCGGAATCGTGCCTGTCTCGGCCGTGGTCGGACGCGCTGACGTGCTCGGGGTGCTCAAGCCCGGACAGCACGGCTCCACGTTCGGCGGCTACCCGATGGCCTGCGCGGTCGGTCGCAAGGTCGTCGAGCTGCTGCGCACCGGCGAGTACCAGCAGCGGTCCGTCGAGCTCGGCGAGCACCTCCACCGACGACTCGGCGACCTCATCGGCCACGGCATCGTCGCCGTGCGGGGTCGCGGGCTGTGGGCGGGCATCGACATCGACCCCGCCAACAAGACCGGCCGCGAGGTGTCGATGGCACTGCGCGACCAGGGGGTGCTGTGCAAGGAGACGCACGAGCGCACGCTGCGCATCGCTCCCCCGCTCGTGATCACCCACCAGGAGCTCGACCAGGCCCTTGACGCCCTGGCAGCGGCCCTCGACGCCTGATCTCTCGCTGAGCACAGGAAAGTAGGATGCCCGCATGACCGAGCCCCGCTGGCTGAGCCCCGACGAGCTGCGCTCCTGGATCCGGTTCACCGCGGTGCTCGAGCTGCTTCCCGGGGTGCTCGACTCCCAGCTCCAGCGCGACGCGAGCCTCACCCACTTCGACTACTTCGTCCTGGCGATGCTCTCGGAGGCCCCTGACCGCACGCTGCGCATGACGGCGCTCGCCGCGCGCACGAACGCCACGCTCTCGCGCCTCTCGCACGTCGTGTCGCGTCTGGAGAACCGCGGCTACGTCGAGCGTCGCGCCTCGGAGCAGGACCGTCGCGCCACCGACACGATCATGACCGAAGCAGGCTGGCAGAAGCTTGTCGAGACCGCCCCCGGGCACCTCGAGACGGTGCGCGCCCACGTCATCGACGCCCTCACCCCCGAGCAGATCGCCTCCCTCGGCGAGATCGCCGGCCAGCTGCTGCTGCGGCTCGACCCGACCGGACGCATGACGTCCGGGATCGAGTAGGCCTGTGGACGACAGGGACGATGCCGACGACGTCGTGCTCCGCCTCGACGACGTGACCTTCGTGCGCGAGGGCCGCGAGCTGCTGCGCGACATCGTCCTGACCGTGCGCCGCGGAGAGCGCTGGGCGCTCATCGGTCCCAACGGCGCGGGCAAGACCACGCTGCTCAACCTGTGCGGTGCGGTCGAGCACCCCACCCGGGGCACCGTGCACGTGCTCGGACGTCGCATGGGGCGAGTCGACGTCCGAGAGCTCCGTCGCGACATCGGGTACGTCAACCCACGACACGCCCTTCGCTCCGATCTCAGCGTCGAGGAGGTCGTCCTCACCGGCGCTACCGGCACGATCGAGCTCGTCCCACGCTGGCATCCCTCGGACGACGAGCTCACTCGGGCCCGTTCGCTCATGAAGCAGCTGGGCGTCGCCCTTCCGACCTCCCCGCACTGGCTGACGATGTCGCAGGGCGAGCGGGGACGCACGCTCATCGCTCGCGCTCTGCTGCACGACCCGCCGCTGCTGCTGCTCGACGAGCCGACTACCGGTCTCGACGTCGCCGCGCGTGAGCAGCTGCTCGCGACCCTCGACGACCTGGTCACGTCCCACCCGACGACCGCCACGGTCATGGTGACGCACCACTTCGAGGAGTTGCCCCGTCGCACGACCCACGCCGCGCTGCTGCGTGACGGACGCCTGATGGCGGCAGGGCCCGTCGACGACGTCCTCACGAGCGAGCTGGTGAGCCGTTGCTTCGAGCATCCCATCTCGCTCTCGCGCCGCGACGGCCGCTGGAGCGCCACCTCCCCGTGACCCTTGCGTCGAGCTTGCCCATGCCTGCCGCCCAGCCCTACGCTCGACGGACCACGAGCCAGAGTGAGGAACCATGCCGAGGAAGATCGAAGTGATTCAGAAGTCCGAGGTCTTCGACGACTACGACGGCAAGCGTCTGGACAGCGCGACCGAGCCGCAGCGCTACCAGTTCAACGGGCGCACGTTCGACCTCTACCTGTCCCCCGACAACCGGGCGACGGTCGATGCGTTCATCGCCGACCTCCTCGAGGGCGCCGACGAGGTCAAGGGAACGCGAGCCACCGCGGCAGCCCCCAGCCGAGCGAGCGGTCTCGACGAGGCCGAGAAGTCGCACCGCATCGCGGCCTACAACCGAGCCACCGGCGAGAGCCGCCGGCGCTACACGGCAGCTGTCGACCAGTGGTGGAGCGCCAACGGCGAGTAGGCGCCTCCTGAGCTCAGATGACGCCGAGCGCCAGCATCGCGTCGGCCACACGGGTGAAACCGGCGATGTTGGCCCCGACCACATAGTTGCCCGGCGCGCCGTACTCATCGGCAGTCGCGGCGCATCGGTCGTGGATGTTGCGCATGATCTCCGCGAGCCGCGCCTCGGTGTGGTCGAAGCTCCAGGAGTCACGAGAGGCGTTCTGCTGCATCTCGAGGGCGCTGGTGGCCACGCCTCCGGCATTGGCCGCCTTGCCCGGGGCGAAGAGCACACCGGCCTCGGCGAGGAGCTTCACGGCGTCGGGGGTTGTCGGCATGTTGGCGCCTTCGCCCACGATCTGGCAGCCGTTCTTGACCAGCGCCACGGCGTCGGCGCCATTCAGCTCGTTCTGGGTGGCTGAAGGCAGGGCGATGTCACACGCGACGTCCCAGACCGACCCGCGGGTGACGGACCTGGCCGCGCCCCCACGCGCCTCGGCGTACTCACTGACTCGACCGCGACGTACCTCCTTGATCTCCTGGAGGAGCCCCAGGTCGATGCCCGCCTCGTCGACGACATAGCCACTGGAGTCGGAGCACGCCACCACGGTTCCACCGAGCTGGTGCACCTTCTCGATCGCATAGGTCGCCACGTTGCCCGACCCGGACACGACGACGCGCTTGCCGTCGAAGGACTCCCCCCGCGTCTTGAGCATCTCATCGACGAAGAAGACCGTCCCGTATCCCGTCGCCTCGGTACGAACCTGCGAGCCGCCCCAGGTGAGGCCCTTGCCGGTGAGGACGCCCGACTCGTAGCGGTTCGACATGCGCTTGTACTGGCCGAACAGGTAGCCGACCTCGCGTCCGCCGACCCCGATGTCGCCGGCCGGCACGTCGGTGTACTCACCGATGTAGCGATGGAGCTCGGTCATGAACGACTGGCAGAACCGCATGACCTCGGCGTCGGACTTGCCCTTCGGGTCGAAGTCGGAGCCGCCCTTGCCTCCGCCGATGGGCAGTCCAGTGAGCGAGTTCTTGAAGATCTGCTCGAAGCCCAGGAACTTGATGATGCCGAGATAGACACTCGGATGGAACCGCAGGCCGCCCTTGAAAGGGCCGAGCGCCGAGTTGAACTGCACCCGGAACCCGCGGTTCATCTGGATCTGCCCCGCATCGTCGACCCACGGCACCCGGAAGATGAGCTGACGCTCCGGCTCACAGAGTCGCTGGATGACGGCAGCGTCGCCGTACTCGGGATGCTTGGCGACGACGGGGCCGAGACTGTCGAGCACCTCGTGGACGGCCTGGTGGAACTCGTGCTCACCCGGATTTCGCCGCAGGACCTCTTCGTAGAGAGCGTGCAGCTTCTCGTCGAGACCAGACATGGACAAGTACCTCCCGAATCCGTTCCACACACGGTGCGGACGACCTGGCGCCGACCTCGTCGACGGCGCCCCAGCGGTCGAGGCTATCGGGTCAGGCGACCCAGGCGGTGCCGGCCGCGGTGCGCACCAGTCGGTGGCCGGCGGCGAGGTGCTCGACATCGGTGGTCTCGACCACCACGAAGCTCGCGCTGCCGACATCGAGCAGCAGGGCGCTCGCCAGCTCGGAGAGCGCGGCACGAGCGGCATCGGCGCCGAGCACCGGCACGGGACGCGCCTGCGGGTCCCACGCGGCCATCGTGGCCACGCTGCTGAACGTGAGCAGCGCCTGACGACCGTCGGCACCTGTCATGAGCACCGCGGCCATCTCGGCGTTCTTGTCGCCCTCTGCTGGCACGTCGCCGAGGAGCGCGACCACGGGGACGAAGACACGGGCGCCGGCCAAGGCCGCGACCACAACCTCGCGGTCGTCGGCGGCAAAGGCCGCGGCGAGCGCTGGATCGGTGCTGCCGTCGTCGTCCGGGAAGGCCGGCGTCGCGAGCGACGGGCTCATCGCAGCCGTGCCCGCAGCTCGGTGAGGGCCTGCCGGGCCCCCGGTCCGTCAGTGCCCTGGAGCGCGAACAGGATGACGCGCTCGTCGTCGGTCGTGACGAGCGTTGGCCACGGCGCACCCTGGCTCATCCCGAAGCCTTGGACCTGCGGCCAGGAGAAGTGGCGATGCCGGTAGCCGTTGACCACGTCGATGCCGTCGTCGTCGACACGCACGAGACTGCGTCCGATGCCGTGCAGACCGGCCAGCACAGCGCCCAGGATGATGACCAGGGTGATGATCTCGGCGAGGGTGAAGGTGATCTCAGGCGGCAGGGCGATGCCGATGGCAGCGGTCATCACCAGGAGCACGACCGCCACCCCATAGGCGACGTACCGCACTCCCGTGGGGCGATACACCCTCAGATCCGACACGCCAGGATGTCCGTCACCAGGATGCCGCGGCCGCCGAGCGCGAACAGCTCGTCCATGACGCGCTGCGCGGTGTCGCGCGGCACCATCGAACGGACGGCGACCCATCCCTCGCGATGCAGGGGCGACACCGTCGGCGACTCGATGCCGGGGGTGAGCTCGACGGCGCGCTCGACGGACTCGACCCGGATGTCGTAGTCCATCATCACGTAGCTGCGTGCCACCAGGACGCTGTCGAGACGCCGCTTGAAGACGTCGTAGCCGGCCGGGAGATCGTTGCCACGGCGGGTGATCAAGACGGCCTCGGAGGAGAGGATCGGCTCGCCGAAGACCTCGAGGTCAGCCTGACGCAGCGTGCTGCCGGTCTCGACCACGTCGGCGATGGCGTCGGCCACACCCAGGCGCACCGATGACTCGACGGCGCCATCGAGCCGCACCACCGAGGAGGTGATGCCCCGCTCGGCGAGGTAGGACTGCACGATGACGGGGTACGACGTCGCGATGCGCTTGCCGTCGAGCTCCTGGATGGAGCCCATCGAGTCGATGGGCGCGGCGAACCGGAAGGTCGAGGCACCGAAGCCGAGGGCCATGGTCTCGTCGGCAGCGGCCGCAGAGTCGAGCAGCAAGTCGCGACCGGTCACCCCGATGTCGAGGGTGCCCTCACCGACGTAGATGGCGATGTCACGCGGACGCAGGTAGAAGAACTCGACGTCGTTCTCGACGTCGATCGTGACCAGGTCCTTGGTGTTGCGACGCTGCCGGTAGCCGGCCTCGGCCAGCATCTGCGCGGCGGCCTCGGAGAGTGCGCCCTTGTTGGGGACGGCGACTTTGAGCATGGTTCCTCATTCTTCGGACAACGGGGACGGCGACGGCACGGACGGGCTTGGAGGCCTGTCCGTCACAGATGCGCGTACACGTCGTCGAGGGTGATTCCCTTCGCGATCATCATGACCTGAGCGTGGTAGAGCAGCTGGCTGATCTCCTCGGCCGCACGCTCGGGCGACTCGTGCTCGGACGCCATCCAGGACTCGGCGGCCTCCTCGACCAGCTTCTTGCCGATCGAGTGAACGCCGGCATCGAGCTCGGCGACGGTGCGCGAGCCCTCGGGGCGACGGGCTGCCTTGTCGGCAAGCTCGGCGAACAGATCGTCGAAGGTCTTCATCGCTGAGAAGTCTAGGCCACTCCCCCTCCGCCCCGAGATTGGCGGGGGTCAGAGGCGACGCAGGATGTCCCAGGTGGCGAGTGCCGCCTCGACGGCCTCGCGACCCTTGTCCTCGGTGCTGCCGGGAAGCCCGGCACGATCCAGCGCCTGCTTGTCGTCGTCGCAGGTCAGCAGCCCGAATCCCACGGGAACACCGCTGTCGAGCGCGACACGGGCGAGGCCATCGGTGGTCGCGGCCGAGACGTACTCGAAGTGCGGCGTTCCACCACGGATGATCACGCCGAGCGCGACGACGGCGTCGACTCCCGACGCGGCATAGGCCTGGGCCAGGATCGGCAGCTCGAACGAGCCGGGGGCCCGCACGAGGGTCACGTCCGTGACACCCGCGTCATCGAGCGCGCGGCGGGCGCCACCGATGAGACCGTCCATCACGACGGTGTGCCAGCTGGACGCGATGACGACCACCTTGGCGCCCGCCGCGTCGACCCGCAGCGTCGGGGCTCCGGCACCGCTCATGAGAGGTCCTCGGCGGTCAGGCCCTGCAGGTCGGGCAGGTCGTGGCCCATCCGCTCTGCCTTCGTCTGCAGGTAGCGCAGGTTGTCGACGGTCGGCTGCACCGCGAGGGGCAGCCGTTCGCTGACCTTGACGCCGTACGCCTCCAGGGCCGCGGTCTTGTCGGGGTTGTTGGTGAGCAGGCGCACGGAGCGGACGCCGAGGTCGCGCAGTATCTGGGCACCTGCGGCGTAGTCGCGCTCGTCCTCGCCGAAGCCGAGCTCGAGGTTTGCATCGACGGTGTCGCGCCCGGAGTCCTGCAGACCGTATGCCTGCAGCTTGTGCAGCAGCCCGATGCCGCGGCCCTCGTGGCCGCGCAGGTAGACGATGACACCGGACCCGGCGGCCGTGATGGCCGCCATCGACGCTTGAAGCTGCGGGCCGCAGTCGCAGCGCTTGGAGCCGAAGACGTCACCAGTGAGGCACTCCGAGTGGAGCCGCGTCAGGACGTCCTCGGCACCGAGCACGCCGTGAACGAGGGCGATGTGCTCGGCCCCGTCGATGCGGTCGCGGAAGCCGTACGCCGTGAAGTCGCCGAACTCGGTGGGCAGTCGGGTCGTGGCCAGGCGGTCGACCTGCGACTCGTGCAGACGCCGGTAGATCTGGAGGTCCTCGATCGAGACCAGCGCGAGGCCGTGCTCGTCGGCGAACTCGCGGAGTGCCGGGGCACGCATCAGGGTGCCGTCGTCGTGGACGACCTCACCGATGACCCCGGCTGCGGTGAGCCCCGCGAGGCGGGCGAAGTCGACGGCCGCCTCGGTGTGTCCGGCGCGCTCGAGGACGCCACCGGCCTTGGCGCGCAGCGGCAGCACGTGACCCGGCTGCACGAGCTCGAACGGCTCGGTGGCCGAGTCGGCGAGCACCCGGCAGGTGCGGGCACGGTCGGCCGCCGAGATGCCGGTCGTGATGCCGTCGCGGGCGTCGACGGAGATCGTGTAGGCGGTGCGCATCATCTCGCGGTTGTGGGGTGTCATCAGCGGGATGCCCAGGCGGTCGAGGATGTCGCCCGTCATCGGGGCGCACACGTAGCCGCTGGAGTACCGCACCAGGAAGCCCATGAGCTCCGGGGTCGCCTTGCTCGCGGCGAAGATGATGTCGCCCTCGTTCTCGCGGCCCTCGTCGTCGACCGCGATGATGGCCTTGCCCTCGCGGATGTCGGCGAGAGCCCGTTCGATGCTGTCCAGGCGCACGCTCATGCGTGTCCTCCTTCGTGGGGACGAGCGGTCAGGAGCCGCTCGACGTACTTGGCGAGGATGTCCACCTCGAGGTTGACCCGCGCACCGGGGGCACGGCCGCCGAGCACGGTGTCGGCGAGGGTCGTGGGGATGAGCGCCACCGAGAACCAGGACCCCGACGGCTCGTCGACGACGTCGACGACGGTCAGCGACGTCCCGTCGACCGTGATGGAGCCCTTGGTGACGACGTAGCGGGCCAGGTCGTCGGGCAGGCCGATGCGCACGACCTCCCAGTGCTCGCTCGGCGAGCGGTCGATGATCGTGCCCGTGCCGTCGACGTGGCCCTGCACGATGTGACCGCCCAGGCGACCACCCGCGGCGGTCGCGCGCTCGAGGTTGACCTCGGCGCCGACGACGAGGTCGCCGAGCGAGGTCTTGTCGAGTGACTCCTTCATGACGTCCGCGCCGAAGGTGCCCTCCCCCTGGGCCATGACGGTGAGGCAGCAGCCGTTGACGCAGATCGAGTCGCCGTGGCGGGCGTCGGAGGTGACGACGGGCCCGCGCACGGTGAGGCGGATGGCGTCGCCGAGGTCGTCGATCGCCGTGACGACGCCCTTCTCCTCCACGATTCCGGTAAACATCAGTCGAAGTCCTCTCGAGGGCAGCGCAACGGGGTCCCGATGATGCGGATGTCGGGGCCGATGCGGGTCAGGTCGTGGATGTCGATGGGGCGCATGTCGGCGAGGGTCGTCGCCTCGCCCTCGAGCGCGGCGCGGCCCGAGCCGAGCATCGCCGGCGCGATGTAGCCGATGACGCGGTCGATGACACCTGCGTGCCAGAAGGCGCCGGCGAGTCGCGGGCCGCCCTCGAGCCACACGTGGCGGATGTCGTTCTCAGCGAGCTTCTGCAGGACGGTGTGCGGATCGCGCGACTGGATGAGCAGCGTCGGCGCCACCCGGTCGAAGACCCGGTAGTAGTTCGGGATGCGGGTCTCGCCGACCACCACCCGCAGGGGCTGCAGTGCGTACGGCAAGGGCAGGTCGTTCTCGTCGCGCACCGTCAGACGGGGATCGTCGGCGAGGACCGAGCCCGTGCCGGCCATGATCGCGTCGGCCTCGATGCGGAAGTTCTGCACGTCGCGCCGCGCCTCGGCGCTGGTGATCCACTTGCTGCTGCCATCCGGTGCCGCGCTGAGGCCGTCGAGGGTCGCGGCGTACTTCCAGGTGACGAAGGGACGGCCCGTCGTGACGGCCTGGGTCCACTCGACCGTGAGCGCCTCGTGGGCCTCGTCGGCGAGCACGCCGGTCTCGACGTCGACACCGGCGGCGCGCAGCGCCGCCGCTCCCCCGCCGGCCTGCTCGGTGGGATCCGTCTGGGCGATGACGACACGCACGACACCGGCATCCAGCAGCGCCTGCGAGCACGGTCCGGTGCGTCCGGTGTGGTGGCAGGGCTCGAGGGTGACCACAGCCGTGGCTCCGCGGGCGGCGGCACCGGCCTTCGTCAGGGCATCGACCTCGGCATGGGCTGTGCCGGCGCCATGATGGGCGCCGACGGCGATCTCCTGGCCGTCCGGCGAGAGCAGGACGCACCCGACCTGCGGGTTCGGATAGGTGCGCGGCGTGGCGCGTGCGGCATCGATCGCACGACGCATCGCACTGACCTCGATCTCGGATGCCATGGGTTCCTCCGGGTGCGGGCGCGCGGACCCCGGGGCTTCAGACCGCCGACGCACAAACACGTCGATCAGTCTGCGTGCGCCTCCCATCCGGACTTTCACCGTCGGTGCCGGAGTTCCACCGGCTCAGCCGTCAGTTCGACGGGTCGCGGACTATGACCGCCGGCTCGGAATTACACCGACCCCGGAGCACGCGAGCGTTGGCTCGTTGCTGTCATCCTAGCGCGGCCCAGCACCCGCGAGAGGATACGTCCACGTCTCAGACACTCAGGTCGGGCATGGCGGCCTCGCGCAGCTGCGCGACCATCGCCTCGGGGTCGTCGGCCCCGAAGACCGCCGAGCCCGCGACGAAGACGTCGGCGCCCGCCTCGGCACAGCGCTCGATGGTCTCGAGCGAGACGCCTCCATCGACCTGCAGCCACACGTCGCCGCCGAGCCGGTCGAGTAGGGCACGGGTGCGGCGGATCTTGGGAAGGCAGACGTCCAGGAACTTCTGACCGCCGAATCCTGGCTCGACGGTCATGATGAGCACCATGTCGAGCTCGGGCAGCAGGTCTTCGTAGGGCTCGATGGCGGTGGCCGGACGCAGCGCCATCGCGGCACGCGCCCCCTTGGCGCGGATCTCGCGAGCCAGGCGCACCGGCGCGCGGGCGGCCTCGACATGGAAGGTGACGCTCTGGGCGCCGGCCTCGACATAGCCCGGGGCCCAGCGATCGGGATCGTCGATCATGAGGTGGGCGTCGATCGGCTGCGCCGCGACCTTGGCGAGCGCCTCGATGACGGGTGCGCCGAGTGTCAGGTTCGGCACGAAGTGGTTGTCCATGACGTCGAGATGGAGCCAGTCGGCGCCGGCGATGCGGGCAGCCTCGGACTCGAGGTTCGCGAAGTCGGCCGACAGCATGCTCGGGGCGATCTGGGGCTCCATGTGCACGACCCTATCGCCGGCGAAGGACCGTCGCGTGCATCGCGTCGGTGCCGTCGACATGGGGCCACCACTGCTGCGAGGAGACCACCTCGACGTCGCTCGCTCCGGCCAGGACGGCGTCGACGACACCCTGCGTCTCGGCACGATGGGGCGAGCACGTGGCATAGCAGACCACTCCCCCAGGACGCACCAGCTCCAGCGCCCGCTCGAGCAGGGCGGTCTGGAGCGGGACAAGTCCCTCGAGGTCGGATGCGCGCCGGCGCCACCGCGACTCAGGACGACGTCGCAACGCGCCGAGGCCCGTGCACGGCGCGTCGACGAGCACCCGATCGAAGCTGCCGGCCGCCCATGGGCCTTCGCGCCCGTCGTGGACGGTGACGGCGGCCGACGGCAGACGTCGGAGCGCCTGGCGCACCAGCTCTGCCCGATGCTCCTGCATCTCGTTGGCGACGAGGGTCGCTCCCCGCTGGTCGGCGATCGCGGCCAACAACGCCGCCTTGCCACCCGGCCCGGCGCAGAGGTCGAGCCAGGTCGTGTCGGAACCGTCGAGCGGCGCGTCGGCGAGGGTGATGGCCACCATCTGGGAGCCCTCGTCCTGCACTCCGGCGCGACGGTCGCGCACCTGCGGGACAGCACCAGGGTCGCCCCCGGCGTCGAGGACACGCGCGTAGGGCGAGTGGCGGCCCGGGACCCCGGGAAGGTCGCCGGGCTCGCACAGCCCGGGTCGTGCGACGAGCGTGACCAGCGGCGGCTCGTTGTCGGCGTCGAGCAGCTGACGCAGCGCCTGCTCGTCGCCGTCGAGCGCCTCGCGCAGCGCCTCGACGATCCACAGCGGGTGCGAGGTCTGCACCGCGAGGGCCTCGTCGGGGGTGAGCGAGGCAGTGACGTCGGCGAGCCATGACTCCAGGTCGCGCGACGCGATGCGCCGCAGTAGCGCGTTGACGAAGTGCACCGGCTTGTGGCCGATGCCGCGCCGCACGAGGTCGACCGTCGTGGAGACCGCGGCGTGGGCAGGGACGCGCATCCCGAGCAGCTGGTGGACGCCGAGCCGCAAGGCGTCGAGCACCGGTGGGTCGATCGCGCCGATGCCCTTGCTCGCGACGTGGTCGATGATCGCGTCGTAGCGACCCCGGCCACGCAACGTGCCGTGGGTCAGCTCGGTGGCGAAGGCCGCGTCGCGCCCGGTGATGTCGCGCTCCCGCAACAGGGTCGGGAGCAGCAGGTTGACGTAGGAGTCGCGGTCGTCGACGGCCCGCAGCACCTCGAAGGCGACGACACGCACCGGATCGATCATGCGAACACCGACGTCGCGTCCAGGGCTGCGCCACGCGCCCAGTCGGCCGCTGGCATCGCCCGCTTGCCCGGGGGCTGCACCTCGCCGAGCACGACGTCCTGCGTCGCCGTGCCGACTCGCACCTCGTGGCGCCCGACCTGCAGGTGCCCGGGATCAAGCGTCGACTCCTCGGCGATCGTCAGCCGCCCGAGCTTGATGCGGTCGTCGCCGAGCAGCGTCCACGGCCCTGGCGCCGGCAGGCAGCCGCGCACGTGGCGGTCGATCGCGAAGGCTGGACGTGTCCAGTCGACCCGCGCGTCGTCCGTCGAGAGCTTGGGTGCCAGTGAGACGCCCTCGTCCTGCTGCGGCACCGCGGCGATGTCACCGTCCTCGATGTGGTCGAGGACGTCGACGAGCAGGCGACTTCCGCCGTCGGCGAGGCGTGCGAGCAGCTCGCCCGAGGTGTCGGTGTCACGGATGCGCTCGGTGATGACACCCAGCACGGGCCCGGCGTCGAGCTCCTCGACGAGGCTGAAGACGGTCGCGCCCGTGACCTCGTCGCCGGCCATGATCGAGCGCTGCACGGGGGCGGCCCCACGCCATGCGGGCAACGTGGAGAAGTGCAGGTTGACCCAGCCGTAGGCCGGGATGTCGAGGGCCTCGCGGCGGATGAGCGCGCCGTAGGCCACGATCGGGCAGCAGTCGGGAGCCAGCTCACGCAGCCGCTGCATGAAGTCAGGATCGGAGGGCCTGGGCGGGGTGAGCACCTCGAGGCCGAGCTCGTCGGCGCGCGCTGCGACCGGCGAGCGCTCGAGCCTGCGACCACGGCCTACTCGCGCATCGGGACGGGTGACGACTCCGACGACCTCGTGGCGACTGGCCACCAGTGCGTCGAGCGACGGGAGCGCCGTCTCTGGGGTTCCGGCGAAGACGACTCTCACCTGCCTGAGTGTAGGCCGTGCCTCAGAACTGGAGCGGGTCGATCTGCACCCGCAGCGACGAGAGCTTGCCAGCGCTGCGGACGGCCTGCGCCTCCTTCAGGATCGAGGCCAGCTGCGCGCCCTCTCCGCGCGGCGTGCGCACGATCAGGCGCTCCGTCTCGGCGTCCACCGGCACCGGCCCGAGCACCTCGGCATGGGGCGTCCACTCCCCCGCCGCGAGCGCGGCCACGACGTCAGGCGCACCGTCGACGGTGGCGAGCCTCGCGACGGGCGGCAGGTGGGTGGCGACGCGCTCGGCGAGCTCACGCGCCGCGGACCCGGCGGGGTCGGCACGCACGACGGCCTGGAGAACGACAGGATCGCCGATCGCGAGAGCAGCGGCGCCCGGGCGGGCGAGCGCCAGGGCGTTGAACCATCGGCGGTAGGACTCCTCGGTGACCCGGACGTCGTCGCGCGCGAGCATCAGCCAGGTGTCGAGCAGCACCACGAGGGCATAGCCGCCGGCGACCTGCGGCTCGGCCCCGGGGGTGGCCAGCACGATCCGACGCCCCGGCTCGACCTCGCCCAGCACGTCGTTGCCACCGGAGGTGATGACCTCGTGGTCGGGAAACGTCCGCGACAGCTCCTCGGCGGTGCGCAACTGGCCCACGACGGGCGCGCGCAGCCGCGACGACCCACAGGACCGGCAGGCCCACGGGGACTCCGTGGCGCCGCACCAGCGACACGTGACCGGCGCGGCGGCCGAGGGCTGGCCCAGGGGGCCCTCGCACGCGCGGCAGCGCGCCGGCTCTCGACACTGCTGGCAGGCAAGGCTCGTGCGGTAACCGCGCCTGGGCACCTGGACGAGCACCGGGCCGTCGGCCGACCTCACGGCCCTGAACACCTCGTGCGGCAGGCGTCCTGTGGAAGGACCGGGGGCGGTCGAGTCGGCCACCTGCACGGGGACCCAGGCGCGGCGGCGGATGGTCGGCTCCGCCTCCAGGGTCGTGCACCAACCGTTCTCGACGAGCGACTGCGCCTCGGTCGAGCGCGCGTAGCCGCCCAGCAGCACCGCGGCCTCGTGCTGGGTGGCCCGCAGCAGCAACACGTCGCGAGCGTGCGGATAGGGCGCCCGAGGATCGCTCAGCAGATCGTCGCCGTCGTCCCAGACCACGACGAGCCCGAGGTCGGACACCGGAGCGAAGGCCGCTGCACGGGTTCCGACCACCGCCCGCACGGAGCCTCGCGCGAGTGCGAGATAGGACGCGTAGCGCTCGGCGGGCTTCTGGGCACCGGTGAGCGTGACATGGTGCCCCTCGCCGACCACCTGCGCCAGCGCTCGCTCGAAGCGAGCGACGTCACGCACGTCGGGGACACAGACGATGACACCCCGCCCGCCGGCGAGGGTCGCCTTCACCGCCTCGGCGACCGCGACGGCGGGGTCAGGCCCTGGCAGGGCCGACCAGCAAGCCCTCGGGCTTCCGGTCGTCAGCGCCCCCAGGAACGACGCACCGTGCTCGTACGGGGCCCATGCCTCGCCTGCGGGGGCCAAGGGTGGCGAGAGCGGCGGCAACGACGCGGCAGCCTCGGCGCGCGCGTGCCGAGGCGGGATCGCGAGACGCAGGACGTCGGCGAGGGTTCCGGCGTAGCGGTCGGCGACCGCCCGCGTGAGGGCGAGCACGTCAGGGGTGAGGACGGGCTCGGACGAGACGACCTTCGCCAGGAAGGACAGTCGCCCCTCGTGCGAGGAGCGCTCGACGCGCTCGAGCACGAAGCCGTCGACCAGCGTGCCGGCGAACCGCACCTTGACGCGGCATCCGACGACCACCTGGTCGTGCAGCGCCGCGGGCACCAGGTAGTCGAACGGGCGGTCGAGGTGTGCCAGGGAGGTGTCGACGGCCACCCTGGCCACTGGTGCGCTCGGAGCGGACTCGGGCACCGGCACGGCCTTCTTGGCACGCACACGGCCGCCCGACCGGGTGAGCGGGGGTACGAGCGCGAGCTGGTCGTCGTCCGCGCTGGTCACGCTCAGAGACCGGCAGCGGCCTTGAGCGCGGCGGCGCGGTCGGTGCTCTCCCAGCTGAAGCCCTGGTCCTCACGGCCGAAGTGGCCGTAGGCGGCAGTCGCGGCGTAGATCGGACGCAGCAGGTCGAGATCGTGGATGATCGCGGCGGGACGCAGGTCGAAGACCTCGAGGACGGCCTCGCGGATCGTGTCGACCGGAACCGTCTCGGTGCCGAACGCCTCGACGTAGAAGCCGACCGGGTGGGCCTTGCCGATGGCGTAGGCGACCTGCACCTCGACCTTGCTGGCGAGGCCGGCTGCGACGATGTTCTTCGCGACCCAGCGCATGGCGTACGCGGCGGAGCGATCGACCTTGCTCGGGTCCTTGCCCGAGAAGGCGCCGCCACCGTGGCGGGCGTAGCCGCCGTAGGTGTCGACGATGATCTTGCGACCGGTCAGGCCGACGTCGCCCATCGGCCCACCGATGACGAACTTGCCGGTGGGGTTGACCAGCAGGCGGTAGTCGGACTTGTCGATGTCGAAGGTGTCGAGGACGACGTCGACGACATGCTTCTTGATGTCGACGGTCAGCTGCGAGTCGAGGTCGATGCCGTCCTCGTGCTGCGTCGAGAGCACCACGGTGTCGATGCGGACCGGCTTGTCGTTGTCGTCGTACTCGACCGTGACCTGCGTCTTGCCGTCAGGGCGCAGGTAGGGCAGCGTGCCGTCCTTGCGGACCTTGGTCAGCTGCTCGGCGAGGCGGTGGGCGATCGTGATGGGCAGCGGCATCAGCTCGGGCGTCTCGTCGACCGCGAAGCCGAACATCAGGCCCTGGTCGCCGGCGCCCTGCAGGTCGAGCGGATCGGCCGATCCCTCGGCGCGTCCCTCGAAGGCCGTGTTGACACCCTGCGCGATGTCGGGCGACTGCGCGTCGAGGGTGATCTGCACACCGCAGGAGGCGCCGTCGAAGCCCTTGACCGACGAGTCGTAGCCGATCTGGAGGACGCGATCGCGCGCGATCTTCGCGATGTCGGCATACGCCTCGGTCGTGACCTCGCCTCCGACGACGATGAGACCCGTCGTGATGAAGGTCTCGCAGGCAACCCGGCTCCGGGGGTCCTGGGCGAGCAACGCATCGAGGATGCTGTCGCTGATCTGGTCGGCGATCTTGTCCGGGTGGCCCTCTGTGACGGACTCGGACGTGAAGAATCGGCTCACGGTGTCTCCTGTGTCGGCTGCGCTGGAAGTCTATCGGGGGTGCTCAGGCGGTGCCGGGCTCGTCCAGCCGGTGGACGACGGCGTCCCACACCGCATGGGCGAGGTCGATCTTGGGCCCGAGCGGCACCTCGTCGATCGAGCCGTCTGCGCCGAGGATGACGGCCTCGTTGTCGTCGCGGCCGAAGGCCTTTCCGGCGCTGACGTCGTTGACGACCAGCAGGTCGCAGCCCTTGCGCGCGAGCTTGGCGCGTGCGTGCTCGATGACGGTGGCACCGGCATCGCCGGTCTCGGCGGCGAAGCCGACGACGACGGGCGACTTGCTGCTGCGGCTGGACACCAGCTCGAAGAGGATGTCGGGGTTCTCGACGAGCCGCAGGTCGGGAGCCTGCCCGTCGAGGGTCTTCTTGATCTTGGTCTCGACGAACTCCGCGGGGCGGAAGTCGGCGGGGGCCGCAGCCATCACGACGGCGTCGGCCGTGGCCGCGAGCTCGACCATCGCGTCGCGCAGCTCGCGGGTGCTGACGACCGGCACCACGTCGACACCGGCCGGGCTGGGCAGCGAGACGTTGGCGGCGACGAGCGTGACCTGGGCACCACGGGCGACGGCGGCCTCGGCAAGGGCGTAGCCCTGGAGGCCGGACGAGCGGTTGCCCAGGTACCGGACCGGGTCGAGGAACTCACGGGTGCCGCCCGCGGAGACGACGACACGCTTGCCGATGAGGTCCTGGGCTCGTCCCTGGAGGATGTTCAGACAGGCCGCGAAGATCGCCGCTGGCGCGGGCAGTCGGCCCTTGCCCGAATCGGCCCCCGTCAATCGTCCGACGGCGGGCTCGAGAACGATGTGACCCCTGGCCCTCAAGGTCTCCACGTTGCTCTGGGTGGCGAGGGACTCCCACATCTCGGTGTGCATGGCGGGGGCGAACACCACCGGACACCGTGCCGTGAGAAGCGTGTTGGTGAGCAGGTCGTCCGCGAGGCCGTGGGCGGCCTTCGCCAGGGTGTTCGCCGTGGCGGGCGCCACGACCACGAGGTCGGCGGCCTGGCCGATGCGCACGTGCGGGACGTCCTGGACGTTGTCGAACACCCCGGTCTGGACCGAGCGGCCCGAGAGCGCCTCCCACGTCGCGGCACCGACGAAGTTCAGCGACGCCGGGGTGGGGACGACCTGCACGCCGTGACCGGACTCAGTGAAGAGCCGGAGCAGCTCGGCGGCCTTGTACGACGCGATGCCACCGGAGACACCGAGCACGATCTCGCTCATGGCTCGCTCGACCCGTTGCGGGTCAGGCTTCCTCGGGCTCGACGATGTCCTCGACGGTCAGCAGGTCGGCGTTGATCTCGCGGAGCGCGATCGACAGCGGCTTCTCCTGGACGTGCGTCTCGAGCAAGGGACCGACGTACTCGAGCAGGCCTTCGCCGAGCTGGGAGTAGTAGGCGTTGATCTGACGCGCACGCTTGGCGCTGTAGAGCACCAGGCGGTACTTCGAGTCAGCCTTCTCGAGCAGGTCGTCGATCGGCGGGTTGGTGATGCCTTCAGCGACGGAGCGCGTCGTGGACACAGAGCCTCACAAGTGAAATCTAGGATTGCACCCGGCAAACGCCGGATCTGAACAAGTCTACCAACTCTTCGCAGGCCTTCTCGACATCTGTGTTGACGATCGTGACGTCGAACTCGTCGACGGCGGCCAGCTCGAGGCGCGCGGTGGCCAGCCGGCGCTCCCTCTCAGCGGGACCTTCGGTGCCTCGGCCGACGAGACGGCGCTCGAGCTCGTCCCAGCTCGGCGGGGCCAGGAAGCACATCAGGGCATCGGGCATACGCTCACGCACCTGGCGGGCACCCTGCAGATCGATCTCGAGCAACGCGGGGCGGCCGGCCTCGAGCTGCTCCTCGACAGCCGCCCGTGGGGTGCCGTACCGAGCGGTGCCGTGGACGACCGCCCATTCGAGCAGGCCGTTCTCGGCCACGAGCTGGTCGAAGGCCTCATCGGAGATGAAGTGGTAGTGCACACCATCGACCTCGCCGGGTCGCGCGCGACGGGTGGTCACCGAGACGGAGATCCAGATGTCGGGGTGCTGACGCCGCACGCAGGCGGCCACGGTGCCCTTGCCGACTGCGGTCGGTCCGGCGAGCACCACGAGGCGCGAACGAGTGTCAGGCACGGTAGCCGAACTCGCGCAGGATGCCCTTGACCTGGTTGCTCCCGAGCCCGCGCAGACGGCGGCTCTCGGCGATGCCCACCCGTGTCATGATCTCGTGGGCACGGACCCTGCCGACGCCCGGCATGGACTGCAGCAGGTCGATGACCCGCAGCTTGGCGACGACCTCGTCGGTCTTGGCCTCGGCCAGGACGTCCTTGATGCTCGCCCCGGAGTTCTTCAGCCGATTCTTGAGCTCGGCGCGGGCCTGGCGGGCTGCCGCGGCCTTCTCCAGCGCAGCGCTGCGCTGCTCGGGTGTCAGGTTCGGAAGTGCCACGATCGTCCCCTCTCTGGACAGCAGCAGCTCATGAGAGCGTGATGTCGCATTCCTGGCTCACGTTCTCGACCACCGCGGTGCGCTGGTCGGTGGTGCCGTTGAAGGCCTCGTAGGCCTCGTTGATCTCAGCCAGCTCGTCCTGCCCGACCTTGGCGACCTTGTCGGTGTCGGTCATGTCCTCGAGGGCGATCTTGGCCTTCTTCTGCGCGTCGAGGACACCCTGGGTGACATCGGCCAACGTCTTCCAGTCCTTGACGACCCCTTTCGGCGCCACCTTGGCGATGGCCTGGAAGGTCGTGACGTACGAGGCGTAGGCATCGTTGGTGCGGGTCTTGCCGAAGGAGTCGAGGTTCTTCTGGTCGCCCTTGACGGCATCGCAGTACGCGCTGCCCCCGCCGCAGCCGGCAAGGCTCACGGCGACCAGCATCATCGTGGCCGCGATCGCAGCGGGACGCTTCTTCAACAGATCTCCTCGGTGGGTCGAGCCACGGCACACGGCCGCGTGCAGCGGCTATGAGCCTACAAGTTCGGCGTTCACTCGCGCTGCCGCATCGCGGAGCGAGGCGACATCGGGACCGGCGCCGAGCACACCGCGAGACGTCGACGGGATCACCTGGTCGAGGACGCTGCCGAAGAGCCGGCGGATGTCGTCGGCCGTGCCACCCTGCGCGCCGAGACCCGGCACGAGCAGAGGGCCGTTGATGGCGAGGTCCTCGGCGGTCTCGCCGATCGTGGCCCCGACGACCGCACCGAAGGCCCCCATCGGCCTCGTGTCGGCGTTGAGGGCCGCCAGCCTCGCGAGCACGGTGCCCGCGACCGTGCGGCCGTCGGCGGCACGGGCGTGCTGCACCTCGTGGCCGTCCTTGTTCGAGGTGAGCGCGAGCACGAAGACGCCGGCGTCGTTCTTCTCGGCGACGTCGAAGAAGGGCTCGAGCGACCCGAACCCCAGGAAGGGGCTGACCGTGATGGCATCGGCGGCCATCGGAGCGTCCTCGTCGAGGTAGGCCTCGGCGTAGGCAGCCGCAGTCGAGTCGATGTCGCCCCGTTTCACGTCGAGGACGACGAGGGTGCCGGTGTGCCGCAGGTCCTGCACTGTGCGCTCGAGCATGGCCACCCCGCGGGAGCCGAAGCGCTCGAAGAAGGCCGACTGCGGCTTCACGAACGCGACGTTGCCGGCGAACGCCTCGACGCAGGTCGCGGCGAAGCGGTCGAGCCCCTCGAGGGAGTCAGGGAGGCCCCATGACTCGAGCAGCGCCGCGTGCGGGTCGATGCCCACACAGGCCGGTCCGTACGCCGCCATCGCCGCCCGCGCCCGCGATCCGAAGCTCATGCGCTGGCCTCCTTGAGCACCCGACCCCAGTCCTGGAGCGAGCGCACGCCGATCTTCTGCTCGATCAGCGCCTCGATGCCCTGCACCGCCGCCGCGAGGCCCTGGACGGTCGTGATGCACGGGATGCCCTCGGCCACCGCGGCCGTGCGGATCTCGTAGCCGTCGATGCGGGGGCTTCCGCCCGAGGTCACGCCGTGGGGCGTGTTGATGATGAGCTGCACGTCCTGCGCGTGGATCTTCTCCACGATGGTGCTCGTCTCCGCGCCGTCGCGGGCGTCCTCGTTGAGCTTGCGGATGACGGTGGCCTCGACCCCGTTGCGACGCAGCACCGCCGCAGTGCCGCTGGTGGCCAGGATCTCGAAGCCCAGGTCGGCCAGCCGCTTGACCGGGAAGATCATGTGCCGCTTGTCGCGGTTGGCCACGGACACGAAGACCTTGCCGGAGGTGGGCAGGCCGTTCTGGGCGCCTGCCTGGGCCTTCGCGAACGCCACCCCGAAGCCGGAGTCGATGCCCATGACCTCACCGGTCGAGCGCATCTCGGGTCCGAGGACCGTGTCGACGTAGGTTCCCTCATAGGTGCGGAAGCGGTTGAACGGCATGACCGCCTCTTTGACGGCCACGGGCGCGCCGTCGGGGAGGTGACCGCCGTCGCCGGTGGCCGGCAGGACCCCGGCGACTCGCAGCTCGGCGATCGACTCACCCAGCATCAGCCGGGCCGCGGCCTTGGCGAGCTGGGTGTCGGTGGCCTTGGAGACGAACGGCACCGTGCGGGAGGCACGAGGGTTGGCCTCGAGCACGAAGAGCGTGTCCGACGACAGCGCGAACTGGATGTTGATGAGCCCACGCACGCCGACCCCGGCCGCGATGGCCTCGGTCGACACGCGGATGCGCTCGATCTCGTCGGCGCCCAGCGTGATCGGCGGCAGGGCGCACGCCGAGTCGCCCGAGTGCACCCCAGCCTCCTCGATGTGCTCCATGACGCCGCCCAGAAAGAGCTCGTGGCCGTCGTACAGGGCGTCGACGTCGATCTCGACGGCATCGTCCAGGAACCGGTCGACGAGCACCGGGTGCTCAGGCGAGATCTCCGTGGCGCGGCCGATGTACTCGGCAAGGCTGCTCTCGTCGTAGACGATCTCCATGCCGCGGCCGCCAAGGACGTAGGAGGGACGCACCAGCACCGGGTAGCCGATCTCGTCGGCGACGGCCTTGGCCTCGTCGAACGTGGTGGCCAGGCCGTGCTTTGGCGACGGCAGTCCGGCCTCGTCGAGCACCCGCCCGAAGGCCCCGCGCTCCTCGGCGAGGTCGATGGCCGCGGGCGAGGTGCCCACGATCGGCACCCCCTCGGCCTCCAGCCCGGCGGCGAGGCCGAGCGGGGTCTGGCCGCCGAGCTGCACGATGACACCAGCGACCGGACCTGCCAGTGTCTCGGCGTGCACGATCTCGAGGACGTCCTCGAGCGTCAGCGGCTCGAAGTACAGCCGGTCGGAGGTGTCGTAGTCGGTCGAGACGGTCTCGGGGTTGCAGTTGACCATGATCGTCTCGTAGCCGACCTCGGAGAGAGCCATCGCGGCATGCACGCAGGAGTAGTCGAACTCGATGCCCTGGCCGATGCGGTTCGGGCCGCTGCCGAGGATGAGCACGGCAGGCTTCGTGCGTGGCTCGACCTCGGTCTCCTCGTCATAGGACGAGTAGTGATAAGGCGTCTTGGCGGCGAACTCCGCAGCGCAGGTGTCGACCGTCTTGTAGACCGGCCGCACGCCGAGCGCGTGCCGCACGCCACGCACGACGTCCTCACGCATGTCGCGCAGCTGCCCGATCTGGACGTCGGAGAGCCCGAAGCGCTTGGCCCGCCGCAACACCGCGGGGTTGAGCTCGGCGGCGTCGCGCACCTCGCGCGCCACCTCGTCGATCAGGAAGAGCTGGTCGACGAACCACGGGTCGATCTTGGTCGCGTCGAAGATCTCCTGCTGGGTCGCACCGGCACGGATCGCGTCCATGACGAGCCTGATGCGGCCGTCGTGCGGACGGGCGATGGCCTCGAGCAGCTCTGCCTTGTCGCCGGGCTCGTCGGCCCAGGCGAACGCCGCCTCCTTGCGCTCGAGCGAGCGCAGCGCCTTGCCGAGCGCCTCGGTGAAGTTGCGACCGATGGCCATGGCCTCGCCGACCGACTTCATATGGGTCGTGAGCGTCGAGTCGGCTGCCGGGAACTTCTCGAAGGCGAAGCGCGGGACCTTGACGACGACGTAGTCGAGCGTCGGCTCGAAGCTGGCCGGCGTCTCCTGGGTGATGTCGTTCGGGATCTCGTCGAGCGTGTAGCCGATGGCGACCTTGGCGGCGATCTTGGCGATCGGGAACCCCGTGGCCTTGGAGGCCAGCGCACTCGACCTCGAGACGCGCGGGTTCATCTCGATGACGACGATGCGGCCGTCCTCGGGGTTGATCGCGAACTGGATATTGCAGCCTCCGGTGTCGACGCCGACCTCGCGGATGACGCCGATGGAGATGTCGCGCAGACGCTGGTACTCGACGTCGGTGAGCGTCATGGCCGGTGCGACGGTGATCGAGTCGCCCGTGTGGACGCCCACCGGGTCGAAGTTCTCGATCGAGCAGACGATGACGACATTGTCAGCCGTGTCGCGCATGACCTCGAGCTCGTACTCCTTCCAGCCGATGATCGACTCCTCGAGGAGCACCTCGGTGGTCGGGCTCAGGGCGAGCCCGGAGCCGGCGATGCGGTGGAGGTCGCCCTCGTCGTACGCCATGCCCGAGCCGGAGCCGCCCATCGTGTACGACGGTCGCACGACGACCGGGTAGCCGAGGTCCTTCACGGCGGCGAGGCAGTCGTCCATCGAGTGGCAGATGGCCGAGGCCGCGACCTCGGCGCCCCACTCAGGCGGCAGGTCCTCGACGATGCGCTTGAAGGACTCGCGGTTCTCGCCCTTCTCGATCGCCTCGATGGAGGCGCCGATGAGCTCGACGTTGTACTTCGCCAGCACCCCGTTCTCGTGCAGCGCGA
>Ga0164243_10003616_pt1 | contig 24688 bp, 23 predicted proteins | sample OricompcompostOP_FD_108781 | JGI IMG/M metagenome (GOLD analysis project Ga0164243, IMG submission 108781) | Organic Plus compost microbial communities from Emeryville, California, USA - Original compost - Organic plus compost (OP) | ecosystem: Engineered > Solid waste > Mixed feedstock >...
CGTCGACTTACCCGCACCGTTCGGGCCGATGAGGGCCCAGCGCTCGCCGGCGCGGACGGTCCAGTGGACATCGGACAGGATCGGGCGCCCCTGACGGACGAAGTCGACCGATTCGAGCCGCAGAACATCGGGAGTAGTCACGAGGCGAACCTACCGGAGGGCTCGTGAGGGCCCTCCGCTCGCTCCGGGCCTTCTCCAGCAGCCGGGATGAAGTCGCGGGTTCAGCCCCAGAATCGCGAGCTGGAACTCGCGATTCTGGAGCGAAGGTGCGATTTTGCTGGGGCCCGGCTCACCCCGATACCCGGGTCAGCCGAGGGAGGCGAGGACCTTGAGGCGCTCGTGGGCCTGGTGCATGATCGACTGGATCAGCTCGTCACAGCTCGGCAGGTCCTCGATCATGCCGACCACCTGGCCCGACGCGAGGACACCCGCGCGGGTGTCACCCTCGACGAGGCCGGCCTTCAACAGCATCGGGGTGTTGCCGGCCATGATGACCTGCTGCCAGGTGCGCTCGCCCGACTTCTTCATCGAGAGGCCGTCCTTGAGCATGCTGGTCCAACGCATCCCGGTCATCTGCTTGAACTCGTTGGCGTTACGGGCAGCTGCGAACAGTGCCTTGACCGAGTTGCCGCTCTCCAGGGCCTCGACGAGCGGTGTCCGCAGCACCCGGTGCGGCATACCGTCGACCTTCACCGACACCACGGTGTCGTTGAGTCCGCGCTTGAGGTACTCCTGCTTCACCGAGTCGGGGACCGCCGAATCGGAGGTGAGTAGGAATCGGGTTCCCATCGCGACGCCCTGCGCGCCGTAGGCGAGCGCCGCGGCGAGGCCGCGACCGTCGAAGAAGCCGCCGGCAGCGACAACCGGCATGTCGATGTTCTTCTCCGCCAGGGCATCGAGGACCGAAGGCAGCAGCAGGGTGGTGGCGACCGGGCCGGTGTGGCCGCCGCCCTCGCCGCCCTGCACGATGACCGCGTCCGCGCCCCACGACGCGACCTTCACCGCGTGCTTGGCCGCCCCGATCGACGGGATGACCACCACGCCGTGGTCCTTGAGCTTGGCGATCAGCTCCTGTTTGGGGGCCAGGGCGAACGACGCCACCTTGACGCCCTCGCGGATGAGCAGGTCGATCCGCTGCGGCGCGTCGGTCGCATCGGCGCGGATGTTGACGCCGAAGGGCTTGTCGGTCAGCGACTTCGTCTTGGCGATCGCCGCCTCGAGCTCCTCGTAGGTCATCGTCGCCGACGCCAGGATGCCGAGGCCGCCGGCGTTCGACGTGGCCGAGGTCAGCGACGGGCCCGACACCCAGCCCATCCCGGTCTGGACGATCGGGTACTCGATGCCGACGAGCTCGGTGAACGGGGTGCGCAGCGACGCCGCGCGCGCCGGTGTCGGTTGAGCGCTCATTTCACTTCCCTGTTGCGGATTCCCTTGGGGTCGAGCACGTCCCGGATGAGCGAGAGTTCCTCGGCCGTCGGCTGACGGGTCTCCGGCGCGTCGGCCAGGCCGGCGACCTCGAACCCGGTGTTCTCGGCCACCTCCTCGGCGGTGACCCCCGGATGCAGCGACAGCGCCCGCATGGTGTGGTCGGGGCCACCGAAGTCGAAGACGCCGAGGTTGGTGACGACGCGGTGGATGTTCAGGTCGTCGAAGGCCGGGTTGTCCGGGTCGACCTTGTCGTACCCGACACCCGACACGATGTCGACCGACTCCCCGAAGACTCGGGAGGAGTGGCGGCCGACCCAGTAACTGGTGGCGTGGTTGATGGTGTTCCCGGGAGCGCCGCGGACGCCGAACATCTGACGCGTCGGATGCTGCAGCGGCCCGAACGCCGAGAGGTTCTGGTTGCCGTGCCGGTCGATCTGATTGGCGCCCATGACCACATGGCGACGGCCCGACGCCACGACGTCGAATACCTTGCGGAACGGCATCCACCCCTCGATGGCGCCGGTCTTGCCGATCGGCGGGGTGTCGGCGAGGATCAGCGCCTCGCCGTCGGTGATCAGCAGATCGGGCTCGAAGGTCAGGCGAGCCAGTCGTGCGCCGAGCAGTGCGACCGGCGACATCGGCGACGCCATGATCTCCCCTGCGCCGCGGAAGATCTCGGCGCAGGAGACCACGCAGTACTCGGCGCGGGTGGCGGCCTCGGTGGACTCGGGCGCCTGGGTTTCTGCGGTGCTCACTGTCCGTCCTCCTTCTGGTCGTCCTGCCATGCGGCGACCTCGCGCTGATAGGTCTGCTCGTCGACCTCGAGGAACCTGCGCGAGAACGCCTTCCAGGCCTCGGGGTCCTTGGCCGACGCCACGTAGAACTGCTGGAACCTCTCGTCGCGCCCGTAGTCCCCGGCGAAGGTGAAGTGCGCCCCGTTCGGGGTGTGCACGACCCGGTCGACGTTCATGCGGTTGAGCAGGAGCCTTTGATGCGGAACGGATTTCACCAGGACCTCGGTCGATACGAGCTGATCGGTCTCGAGGTAACGACGCTCCGCGGCCGCGCAGTACAGATCGTCGAAGTACGGGTCGACCCCGGTGTAGGCGGCGTTGCCGTGGGCATCGGCCAGATCCAGGTGCACGAATGCGGCATCGAGTTTGAGCGCCGGCATGGCGATGAGTGTCTGGGTCCGGCCGTCGGGGTCGGGGTAGGGGGACTCGACGGTCTTGAGTTCGCCCTCCCAGAACTTCAGGACGTCGGAGCCGAGTCCGGCGCGGATGGGCAGGAAGGGGAGCCGGGCGGCGGCGGCCTCCAGGCCGCACTTGACCATGCCCTCGTCCATCTCGCGCACCTCGATCTCGCCGTTGGTGCGAGCCTTGGAGAACCACGGGTCGTAGAACGGCGCCGAGTCCAACGACACGAAGCCGTAGTAGGCGCGGCGGACCTTGCCTGCGGCACAGAGCAAACCGAGATCGGGTCCGCCGTAGGTCACCACGGTCAGATCCTCGACGTCGGATCGGGCGAGAGCGCGCACGAGCGCCATCGGCTTGCGGCGGGAACCCCAGCCGCCGATGCCGATCGTCATGCCGTCGCGGAGTTCACCGATGACGTCGTCGAGGGTGCTGGTCTTGTCGGTCGGCATGTCAGGCGTGTCCTCCGTTGGTCGAGGCTGTCGATCCGGACTTGGCTTCGGCCAGCGGCTTCCCGGTGGCGACGAAGGCGTCGCGGTGCTCGTCGGCGACGCCGGCGAGGTTGAGCTCGAAGGTGTAGCCCTGCTCGAGGCGGTAGCTGGCCTTCACGTCGACCGGGTCGATGTTGTTGATGGCCTCCTTGGCCGCGCGGATGACGCGGGTGTCCTTGGCGGCGATCTCGCCGGCGACCTCCATCGCGGCGTCGAGCAACTGCTCGCGCGGGACGACGCGGTAGACGGAGCCGAAATGCTCGAGCTGCTGGGCGGTGACGTTCTTCGCGGTGAAGTACAGGGTCCGCATCAGGTGCTGCGGGACCAGGCGCGCGAGATGCGTTGCGGCGCCGAGGGCTCCGCGATCGACCTCGGGCAGGCCGAACACCGCGTCGTCGGAGGCGACGATGACGTCGGCGTTGCCGACCAGGCCGACGCCGCCGCCGACGCAGAACCCGTTGACCGCGACGACCACCGGGACCGCGCAGTCGTAGACGGCGGCGAACGCCGCGGCGCACCCGCGGTTGGCGCCGATGAGGGCGTCGTATCCCTCGGTGGCCTGCATCTCCTTGATGTCGACCCCGGCGTTGAAGCCGCGGCCCTCGGCGCGCAGGACGACGACGTGGGTCGCCGGGTCGTTGCCGGCGTCGGTGATCGCGTCGGCGAGTTCGAACCATGCGGCCGACGGCAGGGCGTTGACCGGCGGATAGTCGACCGTGACGGTGACGATGCCGGTTTCGGTACGTGTCGTGGTGATCGGCACGCGTGCTCCTCTCGTCGCTGCTTGGGGCAGCCACGGCGGCTGCACAAGCACGGACCAAGCAAGTGCTTGGTTGTTTGGTAGGGTAGCACCCATGCAGACGCAGTCACAGGTCGAGTTGGGCCTGGCCGGGAAGGTCGTGCTGGTCACCGGGGGTGCGCGCGGTGTCGGCGCCGGGATCACCCGGGTGCTGGCGTCGGCGGGTGCCGTGCCGGTCATCTGCGGCCGCAATCCCGACAGCCTCGCCGAGGACCTCCGCGACGTCGCCTTCGTCTCGTGCGACGTGCGCGACGCCGGCGCCGTCGAGGCGATGATCGACGAGATCGTCGACCGCAACGGGAGGATCGACGGCGTGGTGAACAACGCCGGCGGTTCGCCGTTCGCGCTGGCGGCCGACGCCTCGGTGCGGTTCGCGAGCAAGATCGTCGACCTCAACCTGCTGGCGCCGCTGGCCGTGGCCAAGGCGGCCAACGCGGTCATGCAGGAGCAGGCCGACGGCGGGGCAATCGTCAACGTCTCGAGCGTCAGCGGCCACCGGCCCTCGCCCGGGACGTCGGCCTACGGCGCGGCGAAGGCGGGCCTGGACAACCTGATGACCTCGCTGGCCGTCGAGTGGGCGCCCAAGGTGCGGGTCAACTCGGTGGTCGCCGGTCCGGTCCTCACCGAACAGTCGCACCTGCACTACGGCGACGACGAGGGGGTGGCGGCGGTCGGCGCCACCATCCCGATGGGCCGGCTCGCCACGCCTGCCGACGTCGGCAACGCCGTCGCCTTTCTGTTGTCGCCGCTGGCCGGATACATAAGCGGGTCGACGCTGACCGTCCACGGGGGCGGGGAGAAGCCCGCATTTCTCGACGCCGCGACGGCGGGCAACTCCGTCTAGACGTCCGGCGAGCCACCGATTCTTCGCAGTTCAGAAAGGAAACACCTTGAGTAGCAAGTTGAATGAGGGTCGAGTGGCCATCGTGACCGGTGCCGGGCAGGGGATCGGCCGCGCGCACGCGCTCGCCTTCGCCGCCGACGGCGCCAAGGTCGTCGTCAACGACTACGCCCAGGACCTGGCCGATCAGGTCGTCGACGAGATCCGCGCCGCCGGCGGGGAGGCCGTCGCGCAGGTCGGCGACGTCGCCGAGTGGGCCAACGGCGAGGCGATGGTGGCCGCCGCCCTCGACAACTTCGGCCGCCTCGACATCCTGGTCAACAACGCCGGCTTCGTCCGGGACCGGATGCTGGTGTCGCTGTCGGAGGACGAGTGGGACGCCGTCGTCCGTGTGCACCTGAAGGGTCACTTCGTCGGGTTGCGTCACGCCGCGGCGTACTGGCGCGCCGAGGCCAAGGCGGGTCGCACCCCGGTCGCCCGGATCGTCAACACGAGCTCGGGCGCCGGTCTCTACGGTTCGATCGGCCAGGGCAACTACGTCGCCGCGAAGGCGGGCATCGCCGCACTCACCGTGCAGGCGGCCGCCGAACTCGGTTCCTACGGCGTCACCGTCAACGCGATCGCGCCGGCGGCGCGCACCCAGATGACCCTGGGCGCCGGCGAGGCGATGGCCGCCCAGATGGCGCCGCCCGCCGACGGGTCGTTCGACGCGATGGACCCGGCCAACGTCTCGCCGCTCGTCGTCTGGCTCGGTTCGCCGGAGGCGGGCTCGGTCACCGGCCGGGTCTTCGAGATCGAGGGCGGCAAGATCTCGGTCACCGACGGCTGGCAGCGAAGTGTCGAGCGGGACAAGGGTGCTCGGTGGGAGGTCGCCGAACTCGGTCCGGTGGTCGAGGAGATCGTGGCCAAGGCGCCGGTCCCGATGCCGGTCTACGGCGCCCGGTGACCGGTCCGCGGTGACCGCTTCACGGCGAGACGAGGAACTCCTGGCGGCGGCCAGGGCGTACGTCGACGCCCTGGTCAGCCACGATCCCTCCGGGGTGTCGCTGCATCCGGACTGCACGCGCGTCGAGTTCGGCCTGAAGACCGGTCGCAACGGACCGCACATCGCGCGCAGCCTCGCACGCGGACCGCAATTCCGTGTGATCCACCGGATCTCGGACTTCACGGCCATCGTCGACGGCCACACCGTCTCCACGCGGTACGTCGTGCACGTGCGGCCGAAGGCCCTGAAACTCGGCGCGGAGGTGTCGGAGACCTTCGTCGTCGACGACGAGAACCGGATCCGCGCGATCGTCGCCCGGTTCGGCCTGCCGCGCCGACGGCACTAACCGCACAAGCCGCGCGGAAACGAATACGTCCACCACCCCCGAGGGGCGGTGGACGTATTCGTCGGACGGGGCGTCAGGCCGACGGGGCGCGCACGACCAGGTGGACGCCGGGGAAGTATCCGGCCATCTCCGACCGCGACTTCCGCAGGGCCGCAATGCCGTAACCGCGCTTGCGATGCTCCGGGTGGATCCAGATGCGCAGGTCGACCTCGCCGTCCTTGAGCTCGCCGAACACCAGGCCGACCTTGGAATCGCCGTCGGTGGCCACGAGCCACACGGCCTCTTCGGCATCGACGCGGTCGGTGGCCGCCTTGATCTCGGCGGTGACGTCGCCGGCCGGCGCGCCCGAACCGTCGCCGGCGGTGCCGATGTCCTCGGTCCGCAGCGCGAACAGCTCGGCGTCGGCCTCCGGGTCGAACGGACGCAGCTCGAGGGTGTCGCCGCTGCTGGCCGGACGCTGCGCCAGGGTGAAGGTGATCTCGTTGTTGAGATCGTCGAGCTCGGCCTGGTTCTTGCGGCGCTCGTCCTTGGTCAGCTGCTTGAGCTTCATGTCGAGGATCGCCTCGGCGCCGAGCTGGGACTTGCCGAGCAGGTCGGCGATCGCGGAGACGGCCTCCGCGTGGTTCTCCGCGTCGACGATGGCGTCGAGGACCTCGTGTCGACGCTCCAGGGCGGTGAGCAGGGCGTCGGCGATGTCGCGGCGGGTGGTGGCCAGGTCGAGATCAGTCATGGACCGATCCTAGGTCAACTCAGGTCCCGGCGGGTATCGGTCGGCGCGCCGGAAGCGGCGGACTTAGAACAGGTTCGATGGATCAGAACCGCAATTTTGGTGGGAGTTCTTTCCTGGATCTGTAACACGTCCTAGTCTTGGGGCATGACGAACGAGGGAACGACGACCGCACCGACCGACTTCGATCACCTCCGCGGCGGGACGCACATGGGCGACCTGATGGTCGCCGCGCTCAAGCGTCACGCCAAGCGCACGGTGTTGTCACTCGGGGAGACCGAGATGACGGGCGGGGAGATGGCGGACGCGATCAGCCGGTACATCCAGGCCTTCGAGAGCGTCGGCGCCGGGACCGGCACCGCGGTGGGGCTGCTGTCGCTGAACCGTCCCGAGGTGCTGTTCGTCATCGGCGCCGGGCAGACGCAGGGCTGGCGCCGCACCGCGCTGCATCCGCTCGGCTCGCTCGACGACCACGCCTACGTCCTCAACGACGCCGGGGTCTCGACGCTCGTCATCGACCCGGTCCCGATGTTCGTCGAACGTGCCGCAGCCCTGTTGGACCGGGTCCCCGGCCTCAAGCAGATCCTCACGCTCGGCCCGGTGCCCGAACAGCTCGCCGCCCATGGTCGCGACATCATCGCCGAGGCGGACAACTTCGAGCCGAAACCGCTTGTCGCCGCGCATCTCCCGCCGGATCACGTCGTGTCGATCACCTACACCGGCGGCACCACCGGCAAGCCCAAGGGCGTGATCGGCACAGCTCGCGCGATGGCGACGATGACGCAGATCCAGCTCGCCGAGTGGGAGTGGCCGGAGCATCCGCGGTTCCTGCTCTGCACCCCGTTGTCGCATGCGGGCGCCGCGTTCTTCATCCCGACCCTGATGAAGGGCGGGTCGATGGTCGTGCTCTCGAAGTTCGACCCCGCCGAGGTCCTGCGCGTCATCGAAGAGCAGAAGATCACCGCGACGATGCTCGTGCCGTCGATGCTCTACGCGCTGCTCGATCATCCCGACTCGCGGACCCGCGACCTGTCGTCGCTGGAGACCGTGTATTACGGTGCGTCCCCGATCAATCCGGTCCGCCTCGCCGAGGCCATCGAGCGATTCGGCCCGATCTTCGCCCAGTACTACGGCCAGTCCGAGGCCCCCATGGTCATCAGCTACCTCGCCAAGGACGACCACCCGGGTCCGGGCGAGGACCAGCGCCGGCTCTCCAGTTGCGGCAGGCCGTCGGCGTTCCTGCGCACCGCGCTGCTCGGTCCCGACGACAAGCCGGTCCCGCAGGGTGAGCCGGGCGAGATCTGCGTCGCCGGGCCGCTTCTCGCCGGCGGTTACCTCGGCCTGCCGGAACAGACCGCCGAGACCTTCCGCGACGGCTGGTTGCGCACCGGCGACGTGGCGCGCGAGGACGAGGACGGCTTCTGGTACATCGTCGACCGCACCAAGGACATGATCGTCACCGGCGGCTTCAACGTGTTCCCGCGCGAGGTCGAGGACGTCGTCGCCGAACATCCCGCCGTCGGCCAGGTCGGCGTCATCGGCGTGCCCGACGAGAAGTGGGGCGAGGCGGTCACCGCGGTGGTGGTGCTGCGCCCCGACGTCGACGCCGACGACGCGGCCAAGGAGCGGATCACCGCGGAGATCCAGCAGGCCGTCAAGGACCGCAAGGGCGCGGTGCAGTCGCCCAAGCGGGTCATCTTCGCCGAGTCGCTGCCGCTCACCGCACTCGGCAAGCCGGACAAGAAGGCGTTGCGCGCCCAGTACTGGGCCGGTTCCGAGCGCGGGGTCGGTTAGGGGTCGAGTCCTCGCTCACGACTTCCGTTCCCGCTCACGCATATCGGGTGAGCGGGAACGGAAGCGGTGAGCGGAACCGGCCGGTTGCTCGGGTCGGCGTCGGACCGGTCGGTCTCACTGCGCGGCGGGCCGGTAGATCTTCGTGACCTTCGTCGGCGTCGCCGTAGCGGCGGGCGGACCGGCCCAGACGGTCCAACCGGAGCCCGACTTGTCGAAGAGCTCCTCGGACTCCGGGTCCTGGTAGACGATCAGATCCGACCCGGAGGATCGCTTGCAGCCGTAGGAGTAGAGGAAGCCCTGCGGCTGAGGCGAGAACGCGCCGCCGAGGATCGCCGCGCACCGGCTTCCGTCCTCGAGTTCGAGTCCCCAGGGCCTGGATTCGGGGTCCGGGGCCGACAGCGTCGGCAGCCGGCCCGAGTACGAGTACGACCGAAGTTCGGTGACCCACGGCGAATGGGTGCACAGCAGTTGTGAACCCGACGGCCAGCACGCGCTGGCGGAGTCCACGGTGGCGCCGCAGTGGTAGACGCCGGTGGTCAGCGCGCCGATGGCGTGGGTGCAGTAGCCGACATCGTGGAAGGACCCGCGGGTCGACCCGACGCTGAACCCGTTGATCGGCCGCCCGGAGCCGTCGACGGCCACCACCTCGACCAGCTCGGGTCCGTCGCTCGTGTCGGAGGTCTTCGACGGCAGGCATCGGCATAGGATCACGGTCGTGACGGTGCCCTTGGCGATGGCGTCGGCGCCCTCGTAGCCGATGCGATAGGCGGTTCCGGACGCCTCGTCTGCGGTGAACACCGCCACCCCGTCGGAGTCCTCGAGCGGTTCGCCGTAGAGCTCGACCGCCCGTGAACCGGGGGTTCCGCGGGACATCCCGTCGATGGTGGTACCCGCGCTGCCCGGCGGGTCGCCGGGCGAGATCGACACGAGGACATCGCCGTCGAAACCGTAGTCGCAGTCGAGCCACCGGTAGATCGTCACCCGGCCCTCGGCCCGGCCGGAGGCGGGGAAGGAGGGGTTCGTCGCCCGGATGTCGGCGAGGGTCGCGCCGATGTCGATGCCCGCCCGTCCGGTGGGGCTCAGGCGGCTCCGGGCCGCTTCGGCGTTCTGGGCCGCGGCGAGTCGCGAGCTGAGTTGGGCGGCGTTGTCGGCGGTGACGAACAGCCCGCCGCCCTTCTCGGCGACGCACACCAGCGACGGGTCGTCGGTGCGGAAGCCGACGGCGCTGATCCTCACGTTGGGATGTGAACGGTGGATGGCCTCGGCGGTGTCGCACGGCGGAGGTTCGCACGTCGACTCTCCGTCGGAGACGAGCACGATCGACGCGGGCTCGTCGGGGGACAACTGGGCCGCGGCCTTTTCCAGGGCGGCCGAGATCGGGGTGAAGCCCTGCGCCTTCAGCCCGGCGAGCGCCCGGTCGACCCCTTCGCGGTCGAGGGGGCCGAGGGGGACCAGCGTCGTGACGTCGGCACAACCGGTGGCCTGCGGAGTCGACGCGGCGGGCATCTGCGAGCCGAAGGCGACGACGCCGAACGGCGTCCCGTCGGGCAGACCGGTCGCCAGGGAGGTCACGGCGGCCCTGGCCGCGGCCAGTCGAGGCCCGGGGGCGTCGTCGGTGTTCATCGAGTCCGACGCGTCGAGGACGACCACGGTGGGCACCGGGTTGGGCTGCACGTCGCGCGCACCCGATGCGGCCCTACCGCTTCCGTCCACCTCGATCGCACAGCCGGCGGCGACGAGGCAGGTGGCCAGTGCGGCCGCGTTCGTGAGGCCGCGACCGGCACGGCTGCGTGGTCGTCTTCCCGACGGTTGCGGAGGGTGGGCGCCGCCGAGCGTGTCCCGGAACATGGCGGAAATCTAGCAACGGATGCGCCCCGGCATCGGGTTCGGCGGGAAAGACCTTCGGTCGGACGACATTCCCCACGCGAGGAGAACGCCTACCGGCCCGCTCCACGTGGCTCGCAGATCACCACCGGGATCTTGCGGTCGGTCCATGCGGCGTAGGTGTCGTAGTCCTCGTAGACCTTCACCAGTTCGGGCCACAGCTCTTCGCGCTCGGCATCCGAGGCGGTGCGGGCGACGAGGTCGAAGGTCTTCTTGCCGAGCTGGATGGTGACCTCCGGGTTCTCGCGGAGATTCAGGTACCAGGCCGGATGTTTGGCCGAGCCGCCCTGCGACGCGACGACGACGAAGGTGTCGCCCTTGCGCAGGTAGATCAGCGGCGCGGTACGGGGCTGACCGGACTTGCGGCCGATGGTGGTCAGCAGGCACACCGGTGCGGGCTTCTTGAGGCCCGCACCGATGCGCCAGGTCTCACCGACCCGACCGCCGGTCGCCTTGTAGACCGCGGTGTGCGCTCGCGACCCCAGCTTGATGATCTTGCTGACGATGGGCGAGTCGAGCTGCTTCGGCTTGTTGTTCGGGTCGATGAGAGGCATGGGTTCAGATCCGTTCGAGGATGGTTCCGGTGGCCATGGCGCCGCCCGCGCACATCGTGATGAGTGCGGTCTGGCCGTCGCGACGCTCGAGTTCGTGCAACGCGGTGGTGATGAGGCGCGAGCCGGTGCTGCCGACCGGGTGGCCGAGGGCGATGGCGCCGCCGTTGACGTTCACCCGGTCCATGTCGGCGTCGTGCACCTGCGCCCAGCTGAGGACCACCGATGCGAACGCCTCGTTGATCTCGACGATGTCGATGTCGGACAACGACATCCCGGACTTGGCCAGCACGCGCTCGGTCGCCTGGACCGGGCCGTCGAGGTGGTAGTGCGGCTCGGCGCCGACGAGCGCCTGCGCCTTGATGCGGGCGCGCGGCGTCAGTCCGAGCTCGCGTGCCCTCGTCTCGTCCATGATCAGGATCGCGGCCGCGCCGTCGGAGATCTGTGACGACGTGCCGGCGGTGTGGATGCCGCCCTCGACGACCGGCTTGAGCGCGGCGAGCGACTCGAGGGTGGTCTCGCGCAGGCCCTGGTCGCGGGTGACGTCGAGGATCTTGCCGGTGAACTCGCCCTCCTTGGTGCGCTCGGGCGCCTTGACGGAGAGGATCTCGCGGTCGAAGCGGCCCTCGTCCCATGCCTGCTTGGCGAGACGCTGGCTGCGCTCGCCGAGCGCGTCGACGTCGGCGCGGGTGATGCCGCGGCGCTTGGCGATCCGCTCGGCCGCCTCGAACTGGTTGGGGAGATCCACGTTCCACGAATCCGCGTGGTACGGGCCGGCATTGGTGCCCACGTTGGCGCCGAGCGGAACCGTCGACATCGTCTCGACGCCGCAGGCGACGCCGATCTCGATGGCGTCGGTGGCGATCAGCCCGGCGATCAGGTGGTTGGCCTGCTGCGCCGAGCCGCACTGCGCGTCGATGGTCGTCGCGCCGGTGCCCTCCGGCAGTCCCGCCGACAGCCACGCCTTGCGGGTGACGTTGCCGGCCTGCGAGCCGGCCTGGGTCACGCAGCCGCCGATGGCCTGCTCGACGAGGGCCGGGTCGATGCCGGCCTTCTCGAGGAGTCCGCGCTGCGTGAGGCCGAGCAGCTCCTCGGCATGAAGACCCGACAGCCAGCCCGCACGCTTGCCGATCGGCGTACGCACAGCTTCCACGATCACCGGAACGCCCATTCCCACTCCTTCGTCAGCCGGCGGACCCGGTCCGCCATCCCTCGGGGCACGGCTCGTCGACGGAGGTGCCGAGGCCGTGCATCCAAACTAGAACATGTTCTATCTTTGCGTCCATGACCGACCGATTCGAGCGTTCGGACGCGGGGCGTCCGACGGGGTGGAGCCTCCTCGGGGCGAGGGTCGCGACGAACTGATTGTGACAGGTTCGACGCCGGATGTCGCAGGTGAGCGACGGTTTGTCCGGTGAAAACTAGAACGAGTTCTCATCGGGGGGTGTCGCTTGTGTCACAATGTGGTCTAATGAATTTGAAACAGGTTCTAAATCTCCAGCGAGGTGGTGTGACGTGACCCAGGCCCAGAGTGCCCCGATCGGCAGTGAGCCGACGACGGCGGATTCTGCGCACGTGAGCCCTTCCGACGACACCGTCGAGAAGGCCGCGTTCATGGAGCAGGAGGGATGGGACTTCACCAACCCCGACCTGCTCGAGCAGGGCCTCCCCGTGAAGGAGTTCGCGCAGTTGCGCAAGACCGCCCCGGTCTGGTGGAACGCGCAGCTTCCCGGCAAGGGCGGCGGTTTCCACGACGGCGGATACTGGGTGATCTCCAAGCACGCTCACATCCGCGAGATCTCCAAGAACAACGACGACTGGGAGACCAACGCCAACGGCGTGATCATGCGCTTCGAGGACGACATGTCCCCCGAGCAGATCGAGATCACCAAGGCGCTGCTGATCAACCACGATCCGCCGGAGCACACCCGCCTGCGCAAGCTCGTCTCCAAGCTGTTCACCCCGCGTGCGGTGCACTCGCTGGAGGAGAAGCTCGACGCGGCGGCCCGCGAGATCGTGACCCGTGCGGCGGAAAAGGGCAGCGGCGACTTCGTCAAGGACGTCGCCGTCGACCTGCCGCTGCTGGCGATCGCCGATCTCCTCGGCGTTCCCCAGGAGGACCGCGAGAAGCTGTTCAACTGGTCGAACTCGATGATGAACGCCGACGATCCGGACTACGACACGGATCCGCAGCAGGCCAACGCCGAGATCCTCGGCTACGGCTACCAGATGGCCGAGGAGAAGCGCCGCAACCCGGGTGACGACATCGTCACCACACTGGTGAACGCCGACATCGACGGCCAGTCGCTCGACGAGACCGAGTTCGGCTTCTTCTTCATCCTGCTGACCGTCGCGGGCAACGAGACCACTCGCAACGCGATCAGCCACGGCATGAACGCCTTCCTCGACCACCCGGATCAGTGGGAGCTGTTCAAGCGTGAGCGTCCGGCGACCGCGGTCGACGAGATCGTCCGCTGGGCGACACCGGTGAACTGCTTCCAGCGAACCGCCAAGCGCGACACGCAGATCGGCGGGGTCGACATCAAGAAGGGCCAGCGCGTCGGCCTGTTCTACGGTTCGGCCAACTACGACGAGGACGTCTTCGAGGATCCGTTCACCTTCAACATCCTCCGCGACCCGAACCCGCATGTCGGCTTCGGCGGCAACGGCGCACACTTCTGCGTCGGCGCCAACCTCGCGCGCATGGAGATCAACCTGATGTTCAACGCGCTCGCCGACATCGTCCCCGACATCACCAAGGTCGCCGCGCCGCGTCGTCTCCGCCACGGGTGGATCAACGGCGTCAAGGAACTGCGCGTCGACTACGGGACGAAGTGACCGCGACCGATCCGACGCCGGCCTACCTCGGCATCGACCGCGAGAACCATCCCGCGGTCGTCGCGGGCCGGCGCTCGCGGGAAGCGGTGGAGGTCCGGGACAAGCAGGCGTGGCTCGACAACTTCGCGGCCGACGCCATCGTCCAGGACCCGGTCGGCCCCTCGATGTTCGACCCGGAGGGTGTCGGATTCCAGGGGCGCGAGCGGATCTCGGAGTTCTGGGACAAGTCGATCGCGAACACCGAGCGCATCGACTTCCAGTTCGACGAGGAGATCATCTGCGGCAACGAGGTCGCCTACATCGGCAAGATCGTGACCCATATCGCGGGGCACATCTCCGAGGCGCGGGGTGTCTTCACCTACCGCGCCGACGATGACGGGAAGCTGTCGGCATTGCGTGCCTACTGGGAGGTCGAGAAGACCATCAACTCGGTGCGCAAGGCCTGAGAGGGGTACAACTTCCATCCGCCGCGGGCGGGACGGGTCCACCACCCGTCCCGCCCGTGGTGTTTTCGGCTTCGGGCAGCGTTTTCGGGCGAAGCCGACTTCCTTCTCAACGACTGTGCGACCGCGGACAGGAGCGCACGATGGGGTGAGGACATCGGCGCGCACCACCCGCGCCCGCGGTGGGCCGGCCGATCATGGCGTCGTCCGGAGCCGGGTGTCGTCGGCGCGCCGGACGGGAGGGATGGACATGAGAGCACTGCAGCGAACCTGGGCGTACCTGCGCGCGTTCGGCCGGGCCAAACGCCATCGCACCGACCTCGCCCGGCATCTGGTGCGCCGGCCCCTGGTCGGCGGCGCGACTCTCGGGATGGAGACGGCGATGCTGCTGTCGAACAGGCTGGACCCGAAACTCAAAGAGCTCGCCGAACTCAAGGCGGCGGGCATGGTGAGCTGCGAGTTCTGCCTCGACATCGGGTCGGCGCTGGCGGTCGGCTCCGGGGCCACCGAGCGTCAGCTGCGGGATCTCCCGTCATACCGGCACTCCGACGCTTACGACGAGGTCGAGAAGCTGGTGATCGCTTTCGCCGAGGCGATGACGTCGACCCCGGCGATCGCCGACGACCTGGCCGAGGTGCGCCGACGACTGGAGGACCACCTGAGCGAGACGCAGATCGCCGAGCTGGCGATGGCCGTCGCCTGGGAGAACCAGCGGGCACGGCTCAACCAGTCGCTGGGGGTTCGCCCCACCGGGATGTCCGACGGCGCGGCCTGCGCTCTGCCCGAACGGATTTCGTAGGGGGCGAGGGCGACCCGACCCGGCGGCGAGGCGTCGATCAGCACCTGGGAACACCGGCACATACGACATCGCCCGCGACGTCGGCCCGGATCGGCGACCCTAGATGAGGTCGCCGATCCGAACCGACGTCGCGGGCGATGTCGATTCGGCGTCTGCCCCGGGCGGGGAGGCGGGTCAGTGCTGCGGCTTGTCCGCTCCGACGAGCCACATCGAGAAGTACTGGGAGCCACCGCCGTAGGCGTGACCGAGGGCCTTCCGGGCGCCCTCGACCTGGTGCGCACCCGCCTTGCCCATGACCTGGATCGCCGCCTCGGCGAACCGGATCATGCCCGACGCGCCGATCGGATTCGACGAGAGCACACCGCCCGAGGCGTTGAGCGGGATTCGGCCGCCGATCTCGGTCTCCCCGGCCTCGGTCAGCTTCCAGCCCTCACCCTCGGGCGCGAAGCCGAGGTTCTCCAGCCACATCGGCTCGAACCACGAGAACGGCACGTAGATCTCCGCGGCGTCGATCTCGTCGATCGGGCTGCTGATGCCGCCGGCCTTCCAGAGGGCCGCGGCCGCACTCCGGCCGGCCTGCGGGTTGACGACGTTGCGGTGCGCGTACGACAGCGGCTCGGTGCGCATGGCCGTGGCGTGAATCCACGCGACCGGGTTGCCGTCGGCCACCGCGGCGTCCGCGACCTGCTCGTCGCCGATCACGACCGCGCACGCGCCGTCGGACGACGGGCACGTCTCGTCGTAGCGGATCGGATCCCAGAGCATCTGGGAGCTCATGACCTTCTCGACGCTCTGGTCGGGCTGGTGGAGGTGCGCCAGCGGGTTGAGCGCGCCGTTGCGGCGGTCCTTCGCGGCGACCATGGCACCGATGTGCTCGGGTGCGCCGGACTGCCGGATGTAGGCGCGGATGTGGGGCGCGAAGTAGCCGCCCGCACCCGCGCCGACCGGCTTGGTGAACGGCACCGGGATCGACAGCGCCCACATGGCGTTGGACTCCGACTGCTTCTCCCAGGCGACGGCGAGGACGCGCTTGTGCACGCCGGCGCAGACCAGCGACGCCGCGACGTTGGCGGTCGAACCGCCGACCGACCCGGCGGTGTGCACGCGGATGAGACGTTTGCCGACCGCGCCGATCGCCTCGGCCATCGCCAGCTCGGGCATCATCGAACCCTCGAAGAGGTCGGGGGCCTTGCCGATGACGATCGCGTCGATGTCGTCGAGAGAGGTCTGGGCGTCGGCGAGCGCGGCGTCGATGGCCTCGCGGACCATGCCCGCCATCGTGACGTCGGAGCGCTTGGCGACGTAGCGGGTCTGGCCGGTGCCGATCACGGCGGCACGGTTGTTGTGTCCCATCAGTTCTGGCCTCCCGAATTGCGGCCTCTCAGGGTGACCACCATGTTCTGTTGCAGCAGCGGGCCGCTCGTGGCGTGTGCGACGGCGGTCTCGGCGTTGCCGCTGAGGATCTCGTGCGCGGCGTAGCCGATGCGCTGCAGCCCCGCGGAGAACAGCGAGTTGCCCTTGAGCGCGCCGCCGGACGGGTTGATGCGCACCGAATCCGGGAGACCCAGCGCCTTGCGCAGGATGATCTCCTGATGCGAGTACGGCGCATGGATCTCGGCGACGTCGACCGCGCGGTCGGAGTCCCCGAAGGCGGTGTCGGCGGCGAGCGATGTCGACGGGGAGACCGTGAGGTCCCGGGCGCCGAAGTTCGGGGAGTCGATGCGATGGTCCCAGCCGGTTATGAACGCCGGATTGGCCACCAGCTCACGGGCTTTGCGCTCGCTGGCGATCACGACGGCGGCCGCGGCGTCGGTGTACGGCGCGATGTCATGACGGCGCAGCGGGTCGGCGACGTAGTCGGCGGCGAGCAGTTCGTCGACTGATCCGCCGAAGGTGCGGGCGCCGATCTCGGCCATGTCGGCCTCGGTCCAGGCGCCGGAGTCGATACCGGCGCGCGCCTGCAGCGCGGCCAGCGAACGGGCGTCGGGATGCAGCGGCGCGACCGTGTACGGGTCGGTCTGCAGTGCGAGCGTCTGCTCGGCGTTGCCGGCGGTGGGCTTGCCGAAGCCGTAGGCCAGCGCCAGGTCGACCTCGCCGGTGGCGATCTTGACCCAGGCCTCGTACAGCGCCCAGGCGCCGTCCATCTCGACGTGCGACTCGTTGATCGGCGGCACGGCGCCGATCGAGTCGATCGCGGAGATGAACGAGAACGCGCGTCCGGCCAGATAATCGGACGATCCGCTGCACCAGAACTCGATGTCGGTGCGGGTGATCCCGAGCTCGGCGTAGAGCTTGTCGAAACACGGGATGAGCATCTCGACACCGTTGGTGGTGCCGTGCGTGCCCTCGACGTTGGGGCTGTGGGCGAACCCGATGATCGCGATCGGTGGCAGTGTCATCAGAGGTGGTCCTTGTAGGTCTCGTAGTCGGCGTCGGGCTCCCCGGTCGGCGCGAAGTGGCTGATGTTGCCGATCGAGTGCTCCCACTGGTCCTCGGGCAGCCAGACGGCCTTGACCCGCATGCCCATTCGGACGTCGGAGGCCTCACAGTCGAGGATCAGGTGCAGGAACGGGATGTCCGAGCCGTCGAGGAGCACGTAGGCGGCCACGTACGGCGGCTTGATCTTCTGACCCTGGAACGGGACGTTGACGATGCAGAAGGTCGTGACGATGCCGGTGTCAGGAAGCTCGACGTGCTCGACGGCGGGCGCGCCGTCGGCCGGACTCACCCCGCGCGGCGGGAAGTACACGCGTCCGGCGTCGACTCCCGACCCGATCCGGGTGCCGATGAGCTTGCCCTTCTTGAGGCCGTCGAGGTAGACCGACTCCTCCTCGGTGGCCGAGTGGGTGATCTCGGTGGTGATCGGCGTCTTGATGACGACGCGGCCCTCCTCGGCGCCCTTGATCTCGTCGCCGGTGTTCGCCGGCGCGGTCTCCGGGGTCTCGCCGGGCGCGAAGTACGCGATGTCGTCGATGCGGCCGGCGCGGGCGGCGCGGAAGACGGCGTGAACCCGCAGGCCGGTCGACATGTCCGCAGGCGAATCGACCGAAACCGCATGCAGCAGAGCGGTGTCCGCGCCGTCGAGGCGGATCAGCGCCCACGCGAACGGCTTGTCGAGCGGCTGGCCGGGCGACGGGGCGTCGTGCCACGTCCAGGTGGTCACGGTGCCGACGGTCGAGACGTCGACGATCTCGGTGGTCTGTGCTCCGGTGACGGGATCGAACTCGACCGGCGGCACGCTCACCTTGCCGTCGCTGCCCTTGGAGCCGACGATGCGGCCGTCGCGCAGTGCGAGCGCGAACCGACTGAGGACCGGACCCAGGGATCGCGTGTAGTCGAACGAGTTGATCAGTGGAGCGGTCAGGATGGGGGACTTCGGCTCGGGCACCTCGGCAACGGGACTGCCGGCGGCCGGAGACGTTACGCTCATGCTCACGTCTTCGAGTAGAACACGTTCTAGTATTGGACACAAGATGCATGTCAGGCCGCGGAACATGTTGCGGTCCGGCGAGAGGGGAGTGGCGATGAAGCTCGGTCTGCAGCTCGGTTACTGGGGCGCCGATCCGATCCCGAACGCGCCGGAGTTGATCGCGGCGGCCGAGGAATGCGGGTTCGACGCGGTGTTCACCGCGGAGTCGTGGGGTTCGGACGCGTACACGCCCTTGGCGTGGTGGGGCGCGGCCACCTCGCGGATCCGGCTGGGCACCGCGGTGGCCCAGCTGTCGGCACGTCCGCCGACCTCGCTGGCGATGCACGCGCTCACCCTCGACCACCTGTCCGGCGGCCGCCACATCATCGGGCTGGGGGTCTCCGGCCCGCAGGTGGTGGAGGGTTGGTACGGGCAGCCGTTCGCAAAGCCCTTGGCGCGCACGCGCGAATACGTGCAGGTGGTGCGCGACGTGCTGGCCCGGACCGACAAGGTGACCAACGCAGGCCCGCACTACCCGCTGCCGTACCCCGCCGACGCGCCGGGCGCGACGGGACTCGGCAAGCCGCTCAAGCCGATCACCCATCCGCTGCGCGCCGACATCCCGATCTGGCTGGGCGCCGAGGGGCCGAAGAACGTCGCGCAGACCGCGGAGATCGCCGACGGGTGGCTTGCGATCTTCTTCAGTCTCGGTCTCGCCGAGCAGTACAACGCCTGGCTCGACGAGGGATTCGCGCGGCCGGGTGCGCGCCGGAGTCGCGAGGACTTCGAGGTCGCCGCGACCGTGCAGGTCGTCATCACCGACGACGTCGCCTCCGCCGTGGACCGCTACCGGCCGTCGACGGCGCTCTACGTCGGCGGAATGGGCGCCAAGGAGAAGAACTTCCACGCCGAGCTGTACAAGCGCATGGGGTACGGCGACGCCGTCGACGAGATCATGCACCTGTTCCTGAGCGGCAAGAAGCTCGAGGCGATCGCCGCGGTCCCCGACGAGATGGTTCGCGAGACGATGCTCGTCGGCACGGCCGACGAGGTGCGGGCGCAGATCAAGGAGTGGGAGGCGGCCGGCGTCACGATGCTGATGGTCACCGCGCGCGACGTCGAGACCATCCGGGAGCTGGCGACGCTGGTGTGAGCGCACCGCGTGTGCCCGAGCCCGCGCAGGACCGGCGCCTCGGGCACACGCGCGCGCGAGTCCTGCGAGACCGCATGCGAACCCGCGATCCGACGAGGCGCCGCGTGGGTATGCCGGCCTACTCCGCGAGGCTCTCCATGATCTCCGCGAGGGTCTCGTCGGCGAGCGGGAACGGCTGGTAGACCGCGACGTCGTCGGCGATGCCGTGCGCGCGGGCGCGGATGGTGGCGGCCACGTCGCGCGGGCTGCCGTGGGCGGCGATGAGCTCGAGGAGCCGGTCGTCGACGAGTCCCGCCATCTCGGCCCAGCGGCCCTGTTTGGACAGCAGGTTGAGTTCGGTCTGCAGATCGCCGTAGCCGTGCAGTTCGAGCACCGGGCGGTAGGCGGGCGTCGAGCCGTAGAAGGACAGCAGCCGTCGTGTGGCGGCCACCGACGTCTCGAACTCCTCCTCGGTGCGGCCGGTGGCGACGATGATCTCCGGCACCACCGCGAAGTCCTCGCGACGCCGCCCGGATGCGGCGAGCCCCGCGTCGACCCGGGGCAGGATGGATTCGCGGACGAACGCGTCGGAGGTGAACGGCATCACCAGCAGTCCGTCGGCGTGCTCGGCGACGGCGCGGGTCAGGCGCGGCCCCAGCGCGCCGACGAAGATCGGCGGCACACCATGAGGATTCGGGCCCGGGTTGAACATCGGCGTCATGAGGCGATGGGTGTAGAACTCGCCCTCGAAGTTCAGCCGCGTGCCGTTGTTCCAGGCGTCGAAGATCGCGCGCAGTGCGGCGACGAACTCCACCATCCGGTCGACCGGCCGCTCGAACGGCACCCCGAACCGCTTCTCGATCTGCGGGCGGATCTGGGTGCCCAGCCCGAGCGTGAAACGTCCCCCGCTGAGCAGCTGAAGGTCGTTGGCCTGATGGGCGACGGTGATCGGATTGCGCGGGAACGCGATGGCGACGTTCGTCATCAGCGCGACGTCGTCGACGGCGGCCGCGGCGAACAAGGGGCTGAAGACGTCGTGCGGCCGTCGAACGTGAAGATGCCGTCGATCCCGACGTCTCGCAGCGCCCGGGCGCGTTCGGCCGCCTGCTGCGGCCCGAAGAGGGCGGTGTGGATTCTCACCGGGGTCCGGTGGCCCTCACTCGCCGGAGAACTGCGGGGCGCGCTTCTCGGCGAATGCCCGCGGTCCCTCCTTCGCGTCCTTCGACTTGAAGACGGAGACGCCGATCTTCGCGTCGATCTCGAAGGCGTCGAGCTCGTGCAGGCCCTCGGTGTCGCGGATCGTCTTGAGGATGCCCTGGACGGCCAGCGGGCCGTTCGCGGCGATCTGCTCGGCGAGTTCGAGAGCCTTGTCGAGGGCCTTGCCGTCCTCGACGACGTGCCCGATCAGTCCGTACTCCAGCGCCTCACGGGCGGTGATGTGGCGGCCGGTCAGCAGGATGTCGCAGGCCACGGTGTAGGGGATCTGCCGCACGAGTCGGACGGCGCTGCCGCCCATCGGGTACAGACCCCAACGAGCCTCGGAGACGCCGAACTTCGCGCTCTCACCGGCGACGCGGATGTCGGTGCCCTGCAGGATCTCGGTGCCGCCGGCGATCGCGGGGCCCTCCACCGCGGCGATCAGCGGCTTGGTGAGGCGGCGCCCCTTCAGCAGAGCGGGCAGCGACGCGGGGTTCCACGCGCCGGAGTCCACGGTGTCGCCGGGGGCGCTCTTGTTCATGTTCTTCAGGTCCGCGCCCGCGCAGAAGTAGCCGCCGGCGCCGGTGAGGATCGCGACGCGGATGTCGGGATCGTTGTCGACCTGATCCCACGCCTCGGTCATGATCCGCATCATCTCGGTGGAGAGCGCGTTGCGGGCCTCCGGCCGGTTCATCGTGACGATGAGGACGTGGCCGCGCTTCTCGACGAGGCACTCGGGGGCCTTGTCGGTGGTGACGGACTCGGCGGGGGTGGCTGTGGTCATCACTGTCTCCGGGGTCGTCGTAGGCACTTGCCCAGAACGATAACACGTTCTAATTTTGGTGCCATGGCCTATACGATCGCCGATCTCATCGAGCATGCCGTCGACCTGGTTCCCGAGCGGGTCGCGCTGGAATCCGGCGATCGCGGCCGCACCTACGCCGAGCTCGAGGCGCGGTCCAACGCGCTCGCCCACAAGCTCCGCGAGCTCGGGGTGAAACCGGGCGATCGAGTGGGCCTGTACAGCAGAAACACCATCGAGTCCGTCGAGGCGATGGTCGCCGTCTTCAAGGCGCGCGCGGTGATGGTGAACGTCAACTACCGCTACGTCGAGCCGGAGCTCGAGCACATCTTCACCGACTCCGGGATGAAGGTGCTCATCCATGAGCGGCGGTACTCCGAGCGGGTCTGCAACACGTTACCGAAATCGCCTTCCATCGAACATCGGATCGCCATCGAGGACGGATCGTCGACGGACCTCTGCTGCGCGGGTCACGGAGACGCCATCCGCTACGAGGACGCGATCGCCGAGTCGTCGGCCGCACGCGACTTCGAGGAGCGGAACGATGACGACCTCTACATGCTCTACACCGGCGGCACCACCGGGAAGCCGAAGGGCGTCGTGTGGCGGCAGGAGGACGTGTGGCGCGTCCTCGGTGGCGGAATCGACTGGTACACCAGCGAACCCGTGCCCGACGAGTGGCATCTCGCCCGCACCGGCGCCGAGGGCGGCCAGCTGGTGCGGTATCCGATCCCTCCGTTCATCCACGGCGGTTCGCAGTGGGCGGTGTTCCAGTCGCTGTTCGCCGGCGGAAAAGCGGTGGTGTACCCCGAGTTCAGCGGTCCGACGGCCTGGGAGGTCGTCGAGCGGCACAAGGTGAACGTCATCTTCATCACCGGAGATGCCATGGGACGCCCCATGATCGAGGCGCTGGGCGAGGGCAGGGAGTACGACCTGTCCAGCGTCGTGTCGATCGCGTCGTCGGCGTGCCTGTTCTCGCCGTCGGTCAAAGAGCAGTTCGTGGAACGGTTCCCGAACGCGGTCATCGTCGACGCGATCGGGTCGTCGGAGACGGGCTTCGGCGGTCTCGGCATCGTGTCCAAGGGGACCCCGCACACCGGCGGCCCCCGAGTGAAGGCCGACAGCGAGACCCACGTGCTGCGCGAGGACGGAACCCCGGTGGAGCCCGGCAGCGGCGAGGTCGGCGTGCTCGCGAGGTCGGGGCACGTGCCGCTGCGCTACCACAACGACCCGGAGAAGTCGGCGAAGACGTTCAAGGTCTTCGACGGTGTGCGGTACTCGATCCCGGGTGACCACGCGACGATCGAGGCCGACGGCACCATCACGATGCTCGGCCGCGGCTCGGTGTCGATCAACACCGGTGGCGAGAAGGTGTTCCCGGAGGAGGTCGAAGGTGCGCTGAAGGCGCATCCCGATGTCTTCGACACCGTCGTGGTGGGCGTCCCGGACGAACGCTGGGGGCAGCGGGTCGCCGCGGCGATCGCCGCGCGCGACGGGGCACGGCCCTCGCTGGAGAGCCTCAACGACGTGGTCCGCAAGGAGCTCGCCGGGTACAAGTGCCCGCGCAGCGTGTGGTTCGTCGACGAGATCAAGCGGTCGCCCGCAGGAAAACCCGACTATCGATGGGGAGCGGCGGTCACCGCCGAACGACCCGCTGACGAAGCCCTGTAATGGCGCGCAGGCGCCGGAAACGAGTGAGAGATGCGTACTGAACTGGCCGAGAAGTTCGGCATCGAATACCCGATCTTCGGGTTCACGCCCAGCCAGGACGTGGCTGCGGCGATCAGCCGGGCCGGTGGCCTCGGCGTGCTCGGATGTGTGCGGTTCAACGACCCCGAGGAGCTCGACGCCGTTCTCGAGTGGATGCACGAGAACACCGACGGCAAGCCGTTCGGCGTCGACGTCGTGATGCCGGCGAAGATCCCCACCGAGGGGTCGAAGGTCGACCTGCAGTCGATGATCCCGCCGGAGCACAAGGCCTTCGTGGAGCGCACCCTCGACGACCTCGGGGTGCCGCCGCTGCCGAACGGCGAGCGCGTCGACGCCGGCGTGCTGGGCTGGCTGCACTCGGTGGCGCGCTCGCACGTCGACGTGGCGATGGAGCACCGCCGCAAGTACGGCCAGATCAAGCTGATCGCCAACGCGCTCGGTTCGCCGCCGGCGGACGTCATCCAGACCGCCCACGACAACGGCGTCCTGGTCGCGGCACTCGCGGGAGCGAAAGATCATGCGCTGCACCACGTCGAGGCGGGCGTCGACATCGTCATCGCGCAGGGTTACGAGGGCGGCGGACACACCGGCGAGGTGACCTCGATGATCCTGTGGCCCGAACTCGTCGACGCGGTCGGCGACCGTGCGCCGGTGCTCGCCGCCGGCGGCGTGGGCAGCGGCCGGCAGATCGCCGCCGCCATCGCCCTCGGCGCACAGGGTGTCTGGATGGGCACCTACTGGCTGACGGCCGCCGAATACAAGCTCGGTGTGCCCGAGGGCTCGGACAAGCCGTCGACGGTGCAGCAGGCGCTGCTCAAGGCGACGTCGCGGGACACGGTGCGTCGCCGGATCTACTCCGGCAAGCCCGCACGACTGCTCAAGACGCGCTGGACCGACGCCTGGGATGCCGAGAACGCGCCCGAGCCGCTGCCGATGCCGCTGCAGAACCTGCTCGTCGCCGAAGCACATGCGCGGATCTCCGCGGCCGACAACCCCGACGTCGTCGCGATGCCCGCCGGTCAGATCGTCGGGCGCTGTAACGCGATCACCCCGGTCGCCGACCTCATCGCCGACCTGGTCAGCGAGTACGAGGAGGCCGTCGCGCGGATGAACAAGACCCTGCGCTGAAACCCCACCGAAACGTGGTGGGTTCTCAGGAGTGGCGGATTCGCGGGATCAGGCTGCGAGCGCGCTCGCTCACACGTCGGTGCGCAGGTAGTCGACGAGGAGGACGAGGCCCACGATCAGGAGTGCGGGGAGTGCCGACGCGACCAGAATCCGCCCACACGGCCGTGTGCGACCGGACGGCAGGATGCACA
>Ga0164243_10003618_pt1 | contig 24687 bp, 22 predicted proteins | sample OricompcompostOP_FD_108781 | JGI IMG/M metagenome (GOLD analysis project Ga0164243, IMG submission 108781) | Organic Plus compost microbial communities from Emeryville, California, USA - Original compost - Organic plus compost (OP) | ecosystem: Engineered > Solid waste > Mixed feedstock >...
AGGAAGCCGAGCACGCCCATACCGGCGAAGACGAAGAACAGCGCGGCGGCGCCGATCTGCAGCAGTTCCGGGAAGATCTGGCTGACCACGACGCTGGCGCCCTCGGTGAACAGCGTCGCCACGCCCATCGCGGTGCCGCGCACCCGCAGCGGGAACATCTCGCCGAGTACCGTCCAGACGATGCCGCCCCAGCTGAGCCCGAACATCACCTGGAAGAGGGCCAGGCAGATGATCGCCACGTACCCGGGTGCGCCGTGTGTGGCGCCGGTGGTGGCGAACACGACGCCGAGCATGGCCATGCTGGCGGCCATGCCGAGCGCGCCGACCATCAGCGGCCGCCGCCGGCCCATCCGGTCGATGACGACGACGACCATCACGGCGGTGGACAGCAGCCCCAGTACGGAGAAGCCGACGTTGGCGAGGATCGCCGCGGAGCTGCTGTACCCGATGCCCTGCAGCACGGTGGGCGCGTAGTAGGTGACGGCGTTGATGCCGATGAACTGTTGCAGGATCCCCAGTACCGAGCCGATCAGCAGCAGCCGGCGCAGTGCCGGGTCGGCCAGCAGGGTGCCGAGCCGTACCTGTCGGTCGGCGCGCCGGTCGACCTGCCGGATCTGCGCGATTTCGGCGTCCAGGGTGCGCGGGTCCCGGCTGCCGGCCAGCACGGCGCGCGCCTCCGCCTCCCGGCCCTGTCGTACCAGCCAGCGCGGGCTCTCCGGCAGCAGGTACGCGCCGGCCAGCATCACCAGCGCGGGCAGCGCGCCGACGGCGAACATCCACCGCCACTGCCCGCTGCCGCTGAGCAGGTAGCTGACCACGCTGGACAGCAGGACGCCGACGGTGATCATCAACTGGAACAGGGACGCCGACGCGCCGCGGATCCGGGTGGGCGCGATCTCGTTGAGGTAGACCGGGATCATCGCGGTGGCGATGCCGACCGCGAGTCCCAGTACCACCCGGGAGCCGATCAGGACGCCCGCGCCGGGCGCCACCGACGCGCCGAGGATGCCGATCGTGTACAGGGCGCCGGCGGCGGCGAGCATCCGGCGCCGGCCGTACCGGTCGGCCAGTGGCCCGGCCGCGAGCGCGCCGAGCAGCGAGCCGAGCAGCGCGGAGCTGACCACCCAGCCGGTCAGTGCCGGGGTCAGGTGCAGGGCCGGGCCGGCGAACAGCAGGGCGCCGGCGACGACTCCCAGCTCGTACCCCCGGATGCCGCCGCCGAGCGCGCCGAGCAGGTAGCTGCCGGCGCCGGCGGTACGCGCCCGCGCGGCCATCAGAACCTCGCCTGGCGGGCCGGCAACGGATCGACCGTCCACGCCATCCGATCGCACAACCGGCCCAGCAGGTCGGTCTTGACCTCGGCGTACGCCGGGTCGTGCCACCGGTTGTGCCGCTCCGGCGGATCCTCGCCGAGGTCGTACAGCTCGCCGGTGTCGGTGCCGTGCACGGCGACGAGCTTGTGCGTGCGGGTGCGTACCATCGTGGCCTGCGCGGCCGGGTCGGTGTGCCACGGCATCGCGTTGTAGTACTCGCAGTACACGTCGTCGCGGTGCTGGTGGAGGTCGGCGGCGCCGGTCAGCAGCGGCCACAGCGACCGGCCCTGCATGCCCGGCTCCGGCGGCAGGCCGACCGCGTCGAGCAGCGTCGGCGCCAGGTCGACGTACTCGACCAGGGCGCGGCTGCGGCGACCGGCCGGGAGCGTACCGGGCCAGGACACGATCAGCGGCACCCGGACCGCCGGCTCGTAGAAGTACGGGCCCTTCAGGTAGATGCCGTGGTCGCCGAGCATCTCGCCGTGGTCGGTCTGGAACACCACGATGGTGTTGTCCCGCTGTCCGGTGCGCCGCAACGCGTCCAGCATCCGTCCGATGTGGACGTCGATCAGGTCGCACATCGCCCAGTACGAGGCGCGCAGCATCCGGTGGTCCCGGTCGGTCATGTCCCGGTACGGGTACCCGGCGTCACCCGCGTACGCGCCGGCGTGGTCGATGCGCTGGAACTCCGGTTTGTCGTTGAGTTCGCCGGGCGCGTGGTCGGGCAGCGGGATGTCGTCCAGCCGGTCCAGGTAGCGCTCCAGGTACTCCGGCGGCGGATCGAACGGGTGGTGCGGGTCGAACATGTTGACCGAGAACAGCCACGGCGCCTCGAAATCGGCGTTCGCCTCGATGAAGTCGACCGCCTTCCGCGCGCACCACGCCGTCTGGTGGTACTGCTCGGGCATGCCGACGTCGACGTACCGGCAGTCGTCGCGGGGCGTGCGGGTGAGCGTGCCGCCCTGCTCGCGCAGCCAGTGGATGTACTCGTTGGTCGGCCAGTCCGGGTCGGGATGGTGCGACCAGTGGAACTCGTGGTACCCGTCGGCGATGCGCCGCTCGGTGCCGGGCGACGCGGACGGGTGGCACGGCGCCAGGTGCAGCTTGCCGGACAGGCCGCCGACGTACCCGGCGTCGGCCAGGATCCGGGTGACGAGCCGCTCGCGGTCGTCGATCGCCTGGCCGTTCTGCCGGCATCCGGTGGTACGCGGGTACCGTCCGGTCAGGAAGCTCGCCCGCGACGGCGTGCACACCGGGCTCTGCGTGAACGCGTTGTCGAACAGGATCCCGTTGTCCGCCAACCGATCCAGGTTCGGCGTACGGGTGAACTCGTTGCCGTAGCAGCCGATCGAGTCGGCCCGCTGCTGGTCGGTGCAGATCCACAGGATGTTCGGCCTCATCGGCGCTCCCGTCGGTCGAACGCGGACAGGACGGCGAGGTTGGCCGCGCGCACCCGCGCCGGGTCCATCTTGAGCACCCGCCGGTCGTACGTGTGCAGGCCGTTGACCTGGTGCTCGACGTCCTCGAACAGGTTGTAGTTGGCGGCGCTGAGCGACCGGCTGCGGGCGTACTCGGCGATGTGGCCCATGATTGCCACGTACCGGTCGTTGAGCGTCGCCGCGTCCGGTACCGGCGCCGGCGACTGGGTATGCGACGGATCCCACAGGTGGCCGTCGACGGCCAGCCCGTACGCGCCGAACTCACCGATCACCGCCGCCCGACCGTCCGATGTGGACGGTACCGGTTCCGGTGGGGAGAAGCCGATGTTGTGCAGGTCCAGGACGTCACCGCCGCCGGCGTCGACGTGCCCGACGTTGGCGCCGCTCAGCTCGTTCACGATCCGGGTCGGGTCCCAGCGCTTGACGAGGGCGGCGATCCGGGCGATGTCGTACTGTCCCCAGCCCTCGTTGAACGGGATCCACATGACGATCGAGGGATGGTTGCGGTGCTGCTCGATCATCCGGCGCAGCTCCCGCTCGTACTGCGCCTTGCCGGTGTCCGGCGGCTGCCGGTCCGGGTCGTTGCCGTTGGACGGCTGCGATCCGGTCGCGGTACTCGGCATGTCCTGCCACACCAGCTGGCCGAGCCGGTCGGCGTGGAAGTACCACCGGTCCGGTTCGACCTTGACGTGCTTGCGGATCGTGTTGAAGCCCAACCGCTTGCTGTGCGCGATGTCGAAGACCATCGCGGCATCCGTTGCGGGCGTGTAGATCCCGTCCGGCCAGAACCCCTGCTGCAGGGTACTGAGCTGGAACACGAACCGGCCGTTGAGCACCAGGTGCGGCGCGCCGCCCACCTCCGCGACGGTGACCTCGCGCAACCCCACGTAGCTGCCCACCCGATCGCCGCCGACGATCTCCACGACCAGCCGGTACAGGAACGGGTCGTCCGGCGTCCACGGGTGCGGATCCGGTACCGGCAGCCGCAGTTCGGCGTCGCTGGTGCCGGTCGCGGTGGCCACCGGGTGGCCGTGCGCGTACGCGGTGGCGCGTACCGGCAGGCCGGGTCGGCCGACCACGGCGGTGACGGAGATCGAGGAGTCGGCGAGCCGCGGTACCAGCCGCAGCCGGTCGATGTGCACCTCCGGTACCGGCTCGGCCCAGACGCTCTGCCAGATCCCGGACGCCGGCGTGTAGTACAGCACCTGGTCGCCGGGCGGGAGGGCGCTGACTCGCTGCTTGCCGAGCGGTTGCACCCCGGCCTCGGTCGGGTCGTACGCGCCGACGACCAGCTCCTGCTCCGCGAGCGGCGCGGCGGCCAGCGCGTCGGTGACGTCGACGCTGAACCTGTCGTACCCGCCGCGGTGGCTGCCCACCTCGGTACCGTTGACCCACACGGTCGCCTCGTGGTCGACCGCGTCCAGGTGCACAAGCAACCGGTTGCCGGCGCCGATCCGCCAGGCGGGCGGCACCACGAACCGGCGCCGGTAGTACATCCGGGACTCGTGCCGCATGATCCCGGACAGCGCGGACTCCACCGGGTACGGCACCAGGATCCGTTCCGGCAGGTCGGTGCCGATCGGCGGCGCCTGCCCGGCGGCGGCGGCGAACTGCCAGACGCCGTTGAGGCTGAGCCAGTCCGGCCGGGTCAGCTGCGGTCGCGGGTACTCGCCGAGCGCGGTGTGCGGGCCGACCTGGTCGGTCCACGGGGTGGTCAGCGGCGGTCGTTTCGGCCGCCAGCCGGTTTCGGTCGGTTGCCGGGCGCCGGGGGTGGCGGTGGTCGATCGGGCGTCGGCGGGAGTCGCCAGTACCGGTCCGGCCGCCGCGGCGAGGCCCGCCGCGCCGAGCCCTTTGAGAAAACCAGCTCTGCTGATCGGGCGTTCGTGACCTGCTGGCATGCTTGCTCCCGATTTCTTGAATCGTTACAAGACCATGCCGGGATGCTAGGAGTACGCGCCGCGCACCGTCAAGGCGTCCGCGTCGAGTCCCGTACCACCAGCCGGTGCGGGACCGTGTACCGCCGGGGCGGCCGGCCCGGCTCGTCCTGCCGCGCCGCCACCGACTCCATCGCCTGCCGGGCGATCAGCTCCAGGTCGTGCGCGACCGTGGTCAGCGCCGGCCACGCGTACCGGCCCTCCGGCGAGTCGTCCCAGCCGACCACCGACACGTCCGCCGGTACCGCGACACCCGCCCGGTGGAACACCTGCAGCGCACCCACCGCGAGCAGATCCGCCGCGCAGACCAGCGCGTCGATCCGGTCCCGGTGCGGTACCAACAGCTCGGCCACCCGGGCGCCCTCCTCGCGGGTGTGTCCGTCGGTCGGGAACACCAGATCCTCGGCCAGCTCCAGCCCGTGCGCGGCCAACCGGGTACGCAGCCCGGCCAGGCGCAGCCGACCGGGCGCCGGGCCCGGCCCCGGTTCGTTGCCCACGAACGCGAACCGCCGGCAGCCGCACCGCACCAGATGGTCGGCGACCTCCTCGGCGGACCGTTCGCTGTCGATCGCGATGTGGTCGAACGAGCCGCCGACGAAGTGCTCGCCCAGCAACACCATCGGTACGTCGCTGGCCAGCCGCTCGATCTCGGCCGGCGAGATCGCCACCGGGCAGAACACGATGCCCTCGGTCAGCCGGCTGGCGTAGCCGGCGGCCACCTCGCGTTCCCGGTCCAGATCCCCGCCGGTCTCGTCGATCAGCAGGACGAACCCGCGCCGCCGCGCCGCCACGATGACGGTGTGCGCGAGATCGGCGAAGTACGGCGAGCGGATGTCCGGGATCGCCAGCGACACGAACGCCGACCGGCCCCGGCGCAGCTGCCGCCCCGCCACCGACGGCCGGTACCCGACCTCGGCGATCGCCGCCTCGACCCGCTCCCGGACCCGGCGGGTCACGTACGGGTGGTCGTTGAGCACGTTGGACACGGTCGCCGGGGACACGCCCGCCCGCTCGGCGACCTGCTTCACCGTCGCCCGCTTGACCCGACCGGCTCCGTCCACAGCGCCATGCTAGGAGGTCCCGGCAGGACGGCACGGACCCTGCTGCCAGCACCGCCGGGTACGCCCCCGGTCAGGGTGATGCCACCAGGGCCGTTCAGCCCGGGCGACGGGCCGGACAGCGGGTGTACGGGCAACACCCGGCGGCAGGACGATGAGGTCACCGTGGGAAGGGGTGGTGGTACCGATGCGTACCATGCTGCGATTCGAGATCGACACCGAGGCGGGCAACGAGCTGATCCGGTCCGGGGAGATGGAGAAGGGCCTGGACCAGATGCTGGAGATGCTGCAGCCGGAGGCGGCGTACTTCTTCGCCAGCGACGGCCACCGCGGCGGCATCCTCGTCTTCGACCTGACCGACCCGTCCCGGCTCCCGTCGCTGACCGAGCCGCTGTGGATGTCGCTCAAGGCGCGGGTCGAGATGTGTCCGGCGATGAACCGGGACGACCTCAAGTCCGGTCTGGCCGCGCTTCGCCAGCAGTAGGCGACGGACCGCGCTCGTCGCGTTACGATCCGAGCAGGAGGGCCGGACGGGACGGGTCCGCCCTGCCCGGCCCTCGTGGCGTACGACCCGCGAGGAGCGCGGCATGGTTGTCGTCGACATCGTCATCGGGCTGCTCGTGCTGGGCGCCCTGTGGCTGGCCACCGGTACCAGGATCGTCAAACAGTACGAGCGGGGTCTGGTGTTCCGCTTCGGGCGGCTGCGCCCGGCCGTCCGTGGGCCCGGCCTGGCGCTGATCACCCCGGTCGTGGACCGGCTCCGCAAGGTCAACATGCAGATCGTGACGCTGCCGGTACCCGCCCAGGAGGGCATCACCCGGGACAACGTGACGGTCCGGGTCGACGCCGTGGTGTACTTCAACGTCCTCGACCCGGCCCGCGCCGTCGTCAACGTGCAGGACTACCTGTTCGCGATCGGGCAGGTGGCGCAGACGTCGCTGCGGTCCATCATCGGCAAGAGCGAACTGGACGATCTGCTGTCCAACCGGGACAAGCTGAACCAGGGCCTGGAGGTCATGATCGACAGCCCGGCGCTGAACTGGGGCGTACACATCGACCGGGTGGAGATCAAGGACGTGTCGCTGCCCGAGGCGATGAAGCGGTCGATGTCCCGGCAGGCCGAGGCGGAACGGGAACGCCGCGCCCGGGTCATCTCCGCCGACGGCGAGCTGCAGGCGTCCGAGAAGCTGTCCCAGGCCGCGCACACGATGGCCGACACACCCGGCGCGCTGCAGCTGCGCCTGCTGGAGACGGTCGTCGAGGTCGCGGCCGAGAAGAACTCGACGCTGGTACTGCCGTTCCCGGTGGAGCTGCTGCGGTTCGTGGAGAAGCTGCCGCCCGCCGAGGTGGCCAAGCTGCGCGACGCGGTGCCCCGGCAGCGGTCCTGACCGGTCACCCCGGTACCGCGGGAACACGTCCTTGAGCAGATCCGCTCCCGGTCCCAGAACTCCAGTACCGCGCGTTCCAGCGCGTCGTGGTTCCCGGCCGCGCCGTGGGGAGTACCGGCGCGCGATTTCTGGTTGACCGCCCGCCGGTGCTCCGGCAGGATCGGCTCTGAATCATCCAGAGGATCCGAGGGACCTGGCCCGGCGACGATCCGGCAACCTGCGTGTCGCGCGCAAGGTGCCAACGCCAGGAGCGATGAGGAGTCACCATGCGCCCGGTGCTGGACGTGCCCCCGCTCGACGGCCGGTTGGTCCGGTTGGAACCGTTGTCCGCCCGGCACGAGGCCGATCTCGCCGTCGCCGCCGAGCAGGATCGCGGCAGTTACCGGTTCACGCTGGTACCCCGGGGCGACGAGGTGGCCGGATACCGTGCCGCGCAGGCGAACCGGATGGCGCAGGGGCTGATCCCGTTCGCCCAGGTACGCCGGGCCGACGGCCGGGCGGTCGGGTGCACCGCGTTCTGGGATCCGCGGTACTGGCCGGGCCGGGACGACCTGCGCGCCATCGAGATCGGGTTCACCTGGCTCGGCGCGGACGCGCAGGGTTCCGGTATCAACGCCGAGGCCAAGCTGCTGCTGATGACGTACGCGTTCGAGACGCTGCGGGTGTCCAGAGTGGACCTGAAGACCGACGCCCGCAACGCGCGGTCCCGGGCGGCGATCGCGGCACTGGGCGCCACGTTCGAGGGCGTCCTGCGGAACTGGTCGATGTCGTGGGCGCCGGGTGAGGAGGGCCGGCTGCGCGACTCCGCCATGTACGCGGTGGTCGCGTCCGACTGGCCGGCGGTCCGGGCCCGGCTGACCGCGCGGGTGGCCGCCGCGGCGCGGTGACCGGCAATCTCGCTGGGCCGGGGCCGGAGGTTTCCGGATACTCGTCGGCATGGATGAGGTCGAGGTCGTCGTCGCACACGCCGAGCGCGCGACGCTGCGCGTCGGCGACGTGTTTCTGAAGGTGGACGCCGATCAGGCGCGCATCGACACCGCGGTCGAGGCGATGGCCCGGGTGCCGGTACCGACGCCGGAGGTGCTGTGGCGCAAGCCGCCCGTACTGGCGATCGCCGCGGTGCCGGGGGCCGCGCTGGGCCGCCTCGGCGTACCGTCGACCGCGTCGCCGGCGGCGTGGGCCGCGGCCGGTGCCGCCATCCGCACGCTGCACGACACGCCCGTACCGCCGTGGCCGGGTCGGCGCAGCCCCGACGGGGTGGCCGCGGACCTCGACCGGGAGTGCGCGCTGCTGGTGGACAACGGCGTACTGCCGGCCGATCTGGTGTCCCACAACCGCCGGATCGCCGAGGCCGCGCTGCGGCCGTGGACTCCGGCGTTCACGCACGGCGACCTGCAGGTCGGGCACGTGTTCCTGGACGGCGACGAGGTCACCGGCATCATCGACTGGTCCGAGGCGGGGCCGGGCGATGCCCTGTTCGACCTCGCCACCCTGACCCTCGGGCACGAGGACCGCCTCGACGACCTGCTCGCCGGGTACGGCACCGACGTCGAGGTCGACGTGATCCGCGGGTGGTGGTCGCTGCGCAGCCTGCTGGTGGTTCGCTGGCTGACCGAGCACGGCTTCGACCCGTTCGCGCCGGGCTGTGAGGTGGACGTGCTGAAGTCCCGGATGTGCGGCCGCTAGGTCAGCTGGGCGCGCAGGTGCGGCCGTAGCACCGAGACGGCGTGCTCGACGTCCTGCTCGCTGGTGGAGACGTGGAAGGACAGCCGCAGCCGCCCGTCCCGTACCGCACCGGCGATCCGGGCGGTACGCATCGCCGCGGCCGCACCGTCGTCCACCGCCAGCGACACGATCGCGGACTCCCCCGGCGGCAGCCCCATCCCGGCCCGGAACCGCTGCGCCAGCCCGACCGCGTGCGCGTGCAGCACGTCGGTACCCAGTTCGGTCAGCAGGTCGAGGGATGGCGCGGCGCCGACCCAGGCGTACCAGGCGGGTGAGACGTCGAACCGGCGGGCGTCGTCGGCCAGCCGCAGCGGCCCGCCGTAGATGCTCGTCCACGGGTCCGGCCCGGCGTACCAGCCGGCGGTGTGCGGGACCAGATCCGCCAGGCACTCCGGCCGTACGGTGGCAAACGCGGTGCCGCGCGGGGCCAGCAGCCACTTGTACGCCCCGCACACCGTGTACGCGAACCGTGCCGCGGCCACCGGCAGCCAGCCGACCGCCTGGGTGGTGTCGAGCAGTACCTTCGTGCCGGTACCGGCGCAGGCGCTCGCGAGGGCGTCGAGGTCGGCGAGCCGCCCGTCGGCGGACTGTACCGCCGACACCGACACCAGCGTGGTGTGCGCGGTCACCGCGTCGGGCAGCCGCTCCAGCGGTACCTGCCGTACCGTCACGCCCCGCCCGGCCTGCGCGTGGAACGGGAACAGGATGCTGGTGAAGTCGCCGGTGGCGGTCAGTACCTCGGCGCCGTCCGGCAGTGACGCCGCCACCAGCCCGGCGAACACCGACACCTGGCTGCCGACCGCCACCGCGGACGGGTCCACCCCGACCAGCCGCGCGTACCCGGACCGGGCCGCGGCCACGGACGCGTCGTAGCCGACCGGATCGGCGGTACCGGCGCGCCAGTCCCGCAGCGCCGCCTGCACCGCGGTCCAGCTGCGCCGCGGCGGCAGGCCCAGCGTCGCGGTGTTCAGGTAGGTACCGGCCGGGTCGAACTCGGCGCGCGCCGCCACGGCGGAAGACGTGTCAACCATGCCGACCACGATGCACACGCCCGTCGCCGGGCACCAGAGCGAACTGCCATCACCGGATCCAAGCTGTGCTTTCATGTCGGCCATGGACACCGACGAGGGCGGGATGGTCGACCCGCGCCGGCTGCTGATCTTCCGCGAGGTGGCCCGGCGCGGTTCGTTGTCCGCCGCGGCCGCCGCGCTGGGCTGGACCCAGCCGGCGGTCGGGCAGCACCTGCAACGGCTGGAACGTGAGCTCGGCCAGTCCCTGGCGCTGCGCACCGCGCGGGGTGTCACACTCACCGACGCCGGCCGGGTACTGCTCCGGCACGCCGACGCGGTCGCCAGCCGGCTGTCCGCCGGGTACGAGGAGATGCGGGCGTTGCGCACGCTTCGTGCCGGTCGGCTGCGGATCGTCGCGTTCCCGTCCGCCTGCGCCACGCTGGTGCCGCCCGCGCTGGCCCGGCTCGCGGCCGTCGCGCCCGAGCTGCAGGTACGGCTGACCGAGCTGGAGCCGGAGCAGGCCCGGGAGGCGGTGCTGGCCGGGGATGCGGACCTGGCGCTGCTGTTCCAGTACGCCAGCGACCGCGGCGCGGACGAGCATCGCGATCTGGTGGCCGTACCGCTGCGGGACGATCCGGTACGGGCGGTGCTGCCGGCCGGCCACCCGCGGGCCGACGCCGCCGGGATCGAGCTCGGCGCGCTGGCCGACGAACCGTGGATCGCCGGTTGCGGGCGCTGCCGGGCGCATCTCGACACGCTCGCCGGCGCCGCCGGGTTTCGCCCGGACACCCGGCACAGTACCGACGACTACGTGGTGGTGCAGAACCTCGTCGCGGCCGGACTGGCCGTCGCGATCCTGCCGCAACTGGCGTTGCGGGCCGCACCGAACCCGGCCGTACGGGCGGTGCCGCTGGCGGGTGACCCGGTTCGGTGGATCAGTGTGGTGCACCGCCGCGAGTCCGCCTCCACCCCGGCGGTGCGGGCCGGGGTACGCGCCTTGACAGGCCACCCGCGCGACCACGCATGATGCTCGGCATGACGTCGTACACACCGGGCGAGGCGGCCGAGCGCACCGGCCTGAGCCTGGACACGCTGCGCTACTACGAGCGCCTCGGCCTGTATGGGCCGGTCCAGCGGACGGCTGGCGGCCGGCGGGTCTACTCCGACGGCGACGTGGCCTGGCTCCAGCTGCTGACCTGCCTGCGCCGGGCCGGGCTCGGGATGACCGACCTGCAGCGGTTCATGGGCAGCCTGCGGAACGGGACGAACGGCGGTACCGGTGTGGTCGAGCTGCTGGAGAGCCACCGCGCCCGGCTGCGCCAGGAGATCGCCACGCTGCATGTCGCGCTCGGCGTTCTGGACGACAAGATCACCTACTACCGGGCTCGGGACACCGACCGCGCTTCCTAGCGACCCGGCGGCCCCCGCCGGGCGGGCGGCCTTCACCGCGCGGGCGGCTCGGTCGACGTCGCACCCGCACCGTCGGGCACCACGCGGTGGGACGGGTGACCGGGCTCAGCCGGTACCGGTGAGCAGGGCGTGCGCGACGGAGCTGTCGGTGACGAGCCCGTCGACCAGGCCGGAGCGCAGCGCGGCGTGGATCGCGTCGGTCTTGGACGGCCCGCCGGCTACCGCGATCACGTCCGGGATGGCCCGCAGCCGGGTCGTGGACACCGCGATGCAGCGCTCCTGCAGGCCGCGCACGACGCTGCCGTCCGCGGCGAGCAACGTACCGCAGATCTCCGCGCAGACGCCGCGGGCGAGCAGCCGTTTGCGTTCTGCGGCGGGTAGCGAGTCGAGCAGTTGCGAGTCCGGTGGCCGCCAGCTGCCGACCGCGACGACGGCGTGCGTGACGTGCCCGTGCAGCCGCAGCGCCTGCGCGATCCCGGGCTGCCGGCGCAGTCCGCGTGCGGTGGCCGCGTCGGCGACCACGAGCGGCGCGTAGATGGGGCTGGCCGGGCCGCCGCTGACCGCGGCGATCTGGCGGACCAGTTCCACCGAGTTCTCCGAGATGGTGCCGGCGACACCGGTGATCTGGACGACGGGGCAGGCGGCGAGCCGTTCCAGCGCGCTGGGTATCGCGCCGAGCGTACGGCCCCACGCGATGCCGAGGCAGTCGTCCTCGGTGATCAGGTCGGTCAGCAACGCGGCCGCGGCCCGCCCCAGGTACTGCCGGAGCGCGACCGGGTCCTCCGGCGCGTTGACCACCAGCGCGCGGCGCAGCCCGAACGCCCGGCCCAGCCGGTCCGACAGGCCGGCGTCGATGCCGGACGGCAGCTCGACGGTGATCCGGACGATCCCTTCGGTACGGCCGGCGGCCAGCAGCCGCGCGACCTGGAACCGGGAGATCGACAGCTGCTCGGCGATCTCCGACTTCGTCTGCCCCTCCAGGTAATAGCGGGTCGCGACGATCGCGGCAAGTACCTGGCGGTCGGGTCCCATGACTCGGGACTATACCGCTCGAATGAGCGTGCACCGTTGACGCGCGAGCGGTACGGCGGCACGCTGACCTCCGACGGCGGAGCGCGCCGTCACCGTCGACGGCGGAGGATCGCATGCCCGTACGGCTGGCCGGCAGCCTGCTCGCTGCCCCACCGCCGTGGCGCGCCGCGGTGGCCCGCCGGCTCGTCGCGGCCGGGCACCGCATCCACGTCGACGTCATCGACGGTACCTACCCGGTAGGTGCCGGCGTCGACCCGGATCTGGTCGGCGAGCTGCACGCGGCGGGTCTCGGCCCGGTCGACGTGCACCTGCTGGTACACGATCCGGAACCGTTGGCGCACACGGTGATCCGGGGTGGCGCGGCTCGGGTGATCGTACCGGCGGAGCGGGTCGACGCGGCGGGCGTGCGCCGGTTGCGTACGGCCGCGGACGGGTGCGGTGCCGCGCTGTGGCTGGCGTTGGACGTGGCGACGCCGATCCGTGTGGTGGTCGGACATCGGGACACCATCGACGGGATACTGCTCATGCTCACCCCGGCCGGTACCCGCGGCAGCGCCGATCCGCGTCGGCTCGACGTCCTGGCGCACCTGCCGCCTGTTCGTACCGTCGCCGCCGACGGCGGCATCACCCGGGATCTGTTGCCGCGCCTGGCATCCGCGGGTGTCGACGAGGCGGTGCTGGGCCGGGCTCTGGTCCCCGATCTGCTGCCGGAAACCGCAACCGGCCCTGGACGCGAAGGAGCCGCGCAGTGAGTCCACCATCTGGGGTCAGCCGACGGTCGCTGTTGGCGGCGGGCGGTCTCGGCCTCGGCGCGCTCGCCCTCGGTGGGTGCGCCGGCGGTACGGGCGGGGTACCGGCCGGCGAGGGCTGGCGCCGGTTCGCCGGTACCACCATCAACTTCGTCTCGGAGAACACCGCACCGACGGCGGCGATCGCGGCGAATCTGCGCCCGTTCACCGAACTGACCGGGATCGACGTGCGGATCGCCACGTACGACATCACCTCGTGCATGCAGGTCGCCTCGCTCGACTTCGCCAGCGGCGCGGCCGAGTACCACGTCGTGTACGCGGATCCGTGGATGATGCTGGCGCCGCTGGCGCGCGGGATGGCGGATCTGCGCGAGTTCCTGGAGGACGACAGCTACCCGCAGCCGGAGGGCGGGCTCGCCGACTTCGTCCCGGCGATGCTGGAGGTGGAGGGGCGGTTCGCCAGCAAGGGCCCGCTCTACACCCTGCCGTACGACTGCCCGACGCTGCTGCTGCACTACCGCAAGGATCTGTTCGACAAGTACGGAGAGCGCATCGCCGATGAGCTCGGCTTCGACCCGACCCCGGGCGGCTCGCTCACCTGGGAGCAGTACGGCAAGGTCGGCAAGTGGTTCAACGACAACGTGGACGAGGTCGACTACGGCATCGGGTTGATGGCCAAGCAGCACGACTCGCTGTCCTGCGACTACGGCAACCTGCTCTGGGCGTACGGCGGGGACTACTTCGCCGCGGGGCAGCGGATCGGGCTGCTGGGTGCCACCGATCCGGGTGAGTGCACATTGGACAGTCCGGAGGCGGTCGCGGCCGCCGAGATGTACATGCGGCTGGTTCGCGTCGCGCATCCCGGATCGCCGGGCTGGGACTGGGATTCGTCCGGTGCGGCGCTGCGGTCCGGCCGGATCGCGATGTGCGCCAACTGGCACGAGAACGCCGCCGCCAACGAGCAGGCCATGCCCGGCAAGATCGGGTACGCGACGCTGCCGCGCGGCCCGGCGCGCTCGGGGAACATGTTCGGCGGTACCGGGATCGGCGTCAACAACGACGCCCGTGGCGCGCAGCGCGGTGCGGCCTGGCTGTTCGTCAACTGGGCGACCTCACCGGCGGTGCAGCTGGCCAACCTCGCCTCGCCGGTCGGCGGCGGTACGCCGACTCGGCAGTCGGTGTATCGCAAGCCGCAGGTCGTCGCCGCCGAGCACCGGCCGTCGAAGATGCCGAACATGCTCGCGTCCCAGGCGGCGCATCAGGCGTGGCGGCCCGGCTATCTCGGCAGTCGGCCGAAGATTCCGATGTGGAACGAGGTACTGGTCACCGTCTACACGGGACTGTCCTACATGGTCGCCGGTGACCGTACCCCGTCGGCCGCGATGCGCCGGATCGCGCACGACGTACGGCAGATCGTCGCGCGGGGGTGGCACGCATGACGGCACTCGACGTACAGGCTCAGGAACCGGACGTGGAGTCGCGTGAGGTGGCGAAGCCGCGCCGGATCCGGTTCACCGGTCGGTTGATGGCGCCGGGGGTCGTCGTCCTGGCGGCGCTGTCGGTACTGCCGACGGTCGTGCTCGTCGCGATGAGCTTCTCGACCGTGTCGCTGGTCGGCGGGTTCCGGCTGCACTTCGCCGGCGGGCACAACTGGGCGCGGATCTTCTCCGACGGCGCGTTCTGGCGCAGCTGGGGCACCACGGCGCTCTATCTGGTGCTCACCATCGGGCTGGAGCTGGTGCTGGGCACGGCGCTGGCGCTTGCCCTGTACCGGTTCGCGCGCGGTCGCGGTGCGCTGCTGTCCCTGCTGTTGCTGCCGATGTTCGTGGCGCCGGTCATCGTCGGGCTGCTCGGCCGGTTCCTCACCGACTCCGCGTACGGCCTCTATGCGTGGCTGTTGAGCCAGATCGGCTACCACGCCGAGATCCTGGCGCACGGCCCGTCCGCGTTCACCGCGGTGGTGGCGATGGACGTGTGGGAGTGGACGCCGCTGCTGATGCTGATCGTCCTGGCCGGGTTGTCGTCGATGAACCCGGCGGTGGTGGAGGCGGCGTCTCTGGACGGCGCGTCCGGCTGGCGGATGTTCCGGCACATCACGCTGCCGTCGATCTCCAGCGTGTTGCTGGTCGGGTTGCTGATCCGGTCGATGGATGCGATCCGGTACTTCGACATCATCACCATCACGACCAACGGCGGGCCGGCCGATGCGACGAAGACCGCGCCGGTCCGGCTGTACGAGACGGCGTTCCGGTTCTTCGACATCGGCTACGCCGCGGTCACCGGGATCCTGATGCTCGTGGTCACGATCGTCGTCGCCCGCGGCTTCATCCGGGTACTGGGCAGGGGGGCGGACGCATGAGGCGGCGTGGTGTCACGATCGTGGCGGGCGTCGGGATCGCGGTGGCGTTGCTGTGGACGCTGGTTCCGTTGGTGTGGATGGCGATCAGCTCGTTCAAGAACCAGACCGACGTCACCGCCGCGGCCCCGTCCCTGCACTTCGGACCGACCCTGGAGAACTGGACCGGCCTGTTCAGCGGCGGCGACGCGATCGGCCGCAACCTGGTGAACAGTCTGGTCGTCGCGCTCGGCTCGACCGTACTGTCGGTCGTGCTCGGCACCATGGCCGGGTACGGGCTGGCGAGGTCGAGGATGCGGCGCAAGAAGGATCTGGCGTTCTGGGTGATCTCGGTGCGGATGGCCCCGATCGCGGCGGTGATCCTTCCGCTGTTTTTGATGTTCCGTTTCCTCGGCCTGATCGACACGCTGCCGGGCCTGATCGTGGCGTACCTGACGTTCAACCTGCCGTTCGCGATCTGGTTGATGAGCGCGTTCTTCGCGCAGGTGCCGGTGTCGCTGGAGGAGTCGGCGCGGGTCGACGGCGCCGGCCACTGGCGTACGTTCCTGCAGATCTCGCTGCCGCTCGTGAAGTCCGGTCTGGTGACCACGGCGGTACTGTGTCTGGTTTTCGCCTGGAACGACTACGCGTTCGCGACCGTGTTCGCCGGGCCGGACGCGCAGACGCTGCCGGTCGCGGCGAGCCGGCTGGTCACCTCGACCGGTATCGACTGGGGCAGAATGACTGCCATCGGCACGATCGTTGTGGTCCCGATGATGGTCGCGGGCCTGGCGGTACGGCGATGGTTGGTGACGGGCCTGACCCTCGGCGCCGTCACCGGAGAGTAGGAGGGAAGCAGCGCGTATGTCCACAGTAGACGGTGTCCCCGGCACCATGCGCACGGCCGTACTGACCGAGCTCGCCACGATCGAACTGCAGGAGCGGCCGGTCCCGACGCCCGGCCCCGACGAGGTACTGGTCCGGGTCGGCTCGGTCGGCGTGTGCGGCTCGGACGTGCACTACTACAAGGAAGGCAAGATCGGCGCGTTCGTCGTCGACTACCCGCTGGTGCTCGGGCACGAGGTGGGTGGCCGCATCGTCGGCGTCGGTACGGACGTGGCCGCCGACCGGATCGGCGAGCGGGTGGCGCTGGAGCCGCAGCGGCCGTGCCGCCGCTGCCGGCAGTGCAAGGTCGGCCGGTACAACCTCTGCCCGTCCATGGAGTTCTTCGCCACGCCGCCGGTCGACGGCACGTTCTGCGACTATGTGGTGCTGCCGGCCGACTTCGCGCATCCGGTGCCGGACAGCCTGTCCGACGACGCGGTCGCGCTGCTCGAACCGCTCTCGGTCGGGCTGTGGGCCTGCCACAAGGCGGGTGTCGGCCCCGGCGACCGCGTGTTCGTCACCGGTGCCGGACCGATCGGCGCGATGGCGGTACAGGCGGCGCGCGCGGCCGGCGCGACCGACATCATCGTGTCCGACCCGGTGGCGTCCCGCCGGGAACGCATCCTGCGTTTCGGTGCCACCCAGGCGCTCGATCCGGTCGCCGGGTTCGACGCCGCGGAGCTGGAGGCGGACGCGTTCGTGGAGTGTTCCGGCGCCACCCCGGCGGTACACGACGGGCTGCGGTCGCTGCGCGGCGCCGGCCGGGCGGTACTGGTGGGGCACGGCGCGGAGGCGATCGAGTTCCCGGTGCTTCCGTTGCAGACCAAGGAGATCACGCTCACCGGCGTCTTCCGGTACGTGGACAGCTGGCCGACCGCGATCGCGCTGGCCGCGGCCGGGCGGGTCGACCTGGACGCGATGGTGACGGCGCGGTATCCGTTGGAGCGTACCGAGGAGGCGCTGAACGCCGACGACGACCCGCTGAGCATGAAGGCGGTCGTGACCGTCGGGGAGCCGGCATGACGGCGACGCTGCCGGACGTGTTCCGGTTGGACGGGAAGGTCGCCGTCGTCACCGGCGCCAACCGCGGCATGGGGCGCGCGTTCGCGGAGACGCTCGCGGCGGCCGGCGCCGACGTGGCGATCACCGGCCGCAGCGCGGACCGCAACGCGGCGGCCGCCACCGAGATCGCCGCGGCGACCGGCCGCCGGGTCCTGGCGGTGGACGCGGACGTGAGCGACCGTGCCAGCGTGGACGGGATGGTCGCGCGGATCCTGGACGAGTACGGGCGCATCGACGTGCTCGTCAACAACGCCGGCATCTGCTACCACCGGCCGGCGCTGGAGGTGCCGGACGAGGAGTGGCGGTCGGTGTTCGACGTCAACGTGTACGGGCTGTGGCTCGCGTCGACGGCCGTCGCCCGGCACATGACCGGTGCCGGCGGCGGCGCGATCGTCAACGTCGGCTCGATCTCGGCGCTGATCGTGAACCGCCCGCAGTGGCAGCCGGCGTACAACGCCTCGAAGGCGGCCGTGCACCAGCTGACCAAGTCGCTCGCGGCGGAGTGGGCGCCGGCGAACATCCGGGTCAACGCGCTGGCCCCGGGGTATGTGAAGACCGAGATGGCGCCGGTGGACGAGCCGCGGTTCCGGCGGCACTGGATCGAGGACGCGCCGATGCAGCGGTACGCGACACCGGAGGAGATCGCGCCGAGCGTGCTGTACCTGGCGAGCGACGCGTCCTCGTTCATGACCGGTTCGGTACTGGTCGTCGACGGCGGCTACACCCTGTGGTGATCGACGTGCTCGGGGGCGCGGCGTCCCCGGGCACGCGGCCGTGATGGGATGTCGGGCGTGGCCGGGCCGGTACTGGAGATGTTGTGGGAGACGGCCGACCCGGCGCGCGCGCTGGACGTACGGTTCGGGTTCGGTGACGGCGAGTCGGCCGCGCGCTGGGTCACCGCCGTACTGGACGCGCACTGGGGCGTCCGGGTCGCCTCCTGCGCCCGCATCGTGCTGAGCGCGCACAACGCCCTGGCCTGGGTCGGTACGTCGTCCGGTCGGATGCTGGCGAAGTGGTCGGTGGTGCCGGCACGGTTCCCGCGGCTGGCCGAGACGGCGCGGCTCGCGTACTGGCTGGGCGGGCAGGGGCTGCCGGTGTCGGCGCCGGTGCCCGCGCTGGACGGCCGCCTGCAGGTGGAGGCCGACGGCGCGTCGATGTGCCTGCAGCGCCAGATCGACGGCGACCTGCTCGACACCGCAGACCCCGACCAGGTACGGGCGGCCGGCGCGACGCTGGCCCGGCTGCAGGACGCGCTCGCCGGGTACCCGGACGCCGACCGGATCGCGGCGCTGTCCGAGCCGCCGGCGCCGTTGCGGCAGCGGATCACCGGCTGGCTCGACGGTGCCGAGCACGTACCGGCGGCCGTAGGCGACACGCTGCGCCGGATGGTCGCCGACGCGCCGCCCGACCGGTTGCCGGTACAGCTGGTGCACCGCGACTTCCGGGCCGCCAACGTGCTGTGCGCCGGCGCCGACGTCGTCGCGGTACTCGACTTCGAGGAGACGCTGCTCGACCACCGGATCGTGGAGCTGGCCCGCTCGGCGGTCGTGCTCGGTACCCGGTTCCGGCACTGGGGGCCGGTGTCGGCCGAGGTCCGCGCCCGTTTCCTCGCCGGCTACCGGTCGGTACGCGAGCTGACCGCGGTCGAGGCCGGCTGGTGGGACGCGGTCCGGCTGTGGCAGGCGCTGCTCGCCGTGCCGGCCGGCGACGACCCGACCGGCTGGGGCCGGTCTGCGCTGAGCCAGTTCGCGGCCGAGGCGTGACCCGGGCGGGGACGGCGGCGGTCCCGGCCGGCCGCGGGCGCCGCGCCGTTGCCATGGTGGCTGGTGGTGGCTGGTGGTGGCCGGTGGTGGCCGCGAGCCGTACCATCCGGCCGGGCCGGCGTTGTCGGCCCGGCCGATCCGACGGGGAGGGACCGTGGCCGTACGCATGCACGACGATCAGGTCGACCTGCCCGAGGCGGCGGTGGCGGCGCTGGTCGGCGCGCAGTTCCCGCGGTGGCGGGCGCTGCCGGTGCGCCGGGTCGGCTCGCACGGCACCGTGAACGCGCTCTACCGGCTCGGCGACGACCTGGTGGTACGGGTTCCGCTGCGGCCCGGTGCCGACACCGAGCTGCGCGCCGAACGCGACCACGGCCGGCTGCTCGCGCCGTACCTGCCGGTGCCGGTACCGGAGACCGTCGGGATCGGCGCGCCCGGACCCGGCTATCCCGGGTACTGGTCGGTGTGCCGGTGGCTGAGCGGCGAGTCGGCCGACCGCCGTCCGGTCGCCGATCCGGTCCGGCTCGCGACCGACCTGGCCGCCGTGGTCACCGCGCTGCGGGGCATCGACACCGGCGGCCGAGGCGTACCAAAGACCGGCCGCGGCGCGGCACTGTCCACAATGGACGATGAGGTACGGCGGGCGTTGGCCGCGTCGGCGACGCTGGTCGACACCGTACGGTTGGGCGCGATCTGGGCCGACTGCCTGGCCGCCGACCGGTACGCCGGGGCCGGCGTCTGGCTGCACGCCGACCTGATGCCCGGCAACCTGCTGATCCGCGACGGCGCGCTCGCGGCCGTGCTCGACCTGGGCACGGTACGCGTCGGTGACCCCGCCGTCGACCTGATGCCGGCGTGGAACACGTTCGACGCCGGGGCGCGGGCGGCGTTTCGGGACGCGACCGGTACCGACGACGCCACCTGGCGGCGCGGCACGGGATGGGCGCTGGCGCAGGCGATCGTGGCGCTGCCCTACTACGTCCGCACCAATCCGGTCATGGCCGACACCGCCCGCCGTACCCTGGCCGCCATCCTCGACGCGGGGCCGGCCGCCACGTCGTGACGCGGTCACGCCCGGGACCCGCGGCCGACGTCGGCGACGACCGGTACCGTCGGCGGGGCGTCGGTGGGCGCGTACCAGGGCGGCCCGGCGATGGCGGGCCCGGCGGCCCGGGCGGATCGGGCCGGACGGCTCTACGGGCCGCGGCGGGGCCGGCACAGCATGGCAGCTGAACCGCCCGTACGCCGAGGGGAGGCCGACATGGCGACGACCGACGCGGGCACCCGGACCCGGACCGGCCGGCGGGTACAGCGCGGCCCGCTGTGGCGTGCGGTCACCGCGGCACTGCGCGCCCCGTCGATCTTCAACACCCAGCCGTGGCGGTGGCGGATCGGGCCGGACGGCGCGCACCTGCTGGCGGACCGTACCCGGCAGTTGCCCGGGGTCGACCCGGACGGCCGGCTGCTGATCCTCAGTTGCGGGATCGCCCTGCACCACGCCGGTACGGCGCTGACCGCGATCGGCTTCGACCACGAGACCGTACGGTGGCCGGACCGGGACCGGCCCGACCTGCTGGCGGCGCTGACCGTCGGCGGCCCGCGGGAGCCGGCACCGGCCGACGTCGCGGCGTTTTCGGCGATGCTGTCCCGGCGTACCGACCGGCGGCCGAGCTCCGATGACGTGTCGCTGCCCGCGTACCGGCTGGAGGCGTTGCGGGCGGTGGTGGAGCGGCACGGTGCGCATCTGCACCTGGTACGGCCGGAGCAGCTGCCGGCGCTCGCCGTGGCCACCGCGCACGCGGCGCAGATCGAGTTGGCGGATCCGCGCGCCCGCGACGACCTGGACCGGTGGACGCACCGCGACGGGGCCGAGCGGGACGGCATCACCCCGAACACGGTGGTACCCGAGGTGGTACGGCGGGTGCCGCAGCGGGCCTACCGCAGCAACCGGGAGGCGCGCTTGGCGCCGGGGATCGGTACCGACCGGTCCGCCAGCTACGCGATCCTGTTCGCCGACCGGGACGACCCGGCCGCCTGGCTGGCGACCGGCGAGGCGCTGTCCGCGCTGCTGATCACCGCCACCGAACGCCGGATCGCGGTCAACCCGATGAGCAACGCGATCGAGGTGGCGGCGTCCCGCGCCACGCTGGCCGACCTGCTGGCGCACGTCGGGTACCCGATGCTCGCGTTGCGGTTGAGCGCCCTGGTGGGCGCGCCGCCGCTGTCCCCCAGGCGTACCCCGGAGCAGGTCATCGACTCCTGACCGGCCCCGCCGGAGGGGGCCGTACGGCACTGCCCGCGCCCGGCCGCCGCCGGCAGTGTTGACCCCGAGGGGTCGGTGCCGCGCGCCCACCGGGTGTGCCGCGCCGGTACGGGCGGTCGCCGACCCGAACCGGCCGGTACCGGACCGGCCGGGCGACGGGAGCGCGGTCATGGAGTCGGTGGGCAGGATCGTCGTGGTCGGTGTCGACGGCTCGGAGCTGTCCACCGCCGCCGCGCTCTGGGCCGCGGACGAGGCGCGTCGCCGGCGCCGCGGCCTGCTCGTGCTGTACGGGTTCGACTGGCCGCTGCTTGGCACCTCGATGCGGACCGCGCCGATGCGGGCGCTGCGCGACGAGGCGCGGCAGACGGTCGACGACACGATCGCCCGGGTGCGTACCGCCGTGCCGGAGGTCCCGGTCCAGGGCGAGGTCCGTACCGGCCGGGCCGGTGCGCTGCTGGCCGCCGCCTCGGCGTACGACGAGATGACCGTGATCGGCAGCCACGGCCGCGGCCGGATCGCCGCCGTGCTGCCCGGTTCCACCAGCCGGTACCTAACCGCGCACGCGAGCGGGCCCGTGGTGGTGTTGCCGCCCGGCGCCGGTGACCGGGACGACCGCGCCGAGGTGGTCGTCGGTACCGACGGGCGACCGACGTCGCGGCCGGCCGTCGAGTTCGCGTTCGAGGAGGCGGAGTTGCGCCGGGTCCCACTGGTGGTCGTGCACGCCTGGCGGGCACCGGTACCGGCCGGGCCGGGCGACATGCTGCCGCTGGTGTACGACGTGGACGAGGTCGGCGAGCAGGAACGGCGGCTGCTGTCCGAGTCGATCGCCGGGCAGCGGTCCGAGCACCCGGACGTGCCGGTACGGCAACGGGTCGGGCACGCCTCGACCGCCGGTGCCCTGGCCGCCGCCGCGGACCGGGCCTGCCTGGTCGTGGTCGGCGCGAGCCGGCACGCCCGGTTCGACTCGATGGCTCGGCTGGTACTGCACCGCTGCCCCACCCCGGTCGTGGTGGTCCCGGCGGCGGTCCGGGCGGTCTGATCCTCAGTGTGGCGCCGGGACGGGCGCGGTCCAGGACAGCACCGTACCGGTGGGGGTGTTGGGTTCGATGCTCAGCGTGCCGTGGTGGCGGGCGGCGCGCCGGCGCATGTTGACGATGCCGCTGCGGCCGGCGTGGTCGGCGAGACCGACGCCGTCGTCGGCGATGCGTACGGTCAGGTTGCGGCCGGAGACGGTGAGAGTCACCGCGGCGTGCTGCGCGTGCGCGTGCCGGGCGACGTTGGACAGCGCCTCCTGCACCACGGCGAGCAGGTCGGCGCCGAGCTCGTCCGGTACCACGGTGTCCACCGGGCCGTCGATCACCAGCTGCGGCGGTACCCGGGTGGCGCCCGCGGCGGCGTCCACCAGGTCGCGTACCCGGGCGCGCAGCGACGCCGAGCCGGAGCCGCGCAGCCGGAAGATCGTGCCGCGTACCTCCCGGATGGTGGTGTCCAGGTCGTCCACGACGGCGTCGATCCGGCGCCCCACCTCCGGCTTGACCACCTGCGGCTGGATCGCCGCGAGCCGGGTACCGGCCGCGAACAGCCGCTGCACGACCACGTCGTGCAGGTCCCGGGCGATGCGTTCGCGATCGGTCAGTACCGCCAGTTCCTCGCGCTCGGCCTGATACCGCACCCGGTCCAGGGCGAGCGCCGCCTGCCCGGCGAACGTCTCCACCATGGCCAGGTCGGGCGCGTCGTCGCCGAGCTCCCAGCCCTGCGGGTACACGACGACCAGCGCGCCGAGCACGCTTCCGCCACCGGCGGCGAACGGCACCAGCAGGCACGGACCGGTGTCGACCGGGCGCGGCCACACCGCCGCCTCGGCGAGGTTGCCGACCACGGTGGTACCGGGGGCGTCGGCGATCGGGAAGCGGGAGTCGTCGACCGGTACCGCGACGCCGCGCAGGCCGCCGTCCGCTCCGGAGGTGACCTCGACGGTCAGTACCGTCCCGTCGGCGTCGGTGAGCAGGATCAGGATGGCTTCCGCGCCGGAACTCTCCCGGGCCCGGTCGGCGATGTGCTGCAGCGCGGTGGCCCGGTCGATGTCCGCGCCCACCAGCAGCCCGGTGATCTCGGCGGTGGCCTCCAGCCAGCGCTGCCGCAGCCGCGCCTGGTCGTACAGCCGGGCGTTGTCGATGGCCGCCGCGGCCGCCACCGACAGCGCCACCACCAGTTCCTCGTCGTCGTCGGTGAACTCGCCGCCGCCCTGCTTCTCGGTCAGGTACAGGTTGCCGAACACCTGGTCCCGGATCCGGATCGGTACGCCGAGGAAGGTACTCATCGGCGGATGGTGCGGCGGGAACCCGTACGCGGCGGGATGCCGGCTGATGTCGGGCAGCCGGATCGGCTTCGGCTCGTCGATCAGCAGGCCGAGCAGCCCGTGCCCCTCCGGCAGGTGCCCGATCGCGGCGTGCACCTCCGGCGGCATGCCGTCGGCGATGAAGTCCCGCAGCCGGCCGTGCGGCCCGATCACGCCGAGCGCGCCGTACCGGGCGCCGGACAGGTCCCGGGCCACCCGCACGATGCGTTCCAGCGTCGAGTGCAGGTCCAGGCCGGTACCGATGGCCACGACGGCGTCCAGCAGCGACCGCAGCCGTTCCCGGCTGGCGACGACGTCACCGACTCGTTCCAGCAGCTCGCCGAGCAGCGCGTCGAGCCGGACCCGGGACAGCGGACCGAGCCCGAGGGGCGAGTCGCCGTGCCGTTCGTCGCCGACTCCCTCGGCCATGCGTCCATGCTATGCGCCGGTACCGGCCGTGGCGGCGCGTCGCGCGCGAACGCCGGTCGGCCCGCCACCGGCGAACCGGGACAGCCCGGAGCAACCCCGCACAACCCGATCCGATGGACTCTGCGACCTGGGCCGTTCGACCCGCCGCCCCGGGCGCCGGGAAGGAGTAGAAACGACCACATGATCAGGGTGTTTCTGCTCGACGACCATGAGGTCGTACGGACCGGGCTGCGTGAGCTGCTGGAGCACGACGGCGACATCAGCGTCGTCGGCGAGTCCGGCTCGGCGGTACAGGCGGCCGCCCGTATCCCGGCGCTGCGCCCGGACGTGGCGGTACTGGACGCGCGGCTGCCGGACGGGTCCGGCATCGACGTGTGCCGCGATGTACGCGCGGTCGACCCGGCGATTCAGGCGCTGATCCTGACCTCGTACGAGGACGACGAGGCGCTGTTCGCCGCGATCATGGCCGGCGCGGCCGGGTACGTGCTCAAGCAGATCCGCGGCAACGACCTGGTCGAGGCGGTACGGCAGGTCGCGGCCGGGCGTTCGCTGCTCGA
>Ga0164243_10003619_pt1 | contig 24687 bp, 27 predicted proteins | sample OricompcompostOP_FD_108781 | JGI IMG/M metagenome (GOLD analysis project Ga0164243, IMG submission 108781) | Organic Plus compost microbial communities from Emeryville, California, USA - Original compost - Organic plus compost (OP) | ecosystem: Engineered > Solid waste > Mixed feedstock >...
GATCTTCACCGAGATCTTCGTGACGCTGATCGTGATCACCGACCCGCTCGGCATCATCCCGCTGTTCCTCAGCCTGACCAGCGGGCACACCAGCCGGGTGCGCAAGCGCAGCGCGTGGCAGGCCGCGGTGGTCTCGCTCGGCATCATCGTGGGCTTCGCGCTGTTCGGCCAGGCCGTGCTCAACTACCTCGGCGTCGAGATCCCGGCGCTGCAGGCGTCCGGAGGGCTGCTCCTGCTGCTGGTCGCGCTGCAGCTGCTGACCGGGCAGCAGGAGGAACCCACCGAACAGGAGCGGCGCAAGGCGAACGTGGCGCTGGTACCGCTGGGCACGCCGCTGCTCGCCGGGCCCGGCGCGATCGTCGCGACGATCCTGTACGTCCAGCGCGCCGACGCGTTCGGCGACTACACCGCCATCGCGGCCGGCATCGTCGCGGTGCACATCGTGCTGTGGCTGGCCATGCGGTTCTCCAACCTGATCATCGCGGTGATCAAGGACAACGGGGTCGAGCTGGTCACCCGCATCGCCGGTCTCCTGCTGGCCGCGATCGCCGTCGAAATGATCGTCCAGGCCGTCCGGGCGTTCATCAAGGCGGGATAGGGCGGCGAACAGCGCCCCGTTCGTCCCGCGAAGTCGATAACCTTGACACGATGAAGCTCTGGAACAAGGCCAAGAAGACCTCCGCGGACGAGGCGCCGGCCGAGGACAAGGCCGAGGACGCGCAGTCCGCCGAGTCGTCGGGCGACGACGAGGTCCGCGTCGAGCGGTTGGACAGCTCCGGCGTGCAGACCGTCGATGACGACGAGCACGAGGTGGAGACGGCCACCTGGATCGTCGGTGACGACTCCGAGGTGATCGTGATCGACCCGGCGCACGACGCCGAGGCCGTGCTCAAGGCCGTGGGCGACCGCGACATCCTCATGGTCATCTGCACCGGCGGGTACGACGACCACACCGCCGCGGCCCCCGAGGTCGCCGAGCGCGACGACGCGCCCATCGCGCTGCACTCGCGCGACCGGCTGCGCTGGAAGGAGAAGCACCCCGACGTCGACGTGGACGTCAGCGTCGAGAACGGCGGCGTCTTCGAGATCGGCGACGTGCAGCTCCGCGTCATCCACACGCCCGGCAACTCGCCCGGCGCGATCTCGCTGTACAGCGAGGAGCTCGAGGCGGTGTTCACCGGCGCCACGCTGCTGGCCTCGGGCCCCGGCCCGACCGCGGACGGCAAGTTCCCGGACTTCGCGACGCAGCTCACCTCCATCGGCGAGCACCTGCTCGTGCTGCCCGAGAACACCCGCATCCTGCCGGCGCGCGGCGAGGAGACCACGGTCTCCGAGCTCGAGCCGCACTTCGACGCCTGGGTGTCCCAGGGCGCCGAGTCGGACTAGGGCGAGGGCCGCGCCCGGCCGCCGATGTCGGTGGGGTGCGGCAGGATCGGTGCATGGACGAGCTCCCGTTCGCCGAGCGGCCACGCCGGCTGTACTCCTGCACGCCGTCCCGGCTGAACGCCTGGCTGGACTGCCCGCGCCGGTACCGCATGACGTACCTGGACCGTCCGCCACCGCCGAAGGGCCCGCCGTGGGCGCACAACAGCTTCGGCGCGTCCGTGCACAACGCGCTGGCGAACTGGTGGAAGCTGCCCGAACGGGAGCGTACGGTCGACGCGGCCGGGCGGCTGCTCGACGGCGGCTGGATCACCGAGGGGTACCGCGACGAGGCGCAGTCGGCCGCGGCCCGGGCGCGCGCCCGGGAGATGGTGGAGCGGTACGTCACGCACCTCGACCCCGCCGACGAGCCGCTCGGCGTGGAGCGCACGGTGGCCACCCGTACCGACCGCATCGCCGTCTCCGGCCGCATCGACCGGCTGGACCGCCGCCCCGGCCCGCAGGGCGCGGAGCTCGTCGTGGTCGACTACAAGACCGGCCGCCACGTGCTGACCGATGACGACGCCCGCGGCTCGCTGGCCCTCGCGCTGTACGCCGTCGCGGCGCAGCGCGTCATACGCCGGCCCTGCCACCGTGTCGAGCTGCATCACCTGCCCACCGGCGAGGTCGCCGTGTGGGAGCACACCGACGAGGGCCTGGCCCGGCAGCTGCGCCGCGCCGAGGAGATCGCGGAGGAGTGCGCGTCGGCCGACGAGGCGTACCGCTCCGGCCTGTCCGGGGAGCGCGTCGACGCCGTCTTCCCGCCCCGTCCCGGCCCGCTGTGCGCCTGGTGCGACTACCTCCGGCAGTGCCCGGCGGGGGCGGCGGTCGCCGAGCCGCGCGAGCCGTGGGCCGGGATCGAGACGTCGTGAGCCGTCCGTAACGGCGTCAGGCCCGCTCCGCCGGGGGGACGCGGAGCGGGCCTGCTCGGAAACCTTCCGGGCCTATACGCCCGGGCGGCGACCATAAGGAGAGAGTTACAGACCGGGCAGTCGCTTGACAAGAGCTGTGACGACCGGTTGTGTTACTGAACGGTAAAGATTGCCAGGCCGCCGGTACATTCGCAGGTCAGGCGGCTACCGCGCGGTCAGCGTTCGCCCGGTGCTCCCGCATGATCCGGCGGGCCTCGGCGACCAGCTCGGACTCGTTACGCGGCGGTACGCGGCCGACCGTCTGCCTCAGCGCGATGAGCCCGGCCGTCGTGCCGAGTTCCGCGCCCGGCAGCACCGGCACGCCGTACATCCGCCGCGCCCACGGCGGCAGCGCCGCGAAGCACAGTGCGGACAGCCCCGCGTACGCCACCCGCAGCGGGCTGAGGTTCACCCACAGCGGCATCGGCGGCGCCAGCAGGAACCGGGCGCTGGCCTGCGCCTCCGGCGTCGCCCGCAGGCGCGGCCGGATCCCGGTGAAGTACTCCTCAAGCTCGGCGCGCGACCCGGGTACGTCGGCCGGGTCCAGGCCGACGCGGGCGGCGCGCGACCGCTGCTCGTCGAGGTACCGGTCCGCCTCGTCGTCGGTGAGCCGCAGCCCGGAGCGGCGGGTGACGGACAGGTAGGAGTCCACCTCGGCGCAGTGCACCCACAGCAGCGCGTCGGGCGCGTCGACGCCGTACTCCTCGCCGGTGTCGTGGTCGACCGCGCGCAGCATCGCGTGGATCTTGCGGACCCGGGCCGCCGCCCGCTCCGCCTCCTCCTCGGTGCCGAACGTGGTGGCCAGCACGTAGTCGACCGTGCGCTGCAGCCGGCCCCAGGTGTCGTCGCGCACGTTGCTGTTCTGCGCGACGCCCCACATGGCACGGGGGTACAGCGATTGCAGGTAGAGCGCCCGCACGCCGGCGACGAACATCAGGGGATCGGTGTGCACCCGCCAGGTCACCGACTCGGGACCGTAGAGCTTCGTCGACTCCGCCATAGTAAGTACTACGTTACGCGGATCTGTGACGAATGCCAGACCCTGTGTCAGATCCCGCGCTCGGCGGCGTTCCAGAAGCTGGTCAGCGCGCTGGCCGTGGTCTCCGGCGCGTCCACGGCCGGGGAGTGCGCCGCGCCGGGGATCACCACCTTGGCCGCGCCGAGCTTCCCGGCCATCTCGGCCTGCGCGCGGGTCTCCCAGCCGTCGTCGTTCTCGCCGTACAGCACCAGCTTCGGCAGCTCGGTCTTGGCCAGCTCCTCCACGCGGTCCGGGCAGCCGAGCACCTCGCGGCCCATCTGGATCAGGCCGGCCGTGGAGTTGGCCAGCATGCGGCGGCGCAGGAACGCGACGATCTCCGCGGACACGCCGTCGGCCACCGCCCGCGGCTCGAGCGCGCTCTCCCAGATCGAGGCCACGGTGACCTCGCCGGCCCCGTCGCCCAGCGCGCCGAGCAGCCGCCGGGCCTCCTCCTCACGCGGGCCGGTGATGCCCGACGGGCCGGAGCTCATCAGCGTGAACGACGCCAGCGAGGGTGCGTCGGCCAGCACGGTCTCCCGCGTCACCAGGCCGCCGAAGGAGTGGCCGAGCAGGTGCACCCGCCCGCCGAGCTCCGCGCACACCGCCGCGACGTCCGCGCCCAGCGCCGTGCACTCGTACGCGTGCGGGTCATCCGGCCCCGGCGTCTCGTACTGCCCGCGCATGTCGATGGCCAGCACCCGCCGCCCCGCGGCGCACAGCGTCTGGAGGATCGCGATGAAGTCCTCTTTGCTGCCCGTGTACCCCGGTACCAGCAGCGCCGGTTGCCGGTCGCACACCCCGGCCCCGGGCATCGCTTCCAAAGCGGCGAAGCGGCCACGCGACGTCTCCACGTCAACGCGACGCACGGCAGGCGGCAGCGTAAGGAACCGGGGTGTACTCACGAGGCACCAGCCTACCGAGCAGTCCACCAACCCCGCAGTTCCAGAAATCCGCCGCAGCCCGGCCAGGGTCGGCACCGGCCCATCATCCCGCCCAGGAACACCGCCCCGGCACCGGTCAGCGCCGCCTGCCCTCCCACGCCCTGAGCCTTGCGCCCCGCGCTCTGCGCGCGACCGCGCTAAAGGCTTCGCTTCACTCAATTTTGCGCGCGGGGTCGCCGTAGCTGGCTGGGCGCCGTTTGCGAAGTGCGGGCAGGAGCAGAGCGGGGTCTGTGCAGAGTGTTGGCGAGGGGCGTTGTTGTACGTACAGGGTGCCGAGCCGAAGAGCGTGCGCTTCTCGCGCGGGATACGGCGCGCGGGGTGCGTGGAGTACGCGGACACGTGCACGCGGGGCTCGGGGGCACGCGGGGCGCGGAGTGCGCGGAGGGTGCCGGGCATGCGGAGGGCGGGACCCCGCCTCGGTGTCAGTCCAGTGTGTGGAGGGTCACGTCGTGGATGGTGCCGGCGTTGAGATTCAGCGTTAGGTACGTGTGGTGGGGCTGGCGGCGGCGGTCTGTGGGGGAGCCGGGGTTGAGAAGCCGTAGGCCGTTGGGGGTCGTGGTGTCCCAGGGGATGTGGGAGTGGCCGAAGACCAGCAGGTCCGTGTCGGGGTACGCGCGGGCGCAGCGGTTCTCGCGGCCCTTTGCGTCGCCGGTTTCGTGGACCACGGCCAGCCGGACGCCGTCGAGGTCGGCTCGGGCCACCTCGGGGAGGCGGGCGCGGAGTCCGGGGCCGTCGTTGTTGCCGTACACGGCGACGAGGCGCCGGGAGCGTGCCTCAAGGGCGTCCAGGGTGGCCTCGTCGCACCAGTCGCCCGCGTGGACGACCACGTCGGCCGCGTCGACCTCCGTCCACACGGCCCGCGGCAGGTCCTTTGCCCGCCGCGGCACGTGCGTGTCGGAGATGGCCAGCAGCCGCACGGATCAGGACTCGCCGGAACCCGTACGGCGGCCGCCCCGCGTGCGGCGGCGCCGGCGGCGCGGCGCGGCCGCGGCGTCGGACTGGCCGTCATCCGCGGCCTGGAACTTCGGACCCGGAGCGCCGGACTGCGCGTCGTCGGTGGACTCGGCTTCGGACCCTCCCACCGGCTTGCCCGCCCGGGTGCGCTTACGGGTACCGGACCGGCGGCGCCGGCGCGGCGAGCGCTCCTCCCGCGGCGACCGGACCTTGCCGGTCTCCCCGATGTCCTCGACCTGCTCGGCGTTCAGGCCCTCGCGGCTGCGCTTGTTCGTCGGGAGCACGCTGCTCGCGTCGGCCGGGATGCCGAGGTCGTCGTGGATGTGGTCGGAGGAGGAGTACGTCTCCACCGGGTCGGCGAACGGCCCGTCGAGCATGCCGTTGACCAGCTTCCAGCGCGGCATGTCCTCCCAGTCGACGAACGTGACGGCGGTGCCGGTGCGGCCCGCCCGTCCCGTACGGCCGATGCGGTGGACGTAGGTGTCCGCGCTGTCCGGGCACTCGTAGTTGATGACGTGCGTCACGTCGTCCACGTCGAGCCCGCGGGCCGCGACGTCGGTGGCGACCAGGACGTCGATCTTCCCGGTACGGAACGCGCGCAGCGCCCGCTCGCGCAGGCCCTGGCCGAGGTCGCCGTGCACGGCGGCGGCGGCGAACCCGCGGCGGTTGAGGTCCTCGACCACGCGGTCACACGCCCGCTTGGTCTGGCAGAAGACCATGGTCAGCCCGCGCCCGTCGGCCTGCAGGATCCGGGCGAGCAGTTCCGGCTTGTCCATCCGGTGCGTGCGGTACACGTGCTGGACGGTGTTGCCGTGGTCGTCCGGGGAGTCCGCGGCCGCGCGGACGTGCGTCGGGTGGGTGAGGTACCGCCGGGACAGCGCCATGATGTCGCCCGGCATGGTGGCCGAGAACAGCATGGTCTGCGAGCGGTCCGGCGACAGCTCGAGGATGCGCTCGATGTCGGGCAGGAACCCGAGGTCGAGCATCTTGTCGCCCTCGTCGAGCACCAGGATCTCGACCTTCGACAGGTCGAGGTGGCGCTGCCCGGCGAGGTCGAGCAGCCGCCCGGGCGTGCCGACCACGATGTCGACGCCGCTGCGAAGGGCCTCGATCTGTGGTTCGTACGCGCGCCCGCCGTAGACGGTCAGGAGCCGCGTGCCCAGCTTCCCGGACGCGGCGACGAGGTCGTCGGTCACCTGGACGGCGAGCTCCCGGGTGGGGACGACGACCAGGCCGCGCGGCGTGTCACCGGTGCGGGTGATGCGCTGCAGCAGCGGGATGCCGAAGGCCAGCGTCTTGCCGGTGCCCGTACGGGCCTGGCCGATGACGTCTTGGCCCTCGAGCGCGATGGGCAGGGCGAGGTTCTGGATGGCGAAGGGTTCGATGATCCCTTCGGCTTCTAGTGCGTCGGCGATCTCGGGGATCGCTCCGAGCTCACGAAACGTTGTCAGGGCGTTCAGCCTCCATCTGGCGGGGGCCTGCTCTCCCGGGGCGTGGGATTCGGGGTGCCACGCCCGCACGGGAGGGGCCAGCCGGCCGTGATCTGTTCGACGTATTCCCGTGCGGGCACCGGTTCGGCGTCACACGGTCACACTCGGCTGCTCAGTGTACCCGATACGGTGGTCCGACCGCTCGATACGCTTGTCGTATGACCGATCATGACGGCGGATCACCCGAGATTTCCGCCGATTCCTTCGATGCCGCGCGTGCGACCCGGGAGTTGCTGGCGGTGCTCGCGTATGCCGAGCTGACCGCGTCTTTCCGGCTCGCGGAGGACGCTTCGGGCGCGCCGACCCTGGCCGACAAGGCGGCCCTGGGGGCGATGGCCGTGGCGGAGTTCGGCCATTTCGAGAAGCTGAGCGGCCGGCTGAACGAGCTCGGCGCGGATCTCGACGCCGAGACCGGGCCGTTCGTCAAGGCGCTCGACGAATGGCACGCCCAGACCCCGCCGAAGGACTGGCTGGAAAGCCTCGTCAAGGCCTACGTCGGGGACGGCATCGCGGCGGACTTCTACCGCGAGGTGGCGGGTGGGCTCGACGAGCCGACCCGGGACCTGGTGATGGAGGTGCTCGCCGACACCGGTCACGCGGACTTCGCGGTGGAGCACGTACGCGCCGCGATCGAGGCCGAGCCGACCGTCGCGGGCCGGCTGGCGCTGTGGGCGCGGCGGCTCGTGGGCGAGGCGCTGGCGCAGGCGCAGCGGGTGGCGGCCGACCATCCGGCGCTGGCGATGCTGGTCGTCGGCGGCCAGGCGTCCGGATCCGGCCAGCAGTCCGGCCAGTCCGAGGGCGACCTCGCGGAGATCACCCGCCTGTTCGCCCGGCTCACCGACCGGCACGCCGAGCGCATGAAGCGGCTCGGCTTGTCGACCTGACCCGTACGAGGACGAGGGCGCGGCCGGTGGCCGCGCCCTCTCCCACGTCTAGACCGAACTGCGTCGCCGTCCCTGCAGGTTCCCGACGATGATGACGAGCACCGCGGCGATCACGACGGCAAGGACGTACTTCAAGAATCCGCCGAAGAAGATCCCGCCGACGATCGCACCCACGACACCCAGCAGCATCGTCATCCACCAGGGCATCGGGTTGCGGCCCGGGACGACGAACCGCCCGATCGCGCCGATGACCAGCCCGATGATCAGAAGCCAGAGGATGGACAACATAGTGGCCACCGCCTCTCACTAGCCCTACACGCGATACAACGTGAGATGCGGTATCCGGGTTCCCGGCGATCAGAACGAGTTGAAGCCCACTCGCCGCGGCTCCGCACCCCCGATTTCGACGTACCCAAGGTGCGCGACGGGCACCATCACGCGGCCGCCCTTCTCGTCGGACACCTCCAGGAAGCCGTCCGACGACAGCGCGTCGGTCAGGGCCTGGCGCAGCTCGTCCGTGCTCATCGGCGTATCGACGACGATCTCGCGCGGTACGGACTGCACACCGATCTTGACCTCCATGGAACCCTTTCTGTTTCAGGCGTTGGGCTCCGGCGGGCGCCGGACGTTCTCCCATCCGCTGATACCCCGCCAGGCGAGCCGGGCCATCATCTCCTCGGCGGTGCCCTGCGGAATCGCGCCGCGGTGGCCCAGCCAGTAGCGGGCGCTGGTCTCGGCCATGCCGACCAGGCCCATGCCCAGCAGGTGCGCGTCATCGCCGGGAATGTCGGTGTCCTCCTGGATCACCTCGGCGATGGCGTCCGCGCACTGCTGCAGCGTGCTCTCCAGCCGGGCGCGCACGGCCGGTACGTTGCGCAGGTCGGACTCGAAGAGCAGCCGGAACGCCTCGCCCTCGCCCGAGACGAACTGGAAGAACGCCTTGAACGTGGCCGCGACCCGCAGCTTGTTGTCGTCCGTGGAGGCCAGCGCCGACTGCACCGTGTTCACCAGATCGTCGGTGTGCTGCTCGAGCAGCGCCAGGTACAGCTCCATCTTGCCGGGGAAGTGCTGGTACAGGACCGGCTTGCTCACCCCGGCGCGTTCCGCGATCTCGTCCATCGCGGCCGCGTGGTACCCCTGGGCCACGAAGACCTCCTGCGCAGCACCGAGCAGCTGCTTGCGCCGGGCCGTCCTCGGCAGCCGGGTGCCCCGGGGGCGGGCGTCCGGGGTAGTGGTCACCGCTATCTCCGATTCGTGGTTCCACGACGGGCGCTTCATGCCATCGCCTGGCTTCCGTCGCCCGTCATCCTAGGTTGTGCTCCAGGTAACCGCCGGTACGGTCGGCGGCCCCACAACTGTACTCATCGGTAGTCATCGTCATCCAGGCCGACGTCAATGCTCTGTTCGGCCGCGTCGGCCTCGTTGACGTCGTAGGGGATCTCATCGGAACGCCCGTGCTGCCCGGAGTATCGCGTGCCGACGGCGGCCTGTTGCTCGATGGAGTCCGCCTCGGAGCTCTCCAGGCCGCGTTCACCGGACGCCCAGGCGGCGTCCTCCTCCGTCTCCGCGTCCTCGTCGGCCCAGTCCTCGGCACGCGGATCGCTCTCCGACATTGCTGCCTCCCTTGGAGGGGTGCTTTCCGAACGACCATCGCCGGCCCGGCATGGTCCTACCCGGCCGTCACTCCGATGATCCACGCTCAGCGCGCGTCCGGCAGCCGGGGGCGGCGATCGGCCAGGAGCGGGGCGAACAGGTCGCCGTGCTCGTCCACTCGCGCGCGTACCTCATCCGCGGTGAACCGCAGGTCAGCGGGCCGCCGGGCGTCCGCCACCTCGTCCCAGCCCACCGGGGCGGACACGGTCGGCCGCTCGGCGGCGCGCAGCGAGTACACCGCGACGGTCGTCTTGGCCGGGTTGTTCTGGCTCCAGTCGATGAACACCTTTCCGCCGCGCAGCCGCTTGTCCATGCGGGCCACGATGCGGTCAGGATGCGCCTCCTGCAGCCGCTCGGCCAGACCTTTCGCGTACTCCGACGTACGGCCGGGCGCGGCCGGCCGGATCGGTACGTAGAGCTGCATGCCCTTCTGTCCGCTGGACTTCGGGTACGCGTCGAGGCCGTCATCGGCCAGCGCGTCGCGCAGCCGCAATGCCACTTCCGCGCAGTCCACCACGGTCGCCGGGGCGCCCGGATCAAGGTCGAACACGAGCAGGTCGGCGCCGCGGACGGCACCGCGCGGGCCGACCGTCCACTGCGGCACGTGCAGTTCGAGCGCGGCCAGGTTGGCCAGCCAGACGAGCGTGGGCAGGCCGTCGACCACCACGAAGTCGATCTCCTCGCGGCCCATCGTGCTGCCCGGCACCGGCAGCCGCGCCGTACGTACCCAGGGCGGCGTGTGCGAGGGCGCGTTCTTCTCGAAGAAGAACTTGCCGGCCACGCCGTCGGGGAAGCGCTTGACGGTGAGCGGCCGGCCGTCGAGGTGCGGGAGCAGCACCGGCGCGATCGCCTGGTAGTAGTCGATGACCTCGGCCTTCGTCACTCCCTCGTCCGGGTACAGCACCTTGGTCAGGTTCGACAGCGTGAGGTGCCGTCCCTCGACGGTGACGCGGACGGATGCGGCGGTACCGGCCATGCCGGTCAACCTTCCCGCAATCCGCGCGTACGTACCTGCCGGGGGTTGTCAGGTACGGCCGGGAGCATCGGGCTCGCGAACGCGAACCGATGCGAAGGGACATATCGCCATGCCGGACACGGGGATCGCCGAACTGATCATGGTCACGCTGGACTGCGCGCGGCCGGCCGAGCAGGCCCGGTTCTACAGCGAGCTGCTGGGCTGGGACGTCCTGCACAGCCAGGACGAGTACGCGATGATCGGCAACGGCGCGGCGTCCATCGGGTTCGGGCAGGTCGCCGGGTACACCCCGCCGAGCTGGCCGGACACCGACGGCGCCAAGCGGTACCACATCGACACCTACGTCGACGACCTCGACGAGGCCGAGGCCGCCTGCGTGAAGCTGGGCGCCACCAGGCCGGACTTCCAGCCGGGGGAGACCTGGCGGGTGCTGCTCGACCCCGAGGGCCAGCCGTTCTGTATCTGCCAGCGGCGTTAGGGCTCCTCGCGGACTTCGTCCGGGCGCTTGTCCGGGCGGAGTCCGCGCCAGGAGGGGGCGCGCAGGCGGTGGTCCGGGGTCCAGACGGTGAACTCCACCTCGCCGACCAGCTCCGGCTCGGTCCAGCGCGCCTCGCGGGCGTACTGCCAGGGCACCTCCTCGGCGTACGGGCTGGTCGGGCGCTCCAGCGGGGCCAGCCGGCCGTACAGGTCGTCCAGCATGGCGTCGGTGAAGCCGGTGCCGACGTGGCCGACGTACCGCAGGCCGGTGTCGTCGTACACGCCCATCAGCAGCGACCCGATGCCGCCCTCGCGGCGGCCCTTGCCGGGCTTCCAGCCGGCGATCACCACCTCCTGGGTGCGCACGTTCTTGATCTTCAGCCAGAAGTCGGCGCGCAGGCCCGGCCGGTACGGGGCGTCAAGCCGCTTGGCCACCAGCCCCTCCAGGCCCTGCTCCGCGGTGGCTTTCAGCAGCGCGCGCACCTCCGCGGGGGTGGCCGCGTGCAGGTACGGCGGCACGTGCACGCCCGGCCCGCCGACGCGGCCGTCGCCGATGTCCAGCGCGTCGAGCAGCTCGCGGCGGTCGGTGTACGGCAGGTCGAGCAGCTCGCGGCCGTCGAAGGACAGCAGGTCGAAGACCATGTAGCCGATCGGCACCAGACGGGTCAGGCCGCGCTCGGCCGGGTTGGTGACGTGCATGCGGCGTTGCAGCTCGGGAAAGCTCGGCACCCCGGAGGCGTCGAACGCGACCACCTCGCCGTCGACCGTCGCGGGCCGCCCGCCGAACCGCCCGCCGATCTCGGCCAGCTCGGGGTACGTCGCGGTGATGTCGGTGCCGCGCCGCCCGTTCACGGTCACGGCGCCGCCGGCGGTCACGGACACGACCGCCCGCACGCCGTCCCACTTCACCTCGTAGGCGTACCGGTCCGCGTCGGGCGGCGGCGTGCCGGGCACCGCCAGCATCGGCTCCATGCCCGGGAGCATGCCCGCCCCTGATCACCGCCGCTACTTGACGGCCGAGCGCAAGGTACGGTGCGGGGATGGACGCGAGCACGGACGCACACGTCGCGCTGGTGGGCCAGCTCGTGGAGCTGGCCGAGCGGCGGCTGCTCGATCCGCTGGAGATCCTCACCGGCGACGACGCGGTGGTCCGGCCGCTGCGCGAGCGCGTACGGGGCGACGCGGAGATGTGGGCCGCGCAGCTGCTCGGGCCGGACGACCGGCTGGCCCGGCATGCCGGCGCGCGGATGATCAGCGCGTTCTATCCCGGCGACGGGCCGTTCGAGATGCCCGCGCAGTGGTGGGCCTCGCCGCTGGGGCGGGCGATCGCGCGCCGCCTGGGCCACCCGGGGCGCGACGTCCTGTCGTACCCGGAGGCCGCGGCGATGCTCGGCATCACCCGGCAGGGCGTGCACGACCTCGTCCGCCGGGGCAAGCTGGACCGGCATGCCGACGGCGGGGTCCTCACGGCGTCCGTCCAGGCCCGGCTCCGCTCCCGTACCGAGGACAGGCGGTGACCATGCACGACGCGACGATCCCCGGCTCCGTGCCGATCGCGTACCACGACCACGGTGGCGACGGGCCACCCGTCCTGCTGCTGCACGGCCTCGGCGGCACGGTCGCCGACTGGGACCGGTTCGCCGCCGCGCTGACCGGCCACCGTGCGGTCGCCGTCGACCTGCGCGGCCACGGTGGCAGCGGCGACGGTCCGTGGACGTGGGACGCGGTGCTGGACGACCTCGAGGCGGTCGTCGCGCACCTCGGGCTGTCCACGCCGGCCGTCGTGGGGCACTCGCTCGGCGGCTGGGTGGCCGCGATGTGGGGGCAGCGGCATCCGGAGTGCCCGGCGGTGGTGAACCTGGACGGCACGCGCAGCGCGCTCACCCGGCCCGAGCATTACGTGGGCATGGACCCGGGCCGGCGCGACGCCGACTTGGCGCGGCTGCGCGAGCTGTTCCTGACGCCGCCGGAGGGCGGACGGCCGTCGTGGCCGATGCTCCAGCGGGTGCGGGCGGCCATGGACGACGTCGACATGTTCGCCGAGTTCGCGCGCATCCGCTGCCCGTTCCTGCTGATCATCGGCACCGAGCTGATGCCTCAGGCGATGGCGTTCGAGGAGCTGATCCGGGCGCAGCACCGCGGCGTGGCGGAGGCTGTCGACGCGCTGCTGGCCGTACGGCCGGACCTTCAGGTGCAGCGGATCGCGGCCAGCCACGACATGCTCACCGAGTGCCCGGACGACCTCGCGCAGCGAACATTGCGGATGATCGGCAGTTGAGAGTGGCTTTTCGGATATGTGTTCGAATGTGGCGCGATGTGGACTCCGTTGCCTAGGCTGAAAGCCGAGGCCACGAGGGTAGGGAGTCCTCATGCGCAGCATCTGGAAGGGTGCCATCTCCTTCGGACTGGTCACCATCCCCGTGAAGCTGTACTCGGCCACCGAGCAGCGTGACGTCACGTTCCACCAGGTGCACCGCACCGACGGCGGGCGCATCCGGTTCCGCCGGGTCTGCACGATCGACGGCGAGGAGGTCCCGTACGCCGACGTGGCCAAGGGGTACGAGCTGGCCACCGGCGAGGAGGTCGTGCTCACCGACGACGACTTCGCCGACCTCCCGCTGTCGAGCAGCCGTACGGTCGAGGTGCTCCAGTTCGCGCCGGCCGAACAGGTCGACTCGATCTACTTCAACAAGAGCTACTACCTCGAACCCGAGGCGGCCGGCACGAAGCCGTACGCCCTGCTCCGTGAGGCGCTCGAACGGTCGGACAAGGTGGCGATCGTGAAGATCGCGCTGCGCCAGCGCGAGTCGCTGGCCACCCTGCGGGTCCGCGAGGGCGTGTTCGTCCTGGAGACCATGCTGTGGCCGGACGAGGTGCGCACGCCGGACTTCGAGTTCCTCGACGAGGACATCGACGTCCGCGCGCAGGAGCTGAAGATGGCCACGTCGCTGATCTCGGAGATGACCGAGGACTTCGACCCCACGCAGTACAAGGACGAGTACCGCGAGGCGTTGCAGCAGGTCATCGAGGCGAAGATCGCCGGCCGTGAGGTGGTGCAGCCGGAGGCGCCGGAGACCGAGGGCGGTCCCGCCGTCGACCTCATGTCCGCGCTGCGCGCCAGCGTCGAGGCCGCGAAGAAGAACCGCGAGCAGCCGGAGCCGAAGAAGAGCACCTCCACGGCCAAGAAGTCGTCGTCCCGGAGCACCCGCAAGTCGGCGTGAGGCCTACGGGCGCCGCCGGGGCGACCGGATGTGGTCGTGCCCGGGGGAACGCATTGCCGGGGGCCGTTCGGGCATGGTTACGGTCCAGTTGACCCTTCCAGGGGGTGACCCAGGAGGGGACGGAATGTGCCGGCGCATGGGGGGAAGCGCCGGCACATTCCGCGGGGCCGATGGGGTCGGGCGGTGCGGGCGGCGGTTAGCCTGCGAGACGTGGCACCGATTCCGCAATGGCCGGGGGAACCGCTCGAAGTGGGCGACCGCGTGGTGTACGTGCGGCGCGCCGGGTCCACGGCCGAACGTCCCGAGCCGGCCGTCTTCGTGCACGGGCTCGGTGGCTCGTCCACGAACTGGACGGACCTCATGGACGAGCTGCGCGACGTGCTGGACGGCCGGGCGCTCGACCTCTCCGGGTTCGGGGAGTCGCCGCCGGCGCCGAACGACGACTACTCGGTCAGCGGGCACGCCACGGCGGTGATCGAGCTGATCGAGACGACCACGTCCGGTCCGGTGCACCTGTTCGGCAACTCCCTCGGCGGCGCGGTGGCCACCCGGGTGGCCGCGCAGCGCGCGGACCTGGTGCGCAGCCTGACGCTGGTCTCGCCCGCACTGCCCGACCTGTGGCCGCGGCTCGGCCCGGCGCGCATGGCGGTGGCGAGCATCCCGGGGCTCGGGCCGACGCTGCTGCGGCGGCTCCAGCGGCTGCCCGCCGAGCAGCGGGTGCGGGCCACGTTCGAGGGCGTGTACTACGACCCGGGGCGCATCCCCGCGGAGCGGCTGCGCGAGGCCGTCGAGGACACCCTGCGCGCCGACGAGCGCGAGCACGGCGTCACCGCGCTCGGGGGGTCGCTGCGCGGGCTCGTCACCGAGTACTTCCGCCCGCCCGGGCCGTTCGCGCTGTGGCGGCAGGCCGCCGAGGTGGCCGCGCCGACGCTGCTGGTGTACGGCCGGCACGACCGCCTCGTCGACCCGCGCATGGCCCGCCGGGCCCGCCGTACGTTCCCCGACGCGCGGGTGGCGATCCTCGGCGAGGCCGGCCACGTCGCGCAGATGGAGCAGCCGGAGGAGGTGGCCCGGGCGTTCCGCGGCTTCCGCGCCACCATCGGCGGCGACGGGTTCAAACGGCCAGCGGTAGCCGGTTGACGCCGGTCATGTTCGGCGACGGTACGAACGCGGGCGGGTCGTCCGGGATCGTGCGCAGGCCGGGCAGCCGGTCGAGCAGGATGTTCAGCGCCACCCGGCCCTCAAGCCGGGCCAGCGGGGCGCCCGCGCAGAAGTGGATGCCGCGGCCGAACGCGACGTGCGGGTTCGGGTCGCGGGTGCTGTCGTAGGCGTCCGGGGCGGCGAACGTCCGCGGGTCGCGGTTGGCCGCGGCCACCCAGCACATCACCAGCCGGTCGGCGGGGATGCGGACGCCGCCGAGCTCCACGTCGGTCATCGTGGCGCGGCCGAGCGCGGCGAACGGGCTGAAGTAGCGCAGCGACTCCTCGATCGCGGTGGGCACACGCGACCGGTCCGCGCGTACCGCGGCGAGCTGCTCGGGGTGCTGGTCCAGGCACAGGACCGTGTTGCCGAGCAGCAGGGTCGTGGTGATGTGCCCGGCGATCAGCAGGATCATGCCGAACATCGCGGCCTCGCCGTCGGTCAGCCGCTCGCCGTCCACCTCGGCCAGGACGAGCTTGCTGAGCAGGTCCTCGCGCGGGTTGCGGCGCCGCTCCTTGACGTGCCCCTCGATGTACTCGGTGAGCTGCCGGGCCTGGTCGATCACGTACTCGGAGTCCTTCAGCTGCTCCGCGGCGTCCTTGGCCACCGAGAACTGCTTGGTCTGGGACAGCATGCCGTCGACCCACTTCTTGAACAGGTCGCGGTCCGACGCCGGTACGCCGAGCAGCTCGGCGATGACGATCACCGGCAGCGGGTACGCGAGGTCGGCGACCAGCTCCAGGCGGTCGCGGCCGGCGGTGGCGTCCAGCAGCTCGTTGGTCAGCTCGGCGATGCGCGGTTCGAGCCCGGCGACGACCTTGGGTGTGAACGCGTGGGTGATCAGCCGGCGCAGCTTGGTGTGGTCCGGCGGGTCCATGTTGATCAGGTTGCCCTCGGAGAAACCCATGTCGGCCATCTCCGGGACCAGCCGCTGGGTGTTGGACGAGAACGCCGCCGGGTCGCTGAAGATCTCGTGGATCTCCGGATGCCCGTACACGTTCCACATGCCGGTGGCCTCGTCGTACCGGACGGGCTCGGCGGCGTGTTCGCCGCGCAGCCAGAATTGGGCCGGGTTCAGGCCCCACTTCTCGGCCATGTCCGCCGTCATGCGCTGTCCTCCTGTCGGTAGATCCACGCCCGGTAGGACGGGGTCAGGTCCGTGAAGATCTCGGTGATCGCGGCGGCCGCGCCGACCAGTACGGACCGGCGCGGCCGCCGTGGAGGCTCGAACGCCGCCTGGATGACGTGCGCGAGCGCGTCCCCCCGCGCCTCCTCGTCGAGCTTGGGCTCCTGCTCCGGCGGTTCGGCGGTGAAGAAGCCGGCGGTGGCGGCGCTGATCGTGTACGTCAGGTTCGGGACGTCGTCGCGGATGAGGCCGTACTCGCCGAGCACGTCGAGGAACCGTTCGGACGCGGCCACGCCGTACTCGTTGACCTCGCTCTCCGCGAGCCGGCCGAGGATCTCGGCGTCGCCGGTGGCCATCGCCATGAGCAGCGGCTGGCCGGTGACGATGAGGTACACGGCGCGCATCAGCCGGTGCGGCAGGGCGTTCTCCGGGTCCTCGCGGAGCCGCGCCACGATCCGCTCGCACATGGTGATGGACTCGCGGGCCAGCAGGGCGACGAACAGCTCGTCCTTGGTGCGCCAGTGCAGGTAGACGGTGCCCTTGCCGATCTTCGCGCGGCGGGCGACGTCCTCGATCGTCACCTTGCGGTAGCCGTGCCGCAGGAGCAGGTCGCCGGCGGCGTCGAGGATGCGGTCGGCGCGGGCGATGAACGGGTCGGATGCGGTCAACGTGAGCCCTTCAGTACTGGTTGACCAGATTTCAAATCCGGTCAATCAGTACGCTACGCCGCGCCGGTGAGGTTGTCCACAGGTACGGAGATCGGGTGAGGGAATGCGCGGGCGGTTTCGTTAGGTTGGGTGGAGAAGGCGGTCAGGCCCGGCCGCCGCTAAGCCTCACCCGTGGAGTAGTCGTGTCCTTGCCACCCCTGGTCGAGCCCGCTCCCGAGCTCACCGTCGACGAGGTCCGGAGGTATTCCCGGCACCTGATCATTCCCGACGTGGGGATGGACGGTCAGAAACGCCTGAAGAACGCGAAGGTCCTGGTCGTCGGGGCCGGCGGTCTCGGGTCGCCGGCGCTGCTCTACCTGGCCGCCGCCGGTGTGGGCACGCTCGGCATCATCGACTTCGACGTCGTCGACGAGTCCAACCTCCAGCGCCAGGTCATCCACGGCCAGTCCGACGTGGACCGCCCCAAGGCCGAGTCCGCGCGCGACTCCATCAAGGAGATCAACCCGTACGTGGAGGTCCGGCTGCACCAGGAGCGGCTCGACTCCTCCAACGCCATGGAGATCTTCGAGCCGTACGACCTGATCGTCGACGGCACCGACAACTTCGCCACGCGGTACCTGGTCAACGACGCCTGCGTGCTGCTCGGCAAGCCGTACGTCTGGGGTTCGATCTACCGTTTCGACGGCCAGGCCTCGGTGTTCTGGGCCGACCACGGGCCCTGCTACCGCTGCCTGTACCCCGAGCCCCCGCCGCCCGGCATGGTGCCCTCCTGCGCCGAGGGCGGCGTGCTCGGCGTGCTGTGCGCCTCGATCGGGTCGATCCAGGTCAACGAGGCCATCAAGCTGATCGCCGGCTTCGGCGACCCGCTGGTCGGCCGGCTGATGATCTACGACGCCCTGGAGATGACGTACCGCACCGTCAAGGCGCGCAAGGACCCCGAGTGCCCGCTGTGCGGCAAGAACCCGACGATCACCGAGCTGATCGACTACGAGGCCTTCTGCGGCACGGTCTCCGAGGAGGCGCAGGACGCGGCGGTGGGCTCCACCATCACCGCGACCGAGCTCAAGGAGATGATGGACCGCGGTGAGGACTTCTACCTCGTCGACGTCCGCGAGCCGAACGAGTACGAGATCGTCAGCATCCCCGGGGCGACGCTGATCCCGAAGGGCGAGATCCTCTCCGGTGCGGCGCTGTCCTCGCTGCCGCAGAACAAGCCGATCGTGCTGCACTGCAAGTCCGGCGCCCGCTCGGCCGAGGCGCTCGCCGCGCTGAAGGACGCCGGCTTCGCCGACGCAAAGCACGTGCAAGGCGGCGTTCTGGCCTGGATCAAGCAGATCGACCCGTCCCTGCCCGAGTACTAAGCTGCTCTTGCCCGGAATGTCCGCGCGGGTCACGGACCCGCGCGGACACGGCCTTATCTGGGGAGAGGCCGCGGGCACAGGGGAGTGGCGGTACGGCACCCGGGGGGATGCGGCGGTTTGGTCTACGACGTACATGTGACCCGCGCCGCGGACTGGGCCGACAGCGGGCGGTATCCCATCCGCGTCGCCGAGCTGCGCGAGCTCACCGAGAAGGAGAACCTGCGGCTCATCCCCACCGGCGTGATGAACGACCACGACGTGTACGTGATGTTCGGGCAGCGCGCCGAGTCGCTCGGCCTGTGGAGCGGCGGCGAGATCATGCTGCGCGAGCCGCACCCCTGGCACCTGACCCGCGCCGCGCAGCTCGCCCAGCAGCTGCGCGCGTACGTCATCGGCACCGACGAGATGCGGTACCGCGTCGCCGACGGTGAGCTGCGCCGGTCCGGCGTGGGCGTCGACGAGAGCCTGGGCCGGGTCGCCGCGCTGCTGGCCGCCGGGCCGGACACCCGCTGGCCGGTGGCCCCCTGGGCCGAGGCCGCCGACCAGCCACCGCCGCCGTCCCGCTGGCGGCGCCTCTTCCGCCGTAAATGACCCGCGTGGCGTGCCGCGACGCATCCCCGCTCCACGTGTGATGCTGGATCCCGGGGGTCCGTCGTTCGCGGGAGCTGGTCGGGGTGAAGGGGCGCGTACTCGCCGGGCTGTTCGTCATCGGCCTCGCCCTGATCATGCTGCGCGCGGCCGCCGACGGCCACGGCACGCGCACCGGCGGGACCGGCCCGGCGCCGGACGTCCCGAAGGTCGCCGCCCGGCCCACCGCCCGCCCGTCGCTGCCCGGCCACCCGCCGGTCATCGACCACATCCCCACGAAGCGGCGGATCGTCTTCCTCACCATCGACGACGGCTGGGACCAGGATCCGGCCTTCCCCGCCCTGCTCCGCAAGCTCCGCGTGCCCGTCACGCTGTTCCCCACCGACCTCGCCATCGACGGCCATTACGGCTACTTCCGTACGCTGCGCGACGCCGGCGCCGACATCGGGGACCACACGCTCACCCACCACGTGCTGACCACCCTCGACGCGGCCGGCCAGCGCCGCGAGATCTGCGGCGCGGCCGACCGGTTCGAGCGGGAGTTCGGCCGCCGCCCCACGCTGTTCCGCCCGCCCGGCGGGAGCTACGACGCCACGACGCTCGCCGAGGCCCGCGCGTGCGGCATCCGCGGCATCGTCCTGTGGCGGGACAGCGTCCAGCTCGAGGGCCGCATCAAGTACCAGGCCGGAAGGCTGCGCCCGGGCGACGTCATCCTCATGCACTTCCGCCCTGGCCTGGCGAAGGACTTCCCCATCGTGCTCAAGCGCATCCACGATCAGCACATGGAGCTGGGCCGGCTGAGCGACTACGTCGGCTGAGCCCTCAGTCCCAGGTCACGATCACCGGGTACGTCCCGGGGGCGACGGTGACCGGCGGGCGCCGGACGCGGCCGTCCCGGACGATCCGCAGTTCGAGGCGCCGGTTCCGGGCGTCGGGGTTCGGGCTGACGACGGCCGCGACCTCCTGGCGGTCCGGGGAGAACACCGGCGTGCCCATGATCCGCGCGCCGATGTCGGTGGTCAGGTCCGTCCGGTCGCCGGTCGGGTCGACGCTCGCCAGCGAGTCGCCGGCGCCCGGATGCCAGCCGCACACCAGGGCCGCGCCGTCCGGCGCCACGCCGCACACGCTCTCGGTGTTCAGGTCCACGTGACCGAAGCCGCGCACCGCCCGGCCCCGGCCGTCGGTCGCGATCAGCCCGTCACCGTTCCCGCCGGCCACCGCGCCGGGCTCGCAGACCGCGCCGCCCGGCCGGCTGGGATCCGGCGCGCAGGTGTCCGGGGACGTCAGCATGGACAGCGTGCCGTACGGCGAGACGGCCGGCTGGAGGCCGCGTCCCCGCATGACCGGGTAGCCCGGCACCGGCCGGCGCGTCCGGGCGTCGCGGAGCCGCCCGGACGGCGTGAGGTCCACCAGCCGGTCGTGCAGGTACGCCACGTTCGGCGACACGCTGAGCGGGACCACGTCGCCGGGCGGTGGGGCGGCGCGGCCGACCGGGGTGTACGCGCCGTTCGGCGTGCGGAAGCCGACCGTCCCGGGCCGCTCGGCCGCGAGCCGCCGGTACGTGGAGTCGAACGACACGAACGGCGGCCGCCCGACACCCACACCCGGCCAGTACGACAGCACCCCGACCGCGCCGTTACGCGGATCGGCCACCTCGACCGTCGTTCCGCGGCCGCCGGTCTCCCGGCTGACCAGCATCACGAGTCCGTGCAGCCGCGGCCCGGGCCGCGCCGGCATCGGCGCGGAGGGAGCGGTGCAGCCCGGCAGCAGGACGGCGCACAGACCGGCGAGGGCCGTCGCCGTGCGTGTGCGGCGGAGCATGGTCACCCCCAGGCCACGACGCTGATGGTCATCCGGCCGTCGAGCGCCGCCAGGCGATGGTCCTTGTCCTTGATGCCCGGCGGCCCCGGCGCGCAGATCGTCCCGCCGGGCCGGCCGGGGTCCGCGGCGCAGGGCGCGTTCGCCGGCGGTGCGGACAGCGTGCCGTACGGGGTCGTGGCCAGGAGGGTGGTGTACGGGCGCATGCGCGGATCGGCCGCCTCGATCGTGGTGTGCGTGGTGTCGTACCGGATCTCCAGCACCAGCCCGTGCACGTGCGGCGGTCGGCCGTGCGGTGGTGGACCGCGCGCCCGGTGTCCGGCTCCGCACCGGCGCCGGCGTGCCGGCGCAGCCCGCGAGCAGGGGGGCGGACAGGCCGATCGCGGTCGCGCATAAGCGGGAGCGCGGCGTCATGCCGGAAGTATGGACCCGGCCGCTCGCCCGCCGGCGACCGGTAGCGGTCAGCGCGGCGCTGAGGAGGCCAGGTGGGCGGTCACCGCGGCCGCCGCCGCGTCCGGGTCGCCGGCGGACAGTGCCTCGATGATCTCCTCGTGTTCGGTGGCGATGCGGCGGAGGAGGTCCTCGTCCCACTCGGTGTGCCGGACGGCCAGGCGGCTGAGGCCGAGGAGGCGGCGGAGGGTGTCCTCGGCGAGGAGGTGGTGGAGGGTGTGCGGGATGTGCAGGTGGAAGTCGTCGTCGCAGTCGAGGAACGCGTCCATGTCGTGCGCGTCGATGGCGCGGCGGGCGCGGATCATGATCAGCCGGAGCTGGTCCACGTCCGACACGTCCATCCACTCGGCCGCGCGCCGGGCCAGCGTCGGCTCCAGCGCGTCGCGCATCAGCAGGACCTCGTCGAGCAGCTCCGGCGACGGGTCGGCGATCACCACCTGCCGCCGCGCGCCCTCCACCAGGATCCCCTGGTTCAGCAGCTCCGCGAACGCCTGCCGTACGGGGGTACGGGACACGCCGAGCATCTCGCCGACCTGCGTCTCCCCGAGGCTGGTGCCGGGCGCGAACTCGCCGTGCAGGATCGCGCGGCGCAGTTCCTCATAGACCCGCTTGCTCGACAGCGTCTTGTCCGGCCCCGTCCGGGCCGGAGGCTGTGGCCGGAAGCCCTTCATGCACCCTCCCCGTCGGCCGGGACGGTGTGGCAACGCAGCCGCGCTCCCCGCACACCGCCCAGGATGATCCACTGCTCCATGCGCCGGAAGTCCCGCGCCGTCCACGGATTCTCGCCGGTTCCCGGGTGCGGCGCGTACCGCGGGAACTCCGACGCGCTCAGGTCCAGCCGCAGCCGGTGGCCCGGGCGCAGGCGGTACCCGGTGCCGCCCAGGTCGACGGTGACCTCGGCCGGCCACGGCGGCGCCGCGCCGGCCACGCCGTCCAGGATCTTCAGCGCCGTGCCGTCGGGAGCGACGTCGCTGACCCGGGCCATCAGGTGCGCCGAGGGCCCGTCCGCGCCCAGCCGCAGCCGTACCTCCGCCGGGCCGGCCAGGTCGTACGGCGCACGGAACGGCTCGGTCTGGAAGGTCAGCACGTCGGCGCGCTCGGCGTCCGGGCCCTGGTCGGCCGGCTCGATCAGCGGGTGGTACGCGTGCGCGCGGCCGGGCACCGGGTCGTGCGGGTCGTGCAGCCAGGTCACGGTCCGCTCCGTACGGTCGGGGTCCGGCGCGAGCGCACCGGACGGCACGAGGTGCCAGTCCACCGCCCGGGCCTCCGGCGGCGGCCAGTCGGCGGCCTCCCGCCAGCCCTCGTGCGCCAGCGCCCAGCGCACCGGGGCGGCGTCGTACGCGCGGCCCTCGACCAGGTGCCCGGCCAGGAACGCCTCGACCGGGCGCAGGTAGTCGTCGAGGAACCGGGCGAGGGTCCGCTCGTCGGTGCGCGGGTCCACGTACGGCTCGCCGGGCGCGCGCAGGGCGGTCCAGCCGTGGTCGGTGGCGTCCATGATCAGGTACTGCGGCGCGCGCCCCGTCCGCGCCGCGCGCCACGTGCCGAGCTGGCCCTTCTGCGCGATGTCCCACCAGCCGCCGACGTGCAGCGCGGGCAGGTCGCCGCGGGCCGGCAGCCGCGCGGCGGGGTCGAGCCGGCCGGCGCCGAGCGCGTCGAGGAACGGGGAGCGGCGGCCGCCGAGCGCCGTCGGCACCACCTCCGACAGCGGGCGCACGGACCAGTCGAGCCGCCCCTCGTAGTCGTACAGCGCCTCGTCCACCCAGGTCTCGAACGCCCACAGCGCGCTGACCTCAAGCGCGAACACGCCCTGCGGCATGAGCAGGTCGGCGAAGTCCGCGGAGATCACCCGCGGCGCGATGGCCCGCAGCGCGGTGTGCCCGGACGCGGCGGCGGCCCACTGCGTCCAGCCGAAGTAGGAGTCGCCGAACATGCCGACCGGGCCGCCGTACCAGCTCTGCCGGGTGATCCAGTCGATCGTGTCGTACCCGTCGGCGACCTCGGCGCGAAAGGGCGCCAGCGGCCCGTCGGAGCGCAGCTTGCCGCGCACGTCCTGCACCACGACGGCGTAGCCGCGGGCGGTGAACCAGCGGGCGATGTGCGGCATGAAGCACTCCTCGCCCGCCTTGTCGTACGGCAGCCGCGACAGCACCACCGGCCAGCGGCGGCCGCGTTCCGGCAGGTACACGTCGGTGGCCAGCCGGATGCCGTCGCGCATCTGCACGGCGTACGGGCGGGCGTCGACCGGTTCGTCGGCGAACGGGCGCCGTACGGCACCGGTCGCGGTCCGGTTCAGGAGCTCCACGAGCGAAAGAGTACCAATGCGGCTTTCGTATACATATGGGCATGTGGTGTACTAGCGATCCCCGCCGCTGAGGAGACATGTATGCAGATCCAGCTTCCGGTGATGCTGTTCGCGCCCGCGATCGCGCAGCCCAGGCCGCTGTGGCTGACGAACGCGCGGCTGTTCGACGGCACCGGCGCGCCGGTCCGCGACGGCGCCGGAGTGCTGGTCGAGGACGGCCGGATCGTGCGGGTGGGCTCCTCCGGCGACGGCGCGCCGGAGGGGGCGGTCACCGTCGACCTGGCCGGCAAGACGCTCATGCCGGGCCTGATCAACGGCCACCTGCACGCGATCGGGCAGGACCCGGTGCCCGGCTTCGGCGCCCAGCCGCTGCTCCCCGGCATCACCACCCACATCCTGGGCGGCCACCTGCGCGAGTTCCTCCGGTACGGCGTCACCACCGTCCGCGACATGGGCACGTACGGCGACCAGGTGCTGGAGAACCGCCAGGCCATGCGGTACGGCGCGTACCGCGGCGCGCGGATCCTGACCTGCGGGCTGATCATCTCCAGCACGGCGCCCGGCACGGCGATCTTCGACGGCATGTACCGCGAGGTCGACGGCGGCGACGAGGTGCGCAAGGGCGTGCGCGAGCAGATCGCCCGCGGCGCGGACTTCATCAAGCTGATGACCACCGGCGCCCGCTCCGTGGAGCTGGAGGCCGGCATCGCGCGGGACACCTGCGGCTCCGCGCACGCGATGGGCGCGCAGCTCACCCGCGAGGAGATGGCCGTCGCCGTCGAGGAAGCCCACCGGATGGGCTACGAGGTGGTGGCGCACGCCGAGGGGATCGAGGGCTGCGAGATCGCCGTCGACCTGGGCATGCGCACCGTCGAGCACGGCTTCTACCTGCACCGCCGTCCCGACCTGCTGGAGCGCATGGCCGAGCGCGACATCACGCTGGTGCCCACGTTCTCCAGCCAGTACGTCTTCGCCGGCCTCGACCTCGCCGTCGGTACCGACGGCGAGCCGACCCCGTACTGCACGCCCGAGCTCGAGCTGATCGCGCAGAACAACCTGCGCGAGGCCGAGAAGACGCTCCAGGCCGCGCACGCCGCCGGCACCCCGATCATGCTGGGCGGTGACGACCTGGAACTGCGCCGCGGGGGCGCGTGGATCGAGATCCAGCGCATGATCCACCACGGCCTGCCCGTACGGGACGCGCTGGTCTCCGCCACCTCCGCCGCC
>Ga0164243_10003620_pt1 | contig 24686 bp, 15 predicted proteins | sample OricompcompostOP_FD_108781 | JGI IMG/M metagenome (GOLD analysis project Ga0164243, IMG submission 108781) | Organic Plus compost microbial communities from Emeryville, California, USA - Original compost - Organic plus compost (OP) | ecosystem: Engineered > Solid waste > Mixed feedstock >...
ACTGCCGTCCCGCTGTTCATAGAACCTGCTCGAAGAGCATCGCTGCGCTGCCCCCGTCACTACTGGCGTCCTGGTTGGCCGCGTCGGCAGCGGCGCCTGCGTGGCTTGGAAGCGCAACCGACTTCTGCATTTCCAGGGCGTGACCGACATGGTCGCGGGAACGCTCGGCCTGCCGCCCGAATGGACTGACGAGGGCGCACAAGCTGACCTCAGTGCGGCAGCAGGGCCCGCCCATTGAGGCACGGCACAGGCATCGGGCAGCCCGTCCGGCCGTCCTTTTGCAGCCGGGCTGCTGAGCTGAGGCGCTCGCTCGAGAGGCTACATGCTGCCGGCTTCATCAATGACCGCAAGGAGAGGCACGCTCGACATTGGGTGGGCAATCCCGGCCGCCTCTATATCCAGATCAATCTATCTGAGGGTTGGGAGCGCATAGAGTACGTGCCGCGACGGCGCCGGTTGACTTGATACCAGGCGAAGCCCACGGACAGCTGGTGGCAGTGGCGCAGCGCGTCACACCAGGTTGGCGAGGGCTAACGTAGTGATCTGTCACGTCCGCTGCTCGAGGAAGACCGGCCGAAGTTACCTTTGCTCCGAAGAGCGCTCCTGACCCGGAGCGGCCCTGAGCAACTGCAGTACTGCCCCAGATAGCGATGACCGGTATGCTGCGTCTGTGGACATCGATGCAACAGCCCAAGCAGCACTTCGGCCGTCCCGGACAACTCTGCTCTCTCCGAGAAGCGGCCAAAGCCTGAGCTTTGGAAGACTTAGTTTTGCCTAGCGGTGTTCCAAAAAGCGCTTGTGGTACGGCAAAATCGGGACACTCCTTAGTTGAGGGGAATACTCAATTGCCCTTGCCCTGTAATTGCGGAATAGGCTCCGGACCCTATGCCGTCATAGGATCCCGTGATGTCGAAGCCGATGCCGGCGCAGCTCATGGCACGCAGGCCAAGCTCCACCCGTCCGCGGACGCCGGCCGGGCCCGCCGTGTCATCGATGCTGCCGAAGCCGTCGGCCGAGAGCTCATCCGCGAAGTTCCAGACCAGCTCCATCCTGGCGTGCGGCTCGAACGTCGCTCCAGAAATCGATTGGAAGCGATAGGCGACCTCGGGGCCGGCCTTCGCCTGTCCGAGGCGGTTCGTCACCTCGGGGATCAGCACGCCAAAAGTATCGGCGTAGCTCTCCGACGTCTCGTCGAGATAGGTGACCGAGGCGGAAGGCGACAGTTGCCAAGCCCCGTAAGACCAACGCCCCGTCAGCGTCGATGACAGGAGCCAACGGGTCGTATCGAAGCTGTCAACATAGGTCTGGAAGGGGCTCACCTCGTTGCTCGACCTTCCCCAGCCGGCGCGAACCTGCCAGTAGATCTCGTCTGTCAGCCGCACGGTGGCGTAGGGACCGGCCATCCAGCCGTGACCGGCCACATTGGTCAGTTTCTCGTCGTCCCGTTCGCGCATGGTGTCGAACTGCACGTAGGCACCGAGCAGCAGCGAGGGGCTGACAACGTAGTCGGCGCCGAGCGTGAACAGACCAAAATGCCCGTCGAGACCGGTCGACTCTTCGTGGTCACGAAAACTGGAATACTTGCCCTCGAGCCAGATATCGAATGGCACGAAGGGTACGGCGTCCTCGCCCTCAGGCAGGCCGGCGCCGTAGCCCAATGCGCTCGCCACTTTCGCCCGATCCTTCTGGGCGTTGCTGTGCATGATTTCCGACAGGCTGGTGGCAAAGCCGAATTGGGCGGGTCCGTCGCTTCCCGCAGAAATCCGTACCGGTATGCTACCCGCGTCACTGTCTTCGCGGCCGCCCTCTAGCGGAGCTGGATCGCGGCCGCGCAGACTGCGGCCGAGGTCGCCTCCGAGGTATCGTGCCATACTGCCCGGGCCGGCAGCATCGCCGATACGCGACGGAGCGGCGACGCCGAACGTCGAGCTATCGGCAAATCTCGATCCGTTTCCTCCGCTGCTCGCGCCCCTGGCCTGATTGAGACGATCAATCTGGCGGTTGGCGTCGGGCGCGTTCGAGGCAATGAGATCATTGCGGCGGCGCATGAAGCCGCCGATCGTCTCCACGGTCTTCGCTGTCTGGTCGGTGATCGACACTTGCAGCGCTGTAGAGGTCGAGCCTGCGTAGCTGCCGCCCCCGCTGTAAACCGCGACGACATTGTGGACACCCGCCGAGGAGAAGCTCGTGTTGCAGGTCGCGTTCCCAGACACCACGGCCACGGTCGCGCAAAGAACGGATGATCCGTCCTGGAAGGTGACGGTTCCGACGGAGGCTGAGGGAGAGACGGTGGCGTTCAGGACAATCGGCTGGCCGATCAGGCCGGACTGCGCCGATGCCTCCAGCGTCGTGGAAGTGGCGACGTTGTTCACGGTGAGCGAGAAGCTCGCCGTCGCCGTGGCGTTGTTGATGTCCGTGACGGTCACGGTGTAGGAGACCGCCGACTGTATGGCCGAGGGCGTCCCGGTGATCTGCCCCGAAGAGGAATTGAAGGAGAGCCCCGCCGGCAGCGATGGCGACACGGCGTAGGCCAAAGTACCGGTCCCTCCGGCGCCGACCACAGGAATGAACGGCGTCGCCGGGGCACCGACGGTCAGTGTCCTCGAGGGAACGTCCGCCGTTGCGGTCACGGCGCTGTTCACGGTGAGCAGGAAGGTCGCCGTCGCCGTGGCGCCGTTGGCGTCGGTCACCGTGACGGTGTGCGTCGTGCTCGTCTCGCTCGCCGCCGGCGTACCAGTGATCTGCCCGGTCGAGGTGTTGAACGACAAGCCGGCGGGCAGGCCCGGCGAAACGCCGTAGCTCAACGAGCCGGTGCCTCCCGATCCGGTGACCGGGGTGAAGGGCGTTGGCGCCGCGCCGACCGTCAGCGTCGTCGACGGCACCGCCTGGGTGGCGGCAACGGCGCTGTTGACCGCGAGAACGAACGTGTTTGCTGCCGTGGCGCCGTTCGCATCCGTGACGGTAACCGTATAGGTGGTCGGCGCTTCTGTCGTTGTCGGTGTGCCGGAGATCTCACCGTCCGCGGTGCTCAGCGTCAGTCCCGAGGGCAGCGCCGGCGAAATGCTATAGGAAAGCGGGGTGGTGCCGCCCGAACCCGTCACGGGGGTAAACGGCGCGGCAGCGACATCGACCGTGAGGGCTTTCGTGGCGATCTCCTGCGCTGCCGCAACCGCGCTGTTCACTGTCAGCGAGAAGGAAGCGGTCGCCGTGGCGCCGTTGGTGTCGGTGACGGTGACCGTGTAGGCGGTCGCTGTCTGCGCCGTTGTCGGCGTGCCGGATACCGCGCCGCTGGTCAGGCTGAGGCTCAGGCCGGCGGGCAACGCCGGCGAGACGCTGTAGGTCAGCGAGCCGGTGCCGCCTGACCCGGTCACGGGGGTGACTGTTGTCAGCGTATGGTCCTGGGTGGCCACGATCGAGGCTGTGTCCTGCGTCGCGACGATGGCACTGTTGACCGTCAGCGAGAACGTGGCACTCGCCGCAGCGCCGTTGGTGTCGGTGACGGTGACCGTGTAGGTGGTCGCCGTCTGCGCCACGGTGGGCGTGCCGGATACCGCGCCGCTGGTCAGGCTGAGGCTCAGGCCGGTGGGCAAAGCGGGCGAGACACCGTACGCCAACGGGCTCGTGCCGCCGGATCCGGTTACCGGCGTGAATGTCGTCACCGCACGGTTGGCGGTCGCCACGACCGAGCCGATGGATTGTGTTGCGGTCACGACACCGTTGACCGTGAGTGAGAACGTGGCGGTCGCCGCGGTGCCATTGATGTCGGTGACGGTCACCGTGTAGGTGGTCGCCGTCTGCGCCGCGGTGGGCGTGCCGGAGATTTGTCCATTCGTGCTGTCGAACGTCAGGCCGGTGGGCAGAGCGGGCGAGACGCCGTACGTCAGCGGGCTCGTGCCGCCTGAGCCGGTTACGGGCCTGAACGCCGTCACCGCGTGGTTGGCGGTCGCCACGACCGAACCAATGGACTGCGTGGCAATCACAGCGCCGTTGACGGCCAAAACGAAGCTATTCGATGCGGTGGCGCCAACGACGTCCGTGACGGTGACCGTGAAGGTGGTTGGTGCCAGTGTCGCGCTTGGCGTGCCGGAGATTTGCCCATTGGTGCTGCTCAACGACAAGCCGGCTGGGAGAGCAGGAGAAACGCTGTAGGTCAATGGGCTCGATCCGCCCCCGCCGACGACAGGGATAAACGGCGTCGCCGCCGCATCGGCGGTGAGGGTCTTGGTGGCAATGGCCTGTGTGGCAATGGGCGCACCGCTGACGATGAGCGTGAAGGTTGTGCTCGCCGTGGCGCCGTTGATGTCGGTGACGGTAACCGTGTAGACCTGCGACGTTGCAAACGTCGGTGTGCCGGAGACAGCGCCGCTGGTCGGGCTGAGGCTCAGTCCGGTGGGAAGTTCCGGTGAAATGCTATAGGTCAGGGATCCGGTGCCGCCGGACCCCGTCACCGGAACGTAGGGCGGCAACGCGTGATTGGCGGTGGCCACGGCGGACGGCACCGACTGCGTGGCGGCGACGGCACTGTTGACCGTGAGCGAGAACGTGGCGCTCGCCGCGGAGCCGTTGGTATCGGTGACCGTCACCGTGTAGGTGGTCGCTATCTGCGCCACGGTGGGCGTGCCGGAGATTTGCCCATTCGTGCTGGCGAAGGTCAGCCCGGCGGGCAGCTCCGGCGAGACTCCGTACGTCAGTGCGCCTGTGCCACCTACCCCGGTCACGGGCCTGAACGCCGTCACCGCGCGGTTGGCGGTCGCCACGACCGAACCAATGGACTGCGTGGCGACGACGGCGCTGTTGACCGCGAGCGAGAATGCGGCGGTGGCGGTGGCGTTGACAGTGTCCTTGACGGTGACGGTGTAGACGGTCGGCGTCTGGGTGGCCGAAGGCATCCCGGTGATCTCGCCAGTTGCCGGATTGAGCGACAAGCCGGTGGGCAACTCCGGCAGCACGCTGTAGTTCAGCGCTCCGGCGCCGCCCGAGCCGGTCACGGGAGTGAAGGCCGCCACTGCGGTGTTCACGGTCAGAACCTTGGAAGGCAGCGTCGTCGCCGCCGAAAGCGGAGGTGCGTACGTGAAGGTGGCGGTGTCGGTCCCGCCCCGGGCTGTCACCACCACATCCACGGCGCCCGCGGCGTGCGCCGGTGTCGTCAGGGTAAGGGTCGCATCATTGAGCACGGCGATATTCGTGGCCGCCACGCCACCGAACGTTACCATGGTGGTGCCAGTAAAATTTGCACCTAGCATCGTTACAAACGTGCGCCCCGCGGGCGGCCCGAACGCGGGAAAGAGGGTCGCTATAGCCGGCGGGTTGAAGTAGGTGTAGCCGTTGCTCTGCGTTGCCGTTCCGTAAGGCGTCGTCACCGCTACGTCTACCGCACCGGCGGCATGCGCGGGCGCAACGGCGGTGACCCTGGTGTTGTTGACGACGGTGACACTGGTGGCAGCCCTGCCGCCGAAACTGACCGCCAAAGCCCCCGTGAGGTTAGAGCCGTTGATGGTGACCGTCGTTCCGCCTGCTGATGAACCCTCGGCAGGTGCAATGCTCGAGATGGCCGGCTCCGAGCCGCCGAAGGCGCCGCCGGTGATCGTCCCGGTGTCGAGCACGTAGTTTCCCGAAGACGGACCACCAATCAGCCTTACGCTATAGAAAATCGTTGCGGGCCCCGGGGTGCTCGTCCGCACCTCGAGGGCGCAAGAGCTGTTGTTCAACACGACGTCATAGCCGCCGCTCACCGCAGTGCTCGCGCCCTGGCAACTGACGTTCAGTCCCGAACCGCGAATTTTGACTGGGTTTGTCGCGCTGGGCGGCCGATCCCGATCCGGCAAGAAGATCGTGAAATATCTTATGGCGGTTGGCGAGATCGGCGGCGGAGTTCCCGTGTCGTAGTCAGACGCCGGTACGCTGAAAGTCGCGCAGACGCCGCCGGTCCCCAGCGTGCTCGACTTGAAGTCAATGCCCTGGATCTGACCGTCCTGGGCGCCGTCGGGTAGCAGCCCGGCGCAACTCGCGGCCTGAGCGCTGCCAGCAGACGCAAGGAGCCCGAAAACGACGAACGCAAGGGCGCTCGTCATCCGAGCGAGACGTGAACGCGTGACCACTAAAGCCCCCAAACGCGGTACAGATTGCAGGCTCGATCCGAGCGCTATCCACCAAAACGTGGCGCCTTGCTCCTCGCAATCAGAAAAATAATGCGCGTTCAATTGGTTGACGACGTGTTGCCGCAAAGCCGCGATACATGGTTGCAGCGGCAATCAGTCAGCGAAGATCGCTTCAGCCTGCCCCGCAGCGGCTCCGAGAATGGGAGAGCCGGGCCGCCCCACGAGTGGATCCGGCCGGCGATCGTCGAGGGGGGCATCAACCACTGATCCTGGACTTCCGTTCTTGGGACGGAAGCAGCATTGTCCAGCGCATCATCTGATTAGACGATGCGGCTCGCCAATGCCCCTTCAGGCTGGCTGGTCAAGGACGCGATCGAGATCTGCGAGAAGACTGACATTTGAACGAAACGGGCGCGCTGACATAGCGAGCCCGCAGAGCCACCGCGCCGCGAACCCAGATCATCGTTCATCGATCGTCATAGTGCCAGATCAGTGTGCGATGTAGCGGACGAGCGCGATCCACGCTGGCGCGGCAATGGCGAACATGAATGAAGTCACGATGAGAGTCGACGAAGCGAGCCCTACGTAGGTTTGGTACCTTCCTGCCAGAACAATGCCTGTGAAGGCGGGCGGCAGCGTCGCCAGCAACACCAGTTCCTCGAGCTTCTCGCCTGAGATGCCTAGCCACATTGCGCCGCCTAGCATGCAAGCCGGAACGAACAATAGCTTTACTACCGTGTTCCAGATCACCTCCGCATTGACGTAGAAGTGGTGCGCAGAAAGCACCAGGCCGGCGGCGAACACTGCAACGCCCGATGTCGCGTGTCCGATCAACTCGAGTGGCGGGTCGGCGATTGGTGGAAAGCGCAGGCCCACCGCAACCATCAAGACGGCGATCAGTGGCGCGAGCACGACGGGTTGCTTCAGCGCGTGCACGAGCGCGGCTGTCGGCTTGGTCCCCTCGGGGGCAACGAAGAATACGCCTACCGGCACCTGAAGCACGTTGACGACGAGCGCGACGATGGCAACCGCCAGTGCGGCCTGACCGCCGAACAGTGGTGACAGCACAGCCATGCCCAAGAATCCGACCGTCGGAGCAGCCGCGCTCAAGCCCGCGATGCCTGCCTCGCGCTTATCGTGCCTGAAGACGAACATCGCCACGAAAAACGCTGCGAAGTACCAACCGACGAGCACCACAGTCGACACGAGCAGCGTCCTGGTGTCGGAGAAGAGCTCTTCCCGCGTGGAGTTCGCGATCGACACGAATAGCGTCGCGGGAAGTGCGTAGTTCAATACGAGCTTGTTGAAGCCTGCCGCTTGCAACTGCGTGAACTGAGTGCGCTTGCCGGAAAAATACCCGAGGAAGAGTACGAAAAATATTGATGCGATATCTTGGATTATTGGAACCATTGCGCGCCCACTGATGATGACTGAACACCCGCAGCCAGCATGCGAGGCCGCGTCGCAATAACTGCCTAACGCATGGCGCGATCGACGAACGTGATTAGGCATTAGAATGCGGGATCAGTTCCAAGCGAGCAAAATTGCGTGGCGCGGGGACATCATCCGCAAATGGAAATCGGACATGCTTCAGCAATCGGATCAGGGTGGGCTTTCCAGATTCGAATTCAATTGGAAATATTCACAGCCGGCGAGGAGCAGAACGATCATGCAGGAACGTGTCATCAATGCGGGCATTCCCGAACCAATAGAGGGCAAGCGAGGTGCCACAGTTGCCGGCCCGAGAAACGTTGAGCTCGAGAAAATGGTCCCGGACATTTTTGCGCCGCCCGAAACCGATCATGGCTCGCTGCCGAACATGCACTTCCCGTTTGCGTTTGCTCACAACCGGCTGGAAGATGGTGGCTGGGCCCGCGAGGTCACTCAGCGCGAAATGCCCGCCCTGACCTCGATGGCGATCGTCAACATGCGCCTTGGTCCGGGTGTCGTGCGCGAGCTGCACTGGCACAAAGAAGCGGAGTGGGCGTACATCACGGCGGGACGGGCCCGTCTCACCGTCGTCGATGCTGACCGCCACGCGTATGTCGATGACCTTGAAGTCGGCGACGTCTGGCTCATTCCGTCAGGGGTGCCTCACTCGATACAGGGGCTGGAGGAAGGCACCGAATTCGTGCTCGTCTTCGATGATGCCGCCTTCTCGGAGGATCAGACACTTCTCATCACGGAGTTTCTCGCGCACATGCCGCGCGAGGTGATCTCGAAGAACTTCGGCCTTCCCGAATCGGACTTCGCGTCGCTTCCCAAGTCTCAGAAGTACATCTTCCCGCTTCCGGTGCCACCGCCGCTCGATGAGGTGCGCCGCCAGCTCACGGAAGTTCCCGCAGCACAGCCATACGTGTTCCATGCTTCCAAGATGCCGGCGAACAAGTTCGAAGGGGGCTCGACCAAGATCATCGACAGCCGGCACTTCCCGGAGACGAGCTTGTCTGCGCTGATCATCGACCTGGAGCCTGGCGCCATGCGCGAGATCCATTGGCACCCCGATACCGACGAGCTGCAGTACTATACCAAGGGCAAGGGACGGATGACCGTGTTCGATGCCGTCAACAACGCGCGTACATTTGATTTCCAGGCCGGTGATGTCGGCTGTGTGCCCAAGACGCTCGGTCACTATATCGAGAATACCGGCACCGAGCCCCTGCAGGTCATCAACGTATTTAACTCGAAGGACTACAAGGACATATCGCTGAACCAGTGGATGGCGCTGACGCCGCCAGGAATGGTACAGGGAACGCTGAACCTCAACGACAAAGTCATGGGCGCGCTGCGCCGCTCGTACCGTCCAGTCGTACGCTAAGCGACCTGCGATATGTAAATCGAACGAAGGTGGCGAGTGATCGCCACCTTTTCGGTTCTTCGGCGCGGCACGCAGTGCGAGCGCGATCGTCCGGCTTGTTCGCAGCCGGAGCATCTGTTAGGCGCGAAGGGTCAGATTTAATTCTTTGATTCGGAGTGTTGGCTTGATGCAGGCAACTCCGCGTCGTTGTTTTTTGACGGCATTGAGCGCACTTTCTGCGCTGTTTTCCGCTGTGGTGTGTAGCGTTGCAGTCGCGGATGAGGATGACGCGGCGCAGCGCATCCCAACGGACGTACGTGGCCTCTATAGTCCGGTCGAGAAGTCCTTAGAGCCACAGGCCGCGTTGCCGGGCGGACCTCGACAATATCCGCGCGACACCCCGAAAGGCGAAGCTGAACTCGATGAGCCCCGCCCGCCTGTTCTAACGAACGCGAAAGCGCGATTGCAGCACCGCGATGCGTTTTTTCGCGACATGACCGTCGATTTTTATACGCGCTCACAGTACTTCAACCAGGACAACGCCATAGGTCATCCTTCGCAGGCGTGGGCCGGCGGCGGCGCCCTTTCAATTCGCACTGGCTATTTCGACAATTGGTTCAAGCTCGAAGGCGCGGTCGCCACCTCGCAGCCGCTCTACGCTCCGCAAGGCGAAGGCGGCACCTTGCTGCTCACTGCTAACCAAGGCGAAGTCAGTTCTGTCTACATTGGCAACGCTCACGCGCGCGTTCTTGGTCAGGAGCTGGTCGCCGGCCGCCAACTGATCAAGACGCCTTACATCAATCCCTACGACACGCGAATGATTCCCAACTCGGTCGAAGGGCTCGTCATCACACGCACGTTGGATGAGCATCACTGGTTGAATTATTCACTCGGGTACTTTTGGAATTTCAAGGCCCGCGACTCCAGCTACTTCGTGCCCTTTTCGGAGGAGCTTGGGGTCGAAGAGGATCGCGGTGTCCTGCTGACCGGCACCAAGATTGAGATTGTCGAAGGCGTTACGCTTGGCGGGTTCAACTACTACATCGCCGACGTCCTCAACACGACATTCGCCGAAGTCGACTGGGTGCTTCCGCGCTTTGCGCATGGCGTCGATTTTCGCGTCGGCGCAAACTACACGAGCCAGCGGACAGTTGGCGCCGAACTTATGCGCAACGGACCTTTCACGACCGATCAAGTGTCGGCGCGCCTTGCGGCAAGCTACGCCAATGCAACGGCCTACCTCGCCGTGTCCTCCAACTCGAAGAACGCTAAGCTCGTCAGTCCATTCTCGAGCTTTCCCGCCTATACCAATATGGATCAGATGCACTTCGAGGACGCCGGCACAACGGCATTTGTCGGTGGTGTGTCGTACGACTTTTCTGAGGTAATTACCGACGGACTGAAGCTAGCCGTACTGTATGGGAACGCCTACGACGTCGTCGACGCGCTGACCGAGTTGCCGCTTTCCGACCAGCGCGAAGTCGACGTCAAACTCGAATACCTGCCGAAGTCCGGCCCGCTAACGGACTTGAGGCTGCTCTTCATTTATTCGCACGTCGAGTTCCCCGACAATCGGCCTGGGGAGCGCAGTCAGCCGCAATTCCACGGCTACATTACGTATCTCTTGCCGGCGCTCTAGCGTCGGGCGGGCAACAGGGCCTATGCACACCAGCCGAATGGGTCGTTCCAGCAGATGTCGCTGTCGGGGCACTCAACGCCGGATGCAAAACGCCGCTACGTAAAGCGCACGGACGCCCAACGACTAACCGCTGCTGAGAAGAGACCCGCTTGGGTCGTGACCTGCCACTGATCTTTCATCCAGCGGCGTTTAGAGCCTCGACCGTTTCTGTTACTCCGTGTGGTGTGTGGTGAGCAACCGGCGCTGACGCGGAGCCCTCGTTTGGTGCAGCGTCAGGGCCGGTTGCGGCGATGATCGTGGCGAAGGCCGCCGGCGTCGCATAGCCCAGCGAGGAATGCGGCCGCTCGGTGTTGTAATCGGCAACCCACGCCGCGATGGCGCTGCGGGCGTGGCCGATGCCGAAGAACAGACTATCGTTGAGCAGCTCGTCGCGCATTCGGCCATTAAAGCTCTCGATATATCCGTTCTGCATCGGCTTTCCCGGCGCGATGTAATGCCAGTCTCTGCCCCTCCTTACTCCAAGGTTTCGGTGGCTGGCGCCCGCTTCCACCTCACCATGTAGAGAGCACAGGTCGACCGCTTGTAGGTGAAGTGCGGACGCGGCTTGCCCACGTTCTCGGTCGCCGCGCGAAGTGCGCCGAAGGTCCGCGAACTCGGCATCTCGATCGTTCAGCCAATGTTGCGCGATGGTAGCGATGCCGAGTTTGCAAACATGGCGCGCCGCCGCCATTTACGTGAAGGATGGGTGATGTGCCCCTCGTCTTTCATCTAGTGGGGACTGGAATCCGGTCGTGATTGAACGCTCCCGATAAGCACTAAACTGAATCGGAATTCGCAGCCATCAGCCGTGACGAAGCCTGTCGGGACGCGCGTTTCTCGCGCTGAGCAGGATCCACTCCCTGTGCTCCGATGAAATCTGATTATGCACTTGGGTGATAAAATCCTTCACCGTGACGGCATTGCCGTCAGCCGCGGCGGCCTGGGCCGCAGCAAAGCCGGTGTCGACGAGATATTCGAGGTTCCCGGAGGTTGTGGCGTAGCGGGAGGCATTACGCTCGTCGAGATCCATGAGGCTGCGCGCAACGCCAAGGCCGTATAGCGCGGAGGCAACGACGCCAAGTGCCAGAGAAATTCGGTTGGGGCCAGCTCCTGCCCACTGTGGAGGCAATAGAAGCAACCAAGGAGGAACGGGCAAGCCCGCGTCGCCGGCAAGGTGCAGTGCAACGAGCGTGGCAACGACCACAGAGACTACCGTGACGAGGAGGCCGGCACGCAACCACCGATTGTTGCGCCACGTCGCTGCGGCGTGTTGGGCTGCGCGGCCTTTGTAATAACGCCGCTGGACGTCGAGCTGGTAGCGTCGGAAATACTCAAAGGCCAACGGGAGCAAAGGCAGCTCTCCAGCGCGCTGAGGCTCGAGCGCATCGGTGACTGCCTCGAAATAGGCAATCCGGGCAATCTCGGCCTGCGCCCGACTCTTCATCCAGATATCGAACGGCTTGGCGCACACGAGATACCGCGAGGCAAGGAACGCTACGACGAGACTGAGAACTTGCAGCATCGAGGCTATCGCTGCCATCCGGCCATTGAGCCAAGCCTCGATCGGCAACAGGAATAACGCACCGATGACCGTGGCTAGTGTCGCAGCGTACAGGCTCAAGCGGCCAATGCGTTGGTAACGGGCCCGTGAGGCAACGGCCTTGGCGTCGGCGACACTGAATTCGCCCATGATCTGCGTGATTGCATCGTGCTCAAGCACCCGTTTCAAGGGACCGGCCTCGGGCGGAAGCGCCTCTGCATGGCCGCCCGCCCAAAGGTTCCAATCCGAGTACGCGTCGTCCTGCCCTATGGCGATCGTCGCGGGATTTTGTGCCATACCTACACCCCTCACTGATGCTCGGCCATGCGCCGCCGCCGTTCTCCGCGTGGATGTTTGGGTCGGGCGCCAAGCCACTTTGGTTTGTGCGGCTTGGTTGCGCTTATCCACACGACGGGGATGCCCGCTTTGCGCGCGGCTTCGATTACCTCAACCGTCCCACCCTTGCCTCGTGAATCCGCTCCATCCCAGACTGCAACAACCACGTCGGCGCGAGACAGCAGTGATCGCGCGACGCTGTCGTATCCGTCTTCCGCGGCGAGGCCGAGGTGCGCGCCTCTCTGCGGTTCATCGATCTTGTCTGCGGCTTTCAGGAGGGAGCGGAATTCGCCGACTGCAGCTGCGTTCGGGAAGTCCTCCTCAAAGCGGCTGCGGTGAAAGGCTAGGGTTGCACGCAGCTTCCAGCCACGTCCCAGAGCAACGAAGGCCGCAAGCCGATCGGCGCCTTCTGCCAGCCCAGACATGAGCACGAGCCGGCGGCCCGGATGCTGTTCCTCGAGTTTGGCAAAGGTGCCATTCAAGTCGCTTCTCACTCGCTCCCAGTGACGCTCCGGCATGCGGTTGGGACGGTGCCCCGTGATGGCAACGTTGAGAGTTCTACGCTGGGGCTGCTTCGGGTTCATTTGCTACTGATCGAACCTGCTCGGAAAGTTGTCCGGCGTCACTTGTGCGGCGGCGGCCTCGGCGCCGACGCGATACATTTCCATTAACATGTCAGGCCGATCGAGCCTTTGCAGGGCGGCCAGGTAGTCGCTGGTCAGCCGGCGAGTCACTTCCTGGCCACACGCCTCCCGCAGCCACTTTTCTTCCAGCCGGGCGTCGTAGCGGACGAAGGACAAAAGGGGCTTGGCCTCTCCGCCCATATCGGCCGGGCCCATCAGCTCGCCAGCAAGATCGCCAATTTCGGAATTGATCTCCCATGGTCTATCGGGCGCTGAAAGCCATTGGAGGAGCGTCAGCGACAAGGTTTCGTTGTCTCCGATCAAGCCACGCAACGCTTGCGCCGCGAACAGCGTCGATACGTTGCGGCTGAAAAAGCCGGGCTCGTAGGACACGCGATAACTGCCAGTCCCGACCGAAACGATAAGGAGGTGATCGGCACCAAGGTGCCATTGAAAGCCGTAGCCTCTGATCCCAGCCAACATCAACATGAGAAGGGATGGGTTGTTGTACGGAGATACGCCGCCGTCGACGAACAAGCCACGTTGGCGACTGATGGGAATGCGCTTTGGGGCAAAGTAATAAGGCGCCGCGGTACTGGCCCGGATGAGATCGGCAATGCGATAGTTGCGATTGCCTAGATAGGATGCATCCGCGGGATCGTCCCAGTACTTGGACCGTGGATTGTTGCTCAGCACCCAGGGGCTGCCAGTATCGATACGCTTTGTGACAATGGCGAGCCCGGTCTTGAGCGGTGCCGTGCTGAGCGTTCCTTCTTGCAGAACTTTGCGCGCCCTCTTCTTGAGGCCGGCCGATGAAAATCGCGGTGAGAAGAACGGGATACCGAGCCAGGGTCGTCGAAAGATCGAAGGACACCACTCGATGAATAGACGCTTGATGTCGGCGACGGGATAGCCGAGCGCGATCAGCGTGGCGAGGATCGATCCAACCGAGGTGCCGCCTACCAGATCGAAATAATCCGAAAGGCGAAAGTCGTTGCCACGCCCTGAGCGCTCTTTCAGGAGAAGCTCGATCCTCTCAAGAAAAGCGATAGTAATGATACCCCTGACGCCACCCCCGTCGAGAGCCAGAATCCGCTTGGTATCGGCGGCAAAAAGATGCTCATCGAGCGCCGGTGGCCGTTCCATTCACTCCCCCGTTCTCAGATCTGCTTGTCAGCACTCTACGCCTAGCGATTAGGCGTTCCCGCAACAAGCTGATCGCCTGCTTATGCGATCGTGCCGCGGGCTGCTCGACGCGCTCTTCAAAAAACTGTCAAATAACTCCGCGACGCTTCGAAAATTGCAGGGCGTCTGAAATCGTCGTGCATGGAAGTGTCGTGCAGGGAAGTGCGGCCATTGTTTCCAACGGTTGGACCGTATATGATTTTTTACGGCGGCCGCCTCTGTTTTTCGGCAGCCAAGACATTTTTTCATCTGTGGCCGGCGAGGTGCTTGCGGGACCACAATTCTTGGGATCCTCCCAGAGGAGACGTGCAGGGCGGCAGCCGGCCGCCAAGCTGCTTTTCGCGGCCCAATGGCCTCGTGACACTTGGCTCGATGGCCGAGCACCAGCACGTCCCGAGTTGCAGAGATTTCATCGCCGGGGTGTCAATGAAAGGTGAAATTTTCATCAGCTATCGCCGTGACGACAGTGCCGGCACGACGGGAAGGATTTTTGACCGCCTCACGCGCTCGTTTCCGCGCGAGAAGGTGTTCATGGATGTCGACGCAGCAATGCACGGGCTGGATTTCGTGCGCGTGCTGGACGAGAAGATCGCTGCGAGTGACATCGTTGTCGTGGTCATTGGACCTGCGTGGCTCTCAGCGACGGATGCAAGCGGCTCCCGTCGCGTCGACAACGTTCAGGATTTCGTGAGGATCGAAGTCGCGGCTGCATTGCGGCGGGAGATTCCTGTCATTCCGGTGCTTGTCGATGGCGCTAGCATGCCCGCCGAAGCCGATCTGCCATCCGATTTGAGCGCGCTGGCGCGGCGCCACGCAGTCGAGCTCCGCAACACCCGCTTCGGCGACGATGCCGATACCCTCGTGGAGGTGTTGACGCAACGCCTCGGTCACCGTGCACAGCGGCGGTGGGTCGTGCCGACCATTGGCGCAGGGATCGCGCTGGTCGCAGCAAGCTTCCTTTTGCCTCAGACGTCTCTGTTTCCAAATTCGCAACAGGCCGATGGCACAGCGACGATAGTCCGCGAGGCCTCCGGTTCAAGCAGAGATGCCGAGCGCAAATCGGCTGCCGAGGCAGAGGAGAAGCGCGCCATGCGGGAGCAGCTGCTGCGCCTGGAGACGGAAAAGTCTATCCGCGCAGAATACGAGGAGAAAGAACTCCAGCGCCGCGCGGCGGAGCAGAGAGAGGCCGAGGAGCGCCGCAGAATTGCTGAAGAGCGAGCCCGAGCCGAGGCTGAAGAGCGCGCGGCGGAGCAGAGAGCTGCCGAGAATCGCCGCAGAATTGTTGAAGAGCAGCGGCGTCGTGCAGAGCAAGAAGAGGAGCAGCGCAGGGCTTCGTCTTCAGGGGCATCGATGTGCGACCGTCTGTGGCATCAGCGCAATGCTATCTATCACAATCACGGGTACTGCTTTGAAAGCGCCCGGGGAAGAGCTGCCTTCGGCAACGCGAACTGCTTCCGCGATCAGGACGCGGCATGGCGAGCAATGGGCGAGCGCAACCGCCAGATCATCAGGAGCATACAAACGCAGGAGCGCGCCAATGCGTGCTGATATTGCCTGCACGCTGTCCGAACTGCGTCGCTGCGTCCAGGCATCGGCGTGTGTGACAGCAATCTGGCTTTCGTCGCCCGTTGGAGCGGCGGAAATATCTCTTGAGGAGCGGCTGAACGAGCTGCGGCAGGCATATCCCGACTACATCGGGGCCATGGACGGGACGACGCTGACGATGTCCGACAAGGCGCAGATGCAGATCGATGATGGAGAACAACGGAAGTCATTCAACGACAAGCTGGAGCACGCCGATGTCGAGGATATGCTTTCTCAGGTTTACCCAGTGATCGCCTGCGTGCAACCCGGCAGCCGCCCGCCCCTCGATTTCGATCCTGGACGAATTCGCAACGAGGCGTTCTTCAAGGCGATCTACGGGAAATCGGCGGCCGAGGTTACCGCCAACCTCGTTCAGGTGGACTGGTTCGGCCAGCCGCTGTCCGTCAATAAGCAGCTCGGCGTCGACAAGAAGCTGTCCGCTGTCGTGGAGGAGCTGAAGCCCAAGCTCGCGACGCTGCGAAGCTATCTGTTGCCTAGCGCTGGAACCTTCAACTGGAGACCGATTGCAGGAACATCCCGGCTGAGCACCCATAGCTATGGCATCGCCATCGACATCTCGACTGCGAAGTCAGACTACTGGCGCTGGTCCAAAGGGGCTCCCAAGAATGTCGGCGCGCCCACGCACAAGATTCCGGACGAGATCGTCGCCGCCTTTGAGCGACAGGGGTTCATCTGGGGCGGGAATTGGTATCACTACGACACTATGCACTTCGAATATCGGCCGGAACTCGTGGCCATCGGCCGGTTGGCCGAGAAGCGCGGTTGCGTTCAATAGTCACGAGAGCGCCGTGTGTCGTTATCGCTTGTTGCTGTTTGACTGCCGGGGGGCAAATGTCACGCGTGAATCCAGGGCCAAGAACGTACAAAATATTCGTGTCGCACCGCTTCGGGGATGACGACATCTATGGCCAGTTGAGGCGTTTGCTGAACCAGGCGCGGAACTTTAGCTGGAAGAACCTATCGATCCCCATCGACAATCGGCTCATCATCGGCACAGATCGGGGTCTGAAAATCAGCATCACGCGAAGGATCAAGCGCGCTGACGTCCTGCTGATCTTTGCACATAGCGCGGGGAGATGGATCGAGCACGAGCTGGATGCAGCTCAGGCCTACGGCATCCCCGTGATATCGGTGCTTGATCCAGCGCGCGCCGATGGCCCGAAACGGCGCGTTGTGAAATGTCGGCGGATAACCGATGCTGCGCAGGCTGAGGTCTCTCTGAACGACCCTGCTCTCGTCGTTGAGGCAATCAGAAAATATGCGCGGCCGCAGGTCGTGGAGCGGGCGTCCGGTGATTTGCTGATCAGCGGCGGCGCGCCGTTGAAGCCAGCGGGGCCGCAGGCCGAACCGGCGGCGCCCGCGGATATCGCGAAGCGCATGAGGGCTCGTTCGCCTAAGCTTGGCCTGATTGGCAGATTGGGCGCGATCCTGTTTGGGAAGCATCGGGCAGCGAGTCACAGCGAGCGCTCACGTTAAGTTGGTTGGTTTTGGGTGAGCGTGATCGCTCGTCAACTGTCGACCAACTGCCATTTTTCTAGCGTACCAAACCCTATTTGCCGGCATCGCATTGTGTGAGCGGATAGTTGGGGGATACATGCCGCGCTTGTTCATCTCGCACTCCAACCAAGACAATTTCGAAGCGATAGCATTTCACGATTGGCTGATACGGGAAGGCTGGGCCCCCGATGACGTCTTCCTCGACCTGCACGACATAAATGCTGGCGCGAAGTGGAAGGAAGCCTTGGCGACGGCCAACGAGCGTTGCGAGGCGATCGTCTTTCTTGCTTCGCCCGCTTCGCTTGCCTCGACCGAATGCCGTCTCGAGATTCGAATGGCGGAGGACTACGGCAAGGAGATCATCGTCGCGATCGTGCACTCGCTGAAAGTGGACGATGAGGCACTTGGGCTCTATCGCGGGGAGCGACAAATCGTTGACTTGAGTGCAGAACCTCGCGACGCGACTTTCACTGTCGAACACAAGGGCCAGCGTCGGGCAGTATCTTTCAGCGGCGAAACCTTGCGACGTATCAAAGCAAGGCTGGATCAGCTCGGCATTTCGCCGACAACGTTCTCTTGGCGCCCCGGTGATCTGGAGACAGCGAGTCCGTACCCCGGATTCGAGGGCTTCACCCAGCATGATGCCGCTCTGTTCTTCGGTCGGGCCGGCGATATTGCCCGGGGTTTGGCCGAAGTCCGCAAGCTACGGCGCTTCGGCACTGGCCAAGTCATGGTCATCCAAGCCGCGTCCGGAGCAGGCAAGTCTTCCTTCCTGCGGGCCGGTCTTTGGCCTCGGCTTGAACGCGATCCTGAGATTTTGCCCGTAGCGATACTACGGCCGGCCACGGGCATCCTCACGGGCGACCATGGGGTGGGCCGCCAGCTCGCAAGCTACTTCGCGACGCATCGATCCCCACGTACGGCGACCGAGATTCATCAGGCTTTGAGGGGCAGTCCGGAAAAGGCCGCCGAAGCATTCCTGGGACTAATCAATGAGGCGACCAAGCTCGGGTACGCAGTAAACAGCGTCGCACGCCCAGACGCCCAATTGCCGACTCCGGTCTTTGGTGTGGATCAGGCGGAAGAGTTATTCGCAGTAGCGGATCAGGAGGAAAGCCAGAAGTTTCTCGAGATCATTGCTCGCGTCATGGCGGCCAAGGCTCAAGGGAGTGAAGAAGCCGGTCAACTCCTCGCGGCGCCGCTCTTTGTCTGGACCATCCGCGCCGACAGCGTCGATGCACTGCTGCATGCTACCGAACGGGTGGGCTTGAGACCGCCTGATCTGTTTCCGCTACCGCCGATTCCCCGAGACGCCTACCGGGAGATCATCGAGGCCCCGCTCGCTGTCGCTAACCAGGCTGGAATGAGAGTGACGATCGACCCTTTATTGGTCGATGCTCTCGTTGAAAACTCTTCTGGCGCCGACGCGCTACCATTGCTCGCCTTCGCGCTACGCCAACTGTTGGCAGAGAACCGCACTGGCGCCACTGCGCGATTGACGCTCGATCTGTTTCTTGCCGCTGGCGGGATGGACGGAATTTTGAGCAAACGGCAGGCACTTGCTCAACGCTCGGCCGGAAGCGGACCGACTGATCTTCGTCGCCTTTTCATTCCGCATCTGGCAACTTGGGACGAGGACGCCGAACCGCCAGGCGCCAAGCGGCTGGTGGCTGAAGAAGATCAGCTGATCCGTGGAGAACGCGAGCGGCTCAAAGCATTGGCTGACGCACTCGTCGAAGCGCGCCTCCTCACACGCTCGGGAACGAGGGATGGTCGATCGACGTTGGAGGTCGCGCACGAAGCATTGCTGCGGCTGCCGCCGTTGAGCGAATGGCTCGAGAACGACCGAGAATTTCTGTCGTTTCGCGACAGGCTCAGTAAATCACGCGGCGCGTATGAGGCTAACACCCGCGGCCTGCTCGTGGGGCGCGAGCTGCAGATCGCCCGCGACTGGCTGGACAGCCGGGCGGATGCGCACGATATCAGCGAGCCGGACAAAGCCTTCATTGCCGCAAGCTTAGAGGAAGAGGGCCGCCGAAGAACGGAGGAGGAGGAACGCGAGCGCCGACGCCGTGAGGCTGAGCTCGCAGCGGCAAATGCGCGAGAAGAAGCAGCTGAGGCGGCACGCGAGGTCGCAGCTCAACGAGCCGCGATCGAGCAGCAGCGAGCTGAAGCTGCCGCGCTTCAACTGCACGCCGCACAGCGTATCGCAAGACGCACGTTTGCCGGTGCCGGGGCTGCTCTCGTTCTCGCAATTCTGGCGGGTGGCGCGAGCTATTTGGCATGGACAACGCTGCAGCAAAATTGGAGGACACAGAGCGACTCTTCTACTCGCATCGCTTCCGATTTTCGCTCGCAGCACAATGCCAGCGAAGCGATGGCCGTGGCCCTTTCCGCTCTGCCGAGCACGCAGGGGTTCTTCGAAAGGCCAATCTCTCCGCCCGCCTTGGTCGCCTTGCGGGAGGCGCGGTATGAGCGGCGAGAACTGCGTGTCCTGCCCAAGCACCCGGTCGCTGTCAGCAGCGTAGCCTTCAGCCCAGATGGCAAACTCATCGCAACAGGGGCCGATGACAATCTGATCCGTATCTGGCGTGTTGGCGACGGGACTCTAGTTCGGACGATCGGCGGCGACGAAGGGCTTGAGGGTGATCGGCCCCGCATCAACTCCATTGGGTTCAGCCCCGACGGGAGACTGATCGTCAGCGGATCGGCGGGCTCGAAGGCTGCCTTGTGGGACGTCTCCAGCGGAGACGAGGTGGCAGAGCTATCTGGGCATGGCGGTGGTGTAACCTCCGTGTCCTTCAGCCGGGACGGTAAGCACGTTCTAACCGCGTCGCGCGATCGGGTCGCAATTGTATGGGACGCCACTGGTTCAAGCAGCGAGCCCTGGGTGGCAGCCACGACGATCGTCCCGCAACTTGGAGCCGTGACTGCCGCCGCATTTGATCCGACTGGCAACAGAGTTCTGCTCGGCTTTGAGAACGGCGAGGCAGGTATCTGGAGAGCGGATGGCGGCGAGCGTCTGATCGCTCTGGAAAAGCATGGTTCCGCAGTAAGCTCCGTCGCCTACAGCAACGATGGAAATCGTCTCCTAACGGCCTCGTACGACAAGACGCTCAAGGTCTTCGATGGAACCGGGCAAACGCTGATTGCCCGGCTCGTCGGCCACCAGGACAAGATCTATTCGGCAGGGTTTAGCCCCGATGGTACAAGGCTCATCTCAGCTTCCGCGGACAGCTCGATCAGAATCTGGGATGCGTCCGACCTCCTGGATGCGACCAAAGAAGCCGAGTTGGTTGTTATGCGCAGCCGCACCCAACGTGTGCTGGCCGCAGCATATAGCCCCGACGGGAAGCTCATTCTTGCCGGATCGTCAGATGGAACGGCACGGCTTTGGGACGCTGTCGGCGCCGCTGAGGTTCCAACCTTCGATGGGCGGGGTGGGATCGTGCAGGACGCACGCTTCGTCGCGGGCGCCGGAAGGATTGTGACCGCATCCGACGACGGAGTGGCGCGCATCTGGGAGGTTGCCAGTGGTGCTCTGGTCCTCGAGCTTAGAGGACATGGTGGCAAGTTGCTCGCCATTGATGTGAGCCCGGATGGCAGATACGTGGTGACGGCCTCCGAGGACAAGACTGCCCGCATCTGGGATGCTGAAACCGGCGAGCCAAAGGCCATCTTGAGGCCTGGCGCCAACAACGAAAGCGGACTCGAGGCTGCGTCGAGCTTGAGCGCCGATCGCGAAAGGGTAACCGCTGCTGTCTTCAGCCCCAATGGCCGTTACATCATCACGACGATGGCCAACGGCCGTGCGGATCTCTGGGACGCATCGACGGCAGAGCATGTGACCGACATCAACATTGGGACGGTCGCTCACATTACGCACGCAGTATTTAGCCCGGACAGTCAGCACATTGCCCTGGGTACAAACAATGGCGGCGTGGCTGTGTGGGACGTCGGCTCCCGAACGATGGCTAGCAATTGGCAGGCCGCATGCGCAGAGGGCCTATGTCCGAAGCACGAATACAGCGTAAGCGTCGTGGCCTACGATCCCACCGGATCGTGGGTCTTGAGCGGAGGACAAGACAATCGCGCCTTCGTGTCCGACGCGGTTTCCGGTCGCGTTCTAACTCGGCTGGACAATAGCGCGGTCGTGCAGTTTGCGGCTGTCAGCCCATCCGGCGCTCAGATTGCCCTCGGGCTTGAAAGTGGCGCTGCACGCATCTTCGAGCCCAAGAGCGGTAAGCTGCTTTTCAACTTGAGTGGCCATGACCGGCGCGTCCGTTCTGTCGCCTTCAGCCCAGATGAGACGACGATACTCACGGCGTCCGACGACATGACGGCCCGCATATACGACGCCCACACAGGCAAATGTCTTGCTGTCCTACGCGGCCACACCGAAGCACTGAGCGGCGCCAGGTTCAGCAGCGACGGGCACTGGATGCTGACAGCTTCGGGCGATGGGACGGCTCGCGCTTGGCCCAACTGGACAACCTCGAGCCTCGTGGGTGGCGCCCGCGATATCGTTGCGCGACTCGGCTTTGCGGATTCATCGAAGTAGTCCGGATAAGTATCCCGCGGCACCGGGCCCGTGCTCAGCGATAGGTGTAGGTGACATCCTCTTGGCGCGTAAAGGCGGCGTCGAGAAGCTTGACCCCTTTCGCCTTCAAGACCTCCTTCTTTATCAGCACTTTGAAGCGCGGCTTCCGCACCTTTTCCTGCTTGAGGTCGAGTTGGGGGTTGGCCATGTGCTTTAGGATGATGTCTGCACCGAGTTCGCCAACGAACCTGTCATCGACCGTCACGATAACGCCGGCGAGATCAAGATTTTGCGGCGTGTTGCTCGATGGCACGATCCAAATGTTTGCCTGCCTCAGTCGCTCGCCGTTGGTATGGGCCAAGATATTATCCAGACCGTACCACCCGATATAGATTTCGGAGTTCTCCGGATCTGCCGGGTTCCCTTGCTGAAGGTCTTGGACCTCGATCAGGCCGCCTATCGGCCGGATTTCCAGCCGCGGCTTTCTGGCGTTCGGATAGCGAGACTCATATTCTTTATTCAGCTTGATGAAGTCTGCGGCTATCGATTCATCCTGGATGTTCCCCTTTCCCTTCTCGGCCTGATAGATGAAGACCAGTTTTTGATTGGGCGGGAACAGCTCCAATATCTTTCTTCCATAGTCGACGCCGCCGGATCCATATTGAACACCTGCAATCCCCGTCTGACCGACGAGGTCTGCTGACGTTGGATTGGTGACACCGAGATAGACCTGTCCCTTGGCATGTTTCGTCTGAACGAGGTTGCTGTTCTTGATTGCCCTCGACGCGAAAGATCCTAGGGTGATGATATAGTCTATGTCTCCGGGATTGTACTTCTTATTTATGGCGTCTGTGACCAGTCGCCAGACGTCCGCACCTTCCGAGCTATCCGGAGATGCATATGCGGACTTGCTAAAGTCGGGGATGACGCGTTCTCTTTCGACAAGCTGAATGCTTTTCTCCGCAAGCTTGCGGCGCAAGCGCCCCACGAAGCCCTCTGCTATCTCCTTCTCGTAATAGACATTCTCACCCATCACGATCAGGATTTTCAGCTCATTGGTACTTGTTGTGGGTTCCGCGACGGCGCTCCTGATGCCAAAGCCAGTGATGAGCGCAAACAAGACAAATATTTTCCGCACCAAGAACCGCCTCGACATGTGCGCCCCCAAAACAAGAATATGCGTATAGAAACAAATTAAAGAGCGAGCGTGACGCAATTACGACCTTGGACCTTCTTCGCTCGGCTCCCTCGGCAACATGATAGCGAGTGTGCGTGATCTACAACAGCGGATAATATCGGGTACTGCCGGCGAGATGCAGGCGTCAGGACATTTCGGCGCGTGACGGCCTCGCAAATCGCATCGCCCGTCCATGAGGTGCGGCTGAACCGTTGACCAGAGGCTGGAAGACGACGGCGGCGGCCTTTGGCCCGCCGTTCCACTTTAAGCGCCGTCGCCTTCGAGCCATTCGGGTGGAATACCGTATCGCTCGAACATGATCGCAAGCCGAGCGATCCAAGGCGCCACCGGCTTGTCGCCATGCTCGAAACGCCTGATCGTCGTCGAGACGTTGCTTTTGGAACCCAAGAAGCCGAGCGCATAGCCGAACTGCGCGGTTGAAAGGCCGAGCCGTGTGCGGATGTCGTTTAGGTCATCGCCGGTCATGCTCGATCCATTGCGCGGTTTGGCGGAAATGAAAAGGGGCGCCGAAGCGCCCCTCCATGTATCAGCGACCGACCGATAGGCCGAATGCCGTGCGGCTCAGCGCGCCCTCGATGCAAAGCTCCTTGAAGACGAGTTCCAACCCGAGGCGCCTGGATCGGTTCAGCACATGCAGCATGCGGCTGATGATCCCAATCTCCTTGTTGGCGCTATCGATCTTGACCCCGCCCGCAACGATCCGGTCCTGCCACCAATCCCGGAAATTCAGGGCGTCGTCGCGGCTGATTTCTTCGATGTAGCGATCACCGCCGAGAACCTGTTTCAGGTTTGCGATTGCCCGGATGCGGCCGTTGCGCCATCGGCGCAATTGGTCAGGGCTGTATTTGGCCAACTGAACCTTCTGGCTCGCCTCGTATTCAGCAAGCAAGGTCGAAAGCGGGATCTTGGTCGATGATGCAACCCCGTTGCGTTTCGCGACGGTCGGTGCGGGTTTGGGTGTCGGTTGAGACCTGAGCGTCGAAGTGGGGTTCGCAGCCTCGCCCGCCCGCATCAGCGCTGCAACTCGCCGCGCGATTTCCTCGATGGCATTCCCGTCCAAGCCATCAGCAGGCAGATGGCGGCTACGCATCTGCTCGAGATAAGCGCGTGCGGTCGTTGCGCTTACCGGCGCAACGGGTTGGCCCGTAGCCAGTCCCCGCCAATACGCCTCAAGCTGCGCGTTCAACGCTTGCACGGCCTCGTGCGCCCTGATGCCAGCAGGATCATCAGCAACTCGGATGCCGGTGCTGACGCGAACAACCTTGCGCGCCTCAACGTGCCGGAAGCCTTTCGGCACGAACCGCGTCAGCGTCCAAAGACCCGCCTTGCGCGTCGGCTTTATCGGCCTCATCAGTCGCCCCGCTTTCTACCCCAAATTCTATCCCAAAGAGGTAGAACGGTGCCGCAAGTGTGGCTAGCGCTTGAGCATAAGCGATTGATTTAATTGATCTTTTTGCTGATTTTGTTGGCTGGGGGACTAGGATTCGAACCTAGACAGGCAGAGTCAGAGTCTGCAGTCCTACCATTAGACGATCCCCCAATGCCGGGATCATCGACGGGGTTAACCGCCGGAGGGCCGCATATAACAG
>Ga0164243_10003621_pt1 | contig 24677 bp, 45 predicted proteins | sample OricompcompostOP_FD_108781 | JGI IMG/M metagenome (GOLD analysis project Ga0164243, IMG submission 108781) | Organic Plus compost microbial communities from Emeryville, California, USA - Original compost - Organic plus compost (OP) | ecosystem: Engineered > Solid waste > Mixed feedstock >...
GCCCGTGACCGGGAGGCCCGGGTGCGCGCCGGGGCGCCCGTGACGCTGCCCACCACCGTCGAGCGCCGCGTCGTCCCGACCGAGTACGACGTCGAGACCGACGCCCACGGCCGCGTCGTCCTCGTGGACGACCGCTCCCGCCGCTTCACCGGCCGGACGCTCGACGCCGCGCTCGCACGCGCCGAGCGCGCCCAGGACCCGGCCGACCCGATCCACCACCCGCCCTACCCGTCGCCCGACGTCGTCCCGGTCCCGCGCGACCTGACCCGCGTGCGCATCGCCAAGACCGGAGACGGCCCGGGCGAGGTGTGGCACGTGTGGATCCCGTACGAGGGCCCGCTCGTGGCGCACGTGCCGCTCACGTCCCGGTTCGACGTCGGCCTGACGGACGACGCGGACCTGACCGACGACGACCTCGCCGCCATCGCGTCCGCCGCCCCGGCGATTCACGCCCCGTTCGGTGACACGTACTGGCCCACGGGCGCCGAGGCGTTCGACTTCGTGCGCCTCGTGTTCGCCGACTTCCCGCGCCCGGAGACGCCGAGCTCGTGATCCTCGCGCGTGCGCGCCCGGTCCCCACGGCCGGGCGCGCACCCGCACCCCTGCACCGCCGACACCCCCTGAGAGGACCCCTCATGACTGCCCCGTCCGCCACCGCCCCGACCGTGAACCCTGCCGACGTCGTCGGCGCCCTGCGCGCCGTGCTGCCCCCGTCCGCGAGCGTCGTGACCGTCCCGACGTCGGACGGCACGCGCTCCGTCGTGTCGGAGCCGGGGGAGTCGGACGTGACCGTGATCGTCGGCTCCCCGGCGGAGTCGTGCGGCGTGCTGCTCGTGCCGGTGGTCGTGAAGCGGGGCCCGCTGTCGGCCACGTTCGCGACGGACCCGGGCACGGTGCCGGGCGCCGTCGCTGGGGCGTACGCGCGCCTCGCGGGGCGTCCGACGTGCCGTTGGTGCGGGCGCGGTCTGCCGTTCGGGTCCCGCGCGGCGCACTGTGACCGTTCGTGCGCGGCGTCGGCGCAGAACGCTGCCCGGGCGCACGAGGGGAGCCGTTCGCGCTGGGAGTGAGCGCGTGTTGGGCCCTGGCCGGCCTCGGACCGTGACGCCACGGTCCGGGGCCGTTCTCGTGTCCGACACGAGCGCGGGGGAGCGCCGGAACGTCCCACACCGGCGCGACATGGGGACGACTCCCCACGCCGCCCTGTTGAGCCGCTGGAATATCACCCCGTAGTGTGAGCCCCACCAGCACCGACGACCCCCGGGGGGACCCCATGACACGCGCACTCACCATCGCCAAGATCGCCTTCCACGTCCTCGTGTACGGCGGCATCGTCGCCGGAGGCATCACCATCGCCTACACCGACCACGTCGAGGCCAACACCCCCGAGCCCGCGCCCATCGTCGTCGTCGGCTGGGACGCCCACGACCAGCCCTACGTCAAGGACGTGTGGGGCGAGTGAACGACCCCGCACGCCCCCGCACCGCCCGCGCCCTGCACGTCCTCACCCGGACCGCGCCCGGAAGAGCTCTAGGCGTCGGTGCCTGGCTCGTGATCGTCGGCGCGCTCACCGCGACCGGCACCGGGTACGGCCCGGCCGTCGCCGTCGCGACCGTCCTGCACGTCGCCGGAGCGACCGCCCTGCACGCCGCGCACGCCCGCCTCACCCGCTAGGCCCCCACGGGGGGAGGGGTGACCCGGCCGCACGCCCGTCGTCCACAGATTCGGGGCCCGCGCGCATCCCGCGCGGGCCCCACCCGTACGCTCGAACCACGCGGCACAGCGACGCCGCCCGACCACACCGGAGACCCCATGACGACCAACGACCTCGCGAACCCTCAGGCGCCCGCGTGCGGCGCCCCGCGCCCCGCCCACCCGTCGGAGACGTGCACCGAGCCCGCCGGGCACGGCCCGATCCCCGCGCCGCCCGGGAGCCCGTTCCCCGGCGCCGTGTACGCGCACCACGGGGAGACCTCGTGGTGGGGCGTGCCGACGGCCGACCAGCCCGCGCGCACCGCCGCGACGACGTCCGGCCTCACCGCGGCGGAGGTCGCGGACCAGCGTCCCCGCGCCGAGTGGGAGACGCCGTGCCGGAACCCGCCGTGCACGCTCGTGCGCGCGCACCGCGGCCCGTGCGCGTCCCCGCTCGACGCCCCGTCGCCCGCCGTGGAGCGTGGCGCGCTCGCCGTGCTGGCCCGGTGGCCGTCCGCCGAGTCGATCAGCCGCGCCCCGGCCGTCGACATCGTCCGCGTGGCCCTGGCGGGCGCACTGTCGGACGTTGACGCGCTCGCCGGGACGCTCACCGCCGCCGTCGCGCCCGACGGGACGGACCCCGCAGACCTGCACGGCGCCGCGTGCGACGCCCCGGGCGGGTGCTACGCCCACGACCAGGCCCGCGCGCTCGTGGCGTCGGTCCTCGGGAGCGACCAGTGAGCGCCGAGCTCGTGTACAGCGACGCGTGCACGGCCGCGTCCCGCCGAGCGTCTGACGCTACGGGGGAGGCGTACCCGACGCGCATCCCGCCCGCGGGCGACGTCGCCGCGTCCATGCGCCGCGAGGACGACGACCGCCGCGAGGGGTACCGCAAGGGCCGCTTCGACGGGCAGCACGCCGTGATCGCCCGGGCGTACGGCCGTGGCGGGCCCGACCCGCTCGCCGCCGTGCTGCGCGAGCACGCGGCCGACGTCGTCGCGCTCCTGACCGGCACGACGCCGACCGCGCACGACGACGAGTTCGCGGCGGGGGAGCGCCCGTGAGCACGCACGTGCGGAAGGTCTGCGCGCCATGCGCGATCGGGAACCACGCGCACGACCGGCACACCGGCGCCCTCGCCGGGCACCCGGCCGGGACGGACGGCGGCTGCCCGAACGCGGTCGACCGGAAGTGCTGGCAGCCGTGCGAGTGCCGCGTCGTCCTGCCGCCGCGCCGCCCGGGCGGCGACGACCCGGCACGGGACGCGGCGGAAGCCCTCGCGGCCGCACGCGCCACGCTCGGCCCGGACGCCCCGCGCCACGCGCTCACCGTGTGGGCCGAGGGGTACACCGCCGGGCGTGCCCGGGAGCGTCGCTCGTGAGGGCCCGCCGAGCACGCTACGACGCCAGCGGGACCCGCATCGACGGCCGCTCGTGGTGGTGGTGCACCGCGTTCGGGCACGAGTGGGGCGTCCTCATCCCGACGCGCGACGGGCACGGCGGGGCGTACCTCGCGCACCACTGTCGCCGCCGTCGGTGCCGTGCGTGGCGCCGGAAGGCGGTGAGCCCGTGAGCGCCCTCCCGTCGCACTACGCGCCGCTCACGGTCCCCGTGGACGTGTCCCTCGCGTACAGCGTGGACCAGGCCGGGGCGGTCGTTCGCGCGGACGCGAACGGCGACCCGTACCCGTCGGACCAGCGGAAGCACCACCGACCGCGAGCGTCCGACACTGGCCTCGCCGCGTGCTCGCGCAGGGTCCTGCTCAACACCGTCGACGAGCCCGGGCAGGCGCCCGCCGACCTCACCCCGACCACCCTGTGCCGCCGCTGCTTCCCTGGAGACCGCTCATGACCGTGCACACCCTGGGCGGACCGCACCGCCCGCACCTGCGGCTCGCCGTCCCGCCCGAGGCCGAGCCGATCGCCGACGACGAGACCGCCCGTACCCAGATCCAGGAGCACTGGAAGGCCGCGAAGGCGGAGTTCTCGACCCTGCTGGGCGCCATGGCCCCGCATAACCTCCGGTGGCTGATCACCGGCCCGACGACGGACCGGGCCCGCGGGCTGATGCGCGGCGACTTCCGCGGCATGGCGTCCGCCGCTCGGGAGATCGCGACCAGCGCGCTCCGGCTCGCGGACCACCTCGACCGCGCCGCCGCGGTGTACGACCGGCGCGAGGGAGGCCGCTCATGAGCACGCTCGACGAGACCGCCCGCGCCGAAGCCGACAAGCGGTGGCCCGGACGCTGGCCGGGGGCGAGCGGCATCCGTGACGCGTTCGTCGCCGGTGCCCGGTGGGTGACACGCACCCACCCCGGGGCGCCCGAGACCGTCGCCGCCGTGGCCGAGCTCGACGCCCTCCCTGTCGGATCCGTCGTCCTCAACGGGCACGGCGTCGCGTTCGTGAAGGTCCGCACCGACGTCCCGGACTTCCAGTGGACCGCGTCCGGGCACGCTGGCTACTGGACGGCGTCCGCGATCCTCGGGGAGCCCGCCGTGCCCGCCCGCGTGCTGTCCACGGGGGCGTGCTGTGGGGACGGCACGGACGGGTACTGCGCCGCGTGCCCGGAGCGCCCGCGCGCCACCCCTACCCGTGACGACGTCGCTGCTGCGATCTTCCTCCGCTACCCGTCGTTCGACCCGATCACCGCGCGCGCCCTCGCGGACGTCGTCGCGCCGCTCTACGAAGGGACCCGCCCGTGACCGCGCCCGACCCCGCCGCGAGCACGCTCGGCGACGACCTGCGGGCGCTGATCCGCCGCCCGATGTTCGGCTGGCACCCGGAGGGGTGCGACTGCCACGACGGCCTCGCGCACGGCAGCGACGAGACCGACCCGCTGTGGCCGCTCGCCCAGCGCGCGGACGCCCTGGCGACCGAGCGGGAGGGGTGGCAGACGCTCCGCAACGAGTGGCGGCAGACCGCGTACGACCTCGCGGCCGAGCGCGACGCCGCCCGGGCGGAGGTCGACACGCTGCGCATGCTCGTGCGGGACCTGTACGACCCGGACCCGTGCGAGTTCGACCACCGTGGCGGCTGCCAGGCGCACGGGTACCTCACGCTCGAACCCGGGCAGACTTGCCCCCAGCACGATGCGCAGCAGGTCGTCGCGCTGCTCGACCCCGCACACGCGAAGGAGCCCACCCATGGCTGACGCCCCCATGCCGACGTTGCCCGAGCTCGTGAACCTGCGCGCCGCGCGCGGCATGTCGCTCCTGGCCGCGTTCGCCGTCGGCGCGACCACGGAGGACCTCGCGCGCCGCACGGTGGCCGGGCTGTGGGAGTCCCTGCGGGGCGTCGCGCCGCTGCACGTGTTCGCGACCGTCCGGACGGGACCGGAGGGCGGGTTGCGCCTGACGGGAGGCCGGTGGGAGGACCTGCAACGGTCCCCGGCCGGCCTGGACGTCGTGGTCCGGGCGGAGGGCGTCGAGGCGCCCTCGCTCGTCGCGCTGGCCCGCGTCGACGCGCTCGTCGTGTACGCCGCCGACCCGGCAGCGTCCGACACGAAGGGGGAGGGCCGGTGACCGCCCCCGCTGAGACGTCCGTTGACCCGCTGGCCGCGTTCCTGCACGCCCGGCTCGACGAGGACGAGGCGATCGCGCGCCGTCCCCGCGGGCAGGCGTTCGCCTCGTGGAACCGGTCCTGGGACACCGCCCCGCAACGGGACCTTGCCGTGGACGGGGAGCGCGTCGCCGCGCTGCCGCTCGACCTGGACGAGCACATCGCCCGGCACGACCCCGCGCGCGTGCTGGCTGACGTCGCCGCACGCCGCCGCATCATCGCCGCGCACCCGCTCGTGCCCGCCCGCGACGTCTGGGGCCAGGAGACGGGCGGGACGTCGTGCGGCACCTGCGACGCCGAGCCGGACCTCATGCTGGGCGGCATCGAGCAACCCCGCACCGACGGGTGCGTCACCCTGCGAGCCCTCGCCGCTCCGTACGCTGGACACCCCGACTACGACGAGAGGTGGACCCTGTGACCAGCACGGACGGCACGTACCTACACCGGGCGCTGTCCCAGACGGACGAGGCGTACACGGAGCGCCTGCGGGCCGCGTGGGACGCCCTGACGGGCCCCGCGCGGGCACGCGTGGAGCTGCGCCGCGGCGACACGTGGGAGGGCCCCTGGTTCGGCGTCGTCGGGACGGACCCCGTCATGGTCGACACGGGCCCCCGGTCGGGCGAGTCGGCGCACCGCGCCGTGCCGGTCTCGGGCGTCGCCGCGGTGACCGTCGTCCCGGAGACCGTGCAGGTCCCGCGCGGGCACGGCGTCCTCGCGTCCCTCGCCGTGCGGCACCTGGACCGCGACGACCGGCACGTCCTCCTCGACGCACTGTGGGACGCGACGCCTCCCGGGGCGTGGATCATCCTGCACGGCGCGCACGAGCCGATGCGCGGCCCGTGGCACGGCATGGGCGTGTTCCACGAGGGCCGGGTCCGCGCGGTCGCGCTGGACCCGCTCCCGGGCCGTCGGGATGGGAGGGTCGACGTCGTGAAGGTCGCGCTGCGCACGATCCGGCACGTCACGGTGACGATGCCTCCGCTCGACGAGCGTTCGGAACTGCGGCCCACGGGAGCCTGAGGTGCATCGGCGGAGGACCATCGGGGCGCTGCACCGCTCGCACTACGCGAGCGATGCAGCGTTCGTGCGCGCTGTGCGACGCCAGATGCCGCAGTCTCCGGCCGCGCACTACCTCGAGCTGTGGAGAGCGAGTGGGGGTGGTGAGCGGGTGGAACCTTGGTTCGGGTGGGCGGGGCGTAGCAACAGCCTGCGACTCGACCTTGGCCCGCTCGTTGTCGGGGAAGGGGTCAGCGACGTGCTGCAAGCACGCCGCGTCGTCCCCATCGAAGACGTGCGATCGGTCGTCTGGATGCCGCAGAGGCTCGGCCTGCCGGTCTCCGAGCGCGGGAAGCGGTGGCGGGCCGTCCCGATGTGCGTCACCGAGCCGCCACGGATGCCCTGGGGTGAGCACCGGCCGCGCTCCGCATCTATCACCGGCCCGTCGGCGCGCGTCCTGCTTGACCTGTGCGACGAGCGGCCCGCTCCGACCGTCGTCCTACGCACCCATGAAACCCGTGCGGTGCACGTCGGAGTGCCGCGCACGGTTGTTCGGCTTGGGCCCGGCGCCGCCGCGCTCGTCTTGGACCGGCCTCTGCGCGACGAGCCTTTGGTGCTCCACCTCGCGACGATCCGGACCCTGTACGTGCAGGTCGCAGACGGGCGCTCCCCGATCCGGTAGGTACGGGAACGCCACCCCCTATCCACAGGGCAGGCGCCCCCGGCGATTCCGCCTCGGGGCGCCTGCCAGACTGAACGAGCACCACCCCGCACGACCCCCGGCGCGAAGCGACCGCGCCCCGACCCACGGGAGACCCGTTGACGACCCCGACCCTGCCCGCGCCCGCCACCGACGAGCACCCGCCCGTCCTCGCGGAGTACGCGACGAACCTGCTCAACGCGACGCACCGCTTCAACGACGCCGTCGAGGCGTTGCGTGTCGCGATCGGCGCGCCCGAGGACGCGCGCCTGCTCGCCGTCCCGCTCGACACGGCCTCCCTCGAGGTGGGGTCCGCCGTCGCGGCGTACGCCGAAGCCCTGTACGGCGCGCGCATCGCGCTCGACACGACGATGCGCGCCTGCCCGCCCGAGCACCGCGCCGCCGTGCTCGACGCCCTGCCGCTGACCGTCGTGCCGCCCGTCACGCTGACGTACTCCGACGCGGACGCCCTGCACGCGGTCCTGCTCGCCCAGGGCGTGCACGTCACCCGGTCCGCGTTCAACCCGGAGCTGCTGGACGTGTTCGCCCGGCCGGTGGACGGCCCGACGTCGGCCATGCCGGTGGTCCGGGCCGCGTACGGCACGCCGGACGGCCCGTGGACCGTGACCCCGGCGCCGTTCGACGGGTCGCGGCAGTCGAAGCACACGTCGATCTACTCCGCGCTCACCGCGGTGCTCGTCCGGCTCGGCGAGGCCCGCTCGTGACCGGGCACGAGTACACGCTGACGCCGTCGGGCGCGCTCGTGCGCGTCCCGTCGTCGCCGCGCGTCGTCGTGCGCACGCTCGGCGGCGACCTGCCTGCCGTGCTCGTGTGCCGCGCGGAAGCCCCGTCGGTCGATCCGGCGTCGATCTCGCGCGTGCTGCGCGACTCGCTCGTCCCGCAGGTCGAGGTGTTCCGCGCGCCGACGCCGCCGGAGGAGGCGGCGCCGCTCACGGCCGACACGCTCATGAAGGCCATGGCGAAGGTGATGGAGGCGGGGCCGCAGCACCGGGAGCCGGTGGCGCTGCCGCAGCACCTGTTCGACGTGTACGCGCGCGCGTTCGCGGACTCGACGGGCACGGACGCGGACCGGCACGGGATCGGGCTGCGCGCGGTCGTCGCGCGCGCAGTGTCGGACAGTGTGCGCGCGCACGATGCGCGCACCGCCGCCACCGTTGCGCGCGCACGCACCGTGCACAACGCGCGCACCACGCGCACCGACGAGCGCGCGCACGCGCACGACCCCCTCGCCGTGTTCGTCATCCACGACGCGCACGAGGGCGCCCCGCCCACCACGGTCGACGCCCCGCCGATGCGCCTGCCCGTGCGGTTCGTCGGCGGCCCGCTGCACGGCCGCACCGGGCACGCGCTCACCACGGTCGACGCCGAGCTGCGGCAGGTCCCGCCCCGGTTCGTCGGCGTGCCGCTCCCCATGGACGCCTGGGCCGACCCCTCCACCGTCCAGATGTACGTGCGCACGCGCCCGCTCGACTGCGGCGCGTGGGCGTTCGAGTGGCGGCCGCGCGAGCGCGCGCACTCCCGCCAGGTGCTCCACCGCCGGGACCTGCCCGACACGCACGTGCTCGCGCACGCGCTCCGGTCCCACACCGTCACCGGCCAGCACGGCGCGATCGGCGCGCTCATGACCGAGGGTGTCCCGCACAACCTCGCGTACGCCAAGGTCATGCACCTCGTCGACCGCGGCCTCCTCGACTACGGCACGAGCCCGTACTCCGCATGGCCGACCGGCGCGGGCCGGGCCGCCCTCCGGGCCACGGGGAGGGACGCGTGACGGCCATGGTCGTCACCGGGGACCGGTTCGTCGTCGAGTCGTCCGCGCACTTCCACGAGGCCGCGCGGCCCGGCGCGGAGTCCATCACGGTCCCCGCCGAGGTCGTCGGCGGGCCCGACGACGGCGTCACCGGCCGTGTGCACGCCGTCCGCACGAGCGACGGCCGCGTCACGTTCCCCGGCCTCATGGGGCTCGCGTCCAGCGCGCCCGGCCCGTGGCACACCCCCCTGCGGGTCTGCTGCGAGCGGGACGGTGTGTGGGCGCTGCACGAGGTCGGGGCGCGCCGGTGCGTGTGCCCCGAGGACGCACCTGTCCCCACCCCCGCCGCGCCCGCTGGAAGCGAGCTCGGGCACGAACTGGCGTGGGCGCCCATGGCCGCGTCCGGCGACGTCGAACGGTGGGTGTGCCCCTGCTCGGCGTACGTCATGCGCGCCGGGGGACGCGTGTACGGGTCCGCGACCGTCACCCCCTGCCACCTGGCGAACGAACGCCTGGACCGCGCCCTGGCGACCGCCACCGGCCCGTACGCGGCCGCGCTGCGCGCGCTCGTCACCGTCCGCTCCGAGCACCGCCCCGACGGCGCGGGTGGCTGCGTCCGCTGCGCCGACACCTCCTGGCCGTGCGCCTCCCGAGCCGCCGTTGCGACCGCCGTCCCCCGCACCACCGAAGGAGCACGCCCGTGAGCAAGCGAACCCGACACCGCCGACACCGCCTGCCGAGCGCGTTCAAGACGTCCCTCGTGCTCGCCGCCGTCGTGTTCCTCGTCGTCGCGGTCGCGCTCGCCACCCCGGAGGGCGCCGCGTGACCGGCGCGCAGGACGGCGCGATCGGCCCCCTCACGCGGGCCGCGCTCGAGGGCCTGACCGACACGCACGACGCCCTCGTCGAGTTCGTCGCCGCCCGCATCGCCGAGGACCGTGCCGTGCTCGCCGAGCCGCTGCACGAGCCGCCCGGCGCGTGGAACCTCCCGTACGAGGAGCAGGAGGCGGCCGACGCTCGCCGCCACGCCCAGCCGCACTCCCGGAACTGCGGGTGGCGCGTGGGGGAGGGCATGGACAACGAGTGCTCGTGCCTCGTGCCGAAGCGCCTCGCGTCCCAGCTCGACGGGTTCGACCGCATCGTGCAGAACCACGCCCGGCACGCGCCCGGCGAGCGCGGGTACGGCGCGACCCGGTACGCGGTGCAGTGCATCGCGCGCACCTGGTTCGACCACGCCGACTTCGACGAGGCGTGGCTCCAGTCGTGAGCCGGCGGAAGCGCCGCCGCTGCGCGTCGTGCGGCGAGCCCCTGCCGACGCTCGCCCGCTCGGACGCCGTCTACTGCGGCTCCGCGTGCAAGCAGGCCGCGTACCGGAAGCGGCGCCGCGGCGAGGCGTGACCCGCTTCACCCCCGGGCGCCGTGGGATACGGCGCCCGGGACCCCTATGACGTCCCGTACAACCACCGGAAGGACCCCCGTGAGCGACAGCCCCACTCCCGATTGCGTGTTCTGCGCGATCATCCACGGGTACGTCCCGAAGCCCGCGCGTTACTCGCACAGGTGGCTCGGGGCGGTCGCGTTCGAGCCGCTGAACCCCGTCACGCCCGGGCACATGCTCGTGGTCCCGCGTGTGCACGTCGAGGACTTCACGGAGTGGCCCGAGATGACCGGCATGGTGATGCAGTGCGCTGCCGAGGCCGCCGCCGACATGGGGCCCGTCAACCTCATCACCTCCAAGGGGCGCGAGGCGACGCAATCCGTGTTCCACCTGCACGTCCACCTGATCCCGCGCGCGAAGGACGACGGGCTCGCGCTGCCCTGGTACTCGGGGAAGGGTGGGCACCGGTGAGCGGCTCACGGATCGTCGCGCTGGGTGTCGACGTCGCGCGCGACGACGCGTGGAGCATCGTCGGCTGCACGGACGACCTCCGCACCGTGACCCTCGCGCCCGAAGGCACGCCCCCACCCGACCCGCTGCCCGCGGCGTCGACGTCCGTGGAGATCCCGCTCGGGTACGTCACGTACGACCTGGCCGAACTGCTCTACGGGCCCGAGCTCGCGCGCATCGCGGACCCGCAGGCGTGGGCCCGGCAGGACGCGTGGCGGCTCGGCCGGCCCGTCACCCGTGACCGGCGCGTGCACGTGCCCGACGCGGCGCACCCGGCCCGCGCCGCCCTCGACGCGTCGTTCCCGCCGTGCGTCCCGACCGACGGCGCCGCGTGGGCGCCGCACCCCGCCTGACCCGCGCGCAGCGACCGCGCACCCGACCGAAGGAGACCCCCATGACGACCGCCCTCACGCCGCCCCGCTCGCTCGGCCGCGGCTCGAACCCCCTGCCGCCCGTGAAGCCGTTCTCGCTCACGGTGCGAGCCGTCCGCGACGCGATCGACCGCCAGGACACGATCGTCGCCGGCTCGCGAGACGCCGCGGTCCTCAGCGCCGTGGCGGCCGCGGTCGCGTACGCCGCGGACGACCTCACCCCGGCGGGCGTCGCCGGTCTGGCGCTGCTCGTCTGCCCCGACGAGGTCGGTTACCGGTGGCGCGTGCCCCGGGAAGACCTCGAGCGGAGCGTGCTGGGACCCACGGAGCGGCTGCGCGAGCACGTCGACCGCATGCTCCGCAGCGCGCACGACGTCGCCTTCACGAACCGGCTGTCGCTCGTCGGGCCCGTGCGCGTCGAGTACGCGACGGAGACGGAGCAGTTCGTGGTGAGCATGCGCCCGTGGGAGCCGGGGACGGCCCTGCCCGCGGACGCCGTCGCCGTCAACGTCCTCATGCGCATCCCCGCGCGCCCGCTGCTGCTCGGGAACCTGCCGCTCGCGCCGGACGCTCCCTGACGCGCCCGCGGGGGGCGACCCTGACGCACCGGCCGGGTGGGACCGCGATCGAACGGGCCCCACCCGGCCGTTCGCGTCCCGGGGCACCCTGACGGTTGCGTCGGACACGATGGGACTCCGCGGGACTACCGTGGACCCCTCTCGTGTTGACACGGTGAACACTCGCCCATAGCGTGAGAAGCACCCGCGGCATAGCGACGCCGCACCGACATAGACCAGGAGACCCCGATGAGCGTTCCCACCACCCTCGCCCGACCGGCCACCGCGCAGGCCCCGCCGCGCCCCGCCGGCCCCCGCCGAACCCCCACCGCGCCGACCACCCCAGCAGACCCCGCCATGGCGCGCCTCGTGTTCTCGCGCGCCACCGCGCACCGCCTCGTGTCCCTGCTCGAGCGCAACGGCATCGTCGCCGACTGCAACGAGCCGCAGGACGGCGTCGTCTGGCACGAGCACAACGGCACCCTCACGACCGCGCTCATCACCGTCTCCGGGCACGACTGCGAGCACACGCGCATGCGCGTGCTGTCGACGACCGGGACCGGGCGCACCGCGCTCGACGCGACGCTCGACGTCTCGACGTCGGACCTCACCCGCCTCGTACACGCGTTCACGGCCGCGATCATGGAGGCCCGTGCCGCCTGACCGGGTTGTCCACAGCCCAGGCGGTGCAACGAAATCCCGCCCACGTCGCTCGGTAGCGTGGGGGACGGCCGGAAGCGACCCGGCCCCGAACCCACGGAGGCACATCGTGTCCGACACCCTGACGGCGCCGACCGAGACGGCGCCCCGAACCCTCACGCTCGAGGAGCTGGACGCGCTGCCCGTCGGCGCGATCGTCCTGCTGACGAAGAACCTCGACGGCCGCACCGAGGCAGCGGTCAAGACCGCGTCCCGCGCCTCCGGGTACGCCCGCAGCGCGTGGCGCATGACGTCCGGCAGCACGTACCCCGGATCGGGCGTGATGCTCCACTACGGCGCCGTGCTGCTCGCCCCGGTCGACCCGCCCGCCGACCTCGTCTGACCCGCACCACCCACCTGCCCGGAAGCGACCCGGGCCCGCGAACGGAGCACCCCATGGACGAACCGAACACCCTGTCCCACCGGTCCGAGCGCATGCTGCGCGTCGTCGCGGCGGCCGCGCAGCGCGGCGTCGTGTACGTCGTGTACGGCGGCCGCGGCCACGTCGCCGTCGTCGGCCAGACGGACGACAGCGGCACCCTGCGACGGATCGACGCCTTCACCAAGAGCACGACGTACGACGACCTCGTGCGCGCCGGCATGCTCGTGGAGGAGCGCCCCCTCGTCGAGCTCGACTACGTCGGGCGCCAGCACCTCGACTCCACCCAGGGCTACCCGCTCACGGTGACCGACGCGGGCCGCGACTACGTCAACCACCCCGTCGACACCACCGTGTACCGCCCGAGCGGCACCCGTCTCGCCGTGCTCCAGGCCGTGCGCGACGGTCTCGCCGAGGCCGTCGTGCCGTTCGGCCCGGCCCGGCCCGTCTGGTACATCAGCGACGAGCGCGTCCGCGCGCACCGGTTCTCCGCGTTCATGTGGGCGCACGGGAAGCGCCTCATCGCGACCGAGGCGGGCCCCGGGAGCCGCGCGGAGGTCCACCTCACCCAGAAGGGCACGCAGGTCCTCGCCGCGTGGGAGGCCGACCGTGGCTGACTACCTCCCGATCGGAACGCCTGTCGTCGCCGCCGACACGCTCGAGCGCGTCACCGAGTACCGGCGCGTCGACCCGTTGCCGTACTCGGCCCGCGTCAAGAGGTGGGAGCGGAAGCACCGACACATGACGTGGCGCAAGCCTGACCCCGTCCGCGGCATCGTCGTCGGCGTGCGCCACCTCGCGAACGGGTGGACGAGCAGCGAGGACCACGGCGAGGAGTTCCACCGCACCGACGGCGTCACTGCGTACCTCATCGCCTTCGACCTGCACCGAGCGCCCGTGTTCGCGCTCGTCGACGACGTGACCCCCGAACCAGACCTTGAAGGAGCACCCGCATGACCCTCCCCACCCCCGCCCCGCGCCCGCCGGCCGCGATCACGACCGCCGCCCGCGAGGCCGCGAAGCGCGCCCGAGAGCGCGACCGGATGCACGTCGGCACGGTCGGGCAGCGCATCGAGAACGCCGCGTACGCCGCGTACATCGAGGCTGCCACCCCGGCGCCGTGCGTCATGACGCACACCCCGCCGATGGACTTCGCGCAGTGTGAGACGCACGACGAGACGTTCCCGCTCGGGGAGACGTGCCGGTTCGACGGCCGCAACGCCGCCGACGTGTACGCCGACGAGGCGCAGGAGCAGCGGGCCCGCGCCGTGCTGGCCGAGGCCAAGCTCGAGGCCGTCGCGTACCTGCTCGAGCCGGTCCAGACCCGCGCCGACCTCAAGGCGGGCTGGAACATGCTCCGCGAGCAGCTCGTCGACGTCCTCAACCCCAAGGAGGCGCGCCGTGGCTGACGCGCAGACGGCGACCGCGCTCGTCGAGATCCCCGCCGCGATCGCCGCGCGGCTCGCGAGCAACCACCGGACGAACCGCGGGCTCGAGCACGCGGGCGGGCGCACCCGGGCGCAGGCCGCTCCGTTCGAGCGGTTCGTCGACCTCGTCGTGGGCCAGCGCGTGCAGTTCCACGCGCCGGCGCGCCGGTGGTGGACCGTGGAGGCCGTGCGGGCGGACGGCGACGTCGTCGTGCTCACCCGGCAGAACCGCGACTTCGGGCGCGACGAGCAGCAGTACACGATCATCGTCTGGTCCGAGGGGCGCCGCGGCCCGCACAACTCCTGGGGGTACGGCGCCGAGACCCGAGAGGAGTGCGAGCGGATCGCGCGCGACTTCGACGGCGACGTGACGCTCGCGCTGTCCGAGCGCCGCGCGGTCTACCTCGACATCGCGAAGATCGAGGCGCGGGCGTGCACGTCGCCCGGGCGCGAGCACGCCGAGCCGGAGGAGCAGGCGCAGGAGCGCGCGCGCCTGCTCGAGGTCGTCGTCCTGATCTACGAGCGTTGGCTCGCGTCAGCGTCGCTCGTCGTGCACAAGCTCGGGTTCACGCACCGGGAGGTCTGGGCGATGTTCGACCGGCTCGCCGAGCTGGGCATCCTCGGCCCGGCGCACGGGACGCGCGCCCGGGACTTCCTGGTCGAGCAGGAGGAGGCCGTGCGGATCGTGCTCGCGACCTGACGGCCCGGCGCGTCGACAGGTACCGGGTGATATGCAATGCTGTCAACGAGTGTTGAACAGGCTACGTATCACCCTTGGAGGGACCTGGTGACCGACGTGACCGACCGCCCTGCCGGTGTCGTCGTCGACTTCGCGGCCGCGCGCGCGGCCCGCGCCCAGCCCGCCGGCGGGATGCCCCCGAGCTTCCCGCCAGCGGGCGCCGTCGTGCCCGCACCCGTCCTGCCGCCGCCCGCCGTCGTCGACCACGTCATGCCGGCGGGGGAGGTGGTCGTCGACCCCACGGGCACGATCGGCCCGCACCGCACCGAGCGCGCGCAGCGCCCGATCCTGCCCGGCTGGATGAAGGACCGCGGCGAGTTCGCCGCGACGTCGCGCTGGGCCGCCCGGTACGGGCTGCACTTCTCCCTGTTCCACCTCGTGCGCACCCCGCTGTACGCGCTGCGCCTCGTGCTGCGCGCGCCCGTCGGGCTGTGGCGGGTGCTCGCGGCCGCCGTCGCGTGGCTGTTCGACCTCGAGAACCGCGAGGACTACAAGGCGACGGTGCGCGCCGCCCGTTCGGAGCCCGCGCAGTACCTCAAGCTCGTCGAGCAGCGCAGCAGGGCGACCCGCACGCGCCTCATCGTGACCGCCGTCGTCGCGGCCCTGCTCGCCGCCGTGGTGCTCGTCGTCGTGATGCTCGTGCCCGCGCCCGCGCAGGCGGCCCTCGTCGCCGCCGTCGTGCTCGCGCTGGGCGTGCTCGGCCGCAAGCCGGAGGAGCGCGTCACCGCGCGCGCCGCGGACACCGCCGCCGTCCCGCCGCTGTCCGCGCGCCTCATCACCGAGGCGCTGTCGCACATCGGGCTCGCCGGGATCAACGCCGCGCTCAAGGCCGACGAGCACGCGATCCGGTACCCGCTGATCGTGCGCGACGGCCCCGGGTTCCGCGCCGACGTCGACCTGCCCGCAGGCGTCACCGCCGCCGAGGTCATGGAGCGCCGCGACCGGCTCGCGAGCGGCCTGCGTCGCCCCGTCGGGTGCGTGTGGCCCGAGACCGACCCCGACGAGCACGCCGGGCGCCTCGTGCTGTACGTCGCGGACCGGCCGCTGTCCAAGGAGGCGCCGCCAGTGTGGCCGCTCGCGCGCGCCGGCGCGGTGAACGTGTTCCACCCGATCCCGCTCGGCGTCGACTCCCGCGGCCGCGACGTCGAGGTGACGCTCATGTACGCGTCCGGGCTCATCGGCGCGATCCCGCGCATGGGGAAGTCGTTCACGCTGCGCCTGATCCTGCTCGGCGCGGCGCTCGACCCGCGCGTCGAGCTCCACGTCTACAACCTCAAGGGCGGGCCCGACTTCGACCCGCTCGAGCCCGTGGCGCACGCCTACCGGGTCGGTGACGCGCCCGACGACGTCGAGTTCATGCTGCGCGACCTGCGGACCGTGCAGGAGGAGATCCGGCGCCGGAACGCGACGCTGCGCGACCTGCCGAAGTCGCGGTGCCCGGAGGGGAAGGTGACCGACGAGCTCGCGTCCGATGAGAGCCTGGGCCTGCACCCGATCCTGCTCGCGTTCGACGAGACGCAAGTGCTGTTCGAGCACGACGAGCACGGCGAGGAGTTCGCCAAGATCGTCACCGACCTCGTGAAGCGCGGCCCGTCCGTCGGGATCATGGTCTGGCTCGCGACCCAGAAGCCGGACGCCCGCAGCATCCCGACCGGGGTGAGCAGCATGGCCGTGCTGCGCCTGTGCCTCAAGGTCATGGGCCAGGTGGAGAACGACATGGTCCTCGGGACGTCGTCGTACAAGAACGGGGTCCGCGCGACGCTGTTCTCCCGCCGCGACCTCGGCATCGCGATCCTCGCTGGCGAGGGGGAGGAGCCCGTGATCGTGCGCACCGCGAAGATTGAGGCGCCCGAGGCGGAGGCGATCGTGACGCGCGCGCTCGCCGCGCGGCAGGCGGCCGGGCGCGTGACCGGCGTCGCCGCGGGGGAGGAGGACCGCGACACCGACCGGAGCACCGTGGTAGACCACCTGCTCGCCGTCTGGCCCGAGGGCGACAGCAAGGCGTGGAACGACGACCTCGCGGCCCGGCTCGCCGCCGCGCACCCCGCGCTGTACGGCGGGTGGACCGGTGAGAACGTGACGGCCGCCGTGAAGCCCCACGGCGTGCCGACGGGCAAGCAGGTGAAGCGGCTGGGGCAGAACCGCCGTGGACTGGACCGGGCCGACCTCGAGGCGGCCATGACGAAGGAGACCCCGTGATCGACCTCCCCGACTTCTGGCTCGGCGTGCTCGCCCTCCCGGCGGGTGCCGCAACGCTGTTCGTCACGTTCTGGCTGCTCGCCCGCTCGAGCCGCATGCTCGTCGCCCTGTGGCGGCGCGTGCGCCCCCAGACGGTCCACGAGCGGCACCTCTACTCGCTCGACGCGCGCGGGCTCGTGACGAACTACAAGGTGCGTGCGCCGCTGGCAGCCGCGGTCCTGCTCGCACCCCGCACCTGGGTGCTCAAGGTCGCACCGCGGTGGTCGCTCATGCTCATCGTCGACACGGACGCCAGCGCCCGGCAGCCGCTCTACGACGTCGCGACCCCGCTCGTGCGGGATGCCGCCCAGGCCGCGTACGACGCCGAGGAGGCCGCGCTCGTCGCGGCCCACGCCTGACCCCATGACCGCGGCCCGTGTCGTCCACAGGGACGGCACGGGCCGCGATTCTGCGCACTGCGCGTCGGTACGCTGGACACGCCCGGAAGCGACCCGGGCCCGAACGAGACGAGGCCGCCCATGACGCACTCTCAGACCCGCACCCCCACGCTCGCCCGCGCCCGGGGTGAGCGGTGAAGCGCCGCCGCAGGCTCGCGCGCATCGTCGGCCGCCGCCGCTGCCAGTGGTGCGGCATCACCCTGGCCTGGTGGCGGCTCGGCACCTGGTGTGGCCCGTGCGCGAACCACGGCCCTGGCGCCGCGGGCGCACCCTGCCCTGCTGGCGCGCGCGTCTCCGAGGCCGACCTGCATGCCGTCGCCGCGCTCCTCGCCGCCGCGTACGAGCCGGACCACCCGACCGTCAACCGCCACGACCTCGCGGCCGCGCGCCGCGTCCTCACCGGAAGGACCCACTGATGCACGTCGAGACGCCCGCCGACGCCCTGCCGCCCGCCCCGGAGACGCCGCCCCCGCCGCCCCCGGCGCCCGAGGCCGTCACCGAGACGACCGTGCTCGCGACGATCCCCGTGCAGTACGCCACCGGGCCCGTCCTGTGGGCCGTCGTGCCCCGGCAGAACGCCGGCGACGACATCGGCTGGAACCTGCTGCACGACGTCCCGCGGACCGGCGCGCTGCGCGGAATCGTGCGCGGCATGCTCGAGCACGCCCTCCGCGAGCTCGACCGGGCCGACGCCGCCGCGGGGCTCGACCTGGCGATGCGACGGCCGTGATCGCCCGACTCAAGGCCCTCGTCCGGGCACGCCGCGACGCCGCGTGGCAGCGCCGCCGCGCGAAGCACGCCGTCTGCCACCACTGCCTGACCGCCACCCAAGAGCGGGTCGCGTGCCGGCGCCACCCGGACGGTGTCCCGTACCGGTGGCACTGCACCGACGAGCGCTGGTGCCAGTTCGAGTACGAACGTCTCGTCGACGCCGCGATCGCCCGCGGGCGCCCGCCCGCCATGGTCGAGACCCGCCGCTGGTGCGTCGCGCAGACCGCGACCCGCCCCGACGGGATCCCCATGACGATGCTCGACCTCGCCAACCTGACCGACGACTGAGGAGGCCCCGTGGCTGAACTGGACCTGGACGCGATCGCGGCACGCTACTCCGCGGCGCTCAACGCGAAGCCGGGCAAGGGCCCGTACACCGAGAGGGGGATCGCCGCGCTCACCGACTCGGTGTGCGACGTCCCCGGCCTCGTCGCCGAGGTGGAGCGTCTGCGTGCCCGGCTCCCCGAGGACCCGTGCCCGGGAGCAGTCGAGGCCGCCGCGGACGCCGACGAGGAGGGCCCCGCGGTCGCCGTCTTCTGCAACCTCGCCGCGCACGAGCACCACGTCGTGCGCACGTTCGGGTCGCCGCGGTGACCACGGCCCTGCTGCGCGCGGTCTCGGCCCGCCCGAACGACCTCCCGCCCCTGTGGGACGGGGTGCGCGTCGAGTGGGGCCCGTGGTCGACCATCCAGACGTCGCTCCGCTTCCACGTCCCGCTGCGCGAGCTCGCGTGCCAGAAGTGCGGGCAGGTCGACCAGGAGCGGCACACCGCCCGCGGCCGCCTCATCCGAGACGACAACGTCGAGCACCTCGGGTTCCTCGTGGCGCACCGCTGCCCCGGATGCGGGCACGACGAGGTCGAGGACGACGAGGGCAAGGTCTGGGATCTCGACCCGTCCGACTACACGAACGAGGGGTCCGTCGACCCCGACCTCGAAGGGAAGTTGTTCTGATGCCCGACCCGAAGCCCGCCGCGCCGCGGCGCGTCCAGCAACGCCGCGCCGCAGGGTGGCGCAAGCCCGAGGGCGCCGTCGCCGTCGGCCGCGGCACCATGTGGGGCAACCCGTTCGCCGTCGGTGTCGAGCTCCGCGTCGAGGGCGCCCAGGACACGCCCGTCGTGCTCGACCGTGCGGCCGCCGTCGCGCTGTACCGCCTGTACGTGGCGCAGTACCGCATGGAGGGCCGCATCCGGGCCGCGCTGCGCGGCCGCGACCTGATGTGCTGGTGCCCGGAGGGGGAGCCGTGCCACGGGGACGTGCTGTTGGCGATCGCCAACGGGCCGTCGTGAGCGTCGACGTCGCCGCGCTGGTGCTCGTCCTGTCCGCGGCCGCCGCAGGGGTCGTGCTCGTGCGCGGGCTGCACCCGAGACCCGAGCCGTACAACCGGGACGCGGAGCGGCGCCGGATGCTCGAGCAGCGGCGGCGCTAGGAGATTCGGTCGACCAGGTCGCGCAGCAACTCGACGGGGCTCTGCTCGGTGAGCTCCGCGACGGCCGCGATCAGTTCGGAGTCGACCGCGCGCCGGCCCGAGGTGTGCTCGGACACCCACGCCTGCGACTTCCCGAGCGCGAGGCGCAGCGGCTCCTGCTGAACCTGGTGCTCGGCCATGACCTCGCGGAGCGCGTGCGCGAGCTTCACCGTGAAGTCGCTCGTCGCGTCCAACCCACGTACCACCTGATCGTCCTTCCGTGACCGGCCTGCCGTGGCCGCTCGCCCCTGAACCTACCGTCCGACACACGTTGTCCCCAGGACGCCGGCGCCAGGGAAATCCGCGTGCCGCTCGTCACTATGCTGAGGACGTCCCGAAGCGACCGGGACCCGAACGATACGGAGACCCCTCGTGGAGATCACTGGCCTGTACGCGTCCAACTACATCGCCGCCGGGATCACCGGCTGCGTGGTCGGGGCGATCGTCCTGCTCATCGCGATCGCCGTGCACCGCGGCGACGCGGCCACCTACGTCCTGCCGTGCTGGTGCCCGGCACCGGAGACGCAGACCGGACTCCCGCACGTCTGCGCGCACGGCAACGTCTACCGGTACAGCGTGAGCGAGGACCGCAAGGGCGCGATCACCGGCACCTGGCACCTCCAGACCCCCGCGCCGAAGCGATGAGCACCGCGACGCTCGGCACCCCGACCGTCGTGGAGCCCACGTTCGAGTTCGTCGGGGTCTGGCCGATCCTCCTGCCCGGCCCGCCGCAGGCGAAGTCGCCCGTCGTGCTCGCCGACCTGTTCGAGGAGGCGAAGGCGAACCTCCCGGCCCTGGCCCGGCGCCACCGCGCGCTCCTGCTTGGGCGGCCGCGGTTCTCGGTCCGGCCCGCCGCCGACGTGCCCGGCAGCGGCGGCACGGGGTACGTCGTGGTCGCGACGGCGCCCGCGCGGCGCGAGCCCAGGCCCGTGCTGTGACCGAGGTCGACTACGCGCACACGCGCGAGGCCGAGCGGAACCGTGACGCCAAGACGCGCGCGATCGCCACGCTCGCGTGGCGGTACGCCGTGACACCCGCCGAGCTCGACGCGCTCGACGACGCCGCGCGCCGGCACCTGGCGCGTGCCGCGGACGTGAACCCGCCGTCGGCCGGGTCCCCGACGTGGACGCAGGTGCGGGAGCTCCTGACGCGCATGCACGCCGCGGCGGGCTCGGAGCAGGCGCCGCCGCAGGACCTCAAGGGCGAGCGGCCCGCGTGGCTCGACGACCCGGCCGCGCCCCTGCCCGTCGAGGACGCCGACGCCGCCGCGCACACCCCGAAGGGCTGGGACGTGCTCGTCGCGACGGTCGACCCCCTGCCGAACGCGCCGTGCTCGACCTGCCGCGCGCCGTCGGTCGTGCAGACCGTCAGCGCACGGCACTGCGCGGCGCACCCGCCGCAGCCGGGGGAGTGGGGGGCGCACCTCGACTTCACGCCCCGCACGGTGCCGTGCTTGACGTCCCGGTGCTACTGCGGCCGCTGCCCGCACTACACGCTCGCACCGCCCACCACGGTGCCCGCCCCCGAACCCGCGAGGAGGAGACGCTGATGAGACGAGGATCAGGCCGCCGCCACAACAACCGGTACACCGGGCAGCCGCACAAGATGTGGAACGCCGAGCGGCACACCGGCACCTGCCCCGCGACCGGGCTGCGCGCGTACCCGTCGAAGCAGGCCGCGAAGGAGGTGCGCCGCATGACGGGCAGCAGCAAGGCCCCGTTCCGGTGCGAGTCGTGCCAGCAGTTCCACCTCGGCGACCTCGCGGGCCGCACCCGGTCCGAGCTGCGCGAGGAGTTCGCGAACCTGCCATCACGCATCGAGGTCGTCCTCGGCCCCGACGCGCTGCGCCCCACCTGACCATCCCTCTTCCGAAGCGACCGGAGGCCCGACCCGTGACGAACCCCTTCCCCCGCCACCACCTGCCCCTCCCTGCGATGGACTCCGACCGCCCGACGCGCGCCCTGTTCCGCGCGACCGACCCGACGCTTCTCCTCGCGGCGGAGACGGTCGTCGCGATGCGCGCGACGTGGCACCTCGGCGTCGAGACCATCGTCCACGCGATCGGGAAGCGCGCCGGCCTGCCCACCGGCGCAGCCCTTCCCCTGTTCCGCAGCGCAACGACGCTGAGCCGGGGCACACGGCTCGAGCCGGACGTCAGCCTCGCCGGGCTCGTGGCGGCCGCGGGGTTCTGGCCCGACGGGTTCCAGGCGCCGCCCGGCCTGTTCGAGCCCGCGGACGGGCGCCTCGAGACGACGGCGGACGACGCCGGTCACGTCATGCGCGGCATCCTGCGCTCCGCTGGCACCCGGCCGACGTTCCTCGCCGTGGCCGACACTGGCATGCCGTCGGCGATCGCGTACAAGGCGGAGGGCAACTCGTTCCTCTGCGCCACCCCGCTGATCTTCCTGCACGACGGCGACGTGTACGCCGCGTGGCACATCACCCCGGTCGAGCACGTCAGCCGCAACGAGCCCATCAGCAGCCTGCCGGACGGCCGCCGCTGGGAGCAGATCGACCCGTCCACGGCGCCGGTCCCCGCGGACTCGGCCGACCTGCTGTGAGCGCGCACGGACCGCGCCACGTGCGCGCGCGCACCATCGAGAACGACGCGGCCGCGCGCGCGGTCGACGTGGCGATCCGGGCACTGCTCGGGCGCCGCACGCCGCGCGCACGGTTCTGGAAGTGGCTGGATTCCGCCACTCTGCGGCCCCGTCTCGCCGTCCTGCGCGCGCTCGTCGACGCCGTGCGCACCTGACGCCCGCGCGCGGGCGGTGCGCGCGTCGAGCACGCGACGCTAACCGCCCGCGCGGGGCACCATGCGCGCCGCACACGAGAGAGATGGGGCGATGCGCGCATGACAAGCCTGCCTACAGGGATCACCTTCGGGACGGTGAAGGGCCGGTTCGTCGAAGCGGTGCTCGACGGCCCGGACGAGGACGACAACCCGGACGCCCGCCCGATCGTCGGGTCGGTCACGCTGACGCCCGAGGCGAAGCACATCCTGGCGGCGACGAACGTCCCGCCGACGACCGTCATGGCGACGGCGCTCAGAATCACGCTCGACTCCAACGGATCGTTCGAGACGAAGGTCGTCGCGACGGACAACCCCGTGCTCAACCCGTCCGAGTGGACGTACCGGGTGACGTTCTCGTTCGACAAGGGCATCACCTACGCCCCGTTCAACATCGAGGTCCCCGCCGGCCAGGTCACCGACCTGACCGTGACGGCGCCGTCGCCGGTGAGCCCCGGCGTCGTCACTGTCGTGCGCGAGGAGGACCGGGTCGCCGCGGAGGCGGCCGCGCTGCGCGCCGAGGACGCGGCCCGTCGCGCCGAGGAGGCAGCGAACGGTGGCGGTGGCGGCGGGGACGGGGAGCCGGGCCCGGCTGGGAAGTCGGCGTACGAGGTCGCCGTCGACGAGGGGTTCGTCGGCGACGTCGTCGCGTGGCTGGAGTCGCTGCGCGGCGAGCAGGGCGACCCCGGGCCGTCCGCCTACGAGGTCGCGGTCGGCGAGGGGTTCGTCGGGACCGTCGCGGAGTGGCTCGAGTCGCTGCGCGGGGAGCAGGGCGAGCCCGGTGCGCCCGGCGCCACGACGATCGACGACGTCGAGGGTCTGCGCGACGAGCTGGACGGGAAGGCGGCGGCCGCGGACGTCGAGCCGAAGCGCACCGCGCCGGCCACGGGGGAGCGGGCCGTCACGTACAGCGACGGCACTCCGACGGTGGCCGTCGTCAGTTCCAGCGCGACGTCGGGCTCGATCGCGAAGCGCGGCGTGAGCGGCCGTCTCACGGTGGGCACGCCGTCGGCCGACACGGACGCCGCGACGAAGAAGTACGTCGACGAGCAGGTCGCGGCCGTCTCCCCGGGCGGTGAGGGCGCGGTCTCGTCCGTGAACGAGCAGACGGGCGCCGTCGTGCTCGACGCGGGCGACGTCGGCGCCGTGCCGGACACGTACGCCACGCCGGACGAGAGCCAGCGCGTGCCGTACTTCACGGCGAACGGCGGGCAGCTCGCGTACGCGATCCTCGACGTGAACCCCACGAACGGGTCCGTGGTGCGCCGCCAGGCGTCGGGGCACGTGCTCGTGCCCAGCGAGCCGACGTTCGCGACGCACGCGACGAGCAAGGCGTACGTCGACGCGCAGATCGACGCCGTCGAGCTCACGCCCGGCCCGGAGGGACCGGCCGGCGCGTCCGCCTACGAGGTCGCGGTCGCGGCCGGGTTCGTCGGGGACGAGGCCGCGTGGCTCGCGTCCCTCAAGGGCGCGGACGGGATCAACGGCCTGGACGGCGCCGACGGCATGGACGGGGCGGACGGTGTCGGCGTGCTCGTCATCACCGACGGCTCCCAGGTCCCCGCCGGCACGCCGGCGTGCTTCGTCGTCAGGCCCGTGGCGTGACCCGGCAGCGGCAGGTCTACACCGCGTCCGGCTCGTTCACCCCGCCCGCGGGCGTGACGAGCGTCGACGTGCTCGTCGTCGCCGGTGGTGGCGGCGGCGGGCGCGCCGGGTCGGCTGGTGCGGGCGGCTCCGGCGGGCAGGTCCGGTACGAGACCGGCGTGCCCGTCACGCCGGGCGCGGCGATCGCTGTCACGGTCGGGCTGGGCGGTGCCGGGCGCTCCGGCTCGACCGGCGTCGGCGGGGACGGCGGCTCGTCGTCGTTCGGCACCCTCGTCGCCTCCGGCGGCGGCGGCGCCGGCGCGGGCGGCGGGTCCTCCGCTCCCGGCTCCGGCGCGTACGGCGGTGGCGGGCAGGGCTCGTCCAACGGCGACCGGCGCGGCGCGACCGGGACTGTGGCGTACAAGGGCGGCGACGGCGCGAACAAGGACGCCGACGGCGCGGGCGCGAGCGGCACCGCGGGCGCACCCGGTGGTGGCGGCGGCGCGGGCGGCCCCGGCGGCGACGGGTCCTACACGCCGAACGCGGGCGCGTGGATCGTCCGTGGCGGTGCCGGCGGTCCCGGGCTCGACCTCTCGGCCGTCGTCGGGACCGACGTCGGCGCGAGCGGCTGGTTCGGCGGCGGCGGTGGCGGCGGCA
>Ga0164243_10003622_pt1 | contig 24675 bp, 22 predicted proteins | sample OricompcompostOP_FD_108781 | JGI IMG/M metagenome (GOLD analysis project Ga0164243, IMG submission 108781) | Organic Plus compost microbial communities from Emeryville, California, USA - Original compost - Organic plus compost (OP) | ecosystem: Engineered > Solid waste > Mixed feedstock >...
CTCCTTGACCATGTGGATCTCGAAGGCCGCCTTGAGCCGGGTGCCGCCCAGCTCGGCGATGATGGCCTCGGTGATCGCGGTCTCGCTCTCCTCTATGACCCGGATGGCACGCTCGAAGACCCGTCGGCGCGTGTAGGAGTTGGTGGCCGCCCACTCACGCTGTGCGCTTTCCGCGGCGCGGTACGCCTCGTCCACCTCATCGCGCGTCGCGACGGTGATGGAGGCCAGCTTCTCCCCGTTGTACGGGTTGAAGTCGATGATGTCCCAGGAGCCTTTGCCGGGACGCCACTGACCGTTTATGCACTGAAGTGCAAGATCCGTGAAGTAGGACATGCCATTCCTTCGGGGGGTTGAAGGAGATGCTGCTGGCTGGTCATCGTACCGGCCAGTCACTGGAGTTGGCGGATTCTGTGCAGGTGGTCCCGGGCGTGTTCCGGTGACAGGCTGATCTCCACCAAGCGCCGCATCACGTGGTCGTAGACCGCCACTTCATCACGCTTGTCGAGGTACAGCGCACTGGTGAGCTGTTCGAGATACACGATGTCGTTCAGGTCGGACTCGGGAAAGCGCAGCAGGGTGAAGGCGCCGCTCTCGGCGGCGTGCCCGCCCAGTTCGAACGGGACCACGTAGAGGTTGACGTTGGGGTGCTCGGACACCTCGATGAGGTGCTCGAACTGGGCGTCCATGACGGCCCTGCCGCCGAAGGGGCGGCGCAGCGCGGCCTCGTCGAGCACGCACACCAACTGGGTTGCGTTTTCCCCCAAAAGGAGTTTCTGCCGTTCCAGTCGGAGCGCCACCCGCCGCTCGACCTCCTCCTCCGGGAGGGGGCCGCGGTGTCCGGCGGTGACGACGGCGTGCGCGTACGCCTCGGTCTGGAGGAGGCCGTGCACGAACTGCACCTCGTAGCTGCCGATCTGGGAGGCGGCACCCTCCAGACCGACGTACGTCTGGAACCAGGCGGGCAGCACGTCGCTGTAGTTGTGCCACCAGCCGGCGACGCTGGAGTCGCGGGCGAGGGAGAGCAGGGGTTCGCGCTCGGCGTCCTCGGTGACGCCGTACAGGGTGAGGAGGTCTTCCACATCGCGGGCCTTGAAGCTGACGCGGCCCAGTTCCATGCGGCTGATCTTGGATTCGGAGGCCCGGATCGAGTATCCGGCCGCCTCCCGGGTGATGCCGCGGGCCTCCCGCAGTCTTCTCAGCTGCGAGCCCAGCAGGATGCGGCGGACCATGGACCCACTGGAGCCACCTGCTCCCTTTGCTCCCGCGGTGATGTTGTGTGCCGGTTCAGTTGCCATTCCGATCAGCCCTCCACCCCTGCTTGAGGGGAAGTGTGCCATCTCCGCGCGCCGTTACGTGTCCACCCGATTACACACGATCGAAAGTCGCGCGTGCACGTGCATCTGCCCTTGCATCTGCTGTGGGCATTGGGAACCATGGGGGAGGCACAAGTGGACCTGCGGGCATGCGAGTTGGCCTGGCGGGTGCACGGTGACGCCCGCACCAGCGGGGAAGCACGGCCGACCGGATCCGCCAGGATCATCACCGCCGCTGACGCCAGGAGTGGGCCTTGTTGGGGACCGAGGGACCGACGGCGCTGGAGCCCTTGTGGGAGGGGCTCCCCACGCCGGAACGTGCCTCCGTCTCGGGTTCCGCTTCGTGCGCGCTTCCGCCGCGCGACCGATCCGTCTCCGGTGCCCGCGACTTCGTACGAAGGACGCTGGGGCACTGGGATCTGACCGAGCAGTACGACGACGTGGCGCTGGTTGTCACCGAATTGGTGACGAACGCCATGCGGCACGGCCTCACCCCCGGCGCCGATCACGGGGCGGCGTCGGGGGACGAGGGCGATCCACCGGTGAGGCTGCATCTGATGCGCTGGTCCTCCCGGCTGGTGTGTGCCGTACGCGATCCCAGCGTGCAGCCGCCCGATGTGTCGGCCCTGCACCGGGCCGCCACGTGGGGGCCGGCGCGGCGGGGCCTGGACGGCCCGCGAGGACTCCCCGGACACGGGGACAACGGGGGACACGGGGGACACGGGGGCGTCGTGGATGCCGTGGACGCGTGGGACGCGTCGTGCGCCTCGGGCTCCTGGGAGCCCGAGGCGCCCGGCTTCACGGCGGAGTCCGGCCGCGGTCTGCGCCTGGTCGACTCCTTCAGCGACAGCTGGGGCTGGCACCTGCTGTCGGGGCCGCTGGCCGGGAAGATCGTGTGGGCCCTCTTCCGGTTGGGCCACGCGAGCGCAGGGAACGGGCGGTGCGGTGGGGGGAACGGCGGGGCGCGGGGCGGACGTTCACAGGTCAGTGGGGCATCAGGTCGTCGAACTCACCGGCCTTGACGCCGAGGATCATCGCCTCGATCTCGTCGGGGGTGTAGACGAGCGCGGGGCCGTCCGGGAAGCGGGAGTTGCGCATCGCGATATGACCACCGGGCAGCTTGGCGAACTCCACGCAGGCGCCTTGCGAGTTGCTGTACCGGCTCTTTCGCCATACGACCCCCTGGAGGTCCCTGGCGGCCATGCCGTTGTACACGTGAGGCACTTGGAGCTCCTGGACTTGTCCGGCGAGGCGGGTGGGGGTCAGCCTGAGCAGCGGGGCACTGCCGACTTGCCGGGGATCATAACGGCGTTCACCTGCTGATGCATGTGCCGATGCACGTGCACGACCGCGCGTCGCGCGCTCATCACAGCGGGTCAGTCCATTGACTTCAACTTCACTTGAAGTTCTAACTTCCCCTCATGAGCATGGAGATGACCGCGTGGAACGCGCTCTACAACTCGCGCCACGCGCCCCAGGACACTCACCCCTTCTCCGCGGCGACCGTCCGCCGTATCGTCCGCTTCGCCCACCGTCACCACCGCAAACTTGTCGCGTTCCTGCTGCTCAGCAGCGTGCTCGCGGCCCTGACGGTGGCCACTCCGCTGCTCGCCGGGCGGGTGATGAACGCCATCGACGGCCGCGAGTCCGCCACAACCGTGCTCACCCTCGCCGTACTGATCGCAGCCATCGCACTGGCGGAAGCCGGTGTCGGCATTCTGGCCCGCTGGCTGTCCGCGCGTATCGGTGAAGGACTCATCCTCGATCTGCGTACCGCCGTCTACGACCACGTGCAGCGGATGCCGGTGGCCTTCTTCACCCGCACCCGCACCGGAGCCCTGGTCAGCAGGCTCAACAACGATGTCATCGGCGCCCAGCGCGCATTTTCCTCCACTCTTTCGGAGGTATTCGGCAACCTGGTGACTCTCCTGCTCACTCTTGTGGTGATGCTCAACCTCTCCTGGCGGATCACTCTCCTCGCTCTGCTGCTGCTCCCGCTCTTCGTCGTACCGGCCCGGCGGATGGGCTCGCGGCTGGCCCGGCTGGAGCGCGAACGGGCCGACCACAACGCGGCGATGAGCACGCAGATGACCGAGCGCTTCTCCGCGCCGGGTGCCACCCTCGTCAAACTGTTCGGGCGGCCCGAGGAGGAGTCGGCCGAGTTCGCGCGGCGTGCGGGACGGGTCCGCGACATCGGTGTCCGCACCGCGATGGTGCAGGAGGTCTTCTTCACGGCGCTGACCCTGGTGGCCGCGCTCGCCCTCGCCCTCGTCTACGGGCTCGGCGGCTACCACGCGCTGCGCGGCAGCCTCGACGCCGGCGCCGTCGTCTCCCTCGCGCTGCTGCTCACCCGCCTGTACGCGCCGCTGACCGCGCTGGCCAGCGCCCGGGTGGAGGTGATGAGTGCCCTGGTCAGCTTCCAGCGGGTGTTCGAGGTGCTGGACCTCAAGCCGCTGATCGAGGAGAAGCCGGACGCCGAGGACCTGCCCGACGGGCCCGTCTCGGTCGAGTACGAGGACGTCCATTTCGGCTACCCCTCGGCCGACAAGGTCTCCCTGGCCTCCCTCGAAGAGGTCGCCACCCTCGACACCCGCGGCGGCGAAGAGGTGCTGCACGGCATCTCGTTCCGCGCCGAACCGGGACAGATGGTGGCGCTCGTCGGCTCCTCGGGCGCCGGCAAGTCCACCCTCGCCTCCCTCGCCGCCCGCCTCTACGACGTGGACGGCGGCGCGGTACGGCTCGCCGGCAAGGATGTCCGCGACCTGAGCGCCGCCTCCCTGCGCGCCACGCTGGGCATGGTCACCCAGGACGGGCACCTCTTCCACGACACCATCCGCGCCAACCTGCTGCTGGCCCGCCCGCAGGCCGGCGACGACGAGCTGTGGTCGGCCCTGCGCCGGGCCCGCCTCGACGACCTCGTCTCCGCGCTGCCGGACGGCCTCGACACCCTCGTCGGCGAGCGCGGGTACCGGCTCTCCGGCGGCGAGCGGCAGCGGCTGACCATCGCCCGGCTGCTGCTGGCCCGGCCCCGCGTCGTGGTGCTCGACGAGGCGACCGCACATCTGGACTCCACCTCGGAGGCGGCCGTGCAGGAAGCGCTCGGCGAGGCGCTGGCGGGCCGCACCTCGCTGGTCATCGCCCACCGGCTGTCCACCGTCCGGGCGGCCGACCAGATCCTGGTGCTGGAGGCGGGCCGGATCGTCGAGCGGGGCACCCACGCCGAACTGCTCGCCGCCGACGGACGGTACGCGCAGCTGTACCGCACACAGTTCGCCGCCGAGGAGACTCCCGCCGAGCCCGCCGGCCGCCCGCAGGCCGTCGTGTGAGGGGCGCCGCCCGGCTCACCCGCGCGGACGCGCTCGGCGCGCGGCGGACGGTGGCCCGGCACAGGGTGAGGGAGGGACCGTCCGTGGCGCGACGGTCCCTCCGGCGCACGCCGGCCCACCGCCGCCCGATCCCCGGAAGGACACGAGCGCATGAGCTGTCCCAACCTGGAGGCCCTGACCCGCTGCTCCGTCGCCGTCGACCTGGGCGCCGCCAGGACTCGCGTCTACGCCAAGGGATCCGGCCTCGTCGTCGACCAGCCCTCGGTCGTCGCCGTGAACACCTGCTCCGGCGCGCTGATCGCGGTCGGTGACGCGGCGGAGCGGATGGACGGCCGCACCCCGCAGCACATCCGGGTGGTCAGGCCGGTGTCCGGCGGCACCGTGCGGGACATCGACATGGCGCGGCGCATGGTGCGCGCCCTGATCGGGGAGCGGCTGCGCCGCTTCAAGCGCCGCCGGGTGATGACGCACGCCCTGGTGACCGTGCCGCACGACGCCGACCCCCTGTCCTGCCGGGCCGCCGTGGAGACCCTCACCGGGGTGGGGGCCCGCCGCGTCGATCTGGTGGAGGCCCCGATCGCGGCGGCGATCGGCGCGGGGCTGCCGGTGGCACACCCGGAGGCGGCGATGGTGCTGGTGTGCGGGACGACCACCACACAGGTGGCGGTCGTCTCGCTGGGCGCGGTGGTGGCGGGCGGCACGGTCGCCCTGGGCGGCGACACCATCCACCACTCCGTGGTGCAGTACCTGCGCAACCGGCACGAACTGCTGCTGCCCAGCCACGAGGTGTGGCCCCTGCATCTGGCGCTGCTCGGCAGCGGCGGGGTGGGGAACGGCGTCTACACCGGGCTGACCGAGGTCCAGGGGCGCGACGTGGTGACGGGGCTGGCCCGCACCGTGACCATCGACCCCGAAGAGGTGCGCAGCGCCATCCAGACCCCCCTCACGGGCCTGCTGGACACCATCCGCGTCGTCCTGCACCGCTGCCCGCCGGATCTGGTGGCCGACCTCGCCGACCGGGGCATGGTGCTGGCGGGCGGCAGTGCGCAGCTTCCGGGCCTGGCCGACCAGCTGAGGGAGCACACGGGCATGGCCGTCCACGTGGCGGACGAGCCGGGCCTGTGCGCGGTGAACGGGCTGGCCGCGATGATGGCGGGCCGGATCTCGCCGTACATGGCGGACACAGCGGACTCGGAGGACGCGGGGTTCCGCACCCCGCAGGCCGAGGCCGCACACACCCCCCGGGGCCGGGACGAACCCGTGGCCGCGGGCCGGCGCGGGGGCGTCGCCGCTCCCGAGACGGCCGCCGCGGAGGCGGTGCCCGTACCCGGTCAGGACATCGGCTGACGCCCGGCCGGCCGGGCGCACGCGGCACACCGCGCGCAGTCCCCGCGCGGGCCGCGCGGGGATCAGGGGCGCGGGCGGTGGATCAGATGGCTCCGGCGGCGCGGTCCTGCGGCGCGTACGGGGCGAAGAGGTCCACCAGGCGGGACCGGGAACGCTGGAGACGATCGCCCATCACCGCGGCGATGGAGCGGGTCATGGCCAGACCGAGTTCCTTGTCCTCCTCGCAGAGGACCCGCACCGACTGCGCGTCGAATTCGAGGGCGCGGACCGGACTGTCGGCCTGGGCACCCAGGCTCCACACGTACGGGGGAAACATCCAGGACCAGCCCAGCAGCTCCCCGTGACGCACATGGTCGATGGCCACGTCCCGGTGTCCCGGTATGTGTATCGCCAAGGTCGCCGAACCGGTGTGCAGAATCCAGAAGCGGTCCGCCCGGGTACCTTCTTCGAAAATGCGTTCCCCGGCGTCGAAGTGCACTTCACGTCCCAGGGCACGCACCCGTTCACGCTGGTCGGGGGTCAGCTCACTGAGCGTTCCCGTGGTGGTCTGCATGGTCCGCCCTCCCTTCCGGGAACGGAGCGACGTATTCCACGGTGTGTTCGAGCGTACCTCGCATCACTCGAACAGGCGAGTAAAAGGCAGGCGGCACGTACCGTCGGCAGTATGTGCAGGAACATCAAGACCTTGCGTCCGCCCTACGCCGAGACCGTCACCGAGGACGACATGCGGGCCGCCGCGCTCCAGTACGTCCGCAAGGTGTCGGGATTCCGTGCGCCCGCCGCGCACAACCAGGCGGCCTTCGACGAGGCCGTCGAGCGTGTCACCGCGGCCACCTGCGAGCTGCTGGATGCCTTGGTGGTCAAGGGGGCGCACGGCAACTGACCGCGGGTCACCGTCCCCGGCGTGCCCCCTCCCGGCTCCCGCGCTCCCGCTCCTCCAGCAGCCGCAGCAGCTCCCCGAGCACCCGGGCGAGCTGGTCGCGCTCCTCCTCGCCCAGCCCCGCCAGCAGGGAGCGCTCGTAGGCGGTCTGCTCGGGCATGATCCGGTCCACCAGCTCCCGGCCGCTCACGGTCAGCGACAGATGCACGACCCTGCGGTCCCTGTCGTCCGGGCGCCGGGCGAGGAGTCCCTTCTCCTCCAGCGTCCGCACGCGTTTGGCCACCGACGTGGCCGACGCGTAGATCTCCCGCGCGAGCTGGCCGGGCGTCAGCTCGCGGTCCTCCCTGCGCAGCGCGCTGAGGATGTCGAACTCCGGACGGCTGAACCCCTCGCGGGCCAGCGGCGCGTCCGACGCCTGCCGCAGCAGGGCGGCGCACCGGGTGAGACGGCCGACGACCGCGACCGGGCCGGTGTCCAGGTCCGGCAGCACCCGCCGCCACTGGCCGAGCACCTTGGCCACGACGTCGCCGCCGTCCCCGGTGCTTCCGGGGACATCTGTGCCACCTGTGCCACCCGCGCCTCCGGTGCCTCTTTCGTCTCCGGGGCCTCTGCCGTCTCCGATGGCTCCAGTGGCTCTGCCGTCTCCGATGGCTCCGGTATCTCTGCCGTCTCCGATGGCTCCGGTATCTCTGCCGCCTCCGATAGCTCCGGTGTCTCTGCCGTCTCCGGTGTCGTCGGCTTCCCCGGTGGCTCCGGCTGTGCCCGTGGTGCTCGTCTCCCTGGAGCCGCTGGTGCCTCCGGCTTCCCTGGTGTCCCCGGCGGCCCCCGCGCCCGCCGTGGCTCCTGCGTCTGTGTGACCTCCCGTTTCACTGCCGTGCTGTTCGCCGGGTGCGGCGTCCTCCGGCACGCGCTGCCCCTCTCGCCCGAGCTGTCGTCTCCCGTTCACCGTTCAATTCTGCCGCCGAGGGGCACGGCGGGGCGGGAGCGGGGGCCCGCCGGGAGCCCGCACCGCGTCGGCGGCTGCTCCCGGCGGGGACGGCGGCGGGCCGGGTACGCGCCCGGGTCGGGTCCGGCACCCCCGTGGCCGGACCGGACCCGATCAGCACGGGCCGATCACCACGGCCCGCTCAGCGCGGCCCGATCACCACGGCCCGATCAGCGCGACCCGTCCACCACGGCCTGTTCGACCGGTCCGTTCACCACGGCAGGCTGCCGGCCGGCTGGCGGGTGGGCACGTTGAACCGGTTGAACAGATTGGTGATGCCGGTCATCAGCAGCAGTCCGGCCAGCTGCTTCTCGTCGTAGTGCCGGGCCGCTTCGTCCCAGACCGCGTCCGGCACCGGGTCCGGGCGGTCCGCGAGCCGGGTGACCGCCTCGGCCAGCGCGAGGGCGGCGCGCTCGGCGTCGTCGAAGTACGGGGTGTCACGCCAGGCGGCCACCGCGTGCAGCCGCTCGTCCGTCTCCCCCGCCTCGCGGGCGGTGCGCACGCCGTAGTCCACGCAGAAGCCGCAGCCGTTGATCTGGCTGGCCCGCAGGTGCACCAGCTCCAGCGTGGCCTTGGGCACCCCGCAGCCGTGGGCGGTCTTCAGCAGCTCCTGGATCGGCTGGAGGCCCTCCGACAGCAGGGCGGCGGGGTTCTGTATCCGTGCGGTCATGGTCCGCTCCTCTTCCCTCGTGGGGTGTTATCCGTTCTTCACCCGTACGACGGAACGACGAGCGGAGAATGTGACACATGGACGCACCCGAGATTCCGGGCGGCCGGTTCGAGGAGCACCGCACTCAGCTGCGGGCCGTCGCCTACCGGATGCTCGGCTCCCTCAGCGAGGCCGACGACGCCGTGCAGGAGTGCTGGCTGCGGTACAGCAGGAGCGACACGTCGCAGGTCCGCAACCTGGCCGGCTGGCTGACGACGGTGGTCGGCCGGATCTGCCTGGACATGCTGCGGTCGCGGACCGGCCGCGCAGAAGTCCCCCTGGAGGGAGTGCACGTGCCCGACCCCGTGGTCGCGCCGCTCACCGGGGAGGAAGCGGCCGTGCGCACCGAGGAGGTGGGGCTTGCCCTCCTCGTCGTCCTGGACACCCTCTCCCCCGCCGAGCGGGTCGCCTTCGTCCTGCACGACACGTTCGGGGTGCCGTTCGACGAGATCGCCCCGCTGCTCGACCGCACACCGGCCGCCACCCGGCAGCTGGCCAGCCGGGCGCGGCGGCGGGTGCGGGACGCCGGGCAGGGCGGGGAGCGCCCGGACGCGCGTCGGCAGCGCGAGGTGGTGGCGGCCTTCCTCGCGGCGGCGCGAGGCGGCGACTTCGACGCGCTCGTCGGGCTGCTCGACCCGCAGGTGACGCTGCGGGCCGACACCGGTGGGGCCGGCTCCCGGCTGGTGCGCGGCGCCGCCGAGGTCGCCTCCCAGGCGACGGCGTTCCGGAGCGCCGCCATGCACGCGGTGCCCGTCCTGGTGGGCGGCGAGCCGGGGCTGGCGGCCGTCGTCGGCGGCCGGGCGGTGTCGGTGATGTCCTTCGCCCTCGTCCCGGACGGCCACGGGCCGGCCGGCGCCGTCCGGGAGCTGAACATCCTCGCGGACCCGCGGCGGCTGGCGCGGCTCGGTGTCGCGGAGGTGCTGGGCGCCGCGCCTGCGGAACGGGGGCACTGACCGGCGCCGCACGCACGGTGCGCGTGGCCCGGACGAGCGGGCCACGCGCACCGTGGGGGCGAGTCACACCCGGCCCGGACAGGAGCAGGGCCCGGGCCGGGCGTGACGCATCGCGGGAGGCGACGACGGAGTCGACGGAGCCGTCCGGGGGCGGAGGGCGAACGGGGGTGCCCCGTCCGCCGCCGTCCCGGTCAGTCCGTCGGGTGGTGGGTCACCCCCGGCTCCACAGGGAGGGGGCGTCCTCCGGGTTCCAGCCCGGCTGGGCGGTGTGGGCCTGGACGCAGCGGTAGGAAGCACCGGTGTAGGTGACCTGGTCGCCCACGGCGTACTGGGTGCCGACCGCCCAGGTGCCCTGCTCCGGCGGGTCGGTGGGCGGGTCCGTGGGACCGCCGCCGCCGTTGGTCACCAGGGTGAGGCCGTACGCCTGGAGCGCCGGGTTGACGGGGTAGAAGAACGTCGTACCGCCGCTGGAGCAGTTGCCGGAGCCGCCGGAGGTCATCCCCTGCGCCTGGTCGCCGGAGATGAAGGAGCCGCTGGAGCTGATCGGCCCGCGAGTCACCCGGCTCCGCGCACACGGTGGTGCGGGTCACACCGGAGACGGTGCCCTGCGGGTAGGTCACGCTCGTGTTGTGCTGCTCGACGACGCCGCAGTGCCAGCCGGTCGTCGAACCGGAACGGCACACCGAGGCGCCGACCGGGGCCTGCGTCGAGCCGGCCACCGTCACATCGCCCCGGCCGTAGCCGTTGACGGTGGGACGCGGCGTCCAGTTGCTGTTGGTGGCGACCCAGGCGTAGTCCCGGCCGGGGAACGTCGAGCCCTGGAAGGTGCCCTGCGCCTGCTGGTTGTAGCCGCTGGTCGAGGTGCCGACGGTGCCGCAGTGGCCGGCCGTCACGAAACCGCCCTGGGTGCCCCGCTTCACGGAGAAACCGATGGAACAGCGTCCGCTGCCGTTCATGTAGTAGGCGTCACCGCCCCGCAGGTCGGCGAAGGTACGCGGCTTCGCGTCGGTGTGGCGGAGCGTCACCTCGTCGCCGCCGACACCCGCCCGGCCGAGCAGCTTGCGGGCCGCGGCGTTCGTGGCGGTCTCCACCACGACGGCGTTCCGTTCGACATCCGCGTACCAGACCCGTACGCCCTCGGGTGCCGACTTGGCGGCTGCCCGGTCGAGCGCCTTCAGCACCCGGTCCAGGTCGCCCAGGTCCCGGCCCACGACGCGGGCCGTGGCACCCGCCTCGGTGATGCGGGCCCGCTCCCGCTCGTCGGTCGTGGCGACGGTCAGCCGGGCGGACGTCTTCCCGCTGAGGTGCGCCCCGGCGTAGCTGTCCCCGAGGGCACGGCGCAGCGCGTCGACGGTGTCCGCGGCGTCCGCCTCGTTGGCCAGCCGCGTCTTCGCCTGCTTTGTCGTCAGCCCCAGATCGCGGCTCATGGCCTTCAGCAGGCCCGGGGCGGGCGCCGGGGCGGCGGCGGACGGGCGGGCCGTCTCCCCCTCGGCCTGGGCGGATCCGGAGAGCCCGGCGAGGACGAGCCCGGCGGTGGCGACGGTGGCGGCTGCCGCGGCGACGGTGCGCCGCCGGACGGAGGCGGATCTGGGCGGGGTCGGGAGGGGACCGGAACTCGCGGGAACTGCCATGGAGTTCTCCTTGAGGTGGGGGTGCCCCCGGCGGGGAACGAGGGCGTGAGTTGGCGTCACCGTAGACCGGTGGCCTGCCGCCGCGGACCTCCCATCTGCCCCCCTCCCCCGGCGTTATGGCACCCCTCGGCTCCCCCCGCGTGCCCGCCCGGCCGGCGCCCCCCTCATCACGGCACCCCCGCCGCGTGGTGGATGCGGCGCCAGGCCGCGTAGCTCGGGCTGGCCCCCGCGGCGCTCTCGTGCACCGCGCGGGCGTGCGCCAGGGTGTCGGCCGCGGTGCCGGCGGCGGGCGACTCGGGGTGCCAGCCCAGCAGATGCCGCCACAGCAGGGGTGACCCGGCCAGCGGGCGGGTCACCAAGCCGGGCGTCGGCGGGAACGTGGCCCGGCACAGGCCCACCGCGCGCCCCACCTGCACCAGATGGACACAGGAGGCGGTGTCCGTCTCGTACACGGCCTGCGGGGTGAACCCGGCCCGGGCGCACGCGGCGGCGAAACAGTCGGCGAAGCAGCCGTCGCCGGGCACATTCGTCCAGCGGGCATCGGCCAGCTCGCCCAGCGGCACCTCCGGCAGCTGAGCGAGCGGATGCCCCTCCCGCAGCATCACGAACACCGGGTCCACGGCCACCTCCCGCCACACCAGCCGCTCCCCCGTGCCCGCGGCGGGCGGCGGGCTCTGACCGCACACGCCGGTGAGGACGTAGTCGATCCGCCCCTCCGCCAGCAGGCACCCCAACTCGATGGCCGACCAGGACGTGTGCGTCGTCACCGTCGCCTCCGGATGGGCGGACGCCAGCCGGTCCACGAGCCCGCCCAGCCGGAACCGGGCGGGCCGGCCCCGCGGAGCCCCGCCCGCCCTGCTGAACCGCAGGGCCTCCTGTTGCAGCTCGGCGACCGCCGGCACCAGCACCCTCGCCCGCTCCAGCACCAGCTCCCCCAGCTCGGTGGGGCGCACCCCCTGCGGGCCCCGCACGAACAGGGCGCCGCCCAGCGCCCGCTCCATCCGTTTGAGCTGCGCGCTCAACGCGGGCTGCGCGAGCCCCAAGCCCGTCGCCGCCCGGGTCAGACTCCCCGCCTCGGCGATGGCCGAGACGACCTTGAGGTGTCGGAGTTCCAGATCCATGCCCATACGGTGAGGCGGCTCGCGAAGGCCGACAAGAGGTGTGACGCGGGCACCTTCCACTCGCGCGGGGGACGACGAGTACGGTTGTCGTGCTGCAAGTATTGCGGTTCAGGAACCGAGTACCGCGCGGGGGAGGAAGAAGGTCCACCATGGTCACTACCGCGGACCGGCCGGGCGCCGCCCGGACCGAGGTCGTGCGCCTTCCGGGCGGTGGCAGCCTGTGGGTGGTACGCGCGGAGGGCGGCGTACGGGACGCCGAGCACCCCGCGCTGCGGGCCGTCGCCCGCAGCGGCCCCGAACACGACGCCGCGGTCCTCGACCTCGCCCTCGTCCCCCTGGTCACCGCCCCGGGCGTGCGCGCCCTGGTCCACCACGCCCACGACCTCACCGAACGCGGCAGCAGTCTGCTCGTCGCCACCGACGACCCCCGCACCAGGGACCGGCTGACGGCCGACACCACGCTCACCGTCGTCCCCACCGTCGCCGCGGCAGCCGCAGCCTGCGGCGCCCCCGACACCACCCCACCCGCCCCCGGGCTCGACCCGGCCTCCGACTCCGGGAACTCCCCCTCCCGGGGCCGCACCGACGGAGCCGACCCCGAACTGGCCCGGCTCCGCCAGGAAGTGCGGCACCTGCGGGCCCGCGCCCGCACCCACCCCCTCGTCTCCCGCGCCCAGGGCATCCTCGAAGAGCGCTACCGGCTGCCCGACGAGCGCGCCGCGTTCGCCCTCCTGGAAGCCAGCTCCCAGCGGTTCAACGTGCGGCTGCGCACCCTCGCCTCCGCCGTCGTGACGGTGCCCCGGCCCCGCTCCCCCGACCACGAATGGTTCCCCCGCCGCGAACGCCAGGCCCCGCCCGCCCTCGCCTTCCAGCCCGGGCTGCGCGCCGCCACCGCCAACACCTCGGAGGTGCTATCCGCCGTGCTGCGGCGCAGCATGGAGATCACCGACGCCACCATGGGCAACGTCCAGCTCGTCGACCCCGTCACCGGCGATCTGCGGCTGGAGAAACACCACGGCCTGGACGACGACTTCGTCGACTTCTTCGACCGCGTCAGCCACGAGGGCACCGCCTGCGCCCTCGCCGCCGAACACCTCGCCCGCGTCACCGTCACCGACGTGGCCACCGACGCCGCGTTCACCGAGTCCGCGCGCAAAGCCATCCTCGCCACCGGCAGCAGGGGCTGCCACAGCACCCCGCTGCTGGCCCCCCGGGGCCGCGTCGAAGGCATGGTCTCCACCCACCACGAACGCCCCGTCCACGCCCTGTCCGCCGCCCAGGCCCGCGCCCTCGACGAGATCGGCGACCAGGCCGGCCGATGGCTGGAGTGGTACCAGCGCACCGTCGTCCTCGACGCCCTGGAACACCTGCACTTCACGGGAAGCACGTGGGGCTGACGCCCGCCCGAGAAACCGGACGTGCCGCATGGCACCTCCACCAACTGCCCTCTCGGGCCCTTCCACCGCCTCTCACTTGAGCGCGCCCGAAAAGCCCCCGATGACGAAGAAGGCGCCGATAACGACGAAGCCGGCTCCCACCACGCGGAGATTCCCGGGGCGCGCGGAGCGTGAGGTCGGGAGATTGCCGGACAGAACCCGGAACACCGATTCAGTGAAGCCTCTGTAGTCCGAAGCCAGGAGAAGGCCGAAGACCAGGAACGGAATTCCCCAGAACCCAAGCACCATGACCGCATCCAAACATCGTCAATGAACGTCCGCCCCGGCGAACCGGTCGTGCTCTGCACCCAGGCCGCGAACAGCCGTGCGGTGCGCCTCGCGGGGAAGCTGGGGTTCATCGAGGTAGAACGGTTCGTGGAGTACGGCGCCGAGCAGTGGTTCGGTCTGTGGTCCCCGGCTGCGCCGCCTGCCTGAGTTCCCTCGTCCTGATTCCCTCCCCCCGTCACAGTGCCCGGCTGCCGGCGTCCTCCGCAGGGTGTGCGGGGCTCGCGGGCCGGGGCGGGCGGGGGCGCCAGGGGAGGAGGGCGGGGGTCGCCAGGGCGAGGAGGGCCGCGAGGGCTATCGCGGTGCGGGTGCCCACGAGGTCGGCCAGCAGGCCCCACAGGCCGGTCAGCAGCGCGACGGTGATCTTGCTGGTGACCGACCACGCGGACAGCACCCGGGCGGTACGGTCGGCCGGGACCTGCTCCAGGCGGTAGGTGGCGAAGACCGGGTTGAAGACTCCCATGCAGGTGATCAGCGCCAGTTCGACGGCCACCACCAGCACCAGGCCGCCCGGTCCCGGACCGACGAGGGCCAGCCCCGGCAGCCAGACGGCCCGCAGCGTGCCCGCGACGAGCAGCACCCGGCGCTGTCCGGCCCGCTCCACCAGGCGGCCGGCCAGCCGGGACCCGATCAGACCGCCCACGCAGGGCAGCGCGAAGGCCAGTCCGTACTGCCAGGGCGCGAAGCCGAGCCGGCCGAGCATGAGGACGGCCAGCAGCGGGGACACCGCCATGATCAGCCCGCTGACGAGCGCGGTGTTGACGAACAGGACGCGCAGCGCCGGGTGCGCCAGCACGTACTGCCAGCCGGCCAGCAGTTCGCGGGCCGACAGCCGCCCCGCGGAGCCGTCCCCCGTCGGCTTGGCGGCCCGTCGCGGCGGTGTCTCGTCGGTGCCGATCGCGCGGATGCCGAGGGCCGACAGCAGATAGCTGACCGCGTCGGCCACCACCGTCACGACCGGGCCGAACATGCCGACCAGCGCTCCGCCCAGCGGCGGCCCCAGCATGGTGGTCGTCCATGACGTCGCCTCGAACCTGCCGTTGGCCACCAGCAGCTGCTCGGGAGCCACGAGGTCCTTCAGACAGGCGCCGGCCGCCGCCCGGAAGGCGAGGTCGGCGGCGCCGGTGACCACCGCGACCACCAGCAGCTGGCCGAAGGTGAGCAGGCCCAGCGCGTACGCGGCGGGCACGGTGAGCAGCGCCGCGCAGCGCAGCAGGTCCGTCGCGACCATCACCGGCCGTTTGCGGCGGAACTCGATCCACGGCCCCAGCGGCACCGCCAGGAGCGCGCCGACCAGTCCACCGGCGGCGGCCAGCAGGGACACCTGTGCCGGTCCCGCGTCGAGCGCGAGGATCGCCACGAGGGGGAACGCGTCGAAGGCCAGCCGGGTGCCGAAGGCGCTGACCGCGAATGCCGCCCACAGCAGCGCGAAAGGCCGCCCCAGCGAGCGTTTCCGGGACCGTTTCGGAGACTTTCCGCCAGCCATGCCCGTACTCCACTTCTCCCACGCCACCATCGCCGAGTTCCGCGGGGCCGAGCCCCCTGCCCCGAGCCCTGCCCGGACCGGGACCTCCCCGGTCACGTCGCTGACCGGGCCACGCCGTCGCTCGGGGCCACGCCGGTCCTCCGGGCCACACCGTGCTCCGGATCGCGCCGCCGAGCCGAGCCGTGTTCCGGGCCGTACACGCCGAGCCGTACTCCGAGCCGTTCTTCTGGTCCGTCCCCCGGGCCGCGTCTCTCGGGCCACCGGCGCCCAGGACCCGTCCGCCGTCCCTCGCCCCGCGAACGGTGCCCGCAGACGGCCGGGCGTCGGCCGAGCGGCAGCAAGGGGCACGGGCCGGGAGGGTGCGGGACTCAACAGGGCGCCGCGCCGACCGCGAGAGCCTACCGCGCGATCCGCATCGTCACAGGACCGTCCCGATGCCGCGACGGCTCTGCTGCGTCCCCCGGCAGTGTCGGACGCGTGTGCGAACATCTGCTCCGGATGTTCGTCCGGTGGACAGACACAGGTGGAACGGGGGGACGGATGTCGTTGCGTGAGCTGGTGCGCGACGAGGAGTACGCGCGCCTGTCGCGGCCCCAGCTGCTGGAGCGGCTGCGTGGCGCGAGGCTGTACTTCCAGCAGCCGGAGGAGCCCGGCTTCCTGGTGTCCCAGACCCAGGACGGGCCGCTCGTCCCGGTCTTCACCTCCTGGGAGCGGCTCGCCCTGTTCGCCGGGGTGTGCGCGTGGGCGTCCACCACCGCCGAGGATCTGGTGGAGCTGCTGCCCGAGGGGGTGCGGGCACTGGTCGATCCCCTGGGGCCGCGGCCCTTCCTCCTGGACGCGACGGTGTTCGAGGGCCCGGACGTCCACGCCGGGGACGGCGCCGGTGGCGGCCCGGGCCGGGTGGCCGAAGGGGTCCGGGCACGGTGAGCGAGCACGACAAGGGCAAGCCGGCCGGCGGGGACGGGCCGGCGCCCGGCGCGGGGTACGCCGTGGAGATCGCGTCCGTCCGCAGGGTTCTCTCGCCGCTGGAGGAGTCCGTCGTCGCGGCCCGCAAGATCAAGGACGACTGGAAGACGATGGCCGAGGGCATCACGAACGCGGCGGCCTTCGACGTGGAGAAGCCGGCCAAGGACGTGCTGTCGGAGTGGGGCTTCGGCATGGGCCGGGTCGCCGAGAACACCACGGTGATCGTGGAGACGCTGCGGCAGGTCATCGCCGCCTACATGCTGGCCGATCTGTTGCGCATCAAGGATTTCGCGCCGACCGAGGACAACATGGCCAAGCTGCCGTTCGGGGAGCGGGGGCTGCAGGCATGGAAGGACGGCGCACGGCCCGATTTCGACCCGCCGCCGGGGATCTACCAGGAGCCGTGGTTCGACGACGACGGGGACGGCGGGGGCGGCGGCACGCACGTCACGGGTGATCTGCCCACCAATCCCCGCTACCAGGTCGCCGGAGAGGGCGGCGAGGGCTGGGTGGTCGACGGCGGCGGAAAGGCACCCCTCGCATGACGAGCAAGGACGCCACCGAGGGCGGCACGACCGAGCGCATACCGCCGCACGCCGAGCCGAAGGACGTCATCCCCGGCGACCCCGACAAGATCGACGACCTCGTCGTCAAACTCCGCGCCTACGCGGGCGCGTTCAAGGACGGACTCGACAAACTGGACGTCCTGTCCACCATGGACTGGACGGGCGCCGCCTCCAAGGCGTTCACGGAGGCCAGCAGGGCGCTGCCCAGGGAACTGGAGTCCGCGCACACCTACTTCACCTCCGCGGCGAGCGCACTGGACGCCTACGCGGACAAGCTGCGTTCCGTCCACACCCGGCTCAAGCCGGTCATCGCGGACGCGGACGCGGCGCGCGCCGCCTCGAAGGCGTACTGGAAGGACTTCACCGCCTACAACGAGGCCGTCGACCGGGGCGACGAGAAACTGCCCGAACGCCCGCCCGAGAACGACCCGGGCATCGCCGCGCTCAATTCCTGCTACAGCCGTCTCGACAAGCTGGAGAAGGAGCTGGAAGGGGTCGTCACCAGCTCCAAGCGCGCGCTGGAGAAGGCCGCCGAGAAGGCGCCGGACCCGCCCAAGGGCTGGAACCGCTTCAAGAAGGGCGTCGGCGACTTCTTCGGCGGCATGGGCGACAGCGCCTGGGGGATGTGGAAGCAGTTCGAGTATCTGGTGGAGGACGGCCCGGACGGGGCGAGCCTCCAGCTGGCCGGGGTGGCGGACGGCGCGGCGTACGCGGCCCAGCATCCCAAGGAGTTCGCCAAGGCCGTCGTCAACTGGGAGGAGTGGCAGCGCAACCCGGCCCGTGCCGCCGGGCAGCTCACCCCGGATCTGCTGCTGGCCCTGGCCTCCGGCGGCGCCGGCGCCCTGCGCAAGGGCGGTTCGGCGGCGAAGAGCGCGGCCCAGCGGCTGGCGAGCCGCGAGCGGGCACTGGCCCGGGACGGCAGCGCCCGACGGCGTGCCGACTCGGACGGGGCGAACGTCTGCCGGGAGAACAAGTGCGAGGCCGGTGAGCCGATCGACGTCGCCACCGGCGAAATGATCATCTCGACGGTCGATGTCGAGCTGCCCGGTGCCCTCCCGCTGGTGCTGGAGCGGCACTACGTGTCCGGGCATCCGTGCGGCGGCTGGTTCGGCCGCACCTGGGCCGGCACGCTCGACCAGCGGCTCGAACTGGACGACAGGGGTGTCGTGTTCGTGTCCGACGACGGCATGGTGCTGCGCTATCCGGTGCCGGAGCCGCAGACGCCCACCCTGCCCGTCTCCGGCCCGCGCTGGCCGCTGTGCTGGGACGGCAAACCGGACGGCGCCTTCACGCTGACCGTGCCCGAGGAGAACCGCGCCCTGCATTTCGCGCGGCTGCCGGTGGGCGGGCCCGAACTGGCGCTGCACGCCGTCACGGACCGCACCGGTGACGGCGACCGGATCTCCTTCCACTACGACGAGACCGGCGCCCCCGTCGAGATCCGCCACTCGGGCGGCTACCGCATCGCGGTGGACACCGACCGCTCGCGCCACCGTGTCACCGGGCTGCGGCTCCTGCACGGCGACGGCCGTGGACGGGGAAACGGGCAAGGAGAGGAGCGCAGCACCCGGCTGGTCGCCTTCGGCTACGACGACGCCGGGGACCTGGTCCAGGTCGTCAACTCCACCGGCGAACCGATGCGGTACCGCTACGACGACGCGCACCGCATCACCTCCTGGCAGGACCGCAACGGCACGGCGTTCGGCTACGTGTACGACCACCGGGGCCGCGTCCTGCGCACCGTCGGGCCGGACGGCATCCTCTCGGGCCGTTTCCACTACGACACGGCCGCCCGCACCACCCGCTACACCGACTCCCTGGGGCACACCACCACATACGTCCTGAACGAGGCCGGCAAGGTCGTCGCCGAGACCGATCCCCTCGGCAACACCGTGCGCACCGAGTGGGACGCGGACAATCTGCGCCCGCTCACCGTGACGGACCCGCTGGGGCACACGACGCGGTACACGTACGACGGGGACGGCAACGTCACCGCCGTCGACCTGCCCGACGGCACCCGGTCGGAGGCCCGCTACGACGCGGGGGGACAGCTGGTGGAGTACCGGGCCCCGGACGGCGGCGTGTGGCGCCACACCCACGACCGGCGCGGCAACCGCACCTCCACGACCGACCCGAGCGGCGCGACGACCCGCTGGGGGTACGACGAGGCGGGCCATCTGGTCTCGGTGACGGACCCGCTGGGCCACACCCTCACCGTGACGCCGAACGCGGCGGGGCTGCCGGTGGCCGTCACCGACGCGCTCGGCAACACCACGCACGTGCGGCGGGGCCCCCACGGGCTGATCACCGCACTCACCGACGCGCTGGGCAACACCACCCGGCAGGGCTGGACCATCGAGGGCAGGCCGGCCTGGCGCAGCTACCCGGACGGCAGCCGCGAGGAGTGGAAGTGGGACTGCGAGGGAAACCTGGCCTCCCACACCGACCAGGCCGGGCACACCACCCGGCACACCCACACCCACTTCGACGTGCCCGCCACCCGCACCGACCCGGACGGCGCCCAGTACGCGTTCGCCTACGACACCGAGCTGCGCCTGGTGAGGGTGACCGGGCCGCAGGGCGCCACCTGGGAGTACGAGTACGACGCGGCGGGCCGGCTCGTCGCGGAGACGGACTTCAACGGGGCGCGGCGCACCTACGAACTGGACGCGGCCGGACGCCTGGTCGCGCAGACCAACGCCGTGGGCCAGACGCTGCGCCACACGCACGATGAGCTGGGCCGCGTCGTGTCCCAGCACGACGAGACGACCGGCCGCGGGACGACGTACACGTACGACGCGCGGGGCGCGCTCGTGGCCGCCGCCGGACCGGACGCGGAACTGGTCCTGGAACGGGACGCCTGCGGCCGGGTCGTCGCCGAGCACGTCGACGGGCGCGTGACCCGCTACACCTACGACGCCGCCGGCAACCGCACGAGCCGCACCACCCCCTCCGGACTCACCTCCACCTGGACGTACGACGCGGCGGGCCGGCCGGTCACCCTCCGTACGGCCGGAGCCGTCTTCGGCTTCACCCACGACGCGGCGGGCCGCGAGATCCGGCGCGCCCTCGGCGGTGTGACGCTCACCCAGAGCTGGGACGCGGTGGACCGGGTGACGGCACAGAGCGTCACCGGCCCCGCCGACGAGCTGCTCCAGCACCGGGCCTTCACCCACCGCCCGGACGGGTACCTCACCGAGATCCGCGAACTGACCGCAGGCACCCGGCGCTTCACACTGGACGCCTCGGGCCGGGTGACGGGGGTGCAGGCCCACGGGTGGACGGAGACGTACGCCTACGACGGGGCCGGCAACCAGACCCACGCGGCGGCGCCCGCCCACGACGCCTACGGGAAACGGGAGGTGACGGGCACCCTGGTGCGCCGGGCCGGCCGCACCACCTACGAGCACGACGCGGCGGGCCGGCTCGTGCGCAGGACCCGCAAGCTCCTCGACGGCCGGCGCCGCACCTGGACCTACACCTGGGACGCGGAGGACCGGCTGATCACGGCCGTCACCCCCGAGGGCGAGACCTGGCGGTACACCTACGACCCGCTGGGCCGCCGCATCGGCAAGACCGCCGCATCCGGTGCCGCTCTGACCTTCAGCTGGGACGCGATGCGGCCGGCGGAACGGAGCACCCCCGACGGCGCCACCACCACCTGGGAGTACGCGCCCGACTCGTACCGTCCCGTCGCACAGACCGACCGGGAGGCGGGCACCACCCGGCTGCACGCCGTGATCACCGACCCGGCGGGCACCCCCACCGAACTGGTCGCCCCCGACGGCGAGGTGGCCTGGCAGCACCGCACCACGGTGTGGGGCACCGTGCTGCCCGCACCGCCCGGGACGGGCACGGACTGTCCGCTGCGTTTCCCCGGCCAGTACGCGGACCCGGAAACCGGGCTGCACTACAACCTGCACCGCTACTACGACCCGGAGACCGCCCGCTACCTCACCCCCGACCCGCTCGGACTGGCGCCCTCGCCCCACCACCACGCCTACGTGGCCAACCCGTACACCGAGACGGACCCGCTGGGCCTGGCCAAGGACAAGGACAAGTGCAAGGGCACGCCCAAGCTGAGCGACCAGAACCCGATCCCGAACAAGCGGCTGCGGCAGGAGTACGAGGAGGTTCTGGCCGGACGCGGCACCCGCAGGCCCGGTGACGCCCCCGACGGCCTCGACTACTACAGCGCGGACGAACTTCCCCGCACGCAGCGGCCCAAGTGGCGGAACTCGGAGATCTACGACGTTCCCGGCACCCCGCACCGCATCCTGAAGCGCCCCGACGGGCTGATCGGGTTCGTGTGGAACCACGACTACTCCCGGCCGCGGCTGTTCCCCGCCCCCTGGTACAAAGACGGCGGAGACATCCCGAAACTGCCGAAGGAGCAGCGCTGATGGCACAGGCGCCCGGATACGTCCTGCACTCCGAGGACCTGGAGGCGGACCTGTACGCGCTGCCTGCGCCGGAGGGCTTCTTCGAGGCGGAGGAGGAGTACGCGACGTTCCGCGCACCGGGGGCCGTCCGCCTGCCCGGCTCCGCCCCGGACGCCGGACCGGACGGCGGTCCCGGCTCCGGCCCCGGTTCCGGCTCCCGCTCCGGCCGGGAGCACGAGTCGTTGCAGCTGCGGGTGCTGGACGCCGACGGCGGACCCGTCGCCGCCTACACCATCGGCGAGGCCCGCATCGAGGAGGAGGACCGGCCCGACGGCCTCGTGGACCTCCGCGTCACCGGCTGGCTGTGGGACCTGCCCCGGCCCGGGACCGACCGGATCTGGGCACTGTGGCGGCAAGCGGGCGGCACCCTCCCGCCGGGCACGTGGGCGCCGCTGGACACGGAGGACCGCCGGGCCTGGCTGGATGCGGCCCGGCTGCGCGCGGTCTGGCGTCACCCGCTGCCGGCCCCGGCCGCGCCGGCGGGCGGGTACGTCCTCGACGGCTCCGCCGTCACCGACCGGCCGGGCCTCTACTGCGCCCTGGGCGAGGCGATGGGCGGGCCCGGCGGCTACTACGGCGCCTCCCTCGACGCACTCAAGGACTGTCTGCACGGCGGATTCGGGCCCACCGCGCCCTTCACCCTCACCTGGCAGGACCTGGCCACCGCCCGCACCCGTGTGCCGGAGGACCTGGAGAAGGCGCTGGGCGCACTGCGGGCGGCCGGCGTGACGGTGCGGCCGGCCTGAGCACCCCGCGACAGCAGCACGCCGGGGGCTCACTCGTCGGGGCCGTTCCACCGGTAGAGGTGGACGGGGCGGCCCGTCCCGCCGTGGCGGAGACGGCGGCGCACGAGTCCGGCGTGTTCGAGGAGTTTGAGGTAGCGCTGGGCGGTCTGGCGCGACAGGCCCGTGCGGACGGCGACCTGCTGCGCGGACAGGGACGTGCCGGCGGTGTGGACGACCTCGCGCACCAGGTCGGCGGTGAGCACCGAGTGCCCCTTGGGGAGGGATTCCGGCTGGGTGGCGGGCGCGGTGGCGGCACCGAAGATGCGGTCCACGGTCTCCTGGGTGGCCCCGGCCTCGGGTGCGGCGGCCAGGGTGCGGCGGAGGGCGGCGTACCCGTCGAGTTTGCCGCGCAGGTGGGCGAAGGTGAACGGCTTCACCACGTACTGAAGGGCGCCGTGCCGCTGGGCGGCGCGCACGGTGGCGGTGTCGCGGGCGGCGGTGACCATGATGACCTCCGCGTCGACGCCGAGCGTGTGCAGCCGCTTCAGGAGGGCGAGGCCCGGCAGGTCCGGCAGATAGTGGTCCAGCAGCACCAGGTCGACGGCGTGGTCCCGGAGGAAGGCCAGCGCGTCGGCGCCGCTGTGCACCGTGCCGGCGACCCGGAAGCCGGGCACCTTGGTGACGTAGGCGGCGTTGATGCGGGCCACCGCCGGGTCGTCGTCCACGACGAGCACCTCCACCGGCTCCATCCCGGCGGTCATCGGACCGCCTCCGGAGCGGTCAGCGGACCGGTCACCGGCTCGGTCAGCGGACCGGTCACCGGCTCGGTCAGCGGATCGGTCAGCGCCTCGGGCAGGACGACGCGGAACTCGGCCCCGCCGCCGGCAGCCGCGGCGACGCGTACGGTGCCGCCCGCGCGTTCCGCGTAGCGCTTGACCAGGGCGAGGCCGAGCCCCTGGTGTGCCCCGGCGGGGACGGCGGAGGTGCCGTCGGACGCGGCAGCCGTCTTGGTGGACCAGCCCTCCTGGAAGACGAGTTCGCGGTGGTCGGGCGGCACCCCGGGGCCGCTGTCCCGCACGGCGAGCAGCACCGCGCGGTCCTCGGCACACAATTCGACCTCCACGGTGGCGCCGGGGCTGCCGGCCGCCGCGTCGAGGGCGTTGTCGACGAGGTTGCCCAGGACGGTGACCAGCCCGCCGGGATCGGCCAGCCGGTCGGGGAGGTGGGTGCCGGGGGCGACGCTCAGCGTGACACCGCGTTCGGCGGCCACGGCGGCCTTGCCGACCAGCAGCGCGGCCGGCAGCGGGTCGTGGATCCGCTCGGTGACCTGTTCGGCGGTGGCACGGTGCACGCCGAGCGCGTTGGTGACGAAGCGCGCCGCCTCCTCGTACAGCTCCAGCTCCAGCAGGCCCAGCAGCGTGTGGAGGCGGTTGGCGTGCTCGTGGTCCTGGGCGCGGAGTGCGTCGAGGAGGCCGCGGGTGCCTTCCAGTTCGCGGCCCAGCCGGGTCAGTTCGGTGCGGTCGCGGAGGGTGGCGACGGCGCCGCCGTCGGCGGTCGGCATCCGGTTGACCACCAGGACGCGGCTGCCGCTGACGGCCACCAGGTCCCGGCCGGTCTCGGCGCCGGCCAGCACGTCGGCGGTGCGGCCCGGGCCGACGACCTCGGTGACCGGGCGGCCCAGCACCTCGGGGCCGAGGCCGAGAAGGCGCTGCGCCTCGTCGTTGACGAGACGGACACGGCCGGTGGTGTCCAGGGCGACGACGCCCTCCGCCAGCCCGTGCAGCATCGCCTCCCGTTCGGCCAGCAGCGCGGAGATGTCGGAGAAGGCGAGGGCGTGGGTGCGGCGGCGCAGCCTGCGGGCGAGCAGGAAGGCCGCCAGCGCGCCGGCCGCCAGTGCGCCGCCCGCGTAGATGAGCAGCCCGGGGACGGCGGCCACCAGGCCCTCGCGCACGTTGTCGTAGTCGATGCCGACGGAGACAGCGCCGACCACGCGGCCCCGGCTGTCGCGCAACGGTGCTTTGCCGCGTGCGGAGCGGCCCAAGGTGCCGTTGTCGATCGCGGTCACGTCGTGGCCGGCCAGGACCCGGCCGGGGTCGGTGGACACGCGCCGGCCGACGGCCGCGGGTGAGGGGTGGGACCAGCGGACACCGCGGCGGTCGAGCACCACGACGTACGAGGCGCCGGTGGCGTGCCGGACGCGTTCCGCCTCGGCCTGGAGGGGACCGCGGGGGGACGGGACGCGTCCGGCGCGGCGGGCGGCGGCGAGGTCGGCGGCCAGGCCGGGGCGGGCCGCGGTGGTCTGGGCGACGGCGAGGGCCCGGCGCATGGCCTGCCGGTCGAGCTGGTCGCCGAGCGGGGCCAGGAACAAGCCGCTGACCAGCGCGGTGACTCCGGCGACGAGGGCTAGCTGGGCGGTCAGTACGTGGGAGAAGACGTGGCGGGGCGAGCGGATGCGCATGGCCCGTCTCCTTTCGTTCCGTCCGCGCGGCGGAGCCTTCCGTTCC
>Ga0164243_10003623_pt1 | contig 24671 bp, 24 predicted proteins | sample OricompcompostOP_FD_108781 | JGI IMG/M metagenome (GOLD analysis project Ga0164243, IMG submission 108781) | Organic Plus compost microbial communities from Emeryville, California, USA - Original compost - Organic plus compost (OP) | ecosystem: Engineered > Solid waste > Mixed feedstock >...
GCCGACCGAGGACGAGATCACGTACCTGCTGACCGAGCTGAATCTCGCAATCCCGGCCGCGAAGCTGACGCGCGCGGATGTGCTCTACGCCTACGCGGGCTTGCGTCCCTTGCCGTATGCGCCCGCTGGCAAGGAGGGCAGCATCACCCGCAAGCATGTCATTCATGATCACGCGCCGCAGATCGCGGGCATGCTCTCGATCATCGGCGGCAAGCTGACGACGTACCGCAGCTTGTCGGAGGAAGTCGTGGACATCGTCGTGCAGAATCTCGATCGCGCGAGTCGACCGGTTCGCACGCGCTCGACGCCGTTGCCGGGTGCCTCGCTCGCGTTCGACACGTTCGCCGCGCAGTTCCGCAAGGACGCGCCGGCGTGGCTGGATGCGCGCTCGGCGGAGACGCTGCTGAAGGTGTACGGCGTGCGGGCGCGCCGCGTGATCGCGGTCGCGGAGAAGACGCCGGCGCTGCGTGAGATCGTCAGCGAGGCGACGGGGGCGATCGGGGCGATGGTCGCGTTCGCCTTCACGGACGAGTACGCGACGACGCTGACCGATGCGCTGTTGCGTCGCACGATGATCGGCTTCGGGAAGGATGCCGGTCTCGATGCACTCGAGGCGTCGGCGCGGGCGGCGCAGATCGCGCTCGGCTGGGACGATGCGCATGTCGCGGCGGAGGTTGCGGCGTACCGGGCATACGTCACGCGCTTCCTGCCGCGTGGTCTGGCGGGGGAGTCGTCGGTCGGATAGCGATCGTCGATCTGAAACGCGGGGTCCTTGTCATCTGGTGTCGAGCGGCGATCGGGGAAGCGTGCCTTGGCCAACAAGCAGTCGGGAAAGCCGAATTCGCCGAGCGCAAGCATGCCACCAATGGTGGCAAGGCCGCCTGATCCCGGTCGGCATTCGGCAGCACACTTTGCAGTGAACAGGTTCATCCGGGAAGAGAACACGCTCTACGAAGCCTGGGTCGATATCGATGCCGACATCGAGGCGATCAACCGGGGAGATGGGGCATATGACGCGGCGACGCGTCGTGTTATCGTCAATGGGAGGACCTACGGCATCCACGAGGACGGCGCGACGTACCCGATTTCGGGACCGGGACTCATCCCGGTTGATCGCGCGACGACCAAGGCGTTGCGTATACTGAAGCAGAATGGTGGATTGACCGGGGCGACTCAGCGCCGGTTTGCGGCTGAGCCGAGCATTACGCGCGAGGTTCAGGAAGCTGCCCTCAGGCTTTGGCAGATGATCACCAGCACCAGGGAAGGGGACGCCCCATGATCACCATGACCATGATGTCCGACATGCTCATCCGCGGGCGCGTGGAGTCGCGTGTGCTGCGCACGGCGGTCGCTCGTGCGTTCCAATTGTCCGATGACGCGGTGTTCGTGACGGCAGCCGACGCGATTCAGCCGCCGACCGCGCAGACGCGCGTGTTCGTGGTGCATGAAGATCGTGACATGCCTGGTGATTTTCCCGACTGGTACAGCATCAGCATCGATCCTGCCCTTGAGCCGCGCCATGCCGAGGCGATGGATCGACTCGCCCATGAGCTTTCCCTACCTATCCTCACGGATGCTCCCGATGATCGTCAGATGACCTTGCATCTTCCCGATGGGACGGGCGTCGTCGTTGATCTGATTCAGGACCATGACGGCGCCTTTGTGATGACCCCGGAGATCCGCCGCCTCATCGATCGCGCGTCCCCGCGCGTCGCCCTCGCAAGCTGACGATCGGCGCCATCGCCATCATCGCTCTTGACGATTCATCGTTGAAGAAATGTTGATAATCGATGCGCTCGGATGTGCTAAAGTACCTCTGTCGGGATCATGTGATACACAACTGAGAGGTACCCCTCGTTTTCGGGATGCGAGGGTGAAGGGTTCTTTGTCATGTCGTTCAGGATTGAACGCCCGGAGCTTCGCGCTCCCATCTACGCCTGGCTCCCCGAAGAGGATATCGAGGACAAGGCCATCGAGCAGCTCGTGAATGCGGCGCGCCATCCGGACGTCGGGTCGCGGGTCGCGGCCATGCCGGATACGCACGTCGGCATGGGCGTCACGATCGGATGCGTCTTCCCGACCATCAACGCCGTGCTCCCCAACGCCGTCGGTGTCGACATCGGCTGCGGCATGGGCGCGCTCAACACGCAGATCCGCCTCGACCCCGAGGTGATGGGTCGCGAGTTCTGGCGCAACTGGAGCGGTCAGGTGCAGCGCAACGTGCCGACCGGCTTCGAGACACATCGCGCGCCGCAGGATCTCGGTGCGCTCGATCGTCCGCTTCGCGCGGACAACGAGAAGCTGCAGCGCGTCTTCCACGAGAAGGCGACCACCCAGATCGGTACGCTTGGTGGTGGCAATCATTTCATGGAGGCGCAGGTCGATCAGGAGGGCTTCATCTGGCTGATGGTGCACTCCGGCAGTCGGCACATGGGATTGCGCGTCGCCAGCCACTACAACGCGCTCGCCGAGGAGATCACGGCGAAGCGCGGACTCGTCGTGCCGCGTGATCTGCCGTCCTTGCCGCTCGACGACCAGATCGGGCAGGATTACGTCCACGATGCGCAGTGGGCGACCGACTTCGCGCTCGAGAATCGCGCCCGGATGATGCGCGTCATGGCCGACGAGTTCTTCCGTGCGATCACGCGGCTCGGTCGGGAGGACGAGATCACGATCGATCCCGCGCACCTCGACGTGATCAACATTCACCACAACTTCGCGCAGGTGGAGGTGGTGGATGGCATCGAGCAGGTCGTGCATCGCAAGGGGGCGACGAGCGCCTACGACGGGCAGCTCGGGATCATCCCCGGCAGCATGGGCAGCAAGAGCTACATCGTGCGCGGCCGTGGCAATCCGGAGAGCCTGCAGTCGTGCTCGCATGGTGCCGGCCGTGTGATGAGCCGGAATCGTGCGCGCAAGGAGATCACCGCCGAGCAGTTCTCCGCGTCGATCGCGGGGACGTTCTCGAAGGCGTCCGGTGCGTACATCGACGAGGCGCCGGCGGCGTACAAGGACATCGATACCGTGATCGCGCGGCAGACCGATCTCATCGAGATCGTGCACGAGCTGCGACCGCTGATCACGATCAAGGGCGACAGTCGCGCCAAGGACGACTAATCACGCATGAGTGACGGACGAGCACGCTATTTCGCCTTCGGGGACCTGCACGGACATCATCGCGAGCTGATGGCGCTGTATCACCGCCTGCTCGCGTCCGGCATGGATCCCGATCGCGACACGCTCGTCTTCCTGGGAGATCACGTCGACAGCGGCCCCGACTCGCGTCGGGTGGTCTCCCAGCTCATGGCGTGGCAGATCGCGCATCCGCACTGGATCTTCCTCATGGGGAATCACGAAGAGCTGTTGCTGAATGCCCGCGAGGCGTGGGCCAGCGGCGATCGCGCGAGCTTCGCGCGCTGGTGGACGCAGGGTGGCGAGGCGACCTGGCGATCGTATCTCCTGCCCGGTCAGCCGGATCCTCCTGTCGAGGAGAGCCCGTTCGCCACGATCGACGCGCAGCACGTCGCCTGGCTCGAACAGCTCCCGCGGATCCACGTGACCCCGAGTTACGTCTTCGTGCACGCCGGGGTGCGCCCCGGCATCCCGCTGGCTGACAACGATCCGGATGACCTGATCTGGATTCGTGACGAGTTCATCCAGTCCGACTGGGATTGGGGCAAGCGCGTGATCTACGGGCACACCCCGGTCACGGAGCCGCTGATCATGCGGAACAAGATCGGGCTCAACACGTTGCCGCGGAATGTCGGCAAGCTGACGGTCGTCGAGCTGATCGAGGGGGCGGATCCCGACGAGCCGGTGCACGTCGCGTTCGTACCGGCGGAGGCATCATGACGCCGGATTCTGGACACGCGAAACGCGACGCAGGGACATTCCCCACGCCGCGTTTCTCCTGTCACATGTAGATGAGCAACACGACTAGCTGGCAGGAAGATCAGGACGCATGCACATGATCGGCGGTTGCCGTGGTCTTGGCGGACGCGGTCTCGTCAAGCGAGACGCCGCGACAGCAGGCACCGACGACGGCCTGGGTCAGGCACTGGGAGAATCCCAGTTCGCGCGCGCGGTCGGCGATTTCCGTCGGGCCTTGCCGATCAACAAGGGCTTCCGCGATGACCACACTCGGGCGAAGGTCACGGAAGTCGGGCTTGGGCAGGGCGCTCATACGATGATGGATCCTTTCGTTCAACGATGGATGAAGACAACAGATGCTCACGGGGGAGCGTGATGATACGGAAAAGCCACGGCACAAGACCGTGACGGGGACCGTTCGTCGCGGATGAGGACGCAGCGACATCTGCGTGTCCTCAATGGGAACGAGTCCTGTTTCTGCCTATCATCCTAGCAATCAGCCCGTCTTTTAGCAATGGGTTGACAATATCATCTCGTCACATTTCACAATTCCCTGCGGGATTTTTGAGCATCAGTGCGTAGGGGGAGCAGCCGCCCCGCCGTTTTGACGGCCTTCCGGCGCATATGCTACATTTCCCCGGTGAAACCGCCGCGAGTGGTCGTTCCGGTGTGCCTTGCTCGGAGGAGTGAGGTGCGATTCGATCGGAGCGTGATGGCGGTCATTCCCGGGCATTCGGATCAGGTCGGCGCTCCTCGGCGTCGAGATCGTTGCGGACGATCGGCAAGGGTATCAGTGCCACCCGTGTCCACCGGATGTTGTCGAGGATGATCGTCCGCGTGGGCCATCGTGCGTCGTTCCGTTACCTGAGCCAGCATCTACCACCCGGTGCGAGCACCACATTGGTGTATCGCACCCTGTTCAATCGGGAGTATCACGTTGATCAAGCTGCGTCTGCGCCGCATGGGCGCCAAGAAGCGCCCGTTCTACCGAATCGTCGCCGCCGAGCACAGCTCCCCGCGCGATGGTCGATTCATCGAGGTCATCGGTCACTACAACCCGCTGACCGAGCCGGCCACTCTCGTTGTCAAGGAAGACCGCGCTCGCCACTGGATCAGCGTTGGTGCCCAGCCGACGGAGACCGTCGCGCACCTGCTGACCAAGATCGGCGTCCTCGCCGATGGCAAGCTCGTCCCGGCGACCGAGACCGCTGTTGCGGCTGAGGCCGCTCCGGATGCCGAGTAGTCATGAGCACCCCGAGCGATCACCTCACCACCGGGGATGACGCGACCATCGCGAGCGAGAGCGGCGATGTCGCCTCGATCGAGGAGCTGATCTCGTATCTGCTCGCGAGTCTGGTGGATGAGCCGGAGACGATTGATCGTGAGGTCGAGCGTCACGGGTCGACGGTGCAGATCCGGCTGAATGTGCCGGAGGACGATCTCGGCAAGATCATTGGGCGCGGGGGCCGCATCGCGAAGGCGATGCGTACCGCGCTCATGGTCGCCGGATCGCGCCAGCACCTGCGCGTCAGCCTCGATATCGAAGGCAAGCCGGTCGCATAGGTGATCGGTGCGATCGCTCGTCGCGGCCGATGATGAACAGCGTGTCGATCACCATCGGGTGATTGGCACGCTGTTCTGTTTGGGAACAGGAGTTCCGATTCTCATGACCGATTCCGATTCCAGCAAGACTCCGTCCGCCGAGGGTACCGCGCGTTCGGCACGGCCGGCTCGCCCGAAGCGCCCCGCTGGCGCGAAGGTCGCCGCGAACCCGCGCACGCGCCCGAACCCAGGCGCCCGCAAGCTCAGCGAGACGGCTGGTCCCGCGCCGACGACCCCGATCACGGAGGTCCGCCTCACGGTCGGCACGCTCGCGGGGAGCCACGGCGTCCGCGGTGAGCTGCGTCTGCGTCTGCTGACCGACTCGCCGGATCATCTGCACACGGTGAAGCAGGTGTTTGTGGGCGACAACCCGAATCCGGTCAGACTGCTCGGCTACCGTCCGCATGGCGATGGCGGGCTGATCCGCCTCGAGGGCGTGACGACGCCGGAGCGCGCAAAGGAGCTCTCCGGGCAGCCGGTCCGCATCCTCGGCACCGATGCGCGACCGCTCGAGGAGGGCGAGTACTTCCTCTTCCAGCTGATCGGCCTCGCCGCAAGCGACGAGCAGGGCACGCCGCTCGGCACCGTCACCGACCTGATCGAGACCGGTGCCCACGATGTGCTCGTGATCGAGCCGGCCGCCGGTGGCGCGGATCTGCTCGTGCCGAACCATCCCGAGTTCGTGCTCGACATCTCGCCGGAGAAGGGCACGATCACCATCAAGCCGCCCGTTTACGCGAACTGAGGTCGCATCCGGGGCGATTGACATCATCGTCCCGGAATGGGACCATGAGGCGATGACGTCGGGCTGGTCGCCCGCGTCGCGAGCAGGGGGAAGCCGGTGCGATTCCGGCGCTGTCGCGCAACTGTGAGATCCGTCTCGTGCGGATCGAGCCAGACCTCTCCACCTTCTCACGGATCTGAATTCCTTCGCGGGCGAGGGAGGAGGACGCTTCCGGATACCCATCACGGGTCCGGAATCGCTTCGTGACCATGGCGATGTGCGGCTGCCGATTGATGGCATGGGCATCGTGTCAGGCACCGGATATGCTTCCCGCTCCAGCTCTTGGGGCGGGATTGTTTGTTTCAATGAGACCCCGTTGCGCTCGCCGGGGGAAAGGACAGCAGGATGACGCGTTTCCGTTCAATGCTGATGACGTTGGGGATGATCCTCTCCTTCGCCATCGCGATGGTCTCTACCGGCCCGACGCTCGTCGCGGCGCAGGCGACGCCGGCGGCCACCCCCGCCGCGACGCCGATCGTGGCGAACACCGGCCTCGCCGGCGCCACCGCGTGGCTGGTCTCGCAGCAGGGTGAGGATGGTAGCTTCCTCGGCTTCTCCGGCGAGCCGGATGCCGGCACGACCGTCGATGCGCTGCTGGCGCTCGTTGCGGCGGACAACGCCGGGATCGACACCAGCGCCGCGATCGACGCCGCGATCGGCTACCTCGGCAGCGAGGACATCGCCCTGGTCTACACGCAGACGGGTGTCGGGCAGGCCGCGAAGCTTGTCCTCGGTCTTGTGGCCGCAGGTGAGGACCCGACCGACTTCGCGGGCGTCGACCCGCTCGTGATCCTCGAGCACGGTCAGGACGCCGACACCGGCATCTATGGCGGTGGTCTCTTCAACCACGCGCTGGTGGTCCTCGCGCTGGCCGCAACGGACTCGGAGATCCCGACCTCCGCGATCGATGCGCTCGCCGCGTCGCAGGCGCCGAATGGCGGCTGGGGGTGGGACGGCTCGCCGGTCGATGACAACGCGGACAGCAACACGACCTCGCTCGTGATCCAGGCGCTTGTCGCCGCGGGTCAGGGCGACAGCGAGCTTGTGACGAACGGCATCGCCTACCTCCAGACGACGATCGTCGATGGCGGTGCGGCCTACAACCACGTCGAGGGCTCGACGGCGGACGCGAATTCGACCGCGTACGTGATCCAGGCGTTCATTGCCGCGGGTCAGGATGCCTCGGCGCTGCAGGGGGATCTCGCCGCCTTCCAGAACGCGGACGGTTCGTACGTCTACAACGCCGAGACCCCGGGCGCGAATCTGCTCGCGGTGGTCCAGGCGATCCCGGCGGTCGCCGAGCAGGCGTTCCCGATCGTGCCGGCGGATGCCGCGGCCTTCGCGCCGGTGACGTTCGCCCTCGCGGCGTAGGACTGACTGCGTGCGACAATCGTGTCGATTGATCATCACGCTGACGATGGCGCTGAGCATCATGCTCAGCGCCATCACGCCGTCTGCCGCGACGCAGATCGCGAGCCCGACCGCCCACGCGGAGGTGGCGGGGCTCGTGATCGACTACGGTAACGGCAGCGTGACCTACGCGCTGATCCCGATCGCCGAAGATGCGGAGATCAGCGGTCTCGCGTTGCTCGAGCAGAGCGAACTGCCTTTGCTGATGCTCGATTCCGGCGGCTACGGCACGGCGATCTGCAAGATCGTGACCGTGGGCTGCGAACTCTCCGCGTGCCGGGCACGACTGTGCCAGACGGCCGAGCGGTCGTCGCCATACTGGCAGTACTACCAGCTCGCCGAGACCGGTGACTGGAAGAGCAGCGCTCTTGGGGCGAGCAGCAGTCGCGTGACGGCGGGGGATGTCGATGCATGGATGTGGCTCGGCGGGACCAGCACGCCGACCGATCCGGGCCTCTCGATCGACGAGATCGCCGCGCTTCTCGAGGTCGATCCCGCGACCACCGACGAGCCGGTCGTGCGCACCTTCGGTGACCTCCCGACTGACGCGACTCCGGCAAGCACGGCGGCCTATCTCGGGGCCGGCGCAATCATCGCGGCGATCGTCGCGCTTGGCGGCGGCGCGTGGTGGCGCATGCATCGGCTCGGTGCGCGATGAGTCCGACCCTCGATGTTCGCGTCTGGATCGCCTGGGGCGGCGTCCTGATGGCGAGCGCCCTGATGATTCGCAACCCGATCCTCCTCACCGAGATCCTCGCGATTGCGCTGACGGTGCGCGTCGTCTGCGTGCCTCCGCAGCGGCGGCAGGGATGGGGCTGGTTCGTACGCGTCGCGGCGATCATGGCCGTGATTGGCGTGGTGTTCAACGCGTTGACCGTTCACGCGGGCGACCGGGTGCTTGTCACCCTGCCGTCGGCGTGGCCGGTGATCGGCGGCGATCTCACGGGGAACGCGATCGTCTATGGGCTCGTCTCGTCGCTCGCATTCTTCACGTTGGTCGTGATCGGCACGACCCTCTCCCCGATGCTCCGCTGGACGGAGCTCACGCGCGTGCTGCCACGTCGCGTGATGCCGCTCGCCGTGGCGGGATCGGTCGCGTGGGCGTTCCTGCCGCAACTCGGGACCGCGGCGCGCGAGATCCGCGAGACGCAGATCGCCCGCGGGCAGACCGCACACGGACCGCGCGAGCTCGTCTCGCTCGTCGTGCCGCTGCTGGGCGGCGGTCTCGACCGCGCGATGACCACGGCCGAGGCGCTCGAAGCGCGCGGATTCGGCGTCGCGCTCGAGGGGGGAGGGGCACCCTCGCAGCCGTGGCGTCGGGTCTCGCTGCTCGCGGGGCTGTTCCTGCTGCTGATCGCGGCGTACGGCATCGCCGTCGGTGAGGCGACCCCGTGGGGGATCGGTGCGCTGCCGGCGATCGTCCTGCTCGCGCTCGGCGTGCGCGGTGGCGAGGTCACGGCCCGCCAGACGACGCGCTACCGATCGCATCGGCGGACATGGCGTGATGGCGTGGTGCTCGTCGCGAGCGTCATCGCGTTCGGGATGGTGGTCGTGCGCTGGTTCATGGGGGCGGACGCATTTCGCTTCGACCCCTATCCGAGCATCGTCGCGCCGGGCGTCGATCTGATCGCGATGCTCGCGCTCGCGTTGACGGTGGCGCCGGTGCTCGTGGTGCCGGACATCCCGGAGGAGCGGCTGCGATGACGGACGCGATCATCCAGGTGCGCGATCTCGCGTACCGCTATCCCGAAGCCACATATCCCGCACTCGATCATGTCGAGCTGGAGATCGCGGCGGGGGCGTTCGCGCTGGTGGTCGGGGAGTCCGGCTCCGGGAAGTCGACGCTGTTGCGGGCACTGAACGGTCTCGTGCCGCATTTCTCCGGCGGCACGTTCGGTGGATCGGTGACAGTCGCCGGCCTCGAGACGCGCGCACATCCGCCGCGTGTGATGAGCACGAAGGTCGGCTTCGTCTTCCAGGACCCGGAGGCCCAGCTCGTCACCGATCGCGTTGATGACGAGATCGCGTTCGCGCTGGAGCAGCATGGCGTCACCCCGGTCGTGATGCGGAAGCGGGTCGAGGAGATGCTCGATGTGCTCGGCATCGCGGGGCTGCGTGAGCGTTCGCCGTCGACCCTCTCGGGCGGGGAACGTCAGCGCGTGGCGGTGGCGTCGGCGCTGGCGATGCATCCCGAGGTGCTCGTCCTCGATGAGCCGACGAGTCAACTCGATCCGTGGGGCGCCGAGGAGGTGCTCGCGGCGTTGCGTCGGCTGAACGAGGAGCTTGGGTTGACGGTCGTGCTGGCGGAGCATCGCCTCGATCGCGTGCTCGGGCATGTCGATCTCGTCGCGCGGGTGGATCGTGGGAAGGTCATGGCCGGTTCGCCGCGGACGATCGTGCCGTCGCTCGATCCGCTCACGCTGCCGCCGGTGACGCAGCTCGGCCTCGCGCTGGAGGCTGATCCCGTGCCGTTGACGGTCAAGGCTGGCCGCGCGCTCGTCCGATCGTTCACGCAGGGTGCTCCTCCGGTGCGCGTCGCGTCGACGCCGGGCGATGCGATCGCCGAGCTGCGTGGTGTGCAGGTTGCGATTGATGGGCACGAGATCCTGCGCGATCTCTCGCTGACGCTGCGCGCCGGTGAAGTTGTCGCAGTGATGGGTCGGAACGGAAGCGGCAAGTCGACGCTGCTGCGGACGATCCTTGGCTTCGTGCCGCCGCGTCGCGGGAGGGTGATCGTCGAGGGGGAGGATCGAACTGGCAAGCATCCGAGCGTCCACAAGGGGGCGATCGGCTACGTGCCGCAGCGCCCGGATGCGGCACTCTTCCACGATCATCTTGCCGACGAGATCCGCTACTCGCTGCGTCTGCGCGGGGTCGACGGTGATGTCGAGGCATGGCTGGCACGCTTCGGGCTGGACGGCCTCGGCGAGCGTCATCCGCGCGATCTGAGCGGCGGCGAGCGCGAACGCGCTGCGCTCGCCGCGATCCTTGCGGGCGATCCGCGCCTGCTGCTGCTCGATGAGCCGACGCGCGGCATGGATGCGCGTCGCAAGCACGAGGTGATGTCGCTGCTGCGTGGCATGGCATCCGAGGGCAAGGCCGTCGTGCTGGTGACGCATGACGTCGAACTCGCCGCGCGCTATGCGGATCGCGTCGTGCTGCTTGGTGATCGCGAGATCATCGCGGACGGACCGCCACGTGAGGTGCTCGTCGACTCGATGACGTTCACGACGCAGATGAATCTGCTCTTCGGCGGCGAGATCCTCACCGTGGAGGACGCGCTCGCGGCGATCAGCGCGTCAGGGGCAGGCGCGCCCGGATTGTGATGCGGCGATCCGGAAGAATCGCGGCGGCCTCCGCCGTGCCGGTGTCGTCCGAGCTCGGGACGGGCTGACCATCCTCGGTCAGCAGGGCATCCTTCGTGAACTGGTTCTCCGGGTCCCAGAGCAGCCAGCCGGAGCCGCCGTTGTCCTCGACCGCGTCGATCTGGGCGCGGACCATCGAGGCGTCGTACGGCGTCATCCCCCAGAAGTCGAAGTCCTGCAACCACGGACGGATCTTGAGTGCCTGATCGTCGATCTTCGGCAGTGCGATCTGCATGCTCTGATCGATCAGTTCGTACGGATAGTCGTTCGGCGGATTCAGTCCCAGCACACCATCGTCGTAGTGCGACGGGTAGACCATCGGGCTGATGAAGTCCACGTGTTCGGTGAGCGTCGCGATGTTCTGGCCGATGCCGAGATCGTCCGCGACGAGCATCGTGTAGCCGAAGATGTCGGCCGAGAGCTTCGCTCCGGTCGGGATCAGCATATCGTGGCTGAGCTCGAGGAAATCGTTGATCGCGGCCTCGCGGTTCGCCTGATTGTATTCGACCCCGAAGTCCATTGTGGAGAGATCGCCGTCGGTCGGGAAGCGGACATAATCGTACTGGATCTCGTCGAAGCCCATGTTCGCGAGCTCGACCGCCATGTCGGCGTTCGCCTTCCACAGATCCTTGTTTGTCGGATTCACCCACGCGGCGCCGTTCATGTCACGCCACACCTCGCCGGTCGTCTCGTGGAGCACGGCCATGTCCGGATTTGCCTCGGCCACGAGGCCGTCCTTGAAGACGACGAGTCGTGCGATCACGTAGATGTCGTGCGCCTTGAACTCCGCCAGCAGCGCCGGCAGATCGAGGATTGCGTTCACCGAGCCGGAGTCCTGGAACAGGGGGACCTGCGTGTCGTAGTAGACGATGTCTTCCTTCACGTCGATCACGATCGCGTTCAGCTCGGTCGTGTCGACGAGATCGATCAGGCGGTCGTAGTCGGCCTCGGTGGTGGTGATGTTCGGGTTGAGGTAGAGACCCTTCACCATCAGCGTCTCGAGCGAGACATCCAGCGCCTGGCCCTCCGCCGGGATCGCGACCTCCTGATCGGCGTAGCCAGACGCGAAGATCGTCAGCGGCTTCGACGCATCGACCTCTGTACGATCGAGCGCGTAGACGCCGTCCGCTCCGGTGATCTCCCACGTGTCGCCGCTGACGATGCGCGCGCCCTGGATCGGGGCGCCACTCGCATCGGTGATCGTGCCGGCGATCTCGCCGACGCCTGCCGATTGCGTCGGCGCGGCGTTCGCGCTTGGGGCGGTCGTTGACACGGAAGTCGGTGACGCCGCGGTTACCGCGTCGGTCGCGATTGGCGTCTCGTCCGTGGTGACGGCGTTGCCCGCCGAAGTCTCGGTCGGCGGCGGCGTGACGGCGGTGTCGTCCGGCGCGTCCGTGCTCTGCGCGGTGCGAAGGGTGATCTCGCAGCGCGAGCAGCCATCGGGATCGACGGTGCCGGAGACGCGATCGTAGCCATCGCCTTCCGCCGTGAACTCGGTGGCCTGCGAGAGGCTCGCGAGCGTGACCTCACCCTCGTCGTCGGTCTGGTACTGGTTCGTCCCGATCGTGACGATCGCCCCACTGATCGGGGCGCCCGCCGTATCGACGACGCGCAGGCGAAGGGTGTCGGACGAAGACATCGCGTTGACGAGGAAGGTGATGAGGATGCCAAGCAGCGCGATCACGAAGATCAGACTGAACCACCAGCTCACCCAGGGGAGGGGAACCGGACGTCGTGCGGCGGGTAGGGCAGTGGTCGATGACCGCATCGGCGCATACATGAATCTGGGGGTGCTCCATCGTGACCGGATCACCGGGAGGCGACGCGGCATGGTGGTGGACGTCAGACCGGTTTCCCGGCAGCGACTCGCGTCGCGATGTCGCCAAACGGGGCAACAAGACGCAAGCGATGTTCATAGCCTACACCAGATTGCAGATGTCTACATTGGAAGTGGTGCCCGAAACGGGGAGCGCCGGGTGTTCCGTAGAACACTCGGCGCTCGACCTGCTTGCCGGGGCGGTTAGTAGCCGCGCGACTTGTCGACGAGATTGATCAGCGGCTCGTCGTTCTGGTAGCGGATCAGGTTGTCGCGGAAGATCTCGACGCAGCGGCGCTCCTTCGGGGCGGAGGCGCCGGCCATGTGCGGTGTCACGAGCAAGCGTGGCGCATCCCAGAGCGGATCTTCGGCCGGGAGCGGTTCCTTCTCGGCGACGTCGATCGCGACGCCGGCGAGCTTGCCGCCAATCAGCGTTTCGCGGAGTGCGCCCTGCTCGACGATGCCACCGCGCGAGACGACGATCAGGTAGGCATCGTCCTTCATCTCCGCGAACTGCTCGGCACCGATCAGGTGGCGGGTCTCGGCGGTGAGCGGACAGGCGACGACCACGACATCGGATTGCGCGAGCAGATCGTTGATGCGACTCACCGGCCACACCTCGTCAACCCACGGCTCGCCGTTCACGGCCTGCGCATCAACGGCGAGGATGTTCATCTCGAACGCCTTCGCGCGCTGCGCGATGCCGCGACCGAGTGCCCCGAAGCCGATGATGCCCATCGTCAGGCCGCCGATCTCGCGGGCGGTGTGATACATCGCGCCACGATTCCACGAGCGCTGCGCCTGGTTCAGCACGCTCTCCGGGATGTGACGCGTCATCGCGAGGAGCATCGCCAGCGCGTGCTCGCCGATGGACGGGCCATGCGCGCCGCGCGTGTTCGTGAGGAGCACCTCGCTCTCGACGAGCTCCGGGATATTCGCGACGAACTCGACGCCGGCGCTCGGCGCCTGGATCCACTTCAGCTTCGGCGAGATCTTCAGGATGTCGACGCCCGGCTTGCCGAAGTAGACCTCGGTCTCGGCGGTGTACTCGGCGAGGTTGCCGTCATCCGGGAACTGCGTGATCTCGACGTTCGGCACTTCTCGCAGCAGATCGTAGAACGCTTCGCCTTCGTGGGAATCGATCAGCACCTTCAGGGTCATGGGATCTGGTCCTCCAGGAAATCAGGACGCAGGGCATTCCTGCGCAGCGTGGGTCACGGACGGGTGATGGCGCGCGATCTCGCGTCGATCGCTCGGGGTGACGCGCCGCTGCGTCAGATCGTATGGACGGAATGAGGGGATGGAGGATGGGAATCCTCCGTGCTGATGTGATCATACGTCATACGAATGTCCGGGATCACGTCAAACGCACGCACGGAAGAACCCATCCCGACCGGGATACCGAACCACGATGTCCGGTATCTCGGTGGAAGGTGGGTCCTAGTAGCGTACGGTGACGCCCGCTTCCGCAGCCGGGCTGTCGCTGACGAGATCGCCGCGCTCGGAGGCCGCCCAGTCGAGGTCGGACGCGGCGTCCTTGAGACCGCCGATCATGTAGCGGAGCTCGCTCGCCATCGCGCAGAACTGGAAGCCCTGGCTGATGCGCTGATTGACGCCCTTGGCGCCGGAGGTGTGGATGCCCGTGGCGACGCCGTGCTTGACGCAGGCGGCGCGGACGCGCTCGATCGCCTCGACGAGCTCCGGAATGTCGCTCTCGAGATCGACGCCGAGGCCGAGGCCCATCGACGCGGCGAGGTCATTCGGGCCGATGAAGCAGGCATCGATGCCCGGCGTGCCGAGGATCTCGTCGGCGTTGTTCACGCCGTCGATGTGCTCGATCTGGGCGATCAGCAGCACCTGCTCGTTGGCGTTCTTGTAGTACTCGGCGCTGGAGGTGTTCCAGCTGATCGCGTGACGACCACCGCCGACACTGCGACCACCATCCGGGTAGTAGCGCGTGGCCCAGACCGCCGCCTCGGCTTCCTCACGCGTGTTCACCATCGGCACGACGATGCCCCAGGCTCCGGCGTCGAGGACGCGCTTGAAGTTCTCCGGGGAGTTCCACGGAATGCGAACCATCGGCGCGATGCCGCTGCGCGACATGGCGCTGAACATCTGGGCGAGGGTGCGAATGTCGACCGCGTTGTGCTCGGTGTCGACGACAAGCCAGTCAAGCGGAAGCTGACTTACCTGCTCGGCCGCCTCGGGGGATGGGAGAGACATCCAGGTGCCGATGGAAGGTTCGCCTCGCTGAAGACGCTGCTTGACGTGGTTGACGCGCATGAATGAACTCCTCAAGGGACACGGACGACCGTGGAATCCATGGTCAGGACGAACAAAACCGACCGTGACTTTTGTGTCGTCGTCACCGTACCAGATGCCGCACGCTGACGAAAGGGGAACGCTCCGCCAAAAACCTCCCATGACCGGGTGATTCCGGGCCTCGCCATTCCTTCTTACGCGTAGTGAACCATATCTTGTGAAAACGTGCACGATCTTGTCAAAGGAGAATCGAGCGATCACAATACGGGCACGTTTCCTTCAGACGGTGAATACAGGCCGATGGCCCGAGGCGGACTCCAATCCCGGGAGGGATGGGGGAACCTGTGCGGCGGAACTCCGTGACCTCTGCGTGCACGTCTGTGCACATCGCATTGGCCCGATGGGGCCACCGACGGACCTCCGTCGATGGTGCGGTACGTATCCACGGAGATGCGAAGGAGGCGGATAGGCTTCTCGCCTATCCGCCTCCTTGGTCTGTTGTGCTCACGGTACGAAATGCTACGCCAGTTCGATCTTCCCATGCAGGAACTTGCCGAGCACCTGCGCATGCAGCACCAGATCATCGCCTGGCTCGGCGACGACGATCACCACAAAGCCGATCGTCGCGCCATCGCGGAAGGTCAGCAGCGCGGTCGTCGACGTCGGCGCCTCGCCACCGCCGTTCGCGTACGTCACGACCTGCGTGACGTCCCCGAGCGGGGCGATGTTGTCCGCGACGGTCACGTCCGCGTCGACGTCGGACCAGTCGGTCAACGCGTCGGTGACGGCTGTGGCGTCCTTGGCGGCGTCGAACGTCAGGATGCCCGACGCGATGATCCCGGCGTCAGGATCATCCGGCTCGCCCGCGTAGTCGTTCACGGCGAATGCGCCGGCGGTGAACGACGTCTCGGCGAGCGTCTTCGCGATGCCATCGCTGGCACGCTGATAGAACTCCGCGAGGATGTTCGCGGCCTCAGCGGCCTCAGCGGCGTCGAGGTCCTCGGTGAAGCCGGCGGTGTACGGCGTGAAAGAGGCCGTCGCGAGGTCCTCCGTATGGAGCAGCCGCGACGTCAGATCGTCCGCCAGCGGCGTCGAGGCGGGCGAGGCATCGGGTGACGCCACCGGCGTCTCCTGCGCGGCGATCGTGCCGGTCGTGAGCGTGATGGTGAGTGCGAGCGCGGTTGCGAGGCGCGTCAGGCGGTGCGGATGGTGGGTGCGTGCAATCATGCGACGATCCTCCCCGTGGCGACGACGAGACGGCGGGAGCGTCATCGTCGGGCGGTGCGGTCTGCCTTCGACCCTAGCGGATCGCCGCTGATCTGACAACCGTGATCGATCAGCCCTCCGAGCCGGTTGCGTCCGAGGCATCCGCCGGATCGCGATGGGCGATCACGTCTGCGATGTCGGCGATCTGATCGCGGAACCATACGGAGACGTCATCGGACTCGATCGCGCGGCGCAGCTGATGGGCGCGTCGCTGGCGCTCCTGGATCGGCATCGTCAATGCCTGGAAGAACGCCTCGGCGGTCCCCTCGATGTCGGTCGGCGAGACGACGAGCGCGGCGTCCCCGAGCTGGTTGACCGCCCCGACACCCTCGGAGAGGACGATCACGCCGCTGCGCTCGTTGATGAGCGCACCCTCCTTCGCCACAAGCGCCATGCCGTCGATCACGGAGTTGACGAGCAGGATGTCGTACCACTTCATCGCCGCGAGCACGCGCGGATAACTCTCGCCCATGATGATCTGGATTGGCTGCCAGCCGGTTTCCACGTTCGCGTACTTCGCATTGATGCGGCCGGCGGTGGCGCTCATGTCATCGAGGTACTGACGGTACTCGGCGACATCGAGGCGCGATGGCTGCGTGACGGCGATGAAGTTGACGCGATTCTGGAACTCCGGATGTGCTTCCAGGAAGCGATCGAAGGCGACGAAGCCGCGCACGATGTTCTTGCTCAGCTCGGCGCGATCGACGCGGAGGATCGTGTACTCGTTCCAGTGCGAGGGGAGGTAGCGCTCGTAGGCGCGCGCCTCCTGGCTGTAGGCGGTCTGGCGGACGGACTCGACATCGATCGAGATCGGATAGTCGCGGATCTGGGTGACGTGCCCATCCAGCGTGATCGTCTGGTTCGCGTAGTCGATCTCGCAGCCGGGAACGTACGCTGCACACGTCGAGATGAAGCTGCGCGTGTGGCCATCCGTCTGGAAGCCAACGATGTCGCAGGCGAGCAGTCCGTCGCAGATGCTGCGGCGCATCTCCATCGGCAGCAGGCGCCAGTAGTCGGGATCCGGCCACGGGATGTGGATGAAGTGCTGGATGAAGGCATCCGGTCGCTGCTTGCGGATCATCCGCGCGACCAGGTAGAGGTGATAGTCCTGCAGCATGATGATCGGCTCGGTCGTCGTCTGGTCGCAGGCCGTGATCACCTCGTCGGCGAACTGCTGATTGACGGCGACGTAGCCGTTACGCCAGGCATCCCACGTCTCGTGCGTGATGTTCGGGTAGCGCGGCGTGTCCCACAGGTAATGTTGCAGGAACCAGAGCAGTGGGTTGCTGATCTCGTTGTAGTACTGGTTGTATGCCTTCTGGCTGGGGGTGATGAAGCGGAGCTTGAAGAGCGAATCCGGCGAATCGGTGATGAACGCCTCGCCCTCCTCCTCGGCGGCCTGCACGCGTTCGCGATCGCCCTCCGTCATCGCGGCGGCGATCCAGATCGCCTGCTGCCCCTTCATCACGGCGCGGATGGCCGTAACGAGACCACCACTTCCCTGACGCGCGCTGAACGTGCCATCCGGCTTGCGACTGAACGTGACCGGGCCGCGATTCGAGACCACGAGCAGCGGTCGTTCATTCAGGCAGTTCGCGACACGTGCTTCCTTCTCGCTCGGGGTTTCCCCGCGGTGTTCGAGGGATACCAGATGCATTCCGGCAGTGTTTGCCACGTTCGTGAACTCCTGACGTTGCGCCCGTCATCCGGATCGAACCGAATGGCGTGCGACTCCGAAACCCAGCGACGCGATCCTGGTGCGCTGAGCGACGTGCGACCGCCGAACCCCCGCCAATGCTGGGTCCTCACGATCAAGGTCCCTGGAGTTTGACGCCCCGTGTGACCCGCACGACGTATTCCGCGTATCGGTGTCCATTCTACACGAGCCGTATGGATTGGAGATCAACGACCTGCGAACAATTCCCGATACGGCATGCCAGAAGCGTGGCAATGAGGGCGAAGGATCGGGGTGGTGGCGGTGCGCGCGGCACGGAAAACCGGGGTTCGTCTGAACCCCGGTTTTCCGTGCATTGTCGATGGTGATAGGGGTGACTACTGCGCGATCGGGTATCCCGCGTCGTCGAGGACGGCGGCGATCCGGTCCAGCGTCACGACCTGCGGATCGAAGGCGAGATCGATCTGCTTGGTGTCGGCGTTCGCCTTGACGCTGCTGACGCCCTCGAGCGCGCCAACGGCCTTCTCGACCGTCATCACGCAATGCGCGCAGGAGATCTCCGGCGAGACAACGGTGATGTTCTCGATGTTCGCGGCGTCGATGGTGGTGGTCATGTCGTGCTCCTTCTGGATGCGGGCTTCAGTGACGATCTTGTCTCGATTATACCCCCAGAGGGTATCTCGTCAAGCACCTGCAATCGCCGTATCGAGCCGACCCAGCGCGTGCAGATCGTCTTTCACGTGGCCATACAGCTCCCGATAGATCGCGTAGGTGGCGTCGTACGTCGCCTTCGGTGCCGGGTTCGGTTCGATCACGCGCTTCGTCCGCACCCAGTTCGGAATCGTGTCCTGGGCGACGATCCCCGTCGCGAGACCGGCGAGCAGCGCATCGCCGTACGACGCGCCGACGGTGCGCTCGGGGAGCACCTGCGGCAGCCCCGTGATGTCGGAGACGATCTGCAGCCAGAGCTCGTTCTGTGCGCCACCGCCGACCGCCACGAGCCGCGTCGGCATCGCCTGCATCTCGGCCATGACGTCGAGGTTCGTGCGCAGCCCGTAGCCGATCGCCTCGAGGATCGCGCGGTAGAGGTGCCCGCGTGTGTGGCGGAGCGTCAGCCCCGCGAAGACTCCGCGCGCATCCGGGTCGTTGAGCGGGGTGCGTTCGCCGGCGAAGTAGGGAAGGCAGAGGAGGCCGTCGGCCCCGGGCGGGATGTCCCGCGCGAGATCGGCGAGCTGCGCATAGACGTGCGCTCCGCCGCGCGCGGCCGACTCGCGCTCCGGCTGGCCGAACTGATCGCGGAACCAGGCGGTCAGCAGGCCGGACGACGTGATGCTCCCGGTGATCGCGTGGCGCTCCGGCAGCGAGTAGGCCGCCGTCCACATTCGCCGATCGGGATGCGGGGCCTCGACGAGGTTGATCAGGAAGAGCGTACTTCCGTACATCACCATCATGTCGCCCGGATCGAGCACGCCGACGCTGGTCGCCTCGGCGGCGGCATCGATCGTGCCGGTCGTGACTGGCGTGCCGACCGCGAGACCCGTCTGCGCGCTGGCTTCGGGCGTGACGACGCCGGCGATCTCGTTCGCATCGAGCAGGCGCGGCAACCTGTCGAGGGCGATGATCGGCTCGCTGAAGCGATCGTCCCAGGCGAGCGTACGCACATCGAAGAGCGGTACGAAGTACGAGGCGGTATGCCGATCCATCACGTGCTCGCCGGTGAGGCGCAGCACCATGTAGTCGCTCGCGGAGTGGATCATCGCGGTGCGCGCGAAGATCTCCGGCTCGTGCTCGCGCAGCCAGCGGATCTTCGGGCCGATCGCCTGCGAGGTCAGCGCCATGCCGTTGAGCGCGAACATCTCGTCGGCGCCAAAGTGATCCTCCAGCCACGCGATCTCCGCCTGCGCGCGACTGTCGATGCCGTAGAGCACACCCGGCCGCAGTGGACGGTTCTCCGCGTCGACGGGCAGCATGCACGGACCGATCGCACTCACCGCGACCCCGCCGACCTCCTCGGCATCTCTCCCGGCGAGCAGGCGACGCGTGATCTGCACGAACTCGCCCCACCAGATCTGGTCGGCATCGTGCTCCGCCCAGCCGGGCCGCGGGAAGCTCGTCTGGTGCTCGATGATCTCGGTCGCGAGGATCTCGCCGTCGGGGGTGCAGAGCACGCCCTTCGAGCTCTGCGTGCCGATGTCGACGCCAAGCAGCAGGGAACCGGTCACGCCATGTCTCCTTCCGTCCTCACGACGGGATCTCGTCGGTGAGCCAGCGCTGCATCACCGTCACGTTCGAGGTTTCGTAGCCGAGGTGATCGTAGAACGACATCACTTTCGTGTTGGTCGCGCGGACGAGGAGCTGCACCTTGCGGACACCGCGCTCCTTCAGCCATGCCTCGGCGGCGTGGACGATCTCCGCCCCGAAGCCGCTGCCCTGCAGATCCGGCGCGACGGCGACGTAGTAGAGCCAGCCGCGATGCCCATCGTGCCCGACGAGCGTGGTCGCGACGATTCGGCCGTCCTGCGTGCCGACGAGAATCTCGGCGTCGGTGCTCTGCCGCGCGAAGGCGATGTCGTCGAGCGGCGGATTGTACGAGACGACAAGACCGCAGGCGGTCCACAAATCGGCGATCTCCTGATCGCGATCATCGGGCAGCGTGGTGATGACGAGGTCACTCATGGGCGACATGACTCCTTGCATACCATGCGATACGACATCCCGAACTTCCGTAGAACGATCCCGGGTGCCGACACCGCCGATCGGGCTGCGCCAACTCCCAACACGGCCGTCATCCTGAGCTTGTCGAAGGAACACCCGCGCGAAGCGCTTCGGGCGAAGCCCGAACCCGAGGGCGCGTTGGCCGGGAGATCCCGCAGTCAGTGCACGTCGCGGGGATCGGACTTCGCCCGATGGGGCAGACGAGCTGCCCCGCTACGAATGCACGACTGATCCGTGCAACGAGCTCACGGAGGACGCTACACCGGCACAATGATCGTCTTCAGGACGTCGCCGCTCAAGGCCTGCTGCATCGCCGCATCGAAGTCCGTGAGCGGATGCGCCTCCGCGAGGAGCGGTTTCACGTCGACGGCGCCGCTCGCCATCGCCGCGATCGATGGCGCGTAGCCCCCCGGGCCGAGGTGACTGCCGTGGATGTTCAGCTCCTTGGTATCGCCGATCACCGTCCAGTTCACCGTGACCGGGTCGTTGAAGACGCTGAATTCGACGAACGTGCCGAGCTTGCGGATCATCTGGAGACCCTGCACGACGCCCGCCGGATTGCCGCTCGCCTCGATGTAGACATCGCAGCCGTAGCCATCCGTGAGGTCGAGGATCTGCTGCACGGCATTGCCCTGCGTGACGTCGATCGTGACATCCGCGCCGAACTGCTTCGCGACGTCGAGACGATACGGCTTCGTGTCGAGCGCGATCAGCTTGCCGGGGTTCTTCAGCTTCGCGATCTGCAGCATGCAGAGCCCGATGTTGCCGACACCACCGATCACGACGGTATCGCCCTCCCGGATGTCGCCGCGCTCGACCGCGTGCCACGCGCAGGCCATCGGCTCGATGTAGGCGGCCTCGCTCTCGCTGAGCGCGTCCGGCACCTTGTGAAGGATCGAGTTCGCATCGAGTCGGTTGTACTTCGCCATGCCGCCGTGGGTCTGCTTCTTGAAGCCGTAGATCCAGTGGCGCTGGCACATCCAGTAGTGACCGTCGTTGCAGTAACGACACGCGCCGCACGGGACGATCTGCTCGGCAACGACACGATCGCCCTCGCGGACATCCCACTTCGCGGCGGTACCGGCGCCCATCGCGACGATGCGCCCGGCGTACTCGTGGCCGGCGATCACCGGTCCCTCGACATAACCGCCGGAGCCGTCCTCTCCCCAGAAGAGCGGGCCGCCCATCCAGCACTTCATGTCCGAGGCGCAGATGCCGATCGCGCCGACCTCGATGATCAGCTCGCCGGGGCCGGGATCGGGGACCGGGACTTCCTCGACACGGTAGTCGCGCGGGCCGTGCGTGACGACCGCAAGCATGGTTTCCGTCATGATGAATGCTCCTGTGAGGCGCCATCGGGCGCGGATGCGTCTGGATCGTTCGGTGGCAGTATCCGACATCCCGGAATCCTGCGCGAGCATCTGGACATGTGTGCGTGTATCGTCGTGCATCTGGCCGGAGCCCTTGTCGGAACGGGTGCGATCCGCTATCAACACAACAGACGACGCGCGGAGCATGGTCCGCGTGCCGTCGTCCATGACGTGGTTGGAGCCTCACATGCTTCCTGGTGTCAATCTCGAGGACTTTATCCGTTCCGTCGGCTACATCGGCGTCTTCATCATCGTGTTCGCGGAAACGGGGTTGCTGGTCGGGTTCTTCCTCCCGGGGGACAGTCTGCTGTTCACTGCCGGCTTCCTGGCCTCGCAGGACTATCTGAACATCGCGCTGCTGTGCGTGGTGAGCTTCATCGCGGCGGTCGCCGGCGATGCGACGGGGTATGCGATTGGGCGCACCTATGGGCGCCGCCTCTTCGCGCGCGAGGATTCGCGGCTCTTCAAGAAGGAATACCTTGCGCGCGCCGAGGAGTTCTTCGAGAAGCACGGCGGCAAGGCCGTCATCCTGGCGCGTTTCATCCCGATCGTCCGTACCTTCGTACCGGTCGTAACCGGTGCGAGCAACATGCACTACCCGAAGTTCGCGATGTTCAACGTGGTCGGCGGATTGCTCTGGGCGGTCGGCGTGACGATTGCGGGGTATCTGCTTGGCTCGACGATCCCGAACGTCGACACCTACCTGCTGCCGATCATCTTCCTGATCGTGGTGATCTCGGTGCTGCCGCCGGCCATTCACATCTGGCGCGAGAATGGCGATCAGATCAAGGCGTATGCCCGCGATCGCTGGAACGAGCGGAAGGCGAAGTGACCGATCGCATTCCCATCACCAAGCCGAAGCTCCCGAAGCGCGCGCCGGCATCGATCGCCGCGTCGGAGCTGACCATCACCGACGAGACCACGTTCGCCGACGCGACCATTCGCGGGATCGATCTCCGCAGTCGGGACCTGAACCTCGTCACCTTCCGCAAGACGACGCTCCAGACCCCGACCTGGGCGAACGCGACGCTCCCCGGGCTGACGCTCGAGGACACGCGGCTTGTCGAGGCGGATCTCTCGAACTTCACGATCGAGCGCGGACGCCTCGCGCGCGTCGAGTTCACGGGATGCCGCATCACCGGAGCGTCGTTGCATCAGACGCTCCTGCAGGACGTCACCTTCTCCGGCTGCCGCGCGGATCTGGCACAGTGGCCGCGGACCGTCTGGCAGCGTGTCGCGTTCGTGGAGTGCCAGCTGAATCAGGCGTACTTCAATGATGTCGATCTTAGCGGTGTGCGCTTCCGGGACTGCAATCTGCGCGGGGCGGATTTCACCGGCGCGACGCTCACGGGTGTCGACCTGCGCGGTTCGAATCTCGAGGACATCATCATCACGGTCGAGCAGCTGCGCGATGTGACGGTCACGACCGATCAGGCGATCTTTCTGTGCGGGCTGATCGGCCTGCGTATCGACGACGAGATCGGGCTGCGCATGTAGGCGTCGAGGACGAGGAGGAGCGCGATGTTCACGCTTGGGACGGCATGGTGGGAGATCATCATCCGGTCGGTAGCGGTCTATGCATTCGTGCTCATTGCCCTGCGGCTGACCGGGCGTCGGAGCCTCGGTCAGCGCAATGCGCTCGACCTCGTGCTGATTCTGGTCGTGGCGAATGCCGTCCAGAATGCAATGATCGGGAGCGACACGTCACTGCTAGGGGGCATCATTGCGGCGGCGACCCTGTTCGCTGTGGATGAGGGGCTGGACCGTATCCAGCAACGGGATCGGCGTGCGCGGAGTTTCTTCTCCGGCACGCCGATCGTGCTCATTCATCATGGTCAGGTGATTCAGGACAATCTCCGGCACTCCCACGTCACGATGGATGACATCGAGGAAGTCCTGCGCGAGCACGGTTACGATAGCCTGCATGACGTGAAGACCTGCATCCTCGAGATGGACGGCACCCTCTCGATCGTGCCGCAGGGGAGCCATACGGAGCAGACGCGACGCGTGCAGCACCCCCGCATGCGGCGACCGCGCGCCGTCGATCGTCCCGCCTGACCGTCGTAGTGCGTGACCGCTACTCGTGCGACGGCACGATCACGACCGGCGCGCTCGCCTCACGGACGAGCTTCTCCGCGACGCTGCCGACGATCAGCCGCCGATAGCCGCGTTCGCCGTGCGAGGTCATCACGATCAGATCGGTCGGGCGCGCGGCGTCCGGCAGCAGGACGGCTGGTGTGCCGTGCAGCAGTTCGGTCGTGACGGTGAGGCCGCTGAGCGCTCCCGACTGCGCGATCTGATCGAGATAGTTCTGGGAGATCGTCTCCGCCTGGCCACTCGCGGCGTCGTAGCGACTCTCGTCTTTCGCGAGGATCTGCGGCGTCGGAACGGTGCTCGGACCTCCCTCGTGCAACACATCGACGACATCCGAGAGTGTGATCGCACGGATGAGGTGCACCGGAACACCGAGCGCCTCGGCGAACGAGCGTGCCAGCGGGAGCGCCTGCTCGGCGCGAGGCGAGCCATCGAGCGGCAC
>Ga0164243_10003625_pt1 | contig 24669 bp, 29 predicted proteins | sample OricompcompostOP_FD_108781 | JGI IMG/M metagenome (GOLD analysis project Ga0164243, IMG submission 108781) | Organic Plus compost microbial communities from Emeryville, California, USA - Original compost - Organic plus compost (OP) | ecosystem: Engineered > Solid waste > Mixed feedstock >...
CCGCCATTTGCTGCGCGACCATGCGCTCGCGCGCAGCCGTCAGGACATCGTCCTCCGCCGCGGAGCCCTCGAGGCCGACCATCGTCAATACCCCGCCCATCAAGACGTCGCGAATGCGGCCCATATACGCGGTATGCGTCATTGACCGGCAGGGTTCCGCGTCAGGCAGGCGAATCGAATGCGTACGCAGTACGCCGCGCCGCGGGCCGCGAGGCGAATTCGCGCACGAAGGCATCGAGCTGCGCGCGAGGTTCGAGCGGCATCGTCGGACGCCAGGTGAGGTGCTCGAGCAGACAGAAGAGGGATGTCTCGAACATGCTCATGCTGCGCGATGCGGGGAGCGCGGCAAGACACGATGCGAGATTCGCTTCGAGCCAGTCGAGCGCGTTGAGGATGCCGGTGCGCGTCTTGACGAAGAACACATTGTCTGCGGGCAGTTTGCCGACGAGCGTTCCCATCACGAGCTGTACTTGCGCTGCCATGCAATGCCACACGAGCTCTTGGGCGTTGCGCGAGAGGTCGTCGCGGAGGTCTTCGGGCCAGACGATGTCGGGCGTGCGCGGCGCGGCCGTTTCGGCGAGCGCGCGGCAGATGTTCAGCGTGCCGAACAGCACGGCGTCGCCGCGGCGGAGGATGGGCAGCTTGAGTGCCGGGTTGCCCGCGTAGACGTCCGGGCTGAGGGTGGTCATGTCGTAGATCGGCACGAGCTGATAAGCGGCGCCGAGCTCCTCGGCGAAGATCAGGACGACACGGGTGAAGAGGGAGCTGCGCCGGCCGATGATTTGAAGGGGTGTCATGGATCGCCTACGGATGTGGAGTGCGGGCGAATCTAAAGCAGATGCGTCGGATGAACGCAAACCGGCGCCTCTCCCCAAACCCCCCTCTCGCTTCGGAGATCTCAGGCGCACCGTTACGGAACGCTTGCGTGCGCGAGTCGCAATCGGGACGATGCCGATCCCATGAGTCATGAACGTCAGGGCAGGGCGCCCTCAGCGCGCGAGCTGCAGGCTTACCTCCACGATCATATTCCGCTGTCGCGCGCGATGGAGGTGTCAGTGGTATCCATCGACGTGAATGGCGTGCTGCTCCGGGCGCCGCTTGCGCCCAACATCAATCATCGCGAGACTGCTTTCGGCGGCAGCATGTCCGCGCTCGCGATCCTCGCGGCCTGGTCGATGTTGCACGCCCGATGCCGTAGCGAAGGCATCGACAGTCGGCTCGTGATCCAGCGCAACAGCATGGAATACGAGCGGCCGATTCAAGGCGACTTCACGGCGCGTGCTCGTACCGACGAAGACGAATGGAATCGCTTCAAGCGTGTCTTCGAGCGCAAAGGCAAGGCGCGGATCGGCGTGACCTCGATCATCGAATATGACGGCCAGACGGTCGGGCGCTTCGCCGGTGACTTCGTCGCTCTGCAGGTTCAGCCATGACGGCGCACGGCCCACACGTCCACTGATCGGAAACAGCGAGGCTTCTTCGATGGCGCACGTACGAGCACAGATAGGCGAGATCGACTACGCGGTCACGATCACCGCGCGACAACATACGATCGTGAGCGATGAGCCTGCGCCGCTCGGCGGTCAGAACGTCGGACCTGCGCCGTACGATCTGCTGCTCGGCGGCCTAGGTGCGTGCACCGCGATCACGCTGCGGATGTATGCCAGACGCAAGCAGTGGCCGTTACGCGGCGTCAACGTGGATCTGTCGCTTCACAAGGATGAGTCGGGCGCGCGTGTCGATCGTGTCCTGACGCTAGAAGGTGAGCTCGATGACGAGCAGCGCCGGCGCCTGCTCGAAATTTCCGAGAAGACGCCCGTCACGCTGACGCTCAAGGCCGGCATGAAGATCGACACGCGCTTGCATACCGCCGCTGCGTGAGGCTTGCGGCTTGCAGCCGCGCCGACGCCCAAGACTCAACTGATCCCGTCGATCCATTGCGCGAGCGTCCGCAGCGCGTCCGCGCGGACGTCGGCATCCTTGCGCCCGGTTTTTGCCGGCACATGAAACGAATGATCCGCCTCCTGAAGCAAGTGCAATACGGCGCGCGGCGCGAGCTGCTGCACGAGCGGCTCGAGCAGCGACAGCTTCGCAAGCTCATCGCGCGTTCCTTGCACGAACAGCATCGGTATCTGCACGTTGGCCAGATGCGCGGCCCGCGTCGTTTCCGGCCGCCCGGCGGGATGGAGCGGAAAGCCCAGGAAGACGAGGCCGCGGACGTCGCTCAAGGGCGCTTCGGCTTGCGCCTGTGAAGTCATGCGGCCGCCGAACGAGCGACCGCCCGCGACGAGCGGCACGTCCGCCATCAGTTGTGCTGCCTTCGCAACCGCCGCGCGTACGGCGGCATGACAGATGGGCGGCGGATCCGTGCGCTTCGAGCCGCGCTCCATGTATGGAAACTGAAACCGCAACGTCGCGATGCCGAGCTGCGCCAGCTCCAGGGCCGTCGTGCGCATGAACGCGTGATTCATGCCTGCGCCGGCGCCGTGCGCGAACACGTAACACGCCTTTGCGGTAGGCGGTGCGACATGCAAGGCGGAAACCGTGCCGATGTTCGCGACGTCGAGCGTCAATCGAGCTTCTTGCATTTTCGTTCGACCGACGCCCCGTAGTGCTTTTCCCGCTGTAAAGATGCCATTGCCTACGATGCGCTGCACATCATTTCCCCCAGGGAACACGGACAGACAGGGCGCGTTCGTGATGAGTCAGCAACATCGCTCGCGCATCAGCGTCGAGCCGTTGCGAGTATGCAAAGGAGATCGACATGAAGAAAGTAACTGCGCTCGCCGCGGCGATCAGTGCCTGCTTGCTGGCGGGTTCGATCGCGACGGCACAGGAAACCGAATCAACGCGTGATCGCACGTCCGGTCAAAGTGCAACGACGGACGAGACGACGCAAAACCAACGCACGGCCGATGCGTCCGGGATGCGCCGCTCGAAGATGGATACGAAGGAGTTCGTGAAAAAGGCGGGCGAATCCGGCGCCGCTGAAGTCGCGGCGGGCAGGGTCGCCATGCAAAAGGCCACGAACCCGCAAGTGAAGGCGTTCGCGCAGCAGATGGTCGCCGACCATACGAAGGCGAACAAGGAGCTCATGGCCGCGGCGAGCGCGCGGAACATCGAGGTGCCGACCGAGCCGAGCATGATGCACAAGGCCATGATGGAGAAATTCGAGCATCAGAAAGCGAATGCCGAATTCGATCATGACTTCATGAAACAGATGGTTCGCGATCACGAATCGGCCGTCGAGCTGTTCCAGAACGCATCGACGAGCATGAACGTGGACGCCGAATTCCGTGACCTCGCGAAAAAGACGCTGCCGACGCTGCAGGAGCACTTGAAGGAAGCGAAATCGCTCGAGAGCCAGCTCGCGGCGAAGAACCAGTAACGGTTCTGGGCCCGCGGCCTGAGTCAAGTCGACGGAGCCGAGTTGATGCGACCCAAGGCGAGGGCGGCGCTGCCGCCCTCGCCATCGTCATTTGTACCTGGCGCCGCGCGGAACGATCGTCGAGCCCGCGCATTCGTATGCCAGTCGCGTCGGGGTCGACGCCCGGGGGAAGGCATGCGCATCGTTTTCGCGCTGATCTTGTTGGGCTCCGCTTTCGCAAGCCACGCCAAGCCGATCTACGTCGATTTCAAAGTCGAGCAGACCGCCGCGTTCGGCGACGCGCGCGCAGGCGTGTTCACCGGCTCGTGGTCGTTCGATGATTCGCTCGCGAAGCCCGGTGCGCTGTTCGAAGACGTCTTCGAGGGCTTGAAGCTCGATTCGTTTTCATTCTCGTGGCTCGGCCAGGACTGGAGCGCTTCGAGCGTGCGGCTCGCCCGGCTCGAATTCGATCGACGCGGGAAGCTGCGCAGCTGGGTCATCGGTGCAACGGCGGTGTCCGGCGGATGCGCTTCCGTCGGCACGCTGGACTGCGTGGGCGTGCCTTCGAAGGTCGCCGATTTCTATTTGTCGGCGACGCGCGCGGAACCGGGCATCCGGCCGCCTGAGCTCGTCGCGGTCGGCGTGCGGCCAGGGAGCACAGGATTTGCCGAGGCGCAGGGCTCCTTCAAAGTGACGACGAAGCCCGTTCCCGCGCCTGGAGCGCTGCCGCTGATGGGCGCCGCATTGCTGTTCGCCGGCATGTTGCGGCGGACGCGATTGAAATTGCCGGCTCGCGACGTCTAACCCGAAAACTTTTTAACGCAAGAGCGCCGATTCCGGGCGGCAGAGTACACTGCCGCCCTCTTTGCGCTTGCGGATTGCACTGGTGCCAGACTTCAAGCGAGCTTCCCGATGAATGGGCAATTGCCGCGTTGGGCGACTGCCCTGTTCCGACCTGACGGCGCACGCGCCGAAGACCTCCGGCGCGATCTGTTCTGGCTGATCGGGCTCGGGCTCTTGCTGATTGCGACCGGCATCGGCCTGCGCGATCCCTGGCCCGCCGACGAGCCGCGATTCGCGCTCGTCGCGCGCGACATGGTCGCGACCGGCGATTGGCTGCTCCCGCGCGTCGGCGGCGATATCTATGCCGACAAGCCGCCGCTGTATTTCTGGCTGATGTCGCTCGGCATCGAGCTCACCGGCTCGTTGCGGATTGCCTTTCTCCTGCCCTCGCTGCTCAGCGGCCTTGCATGCACGCTCCTCATCTACGACCTGGGGCGGCGCCTGTGGAATCGCGAAACCGGCTTGATCGCGGGCCTTGCGCTGCTCTTCACGGTGCAATTCGTGTGGCAGGCGCGGCAGGCACAGATCGACGCGACGCTATGTTTCTGGACGACGCTCGCGCTGTACGGCCTGTTGCGGCATCTGCTGCTCGGCCCGCGGTGGGGCTGGTATTGCGTCGGCTGGGCCGCGGCGGGCTTTGGCGTGATCACGAAAGGGGTGGGATTCCTGCCGCTGCTCGTGCTCATTCCGTACGCCGCGTTGCGGCCGCAGGCCTGGGCGCCGCGTTTCACCGCGCCGCCGACCGCGAAATGGCTGTTGGGTCCGCTCGCGTTCGTGGCCGCGACGGCCGTGTGGCTCGTGCCGATGCTCATCGCCGCGAGCGGCGATCCGGCGATCGCGGCCTATCGCGACGAGATCCTGTTCCGGCAAACGATCAATCGCTACACCGATGCGTGGCATCACCGCGAACCGTTCTGGTATTTCATCGTCGAGGTGATTCCCTGGTTGTGGCTGCCGCTCACCGCGCTGTTGCCGTGGCTGCTGCCGCGCTGGCGGCGCGCCTGGCGCGAGCATGATCTGCGCATCGCGCTGCTCACGGCCTGGGTCGTGCTGGTCGTCGTGTTCTTCAGCGCGAGCACGGGCAAGCGCGGCGTCTATGTGCTGCCCGCCGTGCCTGCATTCGCGTTGGCGACGGCGCCGTATCTTCGCGAGATCGCGCAGCGCGCCTCCGCGCAGCGATTCATCTTCTGGATCGCGGCGACGCTCGCGACGGTCACCTCGCTCGCGGTTCCGTACATCCTGCTGAAAGCGGACAAGCGCGCCGACGTGATCGCGACCTATGAGATCGATCCGCTCGCGCCGCTGATCGCGATCGCGGCGGCGTCGGTGCTCGTGTGCGTGCTCGCACGGCCGCGACGCGGCTTCCTCGCGTTCGCCGGCGTGCTCGCCTCGGTGCTGCTCGTCGTGAGCTTCTGGGTCAATCCCGTCATGAATGACGCGCGCTCGGGCAAGACCTTCATCGCCCGCGTCGAGCGCACCGCCGATCCGCGCGCGCCGCTCGGCTTCGTCGCGTTCAAGGAGCAGTACCTGCTGCAAGTCCAGCGGCCGGTCGTGCACTTCGGGCATGCGCGCTGGCGCGAAGGGGCGCAGGAGACGATGGACGCGGCGCGCTGGCTCGCGGAATCGCCGGACCACCAGCTCGTCGTCAATGAAACGTCCTTGCAGCAGTGCTTCCAGGCCGCGAACCGCAAGGAGCTCGGCATCGCGAACCGCAATCGCTGGTATCTCGTGAGCGGTGCCGTGAATCCGGACTGCGTGCGCGGCGGCGCGCCGAATCTTGCGCATTTCTACAATCCGCCGCAGCGCCGAATGTCGCATACTCGCGAGCTGTCCCAGCGCACGGGATGACACCACCGCCTCTTATGAGCAGCGAGAGCCTCACAGTCGCAACACCCCGCATCGGCCGCAATCCCCTCATCTTCATCTTCATCACCCGCCTCATCGATGCGATGGGGTTCGGCATCGTCATGCCCGTGCTGCCGCAGCTGCTCCTGAGCATGGGCGAGCCCGACGTTGCCGCCGCGACGCGCACGGGCGGAATTCTGCTCGTGACCTACGCCGTGCTGCAGTTCTTCTTCGGTCCGGTCATCGGCAATCTGAGCGACCGCTTCGGGCGCCGGCCGATCATTCTGTTCTCGCTGTTCGCCTTCGGCGTCGACTACCTGCTGATGGGATTCGCGCCGACGGTCGCATGGCTGTTCATCGGGCGCGCGGTCGCCGGAATCGCGGGCGCGGTGTACGTCCCGGCGAACGCGTTCGTCGCGGATGTCACGCCGCCCGAGCGTCGCGCGCAGGCGTTCGGCATGGTCGGCTCCGCGTTCGGTCTGGGATTCATCCTGGGACCGGGCATCGGCGGGCTGCTCGGGGAGCTGGGTCCGCGCGCGCCGTTTTTCGTCGCGGCGGCGCTCGCCGGCCTGAATTTTCTGTTCGGCATCTTCGTGTTGCCGGAGTCGCTGCCGCGCGAGCGCCGTCGGGCGTTCTCGTGGCGGCGCGCCAATCCGTTCGGCGCCGTGACGATGCTGCGTCACCATCCGGGCGTGATGCTCTATGCGCTCGCGGCCGTCGCCTGCCTCGTCGGCACGAACGTGTATCCGAGCACATGGGCCTTTTTCATGACCGCGAAGTTCTCCTGGTCGTCCGGCATGATCGGGCTGTCGCTCGTCGCGACCGGTATTGCGATGGCAGGTGCGCAGGCGTTCCTCACCGGCCGTCTGTCCAAGCGCATCGGCGAGCTGCGCACCGCGATCGTGGGCTTGTCATCCGCAGCGGCTCTGGCGTTGGCCTATGCGTTCATCACGCATGCCTGGATGGTGTTCGTGCTCACGTTCATCGGCGCCGTCCAGGCGATCACGTTTCCGGCGCTCAACGCCTTGATGTCGCAGCGAGTGCCTGCGAATGCGCAGGGCGAGCTGCAGGGCGGCGTCGCCTCGCTCAGCAGCATCGCGAACGTCGTCGGTCCGCTCGTCATGACACAGACGCTGGCGTTCTTCACGGCAGCGAGCGCGCCGCTCTATTTCCCGGGCGCCGCCTTCGTGCTTGCGGCCGCGATCAATCTCCTGGGCGTGATGTTGTTGCTGAGCGATCGCTCGCGGCGGTAAGGGGAACTTCCTACGCCGCTGCCGACTTTCGTGAGTCGCGCAACGGCATATGGGGGAGACTCGCATGAGAGTCGCGACGGCGTTCGGCATTGGGGCGTTCGGCATCTGCATGTTGGCTTCCGGCGCGGCTTGCGCCGATTGGCGGGTGGAGGCCGGGATCGCGTATGCCACCGGCATCAATGACGTCGCCGATCATTATGAGAAGAACCTGCGGCGTGCCGGCTTCGACGTGGATGTCGACGTGCGCGTGCCCGTCGGCTTCGGCGCGAAGGCGACGTATCTCTGGGCTTCGGATCTGCGCGCCGACATCGGGCTCGGTCCGATGTTCTTCATCTCCGGCGACGTGAAGCATTTCGAGATCCCGATCAGCGGGACGCTCGGCTATTCCTTCCTGCCCGGCAACACCTTCTCGCCGTATGTGCGCGCGGGCGTGGTCTATCACTACGTCGACGGCGATCAGTATTCGAGCACGAGCCCAGGGCTCCTGGCCGCGGTCGGCGTCGAGCTCACGCACATCACGTTCGAGGTCGCGACCGATCGCTCGGAAGTGGAGTTCGATGCGCTCGCGTGCTCGGCGCCGAATGCCTGCAGGCTCACGAAAGAAAAGCTGCATACCTACGACATCATCGCAAGCGTGTTCTATCGCTTCTAGCGCGTGCTTGTAACTTTTGCTGCGGGCGTCGTGAGCCGGCGTCGAGAGGAACCGTTTGGCGACAAGCGTGGTTATACGGCTGGCGCGCAATAGGGGAGTCTCATGACGCGGATGATCAGGTGTACGACGCTGATGCTGGTCGTCGTGCTCGCCGCATGCTCGAACGGACGCGGCACGTTGTCGCAGACGCCACCGGCGGCGCCGAGCCAAGTGGATCCGCCCACGACGCCAACGCCGCCCACGCCGACGCCTGATCCGCCACAACCGCCAACTCCGCCGCCGCCAACTCCGCCGCCGCCGACACCAGAACCGCCACCGCCTGCGCCGGCCGCCGCATCCGTGGGCTACTGGCTGGGCTCGGTCGATGGTCCGCGCGGGCACGCGTTCGGCGGGCGCGCGCTCATCACGGGCAGCGGCGAGATGCATTTCATCGTGAGCTCGACGTCCAGCATCGCCTCGACGCCGGAGCTGCTCGTATACGGCAACGTGTGCTGCGAAGCGCGCATCGATGTCGATCTCAAGTCGAAGGAGTATTTGCGCGAACGCGAAAGCAACGCGCGCTTTCGTGCACGCATCGAGGGGGACACGCTCACGGGCGACTTCAAGATTCGCGGCGACGACTACAAGTTCTCGCTCGACCGTTCGCCGCGCTATGCGGAGACGCTCACGCTGCAGGATCTCGCGGGCACTTTCACGCGCACGACGCTCACGCTCTTGAGCGGCAGCTCCACGTACACGATCACGATCGATCCGAACGGGCAGCTGCACGGCTCGCACACGAACGGCTGCGTGTACGCCGGAACGGTATCGATCGCGGATCCGCCGAACAATCTCGCGAAGCTCAGCGTGCAGCTGAGCAATTGTCCGTCGAGCATCACGGGTTCGGGTTCGATGAACGGTCAGTATTCCGGCCTGGGGTTTCTCGCGCGCAATACGACCGCCTCCAACGGCAGCGCGCAGGGGACGGATGTGTTCCTGCACAGCCTGATCGGTCCGACCTGGCTCGGTCAGCAGAGCCCCGAGCGATAGCCGGCACGGATTCCGCGCGGACAGCAAGTTCGATCAAATGCGTCTCCGCGGCGCTCGCCATACTGGCGGCGCCTCGGAGATGTGCATGAACCCGATCGACAGCGCACTGTGGTACGTCGAACGACATTTCGAGCGTGAGCTCACGCTCGAGGAGATCGCCGCGCACGCGCAGGTTTCCCCGCACTATTTGACGCGCGCCTTCGGTGCCGTCACCGGCCGCTCACTCATGCGTTACGTGCGCGGGCGGCGGCTCTCGCTTGCGGCGCAGCGGTTGGCGAGCGGCGCTCCCGACATCCTCACCGTCGCATTGGAGGCGGGCTACGGCTCCCACGAGGCATTCACGCGGGCGTTCCGCGAGCAGTTCGGCATCACGCCGGAAACGCTCCGCGCGCAACGCTGCACCGACAACATCGAGCTCGTGGAGGCGGTCAAGATGCAACAAGCGATCACGAATCTTCCGAGACCTCGTTTCGTCACCGGCAAGCCGCTGCTCATCGCCGGGATCGGCGAGCGCTACACCTGTGAATCGAGTGCCGGCATTCCGGCGCAATGGCAGCGGTTCCTGCCGCACTTCGGCAATGTGCCGCATCAGGTGGGCAACGTTGCCTATGGCGTGTCGTGTAATGCCGATGACGAAGGGAATTTCGATTACATCTGCGGCGTGGAGGTGACGAGCTTTTCGGATCTGCCCGCCGAGTTTGCGCGCGTGCGGATTCCCGCGCAGCGTTACGCCGTCTTCAAGCACGCCGATCACATCTCGACGATCCGCAGCACGATGAGCTCGATCTTCAGCGAATGGCTGCCGCAGTCCGGGCATCAGATCGCGGATGCGCCCAACTTCGAGCGGTACGGAGAGGAGTTCGATGGCAGCACGGGGTATGGCGGGCTGGAGGTGTGGATTCCGATCGTCTAGCGCCGTCGTCCCGACGCAAGTCGGGACCGCCATTGGCACCGTCCTCCCGTCGTCCCGACGCAAGTCGGGACCTCATTCGGCACAGTGCCTATTGCGGTCCCGACGTTCGTCGGGACGACGGAGGGGTGGAGCGACGGCGTTCAGCGATTCAGCGACTGCATCGCGGCTTCCGTATACCGAGTGCCCGCGATCATCGTCGTATCGAGCGTCTGCTCGATGCGCTCGAGATCGGAGTCGTCGAGCTCGATGCGCGTTGCGCCGGCATTCTCATCGAGCCGCTCGATGCGCCGGGTACCGGGGATCGGCACGATATCCGGGCCCTGGTGCAGCAGCCATGCGAGCGCGAGTTGCGCCGGTGTGCAGCCCTTCTCGGCGGCGATCTTCGTCACGGCATCGACGAGCTGCTGATTCTTCGCGAAGTTCTCATCCTGAAAGCGCGGGTTCTCGCGGCGCCAATCATTCGGCGCGAGCTGATCGAGCTTGCGAATCGTGCCGGTCAGAAAGCCGCGTCCCAGCGGGCTGTAGGCGACGAAGCCGACGCCGCATTCACGTGCGGCCGGCAGAATTTCGTCTTCGACATCGCGGGTCCACAGCGAATACTCGGTTTGCAGCGCAGCGATCGGGTGCACGCTCACGGCGCGGCGCAGCGTCGCCGCGGACGCCTCCGACAGGCCGAGATGACGCACCTTGCCGGCTTTGACGAGCTCCGCCATCGCGCCGACCGTCTCTTCGATCGGCACCTTCGGATCGACACGATGCTGATAATAGAGGTCGATGTGATCGACCTTCAGGCGCCTCAGGCTTGCATCGCACGCCGAGCGGACATATTCGGGGCGCCCGTCGATGCCGAGGAATTCGCCGTTCGGGCCGCGGACATTGCCGAACTTCGTCGCCAGCACGACCTCGTCGCGGCGGGTCGCGAGGACTTCGGAAAGCAGCTCTTCGTTGCGGCCGACGCCGTACATGTCGGCCGTGTCGAGCAGATTCACGCCGATGTCGAGCGCGTGATTGAGCACGGCGATGTTCGTCGCGTGATCGGCCGGACCGTAGAAGTCCGACATTCCCATGCAGCCGAGGCCAATGGCGGAGACGGTGAGGCCGTTGCGGCCGAGCGTGCGGCGCGGAATCGAGTTCTTCATCAGTGATCTCCTGAGTCAGTGCGGAGGGTCAGTGCGCAAGGTGCAGAGTACGAATCGCGCCTGCCTCGATGTAATGCATTTCTCCCGGATCGTTGCCTGATCCTGCAAAGCTTCGGAGCGGCGTGCACGAAGCACGCGGCCTGTGCTGCATAATCCCGTCGTCCGAGGTCCCGCGTCGTCCCGACGCAAGTCGGGACCTCATCCGGCACAACGCCAGATGAGATCCCGATGTTCATCGGGATGACGGATGAGATCCCGATGTTCATCGGGATGACGGATGAGAGGTCCCGATGTCCATCGGGACGATCGCGGAGATGCCGAAAGCTCGAGCCAGACACCCATGATCACCGATGCCACCGCTGCCTTCGATCTCGAATCCCTCAAGCGCGAGCTCGCGGCGCGCGTCGTGCAGTTCGCCCGCACGGACGGCGTCCATGAAACGCAGATCGAGGGGCTCGCCGCGATTCGCGCGAGCGCCCCGTCGCAGCCCTTGCCGTCGGTGTACGAGCCGAGCCTGTGCATCGTCGTGCAGGGCCGCAAGCACGCGCGGCTCAAGGACGAGACTTACACGTACGATCCGCTCAACTATCTCGTCGTTTCGGTGACGCTGCCCGTCATCGGTCAGATCCTCGAGGCGAGTCACGAGCGGCCTTATCTGTGTCTGCGCATCGGCGTGGATCGCAAGCTCATCGGCGAGCTGCTGCTGCAGGCAGGGCCGACGCTCGTGCAGCGCCCGGCGTCGGAGCGCGGGCTCTATGTGGCGAAGACGGATGGGGCGCTGCTCGATTCGGTCGTGCGCCTCGTGCGATTGCTCGATAAGCCGCGCGACGTGCCCGTGCTCTCGCCGCTGGTTCTCCGTGAGATTCATTACCGCGCTCTGACGGGCGAGCTCGGAGCGCGCCTGCGCGAGCTGTGCATCGTCGACAGCCAGATCCAACGGATCGCGCGTGCGATCGATACCCTGCGGACGCGGTTCGCGGAGGGGTTCAGCGTGGAGGAGCTTGCCGCGATCGCGCACATGAGCCCATCGTCGTTTCATCACCGTTTCAAGGAAGTCACGGCAATGTCGCCGGTGCAATTTCAAAAGCAGCTGCGACTGCATGAAGCGCGTCGTCTCATGTTGACGGAGGGGCTCGAAGCGTCGGTCGCGGCGCATCGGGTCGGGTATGAAAGCGCCTCGCAATTCAGCCGCGAGTATCGCCGTCTGTTCGGTGCGCCGCCGCGCCGGGAGATTGACGCGCTGCGGGCGTGAGGGGCCGTCATCCCGACGGAAGTCGGGATCTCCTCCGGCACGGTGCCGACTGCGGTCCCGACTTGCGTCGGGACGACGGCGGGGTGTCACAGCGGACCGTCATCATGCGTCTGACGGTTGCAGGCCCCGCATGCCTGCGCCGACACTTCCGCTGACCATGGACTCAGATGTCTTCGAATCCCACCGACCGCGACTGTACGGGCTCGCCTACCGCATGCTCGGCACCCGCAGCGACGCCGAGGACGCCGTTCAGGAGGCGTACCTGCGTTGGCAGGACGTCGATATGACGACCGTGCGCTCCACCGAAGCCTGGCTCACGACGACGGTGACGCGCCTGTGCATCGATCGTTTGCGGCGATTGAAGGTCGAGCGCGAAACCTACTTCGGGCCCTGGCTGCCCGAGCCGCTTGCCGAGCACGACCTGCGCACGCCGGAGCTCGCGGCTGAGCTCAGCGACGAAGTATCGATCGCGTTTCTCGCGCTGCTCGAGGCGTTGGCGCCGGAGGAGCGCGCGGCGTTCGTGCTGCACGACGTGCTCGATGATGACTATGTCGACATCGCGGAAGCTCTGGGCAAGACCGAAGCCGCATGTCGCCAGCTCGTGCATCGAGCGCGTGAGCGCGTGACGGCGAAGCGCCGACGCTTCCAGGTCGATGACGCGACTCGGCGCCGCATGCTCGAGCGCTTCATCGCGATCGCGCATACCGGCGATCGCAAGCGCATCGTCGAATTGTTCGCGACCGACGCGACCATGTTGTCGGACGGCGGCGGCAAAGCGCTCGCCGTCGTGCGGCCGATGCACGGGGCCGAGCGCTTGTCCTGGTTCTGGCATGCGATCACGCGCCATTTCGGCAGGCGCGTCGAGGCGCGCATCGTTCGCATCAACGGCGAGCTTGGCGTTGCGTACTACTGGGACGGCGAGCTGCGGTCGTTGATGGCCTTCGAGACGGACGGCGCCGTCGTGCATTCGATCTACGCGCTGCGCAACCCCGATAAGCTGCGAGCTTTCGCGCAGGCCGATCAGCCGCCTGTCACAAGAGACGAGGTTCGCTCGTCTGGCAGGCAGGTTGGAACATCCAATTGACGAGGAGTCCGAGATGCAAACACGAATCCCCCTGACGCCCACGAAATTCGCAGCCGAATTCCGCGCGATGCGCGGCCTGCATGCCGCCGTCGACGAGTCCGGGCTCGAGCCTGCGCTCCTTGAGCTCGTACGGATGCGCGTCTCCCAGATCAACGGCTGCGGCTACTGCCTCGACATGCATTCGAAGGATGCGCGCGCGAAAGGCGAGACCGAGCAGCGCATCTATCTCCTGCAAGCCTGGCGCGAGACGCCGCTCTACAGCGATCGCGAACGCGCGGCGCTCGCCTGGGCGGAGGCGCTGACGAACATCTCGAAAGCGCACGTTTCGGATGCGCTCTACGATGAGGCTCGCGCGCAGTTCAGCGAGGCGGAGCTTGCCGCGCTGACGCTTGCCGTCGTCGAGATCAACGGCTGGAACCGCTTCGCGATCGCATTCAATGCGGTGCCTGGAACCTATCGCGTCGGGCAGCACGCATGACGCGCGCCAAGGAGCTTGCGATGAAGCGCTGGATGACGGCGATTGCAGTGGTGCTGGCGTTCGCGCCGGGCCTCGGCTCGGCCGCCGAGCCGGGCGCGACGGTCGTTCCGCTCATGACGAAGCCGCTGCTCGGCGTGGACGGCAAGGAAGGCGTGATGATTACCGTCGATCTGCCGCCCGGCGCCGATTCGCCGCCGCACAAGCACAACGCGAATACATTCGTGTATGTGCTCGAAGGATCGGTCGTCATGCAGGTGCAAGGCGGCGCGGAAGTCACGCTGCACGCCGGCGAGACGTTCTATGAGGCGCCGACGGACATCCACACGGTTTCGCGCAACGCGAGCAAGACGGCGCCCGCGAAGCTGCTGGTCGTGCTCGTGAAGGCGACGGGGCGCCGATCACGGTGCCTGCGACGAGTTGATCCGGTTCCGAGGGAGCAGCCCTCTCCGTTCAGGAGAGGGCGTATCATCGATGCATGCGCCGCCCCTCCCGCATCGTCATCTCGCTCGCGCGCTGGGCCCTGATGGCGGGGCTCGCGGGCATCGTGCTTGCGCTGCTCGCGCTCGCCGATCATTTTCGTGCGCCGGAGAATCAGGCGTCGCGACACAATCTGTTGATCATTGCCGCGGTGCTGTTGTCGCTCTCGTTCATCCTCGCGCCGTTCGTGCGGCGGGCATTCGGGGTTGCGCTGTCGCCCGAGTCGAAGCGCGATCAGCGCAAGACCTTGCTCGATGAAATGCGCGAGCATCCCGAGGGCGAATGGGAAGCTTCGTTCCAGCCGCCGCAGTCCCCCGCGGCAACGCCCGCTGAGCGTTCGCTCGCCACGAAGTTGATCACTACGTTGTACGTCGCGTTCGGCGGCACGCTCGTCGCCGTTCTCCTCGCACTCTGATCGGGAAGCGTGGCAGCTTGCCGTACCGAGGACGGCTACGGCCATGCGATTTCGGACGGGGCGAATGTCGGATCGCGCGCGCCTCATTCGTCTTCAAGAGGAATTCACTAGGGAGAGACACCGATGGCGACCAAAGTTGAAGTCAGTCCTGCATCCGATCGCGAGCTCGTCCTCTGCCGCATCATCGATGCGCCGCGCGAAAAAGTGTTCAAGGCGTGGACCGATCCCACGATCATGAAGCAATGGTTCGCGCCAAAGCCGTTCACGACGCCGATCGTCGAGACGGACGTGCGCCCGGGCGGTGCGAGCTACATCGTGATGAAAGATCCGCAGGGCAACGAATATCCGAATCGCGGCGTGTATCTCGAGATCGTGCCCAACGAGAAGCTCGTGTTCACGGATGCATTCACGCAGGCATGGCAGCCGAGCGAGAAGCCGTTCTTCACTGCGGTGCTGACGTTCGAGGATGCCGGCAACGGCAAGACGAAATACACCGCACGCGCGCTGCACTGGACGGTCGCGGACCGCGAAACGCACGAAAAGATGGGCTTCCAGGAAGGGTGGGGCCTCGTGACCGAGCAGCTCGAGGCCGTCGCCTCCAAACTGTGATCAATTCGGGGAGGCTCGCCGCGCGCGGCCCTTCAGGGAACACGCGCGGCGAGCGTGCGTTCGCTTATCGATGAGCGGGCGGGACGCAAAGCAGGACCTCGAAGGCGAGATCGAGTCATGGCTCGATCTCGCGCAGCTCATCGACAAGCTCGCCCGGCAGGACACGAACTGGATTTTCCGGGGCGAACCCTCGACGACCTATGAGCTGCGTCCGGCTGCCGGGCGGGAAGGCGAGCGGGTCGACGAGACGCGCGTGTTGAAGCACGACATCGACAAGGAGCGCGCCGCGCTGAAGCGCTTTCGCTACGACGCGCAGCCCTACGTGCACTACACACCGCATTCCGATCTCGAGTGGCTCGCGATCGCCCAGCATCATGGCATGGCGACGCGCCTGCTCGACTGGACGGAAAGTCTGCTGGTCGCCGCGTTTTTCGCCGTCGAACGCGCCGGCAGCCACGGCGAGGCGTCGATCTACGGCGTGTTCGGGCTGCCGATCCTGAATCCGGATGACTGCCAGGATCCTTTCGCCGTCGAGCGCGTGCACATCTATCGTCCGGCGCATATCGATTCGCGGATCTCCGCGCAGCGCAGCGTGTTCACGATTCATCCTGACCCCACGCAGCCGTTCGAAGATGCGGGATTGCGCAAGTGGGCAATCTCGCGGCGCGCGTGCCGCGATTTGAAGCTCGTGCTCGATTCGTGCGCGATCAATTACGCGTCGCTGTTCCCGGATCTGCAGGGCCTCGCACGGCATGTGGGGTGGCGGTACAAGTGGGGGTTGTCGCAGGGGCACGTGGGATGACGCGAGGGCGATGGTAATCTCGCGCTCCGTTTCTCTTCTCGCGAGCACACCCTTGTCTGCACCAGCTCCGATTGGGCTCATCGGCATCGACGTGGACGGCACGCTCGTCGGCTCGTCCCCGGAAGTTGCGCCGCGCATTTGGGAGGCTGCGGCGCGCGCTCGCGCCGCGGGCATTCATCTCGTGTTGTGCTCGGGGCGCCCCGCGTTCGGGCTCACGCTCGATTACGCGAGCCGCCTCGATCCGGACGGCTGGCATGTGTTTCAGAACGGCGCGAGCATCGTGCACATGAAGACCCGCGAGTCGCTCTCGGTCAGTCTTCCCATCGCGGCGGTCGAGCAGCTCATTGCTGCAGCACGCAGCACACAGCGCGTCCTCGAGTTGTACAGCGATACGGAATATGTCACGGAGAGCTCATCGCCCTGGGCGCGCGAACACGCAGAGCTGTTGGGCGTGCCTTTCGAGCCGCGGCCGTACGATGCTTTGCGGGGGGCGGTCGTGCGCGGGCAATGGCTCGTGCCTGTCGCCGATACGGAAGCGGTCACGAAGGCCGCCCCGGATGGGCTCGAGATTGCGCAATCGAGCTCGCCGCTGATGCCGGATACGCGCTTCGTGGGGTTGACGCGCGCCGGCGTGAGCAAGGGAAGCGCGATCCGTACCGTCGCACAAAAATATGGCGTCGCGCTCGCGAGCGTCATGTATGTCGGCGATTCGGGCAACGATCTGTCAGCGCTCGAGATCGTGGGTTGTCCGGTCGCGATGGCGAATGCCGACGCAGCGGTGATCGCAGTGGCGCGGCATGTTGCGCCGCATGTCGATGATGCAGGCGCGGCCGAGGCGATCGAGCTTGCGATGACGATCGGGCGGTGACTCGGCGCGCGCTTGGCGATAGGCTCTCGGTAAGCACCTACTGAGTGTTTACCTCAATAGGGGGCACGGCCGGACGGCCTCACGATGGCGTCCAAACAGCACGGAGTTACAGGTTTGAAGATTCTCGTAGCCGATGACGAGGACATCGCCCGCCGCACGCTGGTGATGTTGCTGGAAGAATCAGGGTATGCCGTCGTCGACGCGCGCGACGGCGTGGAAGCGGTTCAGAAGGCGACGCGCGAGCTGCCCGACGTGATTCTGATGGACATTGCGATGCCCATCATGGATGGCTTTCAAGCCGCCGAAAGGCTGCGCGAGAACTCGCGGACCGCGAACATCCCGATCATTGCGTGCACCGGCGTGCCCCGGCCGCTCGAGGAATGGGACGACTTGTTCCAGGCGGTGATCGGCAAGCCGTTCACGTCCGACGCGGTCATTTCTCAAGTGCGGCAATTCGGATCGCGTTAGCGAGCTGCGACCACAATCTCCGCTCACAGGCTCGCTCACGGATGATTTATCAACAGGCACAACGACGCTCCCAGCGGCGTGTCATGCGATCTCGTACGCCTTTTGCCGGGCCGCGCGCGTAGAGCAATACACCTCAGCGCCTGCGCGGGTTCCCTGGGATCGATCGGAACTTCCTACGTAGCGCGGCCTTTTATTGGGTACCGAAGCAATGGAGTGAACCCAATATGTTCAAGCGTACGTCAGTCCTGGTTCTTGCGAGTCTCATCGGCGCGGGGGCGCTGGTCGGCTGCAGCTCGACCGATCATCGCGGCGGCGGCGCCGTCGAGCGCACGGCTTCGAATGCGGGCCGCGCGGTCGATGACAGCGTGATCACAGGCAAAGTGAAGGCCGCCCTGGTTGCCGATCCGACGACGAAGGCGCATCAGATCGAAGTCGAGACGTTCCAAGGCCACGTGCAGTTGAGCGGCTTCGTGGACAGCAGCGAAGCTCGCAGCCGGGCCGTGGAGATCGCGAGGAACGTCCAGGGCGTGAAAGACGTGAAGAATTCGCTGCAGCTGCGTAGTACCGGCTGATCCGCGAATACGAGGCGCTCGCAGCGCCTTCGAGACGATCCGGTGGCGCGCGTCGCCACCGGATCTTTATTTCAGTACCCGACTGCCTTGCCCGAATCGTTGCGGCCGTCGCTCGCGCCGAGCCGCAGGCCCGTCGCGAGATCGATCTGAATGCATTCGCCGTCGCCGCCCAGGCCATAGCCGATCGAGTGGCCTTTCGCTTCGAGCAGCTTCACCGTATCGGGCGAGAAGCGGCTGCGCTCGAGCCGGATCTGATCCGGAATCCACTGATGGTGAAAGCGCGGCGCATTCACGGCCTGCTGGATGTCGAGCCCGAAATCCGCGACCCCGATGAGAATGTTCGCGACGGTCGTAATGATCGTCGGACCGCCCGGCGAGCCGAGCACCAGCCACAGCTTGCCGTCCTTGAGCACGATCGTCGGCGTCATCGCCGATAGCGGACGCTTGTAAGGCCCGACGAGATTCGCCTCGCCTTGGATCAGGCCGAACATGTTCGGCACGCCGACCTTCGATGCGAAGTCGTCCATCTCGTTGTTCAGCAGAAAGCCGAGCGAGCCGATCGTGACCTTCGCGCCATAACCGCCGTTCAGCGTCGTCGTGACTGCGACCGCGTTGCCTTCCGCGTCGACGACGGAGTAGTGCGTCGTCTCCATCGGCTCTTTCGCGGGTGCCGTGACCGGATTCTTTTTCGCGTACGCGGCGAGCGCCCCGGATACGTTCGGCCGCTCGAGCCGCGCGGAGGCGCTCGCACGCTGCGGGTTGATCGATGCGCGCCAGTTCGCTGCGTATTTCTTGTCCGTCAGCTCGATCACCGGCAGGTTGCTGAATTCCGGATCGCCCAGGAATTGCGCACGATCATAGAACGCACGGCGATACGCTTCGGTGATCAGGTGAATCGACTCCGCCGAGCCGAAGCCCGTCTTCGCGATATCGAAGCCCTCGAGAATGTTGAGCGTCTCGACCAGCGCGATGCCGCCGGAGGAGGGCGGCGGCGCGCTGATGACTTCGAGCCCGCGGTACGTGCCGCGTACCGGCGTGCGCTCGACGACGTCGTACTTGCGCAGATCATCGACGGTGATCAAGCCGCCGCCGGCCTGCATGAATTCGGCGATCTCGCGCGCCATCTTGCCGCTGTAGAAATCATCGGGCGCTTCGGCGATGCGCTCGAGCGTGCGCGCGAGCTCGGGCTGCTTGAAGATGTCGCCTTGCTTCCAGCCCTTGCCGCCGTTCTGAAAAATCCGCTTCGAGTCCGGGAAGCGCGCGAGGCCGCGATCGTTCGTCATGTCGCGCGCATCGCTCCAATCGAGCGCGTAGCCGTTGCGCGCCAGGCGGATCGCGGGCGCCATCACTTGCTTGAGCGTGAGCTTGCCGTATTTCGACTGCGCGTGAACGAGCCCCTTCACCGAGCCCGGCACGCCGACTGCGAGATAGCCGACACGGCTCAACTGCGGGACGACCTCGCCTTTCTCGTCTTGGTACATCTTCGAGTGCGCCTTGCCCGGCGCTTTCTCGCGAAAATCGATGAAGCGCGTATCGCCGGAATTCATGCGGATCAGCATGAAGCCGCCGCCGCCGATGTTGCCCGCCGAAGGGTGTACGACCGCGAGCGCGAAGCCCGTCGCGACCGCCGCATCGATCGCATTCCCGCCGGCCTTCATCATTTCCACGCCGGCTTCGGAGGCGAGCACGTGCACGCTTGCGACCATGCCTTTCTCGGCGCGCTCCGGCTGCATGCTGCCGCCGGCGTAGCAGAGCGTCGTCGAGACGAACGAGAACAGGAATACAACGAGCTGAACGCGAAGCTTCATGTAGGTGCCTTTCGGTGAGGGCTATATTGCAAGAGTAGAGCCTACAGGCTCGATGTGCGAGCGCCCGCGGAGTGTCGGAAGTCGGGCTGCTGCAGCGTCCATTGGACTCCCAGTCACGCCCGGCGTTCGGAGGCAGTCATGTCGAAGGTGCATTTGCAGATTTCGAAACTACGTTTGCAGATTTCAATGTCATTGGACGGTTACGTCGCGGGGCCGAATCAAAGCGTCGACAACCCGCTCGGGATCGGGGGAATGCGGCTGCACGAATGGGTCACCGTGCTCGCCGCATGGCGCTCGGCGCACGGGCTCGAAGGCGGCGAGGTGAACGAAAGCTCGGCGGTCGTCGCGGAATCCGTCGCGAATATCGGGGCGACGATCATGGGCCGCAACATGTTCGGCGGCCATCCGGGCGCGTGGGATGCGCAGAATCCCTGGAACGGCTGGTGGGGCACGAACCCGCCGTTCCATCATCCCGTGTTCGTGCTGACGCACCATCCGCGCCCGCCGCTCGTGCTCGAAGGCGGTAATTCATTCACGTTCGTGACCGACGGACCGCAAGCCGCGCTCGAGCTGGCGCGTGCGGCCGCGGGCGGCAAGGACATTTCATTGGCCGGCGGCGCCAAGGCCGCGCAGCAATATCTCGCGGCCGGTCTGGTCGATGAGATGCACATTCATCTCGTGCCCACGCTCTTAGGGGCGGGCGAACGGCTGTTCGAGCGTGTCGGCGATGAGCTGCATGGGCTGCGACTGGTGCGCACCATTGCCGCACCGAACGTCACGCATCTCAAATTTGCGCGTTAGCCGAGCTCTTCGCTGCCGACGGCGGCGGCGATACTCGAAAAGCCGCCCGCGCGGACACGCTGCGCGAGGCCGAGGGCGATGCGCCGCGCGAGCAGCGGGCCCTCATAGACGAGCGCCGTATAGATCTGCACCAGGCTGGCGCCCGCGCGAATGCGGGCCCATGCGTCGTCGACCGTTTCGATGCCGCCCACGGCCACGAGCGTCACGCGCGTGCCGACACGCCTGCGCAATCGACGCAGCACGTCGAGCGCGCGGTCTTTGACGGGCGGTCCGGACAATCCGCCAGCGCCGATGGCGGTCACCTCGTCCTGCGAGGTCGTAAGCCCATCGCGCTTGATCGTCGTATTCGTCGCGATGATGCCGTCGAGCTCGAGCTCGACGGCGAGATCGGCGATCGCATCGATGTCCTCGTCGGCGAGATCGGGCGCGATCTTGAGCAAGAGCGGCAGTCGCGCAGCGCGCGCGCCCTCCATCGATTCGCGCACGCGAACGAGCAGGCGCCGCAGCTCGGTCACGCTCTGCAGCTGCCGCAGCCCCGGCGTATTCGGCGAGCTGACGTTCACGACCATGTAGTCGGCGAGCGGCGCGAGCAGCCGCGCGCTCTTTGCGTAATCGTCCGCTGCCTGCTCGTTCGGCACGAGCTTGGTCTTGCCGATATTGATCCCGAGAATCGTGCGGCGCGTGCCGACGGAGGCAATGTGAGCGGCCGCGGCCTCCGCGCCCCGATTGTTGAAGCCCATGCGATTGATCAACGCCCGATCGCGCGGCAATCGAAACAGCCGCGGCAGCGGATTGCCGGGCTGGGCCTCGGCCGTGATCGTCCCGATTTCGACGAACCCGAAACCGAGCGCGCCGAATGCTTCGAAACATTCCGCATTCTTGTCCAGCCCGGCCGCGAGGCCAACGGGCGTGGGAAACGTAAGGCCGAGCGCGCTCACGGTGAGCGCGGGGTCGCGCGGCACGAGCGACGATTGCAGCGGCCGCAACAGCGGGGTTGCGGCTCTGAGTGCCGTCATCGTGAAACGATGCGCCGTTTCGGCGGGGAGTGCGAAAAGGAGCGGGCGAAGGAGAGCGCGATAGATCACTGCGGGCGAGCTGCGGCCGGGAAGGGGGCCGCAGCTTGCCATTGCTATCGCATTCGATTCAAACCGGAAGCGGAGAACGCTCGCCGAACTGCCCGTTCCAGTACGGGTAATAGGGATACGGCGGCGTCACTGCGCTCGCGGCATCGAGTTTCGCGATCTGCTCGCGCGTCAGCGTCCAGCCGGTCGCCCCGAGGTTGTCGCGCAGCTGACGTTCGTCGCGGGCGCCGATGAGAACGGAGGCGACGGTCGGCCGCTGCAACAGCCAGTTGATCGCGATCTGCGGGATCGTCTTGTCGACCTGGGCGCTGATTTCGGCAAGCGCGTCGACGATGCGGTACAGGCGCTCGTCATCCGCGGGCGGCGCAAACTGCGATGTTTCCTGCAAGCGGCGGGAGGGCGGCTGCGGCCGTTCGCGGGTGATTCGTCCGGTGAGCCGGCCCCAGCCGAGCGGGCTCCAGACGAGCGCGCCGACGCCCTGGTCGAGTCCGAGCGGCATGAGCTCCCATTCGTAGTCGCGTCCGATCAACGAGTAATACGTTTGATTCGCGACATAGCGCGGATACCCATAGCGGTCCGCGACCGCGAGCGACTTCATCAATTGCCAGCCCGAGAAGTTCGAAGCGCCGACGTAGCGGACCTTGCCCGAGCGCACGAGATCATCGAGCGTGGACAGCACCTGATCGACCGGCGTCAGCGCGTCGAAATGATGCAGTTGCAAGAGGTCGATGTAATCGGTGCCGAGGCGCTTGAGCGATGCTTCGACGGCTCGGAGCAGATGATGGCGCGATGCGCCGACGTCGTTCGGTCCGGTGCCGGTGCGCAACGTGACCTTCGTCGAGATGATCGCCTGATCGCGCCGGCCCGCGAGCGCGGCGCCGAGGATGGATTCGGAGGCGCCGTCCGAGTACACATCCGCGGTGTCGAAAAGATTCACGCCGGCTTCGAGGCTGATGTCGATGAGGCGTCGAGCGTCGTCGATCTGTGTGTCGCCCCACGCGTTGAACAACGGCCTTTTGCCGCCGAAGGTGCCCGTGCCGAGCGCGAGCGCGGAAACTCTCAGCCCGGAAGCGCCTAAGCTTCGATATTCCATGTGTGCTCCTCAATGAAAACGAGTGCGAGGAGCGTACGCAGGCGAGGCGTCGCGAAAAACGCGTGCGCGGAGAACAGACTCAGGACTGAGATTCGTGAATCTCTGAATTCAGCGGATCACTTCGAGCCGCTGCCGTACGGTCGCGTGATGATTTCGAGGTAATGCCCGCTCGGATCGTTCCAGTACAGGCCGCGCCCGCCGTCGTTGTGATTGATTTCGAAAGGCCGCGAATGCATCGGGTCGGCCCAGTACGTGAGATTGCGCGCGCGAATGCGCGCGAAGATCGCATCGAACTCGGCCTCGCTGACGAGAAACGCGTAATGCTCGATCGGCATGGCCTCATGCGAATCTTGAAAGTCGAGCGTCGCGCCGTTGTCGAGCGCGACGGCCCAGAACGGACCGAAGCGCTTCGGCGGCGCGAGGCCGAGGATGTCGGTGAGGAATGTCGCGGCGGCGTGCGCGTCGCGGGCGGGGACGATGGTGTGATTCAGCTCGATGGGCATCTGAATTCTCCGGAGTGCGCGTTGGCTCGACGACCGCCTGTTCAGATCCCTTGTGAGACGCCTGGACTCACCGCCCCTGCTTTGCGGCCGCCCAATCGAGCGGCTGCTCTTGTCCTGCTTCATAGCGCTGCTCGGTTTCTCGTAGCGCGTCCCCATGCCAACCGGGCGACTGAAGCCGAGTCCCGTCCTCGCTGAGCGATTCCCACAGCTCTTCCATGGCGCGAATCTTGGCCAACGTGCTCATGGCGGGGGGAGCTTACTTGCCCGCCCGAGCCCGGACAACTCGAGCGGCCGGCCCTGATTTTCAGCCCCATTTCCCCGGTACATGAACGCAAATCAGGTTGCCAGCATGACGCTGGGTTGCAGTTCGATCGACCACGCCGTAGCGTTCGCTGCGGTTCGAGAGCTCGTTACTTTCGTGTTGAACTTCGAGGTGACCGGATGCTGATTCAGTGCGTCAATTGGGGGCGATCACTCGCAAGGTCGGGGCGATCGCACGCAGTCCTGCTGACGGCGGCGCTCGCCGTTCAATCGGCGGGTGCAGCCGATTTTCGCGCGCTGAATTTCGACGCATCTTGCGACGGCGTCACCGAGCGCGAAACCGCCCTGGGCTCGCGCCCCTATGAAGGCAAGCTCCCCTCCGGCTATCAGCTTGCGTTTCGCGGCCGCGAGCTCGATCGCGAGGTCGTCATCGGCTACTCGTGCCGCGACGGCAAATTCTTTCGCGGCGCTTATATCTTCGATGCCGAGGACGGCGACGATGCGACACGGCTCTATGGCGCCTTGAAGAAGCGGGTCACGAGCGAGCTCGGCGCGCCCTACTATGATTTCGCATCGGCGGAGCATCGCCGCAAGATGACCGAGGTGGGCGCGACGCTCTCGCGCACCGACACTCAAGTCGCATTCTGGAAGAACGACAAGTACGAGGCGCACGCCTCCGTCGCCGAGCCGTCGAAGGATCGCGGCTGGCGCGTGAGCCTGAGCTATACGGCGCTGAGCGCGCTCGAGGAATAACGCCCGCTCATTTCCGCGGCGCCTTGCCCGTGAAGGCGCCCTGTTTCAGCGTCAGCTCGCTGACGCGCCCGCTCGCATCGCGCGAGAATTCGATCGTCGCATCGACGCGCTTGCTGAAGAACTTGTCTTTCGCTTCGGCGAACAGCGCGTCCGGTTGCTGGTTCGTCGGCTGCAGGACGAGTCGGCCGTTCTCGACCTTGAACACGAGATCCAACCCCGGCCGCAATGCGAACGTGCCGACGTAGTCCTGAAGATCCTGGGCGGGAAGTGTGATCTCTCTGGGCTCTACCACGGTATCGCTC
>Ga0164243_10003626_pt1 | contig 24669 bp, 11 predicted proteins | sample OricompcompostOP_FD_108781 | JGI IMG/M metagenome (GOLD analysis project Ga0164243, IMG submission 108781) | Organic Plus compost microbial communities from Emeryville, California, USA - Original compost - Organic plus compost (OP) | ecosystem: Engineered > Solid waste > Mixed feedstock >...
CTGCGCCCGCTCGCCCGCTCCACGCTGTCCCTGCTCGGCCTCGCCCGGCACCTCGCCGACGTCGAACGCTGGTGGTTCCGCCGCCACTTCGCTGGTGACACCACGGCCGGCTGGATCTTCTTCGACGAGGACGACATGGAGGGCGACTTCCTGCGCGGCACCGCCGACAGCGCCCCCGGCGACTTCGACACCCTGTACGCAGAGACGGCGGCCGCCCGCGAGGCCGTGGCCGGGCGCCCGCTCGACGACACAGTCCTGCGCCCCTCCGGTGAACGGGCCGATCTGCGCTGGCTGTTGCTGCACCTCACCACGGAGTACGCACGGCACAACGGCCACGCCGACCTGCTGCGCGAGCACATCGACGGACGCACGGGCGAATGACACCGCGGTGCGGATCCCGGACTCGGGCGCCGGCCGGCGCACCTCAGCGCAGCTCGGCGACCCGCTCCCGGTAGCCGCGCGCCGGAGCCGCATCGCGGTAGGGCTCCAGCCGCCGCTCGAAGTCGCGTACGTACTCGTGCGCGCGGGCCGACCGCATCTCCGCCGCCTGCGCCGCCGCCTCCGCACCCAGCACGCACGCCTGCTCCAGCTCGCCCAGACCCAGCCGCGCCGTCGCCAGCACCACCCGGCACAGCAGCCTGCTGCGCGCATAGCCGGCGCCGCGCAGCTGCAGCGAGCGCTCGGCGTGCTGCGCCGCCGTGCGGTGCTGCCGCAGATCGCGGTGGCAGTGCGCCGCCTCGTCGGCCAGCTGCGCCTCGTCGAAGAACCGCGCCCACGGCGGCACGTCCTCGCCCGGCCGCGCCGCCTCCAGCGCCCGCTCGGCTCGGGCCAACGACGCGGTGCACGCCCGCAGTTCGCCGAGCACGGCGTGCCCGCGCGCCTCCGCGGCGTGCAGCAGAGCCAGTACGGCGGGCGGTGCACCCGAGCCGACGCCCTGCTGGGCGACGCGGGCCAGCTGCACCGCCTCCCGGCCGTGCCCGAGGTACACCGCCTGCCGGCTCATCGTCACCAGTACGTAGCTGCCGTAGCAGCGGTCGTTCGCGGCCTGCGTCAGCCGCAGCGCCTGCACGAAGTAGCGCTGCGCCAGTCCGTGCGCCGCGATGTCGAACGACGTCCAGCCCGCGAGCCGGGTCAGATCGGCCGCGGCCGCGAACAGCCGCCGCCCCAACTGCTCGCCGTACAGCCCGCGCAGCATCGGCTCCGTCTCGTGCTCCAGATACCGCACGAGAGCCTGCCGCGCGTGCCCGCCGCCGTAGGCGTGGTCCAGGCTGCGGAACAGATCGCACACGGCACGCAGCGCCTGCACGTCCCCGGCGCTGACCCGCTGTCCCGGACTGCGCTCGGTACGGTCCACACGCTCGCCGGGCTCGGCGCGGCCGGCGGCGCCCGCCCCCGGCGACCGCAGCGCACCCGGCACCGCACCGGACGCGCCCTGGCGCCCCGCCGGCAGTCCGGAAGCGCCCGGCGCACGCATCTGCGGCGGCACCCGGGCCGCTCCGGCGGCGCGCTGCGCGGCGCCCGGATGCCCGCGTCCGGCGAGCGGACCGCCACCGCCCGCGGACCCGGGCTGCGCCGCGCCCTGGCCGGAGCCCCCGGCCGCGCGGGCGGGGCCGCCGCCCGTACGCACTGGGCCGGCGGCCGCTCCCGCGTACGCACTCGCCGCCGCGCCCGCGCCGGACTCCGCGCCCGCGCCGGACGTCTCCAACTCCGCGCCGCGCGCGACCTGTTCGTCGGCCCGCCCGATCAGCCAGTCCCGGCTCGGCACGACGAGGCCGGCCGGCGTGAAGGCGATCTTGCGCAGCTCAGTGTGGCTGCCCGAGTCCTTGCGCCACAGCCCGCTGACGATGTCCACCGCCTCCGCCGGCGTCGCCGCGAACTCCAGCCCCGCGTACACCGGGGCGCACGCGTCCAGCCCGAGGTCCTGCGCGGTCAGCCGTCTGCCCAGGCGCCTGGTGAAGACCTCGGCGATCAGCGCGGGGGTGGTGCCGCGCGGCTGCTGTCCGCGCAGCCAGCGGGTCACCGAGGTCTTGTCGTAGCGCAGGTCGAGTCCGTGCTCCAGGCCGAGCTGGTCGACGCGGCGGGCGAGCCCCGCGTTGGAGAAGCCGGCCTCCGAAATGAGCGCGGCGAGCTGCCGGTTGGGCACGCGCTGCGAAGAGGATTCCGCGGACGGTGCCGACGACGTCGAGGAGGACGCGGGCGCCTGAGAGGAGGGAGAGGACTGGGAGGACTGGGAGGGCTCGGGGGAGGACTGGGGTGCGGTATCGGTTTCGGTATCCCCGGGACGTTCCATCGTCATCGGCTTTACGGTCTCCTGCCCTACGGCTTGCGGCAGACGCCGGGGCGCCCTGCTGAACGGCGCGAATGTAACGGGCTGTTGTACCGCTCAGGCCGTATTGGCCGGGTATTCATCCATACGTGTGAGAAGGTACCGGCCTCTCCATCCGCCGCGGCCCGCCGTACAGTTGCTGCCGTACCGCGAGAGAGCGGACCCCGGTCCGGCACCCGACACCCGCCGGCACCGCCGCGGGCACGGCCGCACCCCGGCCGCCGCCGGTCCCGCGCCTCTCGCACGACAAGGAGGAGCGGCATGGATCTCCGGACGACCGGCACCGTCGAGCCCAACCGTCCGCACACCGGCGAACCCGACGGTCAGAACCCGTCGGCCGGCACCGCACGGCCCGCGCCGTCGCCCGAAGTGGGCCTGCGCTACGTCCACTTGGGCTTCGGCGCGGAGGCGGTCGACTACCGCGAGGCGTGGGAGGAGCAGCGCCGAGTGCACGCCGCCCGGTTCGCCGGAGAGATCCCGGACACCTGTCTGCTGCTGGAGCACACGCCCGTCTACACCGCTGGCCGGCGCACGTCGGACGGCGAACGCCCGGTCGACGGCACCCCGGTCGTCGACGTCGACCGCGGCGGCAAGATCACCTGGCACGGCCCCGGCCAGCTCGTCGGCTACCCCATCCTGAAGCTGCCGCGGCCGGTCGACGTGGTGGCGCACGTACGGCGCCTGGAGGAGGCGGTGATCCGGGTGTGCGCCGACTTCGGCCTGGCCACGAGCCGCGTCGAGGGCCGCTCCGGGGTGTGGGTGCTGGGCGACGAGAGCGGAGTGCCGTCCGCTGCGGACGGTACCGGCGGACTCTCGCTGGACCTCCAACCCGGCCTGCGCGACGAGGAGTTCGACCCGCGCCTGGCCGGCCCCGAGTACGCGCCCTCCAACGCCGGCCAGCGCGGCGCCGACCGCAAGCTCTGCGCCATCGGCGTACGCGTCGCCAAGGGCGTGACGATGCATGGCTTCGCGCTCAACTGCGACACCGACGACACCTGGTTCGACCAGATCATCCCGTGCGGCATCCGGGACGCGGGCGTCACCTCGCTCTCCGCCGAACTCGGCCGCACCGTCCCGGTGTCCGAGGTGCTGCCCGTGCTGGAGCGGCGGCTGCGCGAAGTCGTGCAGAGTGCGGAGCCCCGCCCCCGCACGGTCTGAGCCGCCAGGGCCCGGACACCGTACGGAAGGCCGGGCGTACGCTGGTGAGGCCGAGGAATCGAAAGTACGTAGGGAGCCGGACGTGTCCGCTGTCGCACCCGACGGTCGTAAGCTGCTCCGCCTTGAGGTCCGCAACAGCGAGACCCCCATCGAGCGCAAACCGGAGTGGATCAAGACCCGGGCGAAGATGGGCCCCGAGTACAACGCGCTACAGCAGCTGGTGAAGAAGGAAGGGCTGCACACCGTCTGCCAGGAGGCGGGCTGCCCGAACATCTTCGAGTGCTGGGAGGACCGGGAGGCGACGTTCCTCATCGGCGGCGAACAGTGCACGCGGCGCTGCGACTTCTGCCAGATCGACACCGGCAGGCCGCAGCCGCTGGACACCGACGAGCCGCGCCGGGTCGCCGAGTCCGTGCGGCAGATGGAGCTGCGGTACGCGACGATCACCGGCGTCGCCCGCGACGACCTCGCGGACGGCGGCGCCTGGCTGTACGCCGAGACGGTCCGGCAGATCCACGAGCTGATGCCGGACACCGGCGTCGAGCTGCTGATCCCGGACTTCAACGCGGTGCCCGAGCAGCTCGCCGAAGTGTTCTCCTCGCGCCCCGAAGTGCTGGCGCACAACGTCGAGACGGTGCCGCGGATCTTCAAGCGGATCCGGCCCGCGTTCCGGTACGAGCGCTCCCTGGAGGTGCTCACGCGCGCCCGCGAGGACGGACTCGTCACGAAGTCCAACCTGATCCTGGGCATGGGGGAGACCCGCGAGGAGGTCAGCGCCGCGCTGCGCGATCTGCACGAGGCGGGCTGCGAGTTGATCACCATCACGCAGTACCTCCGGCCGTCCGCGCGGCACCACCCGGTCGAGCGCTGGGTCAAGCCGCACGAGTTCGTGGAGCTGCAGCAGGAGGCCACCGAGATCGGTTTCGCCGGCGTGATGTCGGGCCCGCTGGTGCGCTCCTCGTACCGTGCCGGGCGGCTCTACAAGCAGGCCGTCGAGGCCCGCGGCGGCCGCGCCGCCTGACGCGCGCACGGTCGCCCGTCCCGCCCATCCGGTACGGGCAGCCCGTACGCCGCACAAGTCGCCTTGCGCGCGGGGAAGTTGAGCGGCCCGGCCGGGGGATCCACCCTGGTGGGCGGCCCCGGTGGGCCGGCGCCGCGTCCGCCGCGTACGCGGAAGCGTCCCGTCCGGGAGGCCGCGGCCGGAGAGCCCTCCACCGCCACGTAAACTCTCCACCATGGCGAGGCAGGAGACCCCCGAGGAGAAGCCAGGACGCCTCAAGCAGATCGTCCTGACGTACAAGATGACGCGGCGTGCCGACCCGAAGGTCGGCTGGATCCTGGCGGGTGTGGGGCTAGGCGTCTTCGCGGTGCTGCTCGCCGTCGGCTTCGTGCTGGGGCACCCCGTCTATCTGGGCATCCTCGGCTTCGTGCTCGGCCTGCTGGCCGTGGCGATCATCTTCGGACGGCGCGCGGAACGCTCGGCGTTCGGGCAGATGGAGGGTCAACCGGGCGCGGCCGCGGCCGTGTTGGAGAACATCGGGCGAGGCTGGACGGTCACCCCGGCCGTCGCGATGAACCGCAGCCAGGACGTCGTGCACCGCGCCGTCGGCAAGCCGGGCGTCGTGCTGGTCGGCGAGGGCAACCCCAACCGGCTGCGTTCGCTGCTCGCTTCGGAGAAGAAGCGGATGGCGCGGGTGGTCTCCGACGTGCCGGTGCACGACTTCATCGTCGGCGACGGTGAGGGCCAGGTGCCGCTGAAGAAGCTGCGTACGACGCTGATGAAGCTGCCGCGTACGCTCCAGGGCTCGCAGGTCACCCAAGTCAACGACCGGCTGCGGGCGTTGGGCGACCTGATGAGCAACATGCCGGTCCCGAAGGGCCCGATGCCGAAGGGCATGCGGATGCCGCGCGGTCAGAACGGCCGCTGAGCGCGGCGAATCGGGCCGCCGGGAACTCCCGTTCTCGGCGGCCCTGTTGGTGCGGTGGTTGCTGAGTCGCTACGTGTGCTACGTGTGCTGCCGCCGCGTCTGCTACGTCCGCACCTGCACGGTGCCCGCGAGCCGGTCGTGCAGCCCGCGCGAGTCGAGGTCCCAGATCAGGGCGGGCACGGCGAGGCAGAGCAGTGCCGAGCGCAGCGCGACCCGCCACAGCGGCGCCCGCCCGAGCCCGTCCACGGCGAGCACGCGCAGCCGCAACAGCCGCTTGCCGACGGTGCACCCCACGGTGCCGACCGTCACCAGGCTCATGACGAAGAACACGACCAGCGCCCAGTCGCCGGCCGTGCGCAGCTCGCGCCCGGACAGCAGCCCGTACGCGATGAGGACCGCGAGCGCCCAGTCGAGGAACAGTGCCCCCACGCGGCGGCCGACCGGGGCGATGGAGCCGGGCCCCTCGGCGGGCAGGCCGAGCCGCTCGCCGCGGTAACCGAACTCCGCGCCCATGTTCTCCGCGGCGGCCCGAGGACCGGAGAGCCAGGATCCGATTGCTTCCCTGTTGTCCACGCGGCAACGGTACCGCGGCGTAACCACCGTCTTGCCCGCAGGTCACCGGGGAGCGGTCGGTGCCGGTGGTTAACATCGGCGAAACAGCCGGGTCATGCCTGAGAAATGGCGCCTGCCTATGGTCGGGCCCAGTGCGCCGGCCGGCACCGGCTCCCGGCGGCGCCCCGCAGCACATCCCGTCTCCTCGCGGCGGCGGGCCTTAGGAGGACTTGGATGTTCGAGAGCGCCGACGAGGCCAAGAAGTACATCGCGGACAACGACGTGAAGTACGTCGACGTCCGCTTCTGCGATCTGCCCGGCATCGTGCAGCACTTCGCGGTCCCGGCCGAGACCTTCGACCCGGCGGAGAACCTGATGTTCGACGGATCGTCGATCCGGGGTTTCCAGGCCATCCACGAGTCCGACATGGCCCTCGTCCCGGACCTGTCCACCGCCCGCGTCGACCCGTTCCGTGCCGAGAAGCACCTCAACATCAACTTCTTCATCCACGACCCGATCACGGGCGAGCAGTACAGCCGGGACCCGCGGAACGTGGCGCGCAAGGCCGAGTCGTACCTCGCCTCGTCCGGCATCGCCGACACCGCGTTCTTCGGCCCCGAAGCGGAGTTCTACGTCTTCGACGACGTGCGCTTCGAGACCAAGGCCAACGCCGGCTACTACCACATCGATTCGGAGGCCGGCGCCTGGAACACCGGCGCCATCGAGGACGGCGGCAACCGCGGCTACAAGGTGCGCTACAAGGGCGGCTACTTCCCGGCGCCGCCCGTCGACCACTTCGCCGACCTGCGCGCCGAGATCTCCACCGAACTCACCAGGGCCGGGCTCCAGGTGGAGCGCCAGCACCACGAGGTCGGCACGGCCGGACAGGCGGAGATCAACTACAAGTTCAACACCCTGCTGGCCGCCGCCGACGACCTCATGCTCTTCAAGTACATCGTGAAGAACACCGCCTGGCGGCACGGCAAGACCGCGACCTTCATGCCCAAGCCGATCTTCGGCGACAACGGCTCCGGTATGCACGTGCACCAGTCGCTCTGGCAGGGCGGCGCCCCGCTGTTCTACGACGAGCAGGGCTACGCCGGCCTCTCGGACACCGCCCGCTACTACATCGGCGGCATCCTCAAGCACGCTCCCTCGCTGCTCGCCTTCACCAACCCGACGGTGAACTCGTACCACCGCCTCGTCCCCGGCTTCGAGGCCCCGGTCAACCTGGTCTACTCGCAGCGCAACCGCTCCGCCGCCATGCGCATCCCGATCACGGGCTCCAACCCGAAGGCGAAGCGCGTCGAGTTCCGCGCCCCGGACCCGTCCTCGAACCCGTACCTCGCGTTCTCCGCCCTGCTGATGGCGGGCCTCGACGGCATCAAGAACAAGATCGAGCCGGCCGAGCCGATCGACAAGGACCTCTACGAACTCGCCCCCGAGGAGCACGCGGGCGTCCCGCAGGTCCCCACCTCGCTCCCGGCGGTCCTGGACGCGCTGGAGGCCGACAACGAGTACCTCCAGGCCGGCGAGGTCTTCACCGCCGACCTGATCGAGATCTGGATCGACTACAAGCGCACGAACGAGATCGCCCCGATGCAACTCCGGCCGCATCCGCACGAGTTCGAGCTGTACTTCGACATCTGAACCGGGGCCGGCCCCAACCGGGACGGATCCCGCGAAGCAGTGACCTGCGGAAAGGTGTTCCTCTCTTCCTGTTGGTTCCCGGCTCGTTCCCAACCCTCGTGTGCACCGCCGTGCATCGGGAGCCCGAACCGCTGACGCCGCGTCAACCGGCCCTGCTGAGGGCCGTCGTCCTGATTCCTGGGAGGACGGCCCTCAACGTTCAACGTTCTTGTACCTGACCCCCCGGACCGCAGCCCCGTAGGGGGCGAACCGTATCGACGGCGGTGTGAAGGTGCTCGCTCTCCATGCGGGCCCGGCTGCGGGGGTTATGTGTCCGCGGCGGCCCAGGCCGGGGAGGGGGCCGCGAGCCGGAGGGGCGTTATCCAACGGAAGCGGATGCTGCCGCAGTTGGCTGTTCGTTCTCCTCACACCCGGGTTCGCGGCGCTTCGGCGACAGCATCGGTACGAAGACGAGGGCGACCGCGGCGAGTACGAGATTCGCCGTCAGACCCCAAGCGAAGTCCGACGTCGCGGAGTAGACCGTGCCGAGCACCGCGGGCCCGAGGGCGGCGCCGATCTGGATTCCGGTCTCCAGGGCGCCGGAGGCGGAACCCGCGTCCCGTGGCGGCACTCCGGCCAGCACGATGTCCATGAGCGGGGTGAAGCCGAGCCCTTCGCCGAAGCCGATGACGGCGAGCGGGACGACGATCGCGGCTTCGGGAAGGTCCTGGCCGTACATCACGGACGCGCCGAGCAGCGCGGCGGTTCCCACGGTGTTGATGCCGTACCCGATGGTCAGTACGTGGTGTCCCGCCTTCCGTCCGAGCTTCGGGGCGACGAGGGAGGCGACACCGAAGCACAGCGCGAGAGGGGTGAAGAGGAGGCCGGCCTTCAGCGGGGAGAAGCCGAGCGGGCCCTGGAAGTAGAGGGCGATGAGGAAGAAGAGCCCGATGTTCCCTGTCACGAAGGTGAGGGAAATCCCGGTGCCCGCCCGGAAGTTGCGGTGGCGGAGGAGCGCCGGAGGGAGCAGCGGCAGGCGATGGCGCCGTTGGAGGCGGTCCTCCCAGCGCAGGAACGCGACCGTTCCGGGAACGGCCAGGACCGTCAGCAGGAGCGACAGCGGGTGCCCGTGTGCGCCTCCGCCGAAGACGAGGGGGGCGATCACACACAGCAGGGGCACGGTGAGCAGCCCGACTCCGCACAGGTCGAGGCTGGGACGGTCGTTCTTCGCCGCCTTCGGGAGGAGCGACAGGGTTCCGATGATGGAACCGAGGCCGATGGGGAGGTTGATGAGGAAGACCGTCCGCCAGGACAGGCCGGCGATGTCCAGCCCGATGAGCAGGCCGCCCGCGGTCTGACCGATGATGGCTGCGATCCCGGTGACGGCTCCGAAGAGGCCGAAGGCTCTTGCCCGGTGACGTCCGGAGAATTCGAGCTGGATGAGGGACAGCGTCTGCGGAAGCATCAGCCCGGCCGCGCTCCCCTGCAGCACGCGGAAGCCGATGAGCGGGACGGGCGCCCAGGCCAGCGCGCACGCCAGGGACGCGGCGCTGAAGGCGGCGGCGCCGACGACGAACAGGCGCCGGTAGCCGAAGATGTCTCCCAGCCTGCCGCCGGTGACCAGTGTCAGACCGAACGCGAGGGTGTACCCGGAGATGACCAACTCCATCTCGGTGACGCCGGCTCCCAGACGGGTGCGGATGGGCTGGAGCGCCACGTTGACGATGGACAGGTCCAGCTCTACGAGGAACGTGCCGGCCAGGACCACGGCGAGTGCGAGCCACTGGCGCAGTCCGGGACCGCGCAAGTCCGCCTGCGAAGGCGCTGCTTGGGTAACCATGGCGGTCAAGTCTTCTGAGCCCGGCCCCCGTTGATCAACGGCGATCTGCGCATGAGTCGATAAGCCGGGGTGATGAATGCGGTGGGGCGCTCCCTGTTGTCCCAACCGGGCCGTTCCGCCGCGGCACTTGGGACGGAACGCGAGGGCGCCCCTCAGACGTCCGCAGCCGTGGAGGCCGTCTGGTGCGCGGGGGAGGGGCGCCTCTGCCGGGACTCCCGGACGTACGCCTCGGCGGTTTCCGCGAACGCGACGACCGCGGGCTTGCGCTCGCCCTTGCGCCACACCAACGCCACGTCGGCGTACGGCAAATCGTGGATGGGGACGAAGGCCACATCGGGGCGGGCGTAGAACTCGGCGGTGGAGCGCACCATGGGGGCGAGGCCCTGCCCGGCGGCCACGAGGGAGAGCACTTCGTGCACGGTGGCCACCGGGTGACCGCGGTGGATCGGTTTCCCCGAAGGGGTGCGACGCGGTGACTGGGCATCCCACCAGTACTGCGGGGCGTTCCCGGCAGGCGAGAACACCTGCTGCTCCGCGAGCTGTTCGACGGAGACGGAGTCGTGGCGGGCCAGCGGGTGGTCCAGCGGCACGGCGAGCGTCCTGTGCTCGGACGAGAGCGTGGGACCCACCTCCAGATCGTCCTCCGAGACCGGCAGCCAGTGGCTGAGGACGTCCACCTCTCCCCGCCGCAGCGGACCGAGGGGGTCGGCGATATGCACTTCCTGTACTCCGGTCGCGCAGGAGGGGAAGCGGGTGCGAAAGCGCCGGACCACTTCCGGAACCACCATCGTGGCGCACAGGAAGCCGACCCGGAGAGTCCCGTCGACGCGCCGCGCAGCCCGCCGGGCGTCGTCCAGAGCGTCGTGCATCTCCTGGAACGCCGGAGCCACACGTTCGCGGAACCGCCTTCCCAAGTCGGTGAGTTGGACGCTGCGCGTGGTGCGTTCGAAGAGGCGACCGCCGACGCGGCGCTCGAGGGAGCGCGTCAGCTGGCTCACGCGGGCCTGCGAGATCATCATGCGCTGTGCGGTCCGGCCGAAGTGGAGCTCTTCCGCCAGGGTGAGGAAGCATTCCGTTTCCTGGAAGTCCACCGGTCTTCCCCTCCCCGTACTTCCGGCACCGGGCCCGAGTCGGTCGACGCTGCCACCCGGCGGCCCCCCATCGCCCGCAGCATTTTCCGTACCGTCACACGGCGGTGCAACCGGTGACGGTACGTCCGTCCCGTGCTGTCTCGCGGCGTCTCCGCTTCGGCGGTCCGGGCCGCTCGCTCGTCCGGGCACTCGCCGCGGCTCCGCACCGCACCCGCGAGCGTGCGCACCGCACTCGTCGTGGGGTCTGCGCGGAGCCCGCGGGCCGCGCTCGCCGACGGGGGCCGGCCTGTCCGTTCTCACCGGGCAGGGCGGCATCGCAGCGGATATTCTCCGTAATGCCGTCTTCCCGATGTCCTTTCCGATCTGCCTGTTCTGCGTAGGAGACATGCCTGGAGCCGCGTTCACTCTGGACCATGCCGCGCACATCTCGTCGTGGAGCGGCGAGGCGGCCGCCTGGTTCGGGCGGCCCGCCGGGCAGGTGCTGGGGCAGCACTGCCGGGCCGTGTTCTCGGGGGCGCTGCTGGAGGCGCTGGAGGAGGCACGCGAGAGTACGCGCACGGGACGGGAGTACAACCGCTCGCTGAGCACGTCCGCCCGCGCGAACGGCCGCTACGACACCTTGCTCAACTGCTATCCGATGGACGGCGGTGCGGGTCTGCTGTGCCAGGTCAGCGCGCTGGTGTGGGCCGAGGAGGAGGCTCCGGGCGAGGCGCGGTCGGCGTTCGTGGACGCGGTGATGCGTACGTCGCCGTTCGGGCTCGGGATGCTCGACACCGATCTGCGCTACGTGATGGTCAACGACGCGCTCGCCGAGTTCAACGGCATCACCGCCGAGGAGCACATCGGGCGCTCGGTGAGCGAGATGGTGCGGGCCGCGGACGAGGGCGAGTACGAGCGGCGGCTGCGCCGGGTGCTGGAGACCGGCGAGCCGATGCGGAACGTCATCGTCGACAGCCGCACCCTGGGCCGGCCCGACCGGGACAAGGCGTGGTCGGTGACGTTCTTCCGGCTCACCGGGGAGGGCGGCCGGGTGCTGGGGCTCGGCGGCCTGATGGTCGACGTCACGGGGCGGCAGACGGCGCTGCTGGAGGCGTCCGCGGTGCGGCAGCGGCTGGCGCTGGTCAACCAGGCCAGCAGCAAGGTCGGCAGGACTCTCGAAATGGGCCGTACGGCGCGGGAGTTGACGGACGTGGTGGTGCCGGAGTTCGCGGACGCCGCGACGGTGGAGATACGGAAGGACTTCCCCGAGGAGCGGGCCTTTCCGGCTCCGGACCGGCCGGTCACCACGGTCTGCCTGGCCAGCCGGAGCAGCATGGCGACGATGCCGGAGGAGCCGGTGCGTACCGGGAGCGGAGGCCCGTCGCATGCCGGGACGGGGCCGGGCGGGCTGCCGGGCGCGGGGCCCGGTGCGGGGGCGGTGCTTCCGGCGGTGCCGGGGAGCGAGTGCACGCACGCCGTCGGGTCGCCGTCGCACGGCGTGCTGTCCCGGGGCCGGCCCTGGCATCAGGAGACGCACGACGGCGAGCTGTTCCACACCGGGTGCGTGTGCAGCGAGTTCACGGCCGGGCTGTCCTCCCGGGGGCGGCCGGGTTCGGTGGTGATGGCGCCGCTGGTGGCGCGGGGGCGCTGCCTCGGGCTGGTCACGTTTCTCCGCTCCGCGGAGCGCGATCCGCTCGGCAACGACGATCTGCGGGTCGTGGAGGAGCTGGCGGCGCGTACGGCGCTGAGTCTGGACAACGCGCGGCTCTACGACGAGGAGCGCCGGGTGGCGGTCGCGCTGCAGCGGCGCATGCTGCCGGACGAGGAGGATCTGCCCGAGCGGTCGGGGCTGGACTTCGCCTGGCACTACGCCTCCAGCAGCCGCACGGCGAAGGTCGGCGGCGACTGGTTCGACGTCATACCCCTGTCCGGGCACCGGGTCGCGCTCGTGGTGGGGGACATGATGGGCCACGACATTCACGCGGCCGCCGGCATGGGCCAGTTGCGCACCGCGATGCACACGCTGGCCAGGCTGGATCTGGAGCCGGTCGATCTGCTGCACCGGCTCGACGACATCGTCCAGCGCAGTGCGGCGATGCAGCACGCGACGTGTCTGTACGGCGTCTACAACACCGTGAGCCGCGAGTGCAGCATCGTCAACGCCGGGCATCCGCCGCCGGTGCTCCGCTACGGCGACGGGCGTACCGAGGTCGTGCGGACGGATCCGGGGGTGCCGCTGGGCGTCGGCCTGCACGGAGGCGAGGCGTTCTCCGTGCTCGATCTGACGCTTCCCGAGGAGGCCACGCTCGTCCTGTACACGGACGGGCTGGTGGAGCGGCGCGGTGAGGACATCGACGTAGGCATCGAGGCGCTGCGCAGTTCGCTCGGCAACCGTACGTACCGCACGGCGGCGGAGCTGTGCGAGGGTGCGGTCAGCGAGCTGAAGGAGCGGACGGAGGACGACCTGGTGGTGCTGATGGCGCGGGCGGTGGCCGTGCCGGGGCACCGTTCGGACCGCCGCCGGTTTCCGCCCGAGGAGCGTTCGGTGCCGCTGGCCCGCGACTGGGTCGGGCGGCGCCTCGCGGAGTGGGGGCTGGGTGAACTGTCGGAGGTCGCCCGGCTGTTGATCAGCGAGCTGGCCACGAACGCGGTGCGGCATGCGCTGGGCGACATCGACGTACGGCTGGCGAAGGGGGAGACGCTGGTGGTGGAGGTCGCGGACGACGACGAGCGGCTGCCGCGCGTCGCGCAGGCGCGGGCCGAGGACGAGTGGGGGCGGGGGCTGGCGCTGGTCGAGGGGTTCGCGGGGCAGTGGGGGGCGCGCTCGATCTCGTCCGGGAAAGTGGTCTGGTTCGAGCTGCCGTTGGGCGGCGCCGGGAGCCCGCAGGACGCGGCGCGGGGCCCGGGACCGGGCGGCGGTTTCGGGGTACGGCCGTGACGGGCCCGGGCACGGGCGGGGCGGTCACGGCCGGGGCGGAGGGTGCCTTAGCGGACATGGCGGCGGTGCCCGGGGGTAGTCGGGCGGCGGTTGTCCCGCGCGCCGTGCGGCGGCGTCGATGCGCCGGGTGCCGGCGCGGTGCGCGGGCGCGGTGACTCGTGGGGGATGCGATATGACACCTCACAGCGACGACTCGCAGAGCCCGGCGGCCCCGTCGCCGGACGTCCCGGACTCGCTGCTCGGCCGCTTCGACCTGGCGGCTGCCCGCGACCCGGAGGGCATCGCGGTACGGGACGGCGACGCCGCCGAGGCGACCGTGACGTACGGCGAACTGGCCGCGGTCTCCCGGGAGTTGGCCGGGCGGCTCGCGCCGCTGGTGTCCGGGCGGCCGGGCCCGGTGGCGGTGCTCGCGGCGCCCGGGCGGGGGCAGGCGTGCGCGGCGCTGGCGGCGATGCGCTGCGGCAAGCCGTATCTGCCGATCGACCCCGCGTATCCGCGTGCGCACGTGGAGCGGATCCTGGCGGACGCGGCGCCGGCCGCGCTGTTCGGGGGCGAACTCGGGCCCGCCGAGGGCGAGTCGGGCCCGGACGCGGAGGGCGGTGGGAGGCTGCCCGGCTGGGTGCCGCCCGTGGAGCCGGGACGCTGGGGGGACGGTCCCGAGGTCACGGACCGGGACGCGTACGTCATCTACACCTCCGGTTCCACCGGCGTCCCCAAGGGCGTCGTCGTGCAGCACCGCGGCATCGCGAACCTTCTGGACGAGTGCGAGGCGCGCCGCGAACTGCCGCCGCGCAGCCGCTGTAGCACCTGCGCGAGCCCCGGCTTCGACGCGGCCGTGCTGGAGGTGTGGAGCGCGCTGGCGGTCGGTGGCGAACTCGTCGTCGCTCCGGAGGCGCGGCGCTGGGATCCGGAGAGCTTCGCCGGGTGGCTCGCGGAGGCGCGCATCGCGCACGCGTACATTCCGGCGCCGTTCCTGCCGGCCGTCGCGCACGGGCTGCGCTCCGGGCTCGATCTGCGGGCGCTGCGGCGGGCGATCGTGGCCGTGGAGCCGATTCCGCGCGGACTGCTCGGCGACATCAAGCGCGCCCTGCCCGGGCTGACCCTCATCAACGGCTACGGGCCGACCGAGGCCGCGGTGTGCGTGTCGATGTACGAGGTGACCGGCGACGAGTACGGGCCGCGGCGCACTCCCATCGGAACGGCCATCCGCGCCACGGACCTGCGGATCGAGGAGCCGCGGGGCGGCGGGGACGAGGCCGGCGGCTCCGGCCGGGCCGACGATCCAGGTGATCCGGACGGTGCCGCCGAGGCCGGACCGGCCGCCGGGTCCGGGGAGCCGGCGCGGCGGGGCGAACTGCACATCGGCGGCGCGGGAGTCGGCCGTACGCTGCGCCCGGAGACCTCCGGCAGGCCGGCGTTCTACCGGCGCACCGGTCCGGACGGCACCGTGTGGCCGTACTACCGCACGGGCGATCTGGTGGAGGCGGACGAACGGGGCGTACTGACCTTCCTCGGCCGCACCGACGACATGGTCAAGGTGCGCGGCTACCGGGTGGAGCCGGGCGAGATCGAGCATGTGCTGCTGGAGGATCCGTCCTGCGAGAGCGCCGTCGTGCTGGGCCGGTCCGGTGCGATGGCCGCGGGCGACGGTGAACAGCCAAGCGACCAAGGCGAGTTGGTGGCGTACGTGGTGCCGGCGCCGGGCGCCCGGCTGGTGCCGTCCGAGGTGCACCGGCGGCTGCGCGACCGGCTGCCGTGGTACGAGGTGCCGCACCGGGTCGTCGTACGCGCGGACTTCCCGCTGACCGCGCACGGGAAGATCGACAAGAGGGCCCTCGCCGAACAGCCGGCCGAGCAGGGCGAGGCGACCGAGGCGACCGAACCGGCCGGGCCGGGCGCCGAGCCCGGCGACCCGGAGAGCGCCGAACTGGCCCGGCTGTGGCGGGAGATCCTGCCCGGCGAGGCCCCGGATCCGGCCGCGTCGTTCCTCGCGTGCGGCGGGGATTCGCTGGCCGCGGGCCGGATGGCGGCGGCGCTGGGCGAGCGGTTCGGGCGCCGGGTGCCGATGCTCGACGTACTGCTCGCCGCCGGTGCCGGCGAACTCCGCGCGGCGCTGCACCGGGCGCCGCCCGAACCCGCAGCCGAGCAGGAGCCGCGGACCGTGCGGACGCCGGAGGGGACGGAGCGTACGGAGCGTACGGAGCCGGCGGGCGCGCCTGCCGCGCCGTACGCCGAAGTCGCCGTGCCCGACGGGGCGTTGGCGCCCGCGACGTACGGGCAGCGCGGCCTGTGGTTCGACGAGGCGCTGCGCCCCGGCGGCACGGTCTACAACGAGCCGCTGCTGCTGCGGCTGCGCGGGCGGCTGGACGTCGAGTCGCTGCGCCGCGCGCTGGACACCGCCGTCGCACGGCACGAGGCGCTGCGCACCGCGCTCGTGCCCGAGGGCGGCGAGCTGTGGCAGGTGCTGCGGCCGCCGCAGCGGCAGGAGCTGCCGGTGTGGGATCTCGCCGCGCTGCCCGAGGACCGGACGGACGGCGGGCGGGTGGCGGACGGCGGGCGGACGCCGGAGGAGCGTGCCGTACGCGAGATCGTGCGCCGGCCCTTCGACCTGGCCGCCGGTCCGCGTCCGCGCTCGGTGCTGCTGCGCCGCGGCGACGAGGACCACCTGCTGGTGCTCGCCTTGCACCACACCACGTTCGACGGCGTCTCGGCGGACGTGCTGCTGGGGGAGGTGGCCGCGTACTACACCGCGTACGCGGCGGGCGGCGCCGGGGGCGAGCCGGGGCCGCCGGACGGCGCGTACGCCGAATTCGCCCGCCGCGAGCGCGCGTTGGTGGACGGCGGCCGGCTGGACGACGATGTGGCGTACTGGCGGCGGCAGTCGGAGGGGCTGCCGGAAGCGGCGCCGCTGCCCGCCGACCATCCGCGTCCCGAAGTGCCGTCCGGGGACGGCGCGTTGGTGTTCCGTACGCTGCCGCGCCGGCTGACCGGGCGGCTCGGCGCGCTGGCCCGCGCCTCGGGCGCGACGCCGTACGCCGTGTATCTGAGCGCGCTGCACGTGCTGCTCGGCCGGTACTCGGGCGGCGAACAGGTCGCGGTGGGCACGCCGTTCTCGGTGCGGCACGGGCCGGGCACCGAGCGGTCCGTGGGCTACTACCTCAACATGCTGCCGCTGCGCGGCGATCTGAGCGGGTCGCCGTCCTTCCGCGAGCTGCTGGCGCGCAACCGCCGGGCGGTCGCGGACGCGTACACGCACCGGCGGGCCCCGTACGGCCTGCTCGCGGAGCGGCTCGGCTGGACGCGGACCGCGTGGAACCCGTATCTGGACGTGTGCCTGGTGCCGGAGGACGTCTACCGGCACCGGCTGTCGTTCGCCGGAGTCACCGCCGACTTCGAGTACGTGGACACCGGCGTCGCCAAGTTCGACCTGACGGTGAGCCTGATACCGCCCGAGGACGGAGACGCCGGAGACGCGGAGGGCACCGGGGGCGGCGGCGGTCTGCGGCTGTCCGCCGAGTACCGCACGGACCTGTTCGAGCGGTGGCGCATCGAGCGGCTGCTGGACCACTTCGAGACGCTGCTGGAGTCCGCGGCCGAGGCGCCCGACGCGCCGGTGGCCGAGCTGCCGATGCTCGGCGCGGCCGAACGCGCGGAACTCCTGGGCCCGTTCGCCCGTGCCGCCGAACCTCCCGGCGCGGCGGGCGGCGCGCGGAGTCCTTTCCTGGAGGACACGGCGCGTACGGGCCATCTGGTGCACGCGCTCGCCGACGAGTGGGCCGCCCGCGTGCCCGACGCGCTCGCCCTGCTCACTCGCGAGCGCCGGCTCACGTACCGCCAACTCGCCGAAGCCGCGGACCGGTTGGCGCACCACCTCGCGGAGAGCGGCGCCGAGCCGGGCACCCGGATCGGGGTGCGGATGCCGCCGGGCGCGGACGTCGTCGTCGCGCTGCTGGCGATCCTCAAGACCGGCGCCGCGTACGTGCCGCTGGATCCGGCGTACCCGGCGTGGCGGCTGGAGTTCATGGACGAGGACGCGGACCTGCTGTTCACGGTCGATCCCGAACTCCTCGACGAGGAACGGGACATGATCGAGAACAGTCCGGCGCGGGCGCCCGCGGTCAACCTGTCCGCGGAGGACGTGGCCTGTGTCATCTACACCTCCGGCTCCACCGGCAAGCCGAAGGGCATCGAGATCCCGCACCGCGCCGTCGCCGACCTCGTACTCGGCGCACGGGACTGGGCCGCCGTCGACCGCGACTCGCGGCTGCTGCTGGTGGCGTCGCTCTCGTTCGACCTGGCCACCTTCGACATCTGGGGTGCGCTGGCCAACGGCGCCGCACTGGCGGTGCCCCCGGACGGCGCGGTCGCCGCGGGCGAAGTGGGCGCGCTGATCGAGGAGTTCGGGGTCACGCACGCCAACATGCCGACCGCGCTGTTCCACCGGCAGGCGGAGACCGACCCGTCCGCGCTGGCCGGGCTGCGCACCCTCGTCGTGGGCGGCGAACCGCTCAGCCCCTCGCTCGCCGCCGCCGTGCTCGCCGCCGCCCACGGTCCGTACGCGGAGTCCGGGCAGCTGCACTTCGGTGATCCGGCGCCCGGCGCCCCGGAGTCCGCAGCGGGCCTACGGCTCGTCAACGGCTACGGCCCGGCCGAAGCCACCACCTACTCGACCCGGCACATCCTGCGCAGCGCCGGCGAGGTCACCGAGCCGGTGCCCATCGGCCGCCCGACGCCCGGCACCGTGGTCCGCATCCTCGACCGGCACGGGCGCCTCGTACCGCCCGGCATCACCGGCGAACTGCACCTGGGCGGGCCGGGGTTGGCGCTCGGCTATCTGGGCCGCCCGGAGCTGACCGCCGAGCGCTTCGTCGCCGACCCGTACGGCGCGGCGGGCGAACGGCTCTACCGCACCGGCGACCTCGCCCGCTTCCGGCCCGACGGCACGATCGACTACATGGGCCGGGACGACGAGCAGATCAAGCTGTACGGCTACCGGATCGAGCCGGGAGAGGTCGAGGCCGCCCTGCGGGCGCACCCGGACGTCGCGCACGCCGCCGTCGTACGGCGCGAGGACCGGCCCGGCAGCCCGTACCTCGCCGCCTACTACACGACGGTGCCGGGCGGCGCCGTCACCCCGCGCGAGCTGGCCGCGGTCGCCGCGGAACGGCTGCCGTCGTTCATGGTGCCGCGGTCGGTGACCGCGCTGGACGGCTTCCCCGTCACACCGGGCGGCAAGACGGACACGGCGGCGCTGCCGGTCCCCGAAGAGGAACCGGCGGGAACACCCGGCGAACTCACCGGCGTGGAGGGCGAGATCGCCGCGATCTGGCGGGACGTACTGGCCGCCGGCACGCTCGGCCCGGACGACCGCCTCTTCGAAGTCGGCGGCGCCTCCCTGCACGTCGCCCTCATCCACCAGCGGGTCGCGGAACGGTTCGGGCTCGAAGGGCGGCTGCGGCTGACCGACCTGTTCACCTACCCCACGGTCCGTTCGTACGCCGCGCACGTGCGCCGGCTGCGCGAAGAGGAGAGCGCATGACGCGGAGCGCAGAGCGGGCCGGAAGCGGCGCGCGCATAGGCGGCGAGTACACCGGCGGCGGGCACGCCGGCCAGGAGCCGCCGGAGCCGATCGCCGTGACCGGCATGGCGGCCCGCTTTCCCGGCATGGGCCACGGGGCGGCGGCCGCGCCGGTACAGGCCGGCCGAGCGCCGCGGCCCGCCACCGAGTGGTGGCCGGCGCTGCTGGACGGAGTCGAGGCGGTGCGCACCTTCTCGCCCGCGGAGCTGCGCGCCGCCGGCGTCCCCGACGAGCTGTCCGGCGACCCCGCCTACGTACCGCGCGCCGCCGACCTGCCCGGCATCGAGGAGTTCGACGCCGCCTTCTTCGGGATCACCCCGGCCGAGGCCCGGCTCATGGACCCGCAGCACCGGATCTTCCTGGAGTGCGTGTGGGCGGCGCTGGAGGACGCGGGCACTCCGCCCGGCGGTGCGCACGGTGCCCGTACCGGCGTCTTCGCCAGCACCAGCCTCAGCTCCTATCTGCTGCACCACGTGCTGCGCTCGCCGGAGTTCCGCGGTCAGGCGTTCACCTATCCCGTACTCCTCGGCAACGACAAGGACTTCCTCGCCACCCGCGCCTCGTACGCACTCGATCTGCGCGGTCCGAGCGTCACCGTGCAGTCCGCGTGCTCCAGTTCGCTGGTCGCGGTGGACGAGGCGTGCGCGGCGCTGCGGTCCGGCCGGTGCGACGTGGCGGTGGCGGGCGGCGTCAGCGTCTTCACTCCGCAGACGGTCGGCTACCGCTACGAGGACGGCGGCACGTTCGCGCGGGACGGACACTGCCGGCCCTTCGACGCGGACGCGACGGGCATGGTGCGCGGCAGCGGCTGCGGCGTGGTCGTGCTGCGGCGACTCGCGGACGCGCTCGCCGACCGCGACGACCCGTACGCCCTCGTCGCGGCCACGGCCGTCAACAACGACGGTGCGCTGAAGGCCGGTTACAGCGCTCCCGGCGCGGAGGGCCAGGAGACCGCCGTACGGACCTGCCTGGACGTCTCCGGGATCGCCCCGTCGTCCGTCGGCTACGTCGAGGCACACGGCACCGGCACCTTCCTCGGCGACCCCATCGAAGTGGCCGCGCTGCACCGGGCGTTCGAGAGCACCGGCGATCCGCCGGACGCGTGCGCGCTCGGCAGCGTCAAGGCCAACATCGGGCACCTGGACGCGGCGGCCGGCATCGCCGGACTGATCAAGACGGCGCTCGTGCTGCACCACCAGACCGTTCCCCCGCAGGTCAACTTCCGCGAGCCGAACCCCGAACTGCGGCTCGCGGACACGCCGTTCACGGTCAGCCCGCACGCCGTGCTGCCGGACCGGCCGATCGCCGCCGCCGGAGTCTCTTCGCTGGGCATCGGCGGCACCAACGCGCACTGCGTACTGACGGTGCCGCCCGAACCCCCGCGGCGCCCGGAAGCGGACGCCGGACCGGAGGGGCGCCGGTACGTGCTGCCGCTGTCGGCCCCGGACGACGAGCGGCTGCGCGCCGCCGCCGGCGACCTGCTGGACCACCTCGAACGGCACTCGGAGATCCGGCTCGACGACCTCGCCTACACGCTGCGCGCGGGGCGCGCACGGCTGCGCCTGCGCACCTCGGTGACCGCCGCGACGGTCGAGGAGGCCGCCGCCGGACTGCGGGAGGTCCGTATGGGCCGGTACGTGCGGGACCCGGAGGCGTCCGGACCGCCCGCGCGTACCGCGGGAGCCGCGAACTCCCGCGAGAGCGGGGGAGGTTCGGCCGGTCCGAGTGGCGGGGAGGTGCCGGCAGCCGCCCGCAAGGTCCGGCTGCCCGGGCTGCGGCTTCTGCCTCCCCGGCAATGGGCCGAGGCGGAACCGGAGCCGGAACCGGACGGTCCGTCGGCGAACTCTTCTGCGGAGTACGCGCAGAGCCCCGCGGGCGGCGCACCGGCGGCGGGCACGCCGGCGGCCGGTCCGCTCCGGGAGAGCGAGCCGGCCGACGCGGCGGCCGATGTCTTCCGTAAGCGCCTCGGCCTCTCCCAAGTGGGCCCGGACGACGACTACTTCGAGCTGGGCGGCGACTCGCTGCACGCGGTCGGCGCGGCCGACGAACTCGCCCGGCGGCTCGGCGCCCCGCTCACTCTGGAGCGGTTCCTGTCCCTGCGCACTCCGCGCCGGATCGCCGAGTGGCACGCGGAGGAACACGGGACCGCCGAGGCCGCCGGAACCGCGGAGCCCGCCGGAACGGCAGAACCCGCGGAGCCCGCCGGAGCCGCCGAATCGACCCTGTTCCTCGTGCGGGAGGGACGCCCCGGCAGCCGGGCCGCCCCCGTGTTCCTGATCCACCCCTCGGGCGGCACCGTGTCCTTCGCGTACGCGCTCGCCGAGCACAGCACGTACGACGGGGCGCTGTACGCCGTCGGCTATCCCGAATCCCTGCTCGGCACGCTGACCACCGTGCCCGCGATGGCCCGGCACTACCTCGCGCTCATCCGCCGGGAGCGCCCGCACGGCCCGTACCTCGTCGGCGGCTATTCGCTCGGCGGCCTCGTCGCACTGGAGCTGGCCGGCATGCTGCGGGACGCGGGCGAACCGGTGGGCAGGGTGCTGCTGTTCGACACGCCGCCGCCGTCGCCCGGCCAACGAGCCCTGACCGAGCGGGAGTTCGCGGCCGCCTTCCCGGCGCTGCTGCGGCTCACCCTCGGCCTGCCGGAGCCCGCGCCCGAATCCGAGCCCGGGCCGGCACGCGAGTCCGAGTCGGGACGCGAGCACCAACACAGCCCGTACGCCCCGCCGGAGACGGTGGACGAGGCGCTGGAGTCGGTGCGGCAGCCCGACTGGGACGACGCGACCGTACGCAGGCTGCGTACGGTCTACGACGTCTGGCGGGTGTGCGACCGCGCGCAGGCCGGCCACCGGCCGCGGCCCTATCCCGGCCCCGTGCAGCTCTTCCGCGCCGAACAGCCGCTGCCCGAGGGCCTGTTGCCGGCCGACTCCGGCGGCACGGAACCCGGCGGCACGGAACCCGGCGGCACGGAATCCGGCGCCACGGAACCCGGCGGCACGGAACGCGGCGGCGATTCCGGCTGGCGGCCCTTCCTCACCGGCGACCTGCGGGTGGTCTCCGTCCCGGGCCACCACTTCGAGATGTTCGCGCCGTCGCGCGTACCCGAACTGGCCGCCGCCTGCGACCGGGTGCTGGCCGAGGAGCAACCGGCCGCGGCGCCCGCCGGCCACGTACCGGCGGCACCCGCGCCCGGCGCCCCGCCCGAACCGGTCGTCCTGCTGTTCCCCGGGCAGGGCAGCCAGCACGCCCGCATGGGCGAGCAACTGCTGCCGCGCTACCCGGAGTCGGTGCGCGAAGCGGACGAGGTGCTGGGCTACTCGATCGCCCGGGTGTGCGCCGGCGAGGACCCCGCACGGCCGCTCACCGACACCGCCTACGCTCAGCCCGCCCTGTTCGTCGTGGGCGCGCTGGCGCTCCGCGCGTACCGAGAGGAGCACGGGGACGACGAACGGATCGTCGCCGCTGCGGGGCACAGCCTGGGCGAGTACAACGCCCTCGAAGCGGCAGGGGTGTTCGGCTTCGCCGAGTGCCTGCGGCTGGTCGCGGGCCGCGGCGCGGCGATGGCGCGGATCCGCGGCGGCATGATCGCGGTCAGCGGCTCGGACGAAGAGGAGCTGCGTGCCGTCCTCGCCGGTACGGACGGTACGGGCGAAGCCGGCGCTGCGGGCAGCGGCACCCGCACCGGCGGCCCCTCAACCATCGCCGCACCCGCGGCCGTTGACGCCCATGCGGAACCGCCGGAGGCCGCCCGGCCGCCCTTCCCGCACGTCGACATCGCCGCCGCCAACACGCTGCGCCAGCACACCCTCGCCGGTCCGGAAGCCGAACTGGCCACGCTCACCTCCGTACTGCTCGATCGGGGTGCCCGCTCGGTGCGCACCCTCGACGTGTCGGGCCCGTTCCACTCGCGGCTGATGCGCCCGGCCGCCGACGAATTCCGGGCGCTGACCGAGGCGTTGGGGGTGCGCCCGGCGGCACCGCGGTTCCCGGTGATCGCCAACACCACGGCGGCGCCGCACGAGCCGGACACCGTACTGTCCGAACTCGTCGCGCAGATCGACCATCCCGTGCACTGGCGCCGCTCCGTCGAGCGGCTGCTCGCCGACCACGGCGAACCGCGGTTCCGGGAGCTGGGCGCCCGCCGGGTGCTGACCCCGCTGCTCCGCCGCATCCGCGCGGACGCCCGCGGTACGGGCCGCGCCGCCCGGTGACGCCCCCCCACGCCCACCCGCAGGCGGCCCGTCCGGTACCGGGACTGCACGGGGGCTGCCATCCGCGGGCGCACCCGCACGGGATATCTTGATATCGAGACGACGTAGACATGAAGCGCAGACAGTGAAGCGGAGTACGGAGTAGCGGTGACTGACTCGACCATCATCTACACCCAGACCGACGAGGCTCCGGCCCTCGCGACGTATTCGTTCCTGCCGGTCATCGAGGCGTACGCGTCGACGGCCGGAGTCGGCGTGGAGAGCCGCGACATCTCCCTGGCGGGACGGATCATCGCGCAGTTCCCCGAGCGCCTGGAGGAGAGCCGGCGCACCGAGGACGCCCTCGCCCGGCTCGGCGAGCTGGCCCGGACCCCCGAGGCCAACATCATCAAACTGCCGAACATCTCGGCGTCGATCCCGCAGCTGAAGGCGGCCATCGCCGAACTCCAGGAGAAGGGGTACGCGCTGCCGGACTACCCCGACGACCCGAAGACCGACGAAGAGCGCGACATCCGCGCCCGCTACGACAAGGTCAAGGGCAGCGCCGTCAACCCCGTGCTCCGCGAGGGCAATTCGGACCGCCGCGCTCCCGCCTCCGTCAAGAGCTACGCCCGCGCCAACCCGCACCGCATGGGCGCCTGGAGCAAGGACTCGAAGACCAACGTCGCGCACATGGCCGCCGACGACTTCCGCTCCACCGAGACCTCCGCGATCCTCACCGGCGCGGACACCCTCCGCATCGAACTCGTACGTAGCGACGGCGAGACCACCGTGCTGCGCGAGTCCGTGCGCGTCGAGCCCGGCGAAGTGGTGGACGCCGCGGTCATGCGGGTGGCGGCGCTGCGCGAGTTCCTGGCCGCACAGGTGGCCCGCGCGAAGTCCGAAGGCGTGCTGTTCTCCGTGCACTTGAAGGCCACGATGATGAAGGTCTCCGACCCGATCATCTTCGGCCACGTCGTACGCGCCTTCTTCCCCCGTACGTTCGCCGAGCACGGTGCGACGCTCGCCCAGGCCGGGCTCAGCCCGAACGACGGCCTCGGCGGCATCTTCAAGGGCCTGGAGTCGCTGGATGGCGGCGAGAAGATCAAGGCGTCCTTCGAGTCCGAACTGGCCGAGGGACCGGACCTGGCGATGGTCGACTCGCACAAGGGCATCAGCAACCTGCACGTACCGAGCGACGTCATCGTCGACGCCTCGATGCCCGCGATGATCCGCACCTCGGGCCACATGTGGAACGCCGACGACGAAGAGCAGGACACCCTCGCCGTCATCCCGGACAGCAGCTACGCCGGCATCTACCAGGTCGTCATCGACGACTGCCGCAAGAACGGCGCCTACGACCCGGCCACCATGGGCTCGGTGCCCAACGTCGGCCTCATGGCGCGCAAGGCCGAGGAGTACGGCAGCCACGACAAGACCTTCGAGATCCCCGCCGC